>Ga0182742_1000308_pt1 | contig 85073 bp, 83 predicted proteins | sample eDN5th37CBELigMG_FD_128880 | JGI IMG/M metagenome (GOLD analysis project Ga0182742, IMG submission 128880) | Enriched Miracle-Growth compost microbial communities from Emeryville, California, USA - eDNA 5th pass 37_C BE-Lig MG (version 2)... ...
CAGCAGCTTGTGGGCATCGATGGTAACCGAATCGCCCTCGCGGATCAGCGCGATCGGACCGCCGACGAAGGCCTCGGGCGCGACGTGGCCCACGACCATGCCCCAGGTGCCGCCGGAAAAGCGCCCGTCGGTGATGAGGCCCACGGTTTCGCCCAGGCCCTGGCCGACCAGCGCCGAGGTGGGCGCCAGCATTTCGCGCATGCCCGGACCGCCCTTGGGACCTTCGTAGCGGATGACCACGATGTCGCCGTCGCGGATCTGGCGCGCCATGATGGCCGCCATGGCCTCGTCCTCGGAATCGAAGACGCGCGCCGGCCCGGTGATGGCCGGGTTCTTGAGGCCAGTGATCTTGGCCACGCAGCCTTCGGGCGACAGGTTGCCCTTGAGGATGGCCAGGTGCCCCTGCGGATAGAGCGCGCGGTCCAGCGGCATGATGACGTCCTGGTCGGCGCGCGGCGCGTCGGGCACGTCGGCCAGAGTCTCGGCCACGGTCTTGCCGGTGATGGTGATGCAATCGCCATGCAGCAGGCCGGCGTTGAGCAGCAGCTTCATGACCTGCGGGATGCCGCCGGCGCGATGCAGGTCGGTCGCGACGTACTTGCCCGAAGGCTTGAGATCGCACAGCACCGGGACGCGCTTGCGGATGCGCTCGAAGTCGTCGATGGTCCACGGCACTTCGGCGGCGTGGGCAATGGCGAGGAAGTGCAGCACGGCATTGGTGGAGCCGCCGGTGGCCATGATGACGGACACGGCGTTCTCGATGGACTCGCGCGTGATGATGTCGCGCGGACGCAGCCCGCGCCTGACGGCCTCGACCAGCACGCGCGCCGATTCCGCGGCCGAGGCGACTTTTTCCTGGTCCTCGTTGGCCATGGTGCTGGAGTACGGCAGGCTCATGCCCATGGCTTCGAAGGCCGAGCTCATGGTGTTGGCGGTGTACATGCCGCCACAGGAGCCGGAGCCGGGGATGGCGCATTTCTCGATCTGCTTGAAGTCGGCTTCGGGCATGCGGCCCATGGTGTATTCGCCCACGGCCTCGAAGACGGACACGATGGTGAGGTCGTTGCCCTTGTAATGGCCCGGCTTGATGGTGCCGCCATAGACGTAGATGCCGGGCACGTTGGTGCGCGCCAGCGCGATCATGCCGCCCGGCATGTTCTTGTCGCAGCCGCCGATCACGACCACGCCGTCCATCCACTGCCCCTGCGCCGCGGTCTCGATGCAGTCGGCGATGACTTCGCGCGAAACCAGCGAGTACTTCATGCCCTCGGTGCCCATGGACATGCCGTCGGAGATCGTGGGCGTGCCGAACACCTGGGGATTGGCGCTGGAGGCCCGGATGGCGTCGATGGCGGCGTCGGCCAGGCGCTGCAGGCCGCTATTGCACGGCGTGATGGTGGAATGGCCGTTGGCCACGCCGATCATGGGATTGGCGAAATCCGATTCCTGATAGCCGAGCGCGTAGTACATGGCGCGATTGGGCGCGCGCGCGACGCCTTCGGTGATGTGGCGGGAACGTTCGTTATGCGGCATGGTCTGTGTCTCCTGTCGGCCGCCGGGCGCGGAGCAGGTGGCCGCGCCCCGGGGGAGCTGGCTCGCTGGCTCGCGAATCTTCAGGGCTCGCCGGTTATTATCATTCAACTTCATTGTGTCGGGCAGAACATGCTGCAATATCCGAAATTCGACCCCGTGGCCCTGCAGATCGGACCACTGGCCATCCACTGGTACGGGCTGATGTACCTGCTGGGCTTCGCATTGGTGTACCTGCTGGGCCGCCGGCGCATCACCAGCGGCCACACCACCACGCTGAACGTGCGCGATCTGGAAGACCTGATTTTCTATAGCGTGCTGGGCGTGGTGCTGGGCGGGCGGCTGGGCTATGTGCTGTTCTACAAGCCCTCTTACTACCTGTCCAACCCGCTCGAAGTGCTGTACCTGTGGCAGGGCGGCATGTCGTTTCACGGCGGCCTGATCGGCGTGATCCTGGTGATGCTGCTCTTCGCGCGCAAGAAGAAGCTGCCGTTTTTCGCGATCAGCGACTTCATCGCGCCGCTGATTCCGCTGGGGCTGGGGTTCGGCCGCCTGGGCAATTTCATCAACGGCGAACTGTGGGGCCGGCCCACCGACGTGCCCTGGGCCATGGTGTTTCCGGGCAGCGGCGACGGCCTGGCGCGCCATCCGTCACAGCTCTATGAGCTGGGCCTGGAAGGCATCGTGCTGTTCGTGCTGCTGTGGTGGTTTTCGAGCAAGCCGCGGCCGCTGGGCCAGGTGAGCGCGCTGTTCCTGATGGGCTACGGAACGTTCCGCTTCCTGGTGGAGTTCACCCGCGAGCCGGATAATTTCCTGGGCCTGCTCGCGGGCGGGCTGAGCATGGGACAGTGGCTGTCCGTGCCGATGGTCGCCCTGGGCGCCATCATGTTCAGCCTTACTGCAAAACGATCGTCCCGTTGACGGCGATGCTGACCGTGACGTCTCCCGCTTCCAGCGGGACGTCCGGGCTGTAGCCGGCCGAAGCATCCTTGGCCATGGCCGCCCCCATCATGCGGGGCATGGGCATCGGCCCGCCGGAGCCGCCCAGCTCGAGCTTGCTGAGGCGGTAGCCGGAAAATCCGAAAGCATTGGACGCCGCCAGCGCGCGCTCCTTGAAGGCCTGCGCGGCTTCCTTGAGCAGCTTGCGCTCTTCGGCTTCGCGCGCCTCGCGCGACAGCAGGAAGCCGATATTGGAGATGGCGGTCTTGTCGGACAGCTTGGAAGCCAGCGCGGCGGCGGCCGCGAAATCCTTGGATTCGAGCACGACTTCGCCGTGGCCGCGCCAGGATGCGATCTTGCCCTTGTTATTGGTGTTGGGCCAGACGTTGTAGCTGCCGGTGCGCACTTCCACGCCCTTGACGTCGCGCGCGCGCTTGACCACGTCGTCCAGCGCGGCGCTCAGCTTCTTGCCAGCGGCCGGCTGGTCCGGCGCGTCGACTTCGGCCGACAGGGTGATGCGCACGGTGTCCTGCTTGACCTCGGAAGACGCGGTGGCCTGCAAGGACAGCTCGGGCGCGCGGCTGGCGGGCGCTTCCGTGGCGGCGGGCGCCTGGGCCTGCGCATGAGCCGGTTGCACGGCGGCGAGCGCGGCCACGGCTGCGCACGCCGCACCCAATTTGGTCAGCGAAAAAACAGGGTGTTTGAACATGGACGAGTCCTAGGAGAGAGGACGATGGGGAGGGGTGAGGCGCCCGGCGCGGACCTGCGCCGATGGCAGGCCCGCTGGGATAGATGCCCCGCCTGTGCCGTCAAGGCCGGCATCTCGAACCCTGAGGTTCAAGGTGGTCGCGTTCCGTAGAGCATCGGGTTCGTCTGCGAGAGACGATCACTCCAGCTCTGCACTCCCGCAACCAATATGCCATAAGACATAGGTTCAGAGAATGTATGGCCTAGTCACGAACACGGCAGGGACAAACTGAAAAATCTGGACTGCAGCGTTGATGGCTGCAGCTGGCGAATGCTAGAGCAGCTTTTCCTGACCCGACAAGGCGTCATCGAGCACTGCATTCATGTCCTCGATTCTACGCTTGAAGTCGCCGACCGCCAAACCGCCCAGGGGACCATCGGGCGCTTTCATCGCAAGCAGTTCGCCCGCGATCTGCAGCGCGGCCATCACGGCGATGCGCTCGTTGCTGGAGACCTTGCCAGTGCCTTGAATGCGCAGCATGAGCTGGTCGACGTGGCGCACGGCGGCGACCAGCGTGGGCTTTTCTTCGGCCGAGCACGCCAGGGAATAGTCGCGCCCCAGTATCGTTACATCTACGCGTTCCATCAGTGTTGCTCTCCAGACGGCGCGCCCGGCAGACGGGCCAGCACGGCGTCGATGCGCTCGCGGGCCGTCGCGGCGGCCACGCGCAAGCGCTGTAGTTCGGTGTCGCGGTTCTGCAGGCTGCCCTGCAGTTCGGTTTCCCTGGCGGAGAAACGCGATTCGAGCGATTGGCGCTCGGCGGTCTCGCGGGCCAGTTGTTCGCGCAGCGCGGCCTCGGCCTGCTGGGCCTGCTCGAGCATGGCGGTGACGGCGCCGTCGTGTTCCTGAAGCTTGCTTTGCAGCGTGACGATCTCGGCCTCGCGCTCGGCGGCGCGCTGCTTCAGCACGCGCTGCTCAGCTTCGGATTCGTTAAGACGGGCGCGCAACGCGTCACGCTCTGCGTGGAGTTGGCGGGTGCGTTGCACCAGTTGCCCGATGCGGGCAGCGAGTTGGTCTAGATCTTGCAGCATGGGCGCTATCGTAAACCATCCTGGGTTGGACGGGGCCTCTTCACGCAAGGTGAGAAACCCGGCAATATTCAGTAGGAATTACGTCTGAAATTTCGGGATGCGACCTTACCCGATTCCAGCCGGAAAAAGAAACCCTCGAATCCGGCGCACGGAAAGAATCCCTCATCTGGCCGATCCGGCTTTCGCATTTCTTTCTATAAACTTTCACTTAGCTTTCAAAAAGCCCTCAAACCTCCCCGCTCGTTACAACTGAGGTTCGGGAGTACCCGAATTTTAGGGAAAACCCCAGGCTTTCACCGAACTTACAGGGTTTGCAGCGTGGCAGGCGTCCATTACCATTCGCCCTTCCAAGAAACCACGCCGTCGCTTTCAAAAGAATAAATGGCACCCTGAAGTGCCTTTTTTGTGCCTGTCACCCGCCTTTCGCGAAGCCGTCGGGCCACAAACTTTTTTTCTCTACATGCTGTAAACAGGAGCCAAGCAATCATGCAGCTACGCAATCGACAGGACTTCTGGTCGGGGGTGATGTTCATCGTCCTCGGACTGGGATTCGCCTGGCAGGCCAGCAGCTACCAAATGGGTACTGCCGCACGGATGGGCCCAGGGTATTTTCCTTTCTGGCTAGGTATTGTTCTGGCATTGTTGGGCGCCATCGTGCTGCTCGGCTCGCTGTCCAAGAAAGCCCATGAAACGCACGTCGACAAGTTCGACTGGCGCATCGTCTTCCTGGTGGTTGGATCGGTCGTGCTCTACGGCTTCATCCTCAAACTGCTGGGCATCTACATTTCGGTATTCATCCTGGTTGTGGTCAGCAGCCTGGCCAGCCACGAGTTCAACCTGAAGGTCGCCGTCGCCAACGGCATCTTCCTGGTGATCTTCTCGTATCTGGCGTTCGTCAAGGGGCTGGGGCTGATTTTCCCGCTGTGGCCGTCCTTCCTGGGCATGAATTAAGGAGTAATCGGCCATGGAACTGTTGGATCACCTGATGCTGGGTTTCGGCGTGGCGTTCACGCCCGAAAACCTCGCCTACGCCCTGCTGGGCTGCATTCTGGGCACGCTGATCGGCGTGCTGCCGGGCATCGGCCCGGTCCCGACCATCGCGATGCTGCTGCCGATCACGTACGTGCTGCCGCCGATCGCCGGTCTCATCATGCTTGCGGGCATTTACTACGGCGCCCAGTACGGCGGCTCCACGACGGCCATTCTGGTGGCGCTGCCAGGGGAGACATCCGCGGTGGTGACCGTGCTGGACGGGCACCAGATGGCGCGCAACGGCCGCGCAGGCGCGGCCCTGGCGATCGCCGCCCTGGGTTCGTTCTTCGCCGGCTGCGTGGCCACCCTGCTGCTGGCCGCGTTCGCGCCCCCGCTGGCTGAAGTCGCGTTCAAGTTCGGCCCCGCCGAGTACTTCTCGCTGATGTGCCTGGGCCTGGTCGGCGCCGTGGTGCTGGCTTCGGGTTCGCTGCCCAAGGCCATCTGCATGATCCTGCTGGGCCTGCTGCTGGGCATGGTGGGCACCGACGTGAACTCGGGCGTGGCCCGCTACGACTTCGGCATCCCCGAACTGCAGGACGGCATCGACTTCGCCATCGTGGCCATGGGCGTGTTCGGCTTCGCCGAAATCATGACCAACCTCGAGCAGAAGGAAAACCGCGTCGACATCACCGACAAGATCGGCACGCTGTACCCGAACCTGCAGGAATTCAAGGAAGCCGCTCCCGCCGTCGTGCGCGGCACGGCCCTGGGTTCGGCGCTGGGTATCCTGCCGGGCGGTGGCGCGGTGCTGTCGTCGTTCGCTTCCTACACGCTGGAAAAGAAGATCTCCAAGAATCCGGAGCGCTTCGGCAAGGGTCACCCGGCCGGCCTGGCCGGTCCGGAATCGGCCAACAACGCCGCCGCCCAGACCTCGTTCATCCCGCTGCTGACCCTGGGTATCCCGGGCAACGCCGTGATGGCGCTGATGGTCGGCGCGATGACCATCCACAACATCCAGCCCGGCCCGCAAGTCATGACGAGCCACCCGGAGCTGTTCTGGGGCCTGATCGCCTCGATGTGGATCGGCAACCTGATGCTGGTGGTGCTGAACCTGCCGCTGATCGGCCTGTGGGTCAAGCTGCTCAAGGTGCCCTACCGCATCCTGTTCCCGGCGATTCTGGTGTTCTGCACGATCGGTGTGTACTCGTTGAACTACAACACCTTCGACATCTTCACCACCGCCATCTTCGGCATCATCGGCTACGTGTGGTCCAAGCTGAAGTGCGAAGGCGCCCCGCTGCTGCTGGGCCTGGTGCTGGGCCCCATGATGGAAGAGAACTTCCGTCGCGCCCTGCTGCTGTCGCGCGGCGACTTCAGCACCTTCGTGACGCGTCCGCTGTCGGCCTCGCTGCTGGCTGTGGCCGTGTTCCTGGTGGTGCTGGTGGCCCTGCCGGCCATCCGCAAGAAGCGCGAAGAGACCTTCGTCGAAGAAGACTGATCCCGGCGCGCCGCCCCGCGGCGCACGCCAGCCAAGATCCCCGGCCCCGGCCGGGGATTTTTTTTGCCTTTCCGGCAGTCCCAGGACGCGACCAATCGATACTGCACAATACAAATTGTTCCGCCGCGCCGATCTCCTACGTTAAGCTACGGGTTTACCCCATGCGGCATTCGAGATGAATTTCGACTGGAACAACCCCTACCCCGGCACGCGCCGGCCGGTGTACGCCAGCAATATGGTCGCGGCCTCGCAGCCGCTGGCGGCCCAGGCCGGCCTGCGTATCCTGGCCCGCGGCGGCAACGCGGTCGACGCCGCCATCGCGGCGGCGGCCACGCAGGCCCTGACCGAGCCGACCGCCAACGGATTGGGCTCGGATTGCTGCGCGATCGTCTGGGACGGCTCCAGGCTGCACGGGCTGAACGCATCGGGCGCGGCGCCCGCGGCCTGGAACCTGGATTATTTCCGGCGCAAGCACCAGGGGCGGATTCCCGCGCGCGGCTGGGACAGCGTCACGGTGCCGGGCTGCGTGGCGGGCTGGGCCGCCCTGCACGAGAAGCTGGGCCGCATGTCCTTCGCCGACGTGCTCGAACCGGCCATCGAATACGCCGAACGCGGCTTCGCCGTCTCCGCGGCCGTCCAGCGGAAATGGGCGGCCCAGGCCGACGAACTGCAGCCGCAGCCGGGATACGCCGAGCACTTCCTGCCCCGCGGCCGCCCGCCTCAGGTCGGAGAGCACTTCGTGCTGCAGGGGGCCGCGGCCACGCTCAAGCGCATCGCCGCCAGCGGCGGACGCGATTTCTACGAAGGGGAAACGGCGCACAAGCTGGTCGCGCATGCCCAGGCGCACGACGCCGTGCTGACCCTGGCCGACCTGCGCGACTACGCGCCCCAATGGACCTGCCCCGTCAGCCAGACGTACCGCGGCCATACGCTGCATCAGCTGGCCCCCGGCGGCCAGGGCATCGCCGCCCTGCTCGCGCTGGGCATGCTGCAGCATTTCGACGTGGCCGCCCGCCCCGTCGACCATCCCGACACGCAGCACCTGCTGATCGAGGCCATGAAGCTGGCCCAGGCCGACGCCGGGGCGCGTCGCCCGGGCATGACGCCCGAAGACCTGCTCCAGGCCGGGCACCTGGCCGAGCGCGCGCGGCTGATCGATCCGGCCCATGCCCGGCGCGGCGCGGGCGGCAACGCGCCGCATGCGGACGCGATCTGCCTGAGCGCCGTCGACCGCAACGGCATGATGGTGAGCCTGGCCCAGTCGAACCACATGGGATTCGGCTCGGGCGTGGTGGTGCCCGGCACCGGCGTCAGCCTGCAGAACGGCGGCCACGGGTTCAGCGCCGATGCCGGCCATCCGGACGCGGTGGCCGGCGGCAAGCGGCCGGCGCACGCCGCCCTGCCGGCTTTCCTGATGCGCGACGGCGCGCCCGTGATGAGCTTCGGCGTCGTGGGCGGCGACATGCAGCCCCAGGGGCAGGTGCAGGCGCTGGTGCGCATGCTGGACTACGGCCAGCAGCCGCAGGCCGCCTGCGACGCGCCGCGCTGGAGATGGCGCCACGGCCAGACGCTGGACGTGGAAGCGGGCCTGGCGCCGTCCGTGGCGCAGGGCCTGCTGGCGCGGGGCCACACGCTCCTGGCCGCGCAAGACCCGGGGCAGGATTTCGGGTCGGACCAATTCATCTGGCGGCTGGGCGATCCGGCCGTCGATGGCTATGTCGGCGCCAGCGACGGCAGGCGCGATGGGCTCGCCGCCGGCTTTTGATTGCGTTAAGGTTACTGTCCTCAGACTGACCTTACCCTCATAGAGCGGAGTCCTGCATGGCAACGATCGGTACCAAGAGCTACGACGCGGCGGTAGCCCAGAAAGTCACTTTCCTCGGATTGGGCGTGATGGGCCTGCCCATGGCCGGCCATCTGGCCCGCGCGGGCCATGACGTCACCGTCTACAACCGCACGCCGGCCAAGGCCCAGGCCTGGGTGGCCGAATTCGGCGGCAAGAGCGCGGCCACGCCGCGCGAAGCCGTCGCCGGCGCGCAGATCGTGTTCGCCTGCGTCGGCAACGACGACGACTTGCGCAGCGTGGTGCTGGGGCCGGACGGCGCGTTCGCGGGCATGGCGCCGGGCGCGGTGTTCGTGGACCACACCACGGCCTCGGCCGACGTGGCGCGCGAACTCTATGCGCAGGCCAAGGAGCTGGGCCTGAACTTCATCGACGCTCCGGTGTCCGGCGGACAGGCGGGCGCGGTCAACGGCGTGCTGACCATCATGTGCGGCGGCGAGCCGGCCGTGTTCGACGCGATCAAGCCGGTGGCGCAGTGCTTCGGCCGCGCCGTCACGCTGGTGGGCCCTCCGGGAGCCGGCCAGCTGGCCAAGATGGTCAACCAGATCTGCATCGCCGGCGTGGTGCAGGGGCTGTCGGAAGCCATTGCGTTCGGCCAAGCCGCCGACCTGGACATGAAGCTGGTGCTGGACGTGATCAGCAAGGGCGCGGCGCAAAGCTGGCAGATGGAGAACCGCGGCGGCACCATGGTCGACGACAAGTTCGATTTCGGCTTCGCGGTGGACTGGATGCGCAAGGACCTCGGGCTGGTGCTGGCGGAGGCGCGCCACAACGGCGCCCGCCTGCCGCTGACGGCCCTGGTGGACCAGTTCTACGGCGACGTCCAGAAGATGGGCGGAGGCCGCTGGGACACGTCCAGCCTGATCAAGCGCCTGCGCGACTGAACGCCGCAGTCAAGCAAAAAGGCGAGCCCTGGGGCTCGCCTTTTTTTGGCCCGACGACCGGGCTTATGCAGCGATGCCGACCGGCGCCGCGTCGGCCAGCAGCGCGTCGATGCGCTGTTTGGCCTGCGCCACGCCTTCCAGCGCCGCGACTTCGCCCATGGCCATGCCCTCGGCGGCGATGAAGGTCACGTCGTCCATGCCCAGGAAGCCCAGCATCTGGCGCAGGTAAGGCGTGAGCGTATCGGCGGGCGTGCCTTCGGCCTTGCCGCCGCGGGCGGTCAGTACCAGCACCTCTTTGCCCTTGACCAGGCCTTCCGGCACGCCTTCGGACGTATAGCGGAAGGTGACGCCGGCGCGGGCGACGTAATCGAGGTAGGTCTTGAACTGCGCGGGCAGGCTGAAGTTGTAGACGGGCACGGCGAAGACGATGCGGTCGGCTTCCATCAGTTCGGCAATCAGGGCATCGCCCAGTTCGACGATACGGTGCTGCTCGGCCGTGCGGGCGTCGGACGGCGTGAACAGCGCGCCGACGGTGGCGCCGTCGAAATACGGCAGGGGCTGGGCGCCGATGTCGCGGATCTTGACCGCCGCGGCGGGGTTGGCGGACTTGATGCGCGCAATCAGGTGATCGGCCAATTGCTTGCTGTTGGAACGATCGCCGAGAATCGAGGAAAGGATAACCAGGGTCTTCATTGCAAATATCTCCAGTGGGCGGGGGCCTGTCGCGGTCTTGGCTCGGGCAGGCGCCGAATGCATGGCCTCACTGTAACTGGGCTGATTGCACATATAAATGGGGTTATGATGAACTGTTCGTTCCAAGTGCAGAACAATCATGCAAGACCTCAATGATCTCTATTATTTTTCCCAGGTCGTCGAGCAAGGCGGTTTCAGCGCCGCGGCGCGGGCGCTGGACATCCCCAAATCCCGCCTGTCGCGCCGGATCTCCCACCTGGAGGAAAGCCTGGGCGTACGCCTGCTGCAACGCACGACGCGGCGTCTGCGACTGACTTCGGCCGGCGAGCGCTATCTGCACTATTGCCGCGAAATGGCGGCTTCGGCGCGCGCGGCCGACGAGGCCATGCGCCAGCTGCAGTCCGAGCCCAGCGGGCCTGTGATCGTCAGTTGCCCGGTTTCCATCGCCCAGGACGTGCTGGCGCCGCTGTTGCCGGAATTCCTGGACGCCTGGCCGGCGATATCGGTGCAGCTGCTGGTGACCAACCGCCGCGTGGACCTGATACGCGAGGGCGTGGACCTGGCGCTGCGGGTGCGCACCAAGCTGGATACGGATGCGGAACTGGTGGTGCGCCACTTCGGCACCGGACGCGGCACGCTGGTCGCCAGCCCGGGCTACCTGCAGCGCCATGGCACGCCCGACAGCCCGCAGGACCTGGCCACCCACACGACGCTGAGCTTCAGCGACCCGCAGCACGAGGTGCGCTGGCCGCTGCGCAACGACAAGGGCGAAGAGGTGAGCATCGAGCTCAAGCCGCAGTTGTCCTGCAATGACTTCATCGTGCTGACCGAGGCGGCGGTGCGCGGCCGCGGCATCGCGCTGCTGCCGTCGATCGCCACGCATGAAGAGCTGCGCCGCGGCCAGCTGGTGCAGGTGCTGCCGCAATGGCAGTCGCCCGAAGGTATCGTGCACTGTATCTACCCGTCGCGCCGCGGCATGATGCCCGCGGTGCGCGCGCTGCTCGATTTCCTGTCCGAGCGCCTGCCTTCCATGTACCAGCGGCTGGAAAAGGCGCCGACCGCGGCGGCTCAGTAGCCCCGCTCGCGCTCCACCACGCCGCTGATGGCCTCGCCGCGCTGCAGCTGCGCGACCTTGGCCGCGATCTGGGCGATGCTTTCGTCGCGCAGCGTGCGCGCCGCGATATGCGGCGTGACGTGCACGCGCGCATCGCGCCAGAAGGGATGGTCGCGCGGCAGCGGCTCGGTGTGGAACACGTCCAGCGTGGCGCCGGCGATCTCGCCCTCTTCCAGCATCTGCACCAGGTCGTCCTCGACCAGGTGCTCGCCGCGGCCGACGTTGACCAGATGGGCGCCGGGCAGCAGCCGCGACAGCGTGTCCCGATTGAGGATGCCGGCCGTATCCGGCGTGAGCGGCAGGACGTTGACCAGGAAGCGCGTGCGCGCCAGGAACGCCGGCAGCGCGTCCATGCCCGCATAGGACTCGACGCCCGGGATGTCGCGCGGCGAACGCGACCAGCCCGCCACCGGATAGCCGAAGCCGGCCAGCGTCTGCGCCACGCGCAGGCCCACCTGGCCCAGCCCCAGCACGCCCACCGGCCAGTCGGCCGGCCGGCTGCCTTCGCCCGGCTCCCAGTACTGGCGCGCCTGGGCGCGGTCGAAGGCTTCGAAATCGCGCGAGACGCGCAGCAGCGCGTACAACGCATACTCGGCCATCTGCAGCGCCATGCCCGCGTCTTCGAGGCGCACGATGCGCACGTGCGGCGGGATCTCGGGCATTTTCAGCAGGGCGTCGACGCCCGCCCCCAGGTTGAACAGCGTGGTCAGGCCGGTCTCGTGCCTGAACAGTTCGGCCGGCGGACGCCACACCAGCGCGACGTCGGCGCCCGACGGCGGGCCCTCGGGGTTCCATACCGAAATGCGGCAGCCGGGCATGGCGGCCTCCAGCAGGGGCACCCAGGCGTCGGGATCGTGGTGGGGACAGGCGAACAGGATGTGCATGGCGGCTTTCGTATGCGGAACTCAGGAACCCCCAAGCATGAGGGATGCCGCCCGACAAATCAAACGGCCCGGCGAAAGCGCCGGGCCGATCCGGATCGCGCCGTTCAGGCCGCCTGCGGCACTTCGGGCTTGCCGCGGCCCTTGCCGCGGCCGCGGCGCAGGAAGGCCCACACCTGCAGCGCGATCAGCAAGGCGCTGGCCGCGATGAACCAGGCGCTGATCGGACGCTCGATGAACACGCCCAGATCTCCGCGCGACAGCAGCAGCGCGCGGCGGAAATTCTCTTCCACCATCGGCCCGAGCACGAAGCCCAGCAGGATGGGCGCGACCGAGAATTCCAGCGTCATCAGGATGGCGCCGATCACGCCGAAAGCCAGCACCTCCCAGATCTGGAAGAGGCTGTTCTGCGTGCTGAACACCCCCACCGCGATGAAGAACAGCGCGGACGGGAACAGGTAGCGGTAAGGCACCTGCAGCAGTTTCACCCACACGCCGATCAACGGCACGTTCAGCACCATCAGCAGCACGTTGCCGACCCAGAAGCTGGCGATCAGGCCCCAGAAGATGTCCGGATGTTCGGTGATCAGCTGCGGGCCGGGCTGGATGCCCTGGATCAGCAGCGCGCCCAGGATCAGCGCCATCACCGCGTCGCCCGGAATGCCCAGGCTCATCGTCGGGATGAAGTCGACCTGCGTCTTGGAGTGCGACGAGGCTTCGGGCGAGGCCACGCCGGCGATCATGCCGGTGCCGAATTTTTCCGGCGTCTTGGAGATCTTGCGTTCCAGCGCGTAGGACACGAAGGTGGTGATCGTCGGGCCGGTGCCCGGCATGGCGCCGAACAGCGTGCCCACCGTGGTGCCGCGGACCATGGGCCAGAAGGCGGTCTTGAGCTCCTGGCGGCTGGGCCGCATGTCCTTCAGGCGCAGCTTGGCGCCGCTGCCGATGATGCTCATGCGGTTGACGCTCATGAGGAAGTCGGCCACGCCGAACAGGCCCATCGAGATCGCCACCAGCTCCAGGCCGTCGGACAGGTCCAGCAGGCCGAACGAAAAGCGGATGGTGCCGGTGTTGACGTCGGTGCCCACCACGCCGCACATCAGGCCGAACAGGGTCATCGCCACGCCCTTCAGCGGCGAGCCGCGCGACATGGTCGCGCCTGCCAGCAGCCCCAGCAGCATGATCGAGAAGATCTCGGTCGGGCCGAACTTGAACGCCACCTCCACCAGCAGCGGCGAGGCGAAGATCATGACGATGATGCCTACCGAGGCGGCGAAGAACGAGCAGATCATGGTGATGCCCAGCGCCGTTCCTCCCTTGCCCTGCTTGGTCAGCGGATAGCCGTCCAGGCAGGTCACCGCATGCGGCGGATGCGAAGGCAGGTTGAGCAGGATCGCGCCGATGGCGCCGCCGTATTGCGAGCCGTAGAAAATCCCGGCCAGCATCAGGATGGCGGGCACCGGATGCATCACATAGGTCAGCGGCAGCAGGATCGAAATGGCCGACAGCGCGCCCATGCCGGGCAGCACGCCGATGAGGTTGCCCACCAGCACGCCGAAGAACGACCACATCAGGTTATGCCACTGGAACGCGACGCCGAAGCCGTACCAGAGGTCCATCAAGGATTGGGAGATCATGGCGCTTCAACCCCAGCGAAACAGCGGCATCTGCAGTTGCAGCGCCCACCAGAAAACGACGACCGCGATCGCGACCATGGCGATCGACAGCAGGAACGCCTGTTTGACCGTGTTCTTGCGGTCGCCCAGCGCGGATATGAACACGATGGCGAAGGTCGCCGGCAGCAGGCCGCCGTAGTGGCCGAGCAGCAGAAATGCCAGGATGCCCAGCAGGATGCAGGCGCCGCCACGCAGGTCCGGCAGGCCGTGGGCGTGGCCCTCGCCCGGCGCGGCGCCGCCGCCTTCGCCGGAACGCGCCGACAGCGCGATCAGCACGCCGGTCAGCGCCAGCAGTCCGCCCAGCGCCGCCGGAAAGAATCCGGGGCCCATGTGGCTGAGCGTGCCGACGTGATAGTCGGTTCCGCCGTATATGGCGCCCAGGCCGATGAGGACCATCAGCGCGCCGCCGTAATAGTCCTTTCTGTTGATGGTTTTTTGCACGTCTTCCTCCTTCCTCACAGGCCTTTGCAGCCCTGAATGCGCCGCCCGGAACGGACGCCGCGGCCGCTTGCGACAGGCCGGAGGGCAGATTACGGAAGGAAGCTGCGGATTCGCTTTCTGTGCGCTGTCGCCTTGCTGAATCCAGGGGTAATCCCTGAGCGGCGGGCGTGTCGCATGCGTAAGCGACGGTGACGGCGCGCTATTGCTCGCCCTTGAGTTCGACGTCGGCCGGGCGCGGATACTGCGAGACCGTGGAGGCGATCGGCAGCCACAGCACGGAAGCCAGGCCGACGCCGCCCTGCGCGTTGGGCTCGCCGTCGCGCAGTTCGATGTCGCCGTCGTTGCGACGCGCGTAGGCGCGCGCGATCGCCAGCCCCAGGCCCGAGCCCGAGGAGGCGACCGGCTTGTCGGTGCCGACCCGCTCGAAGCGCGCGAACGCGCGCTGGCGCAGCACCGGGTCCAGCCCGGGGCCGTTGTCGGACACGGCGACCTCGGCGCGGCCGTCCTGGCGGCAGACCGATACGGTGATGCGCGCGCCGGGGTTCGTGTAGTGGATGGCGTTATGGACCAGGTTGGACAGGGCCTCGTGCAGCTCGGCCTCGTTGCCCGAGACCGGCACGGGGGTTTCCTGCCCTTCTTCGGCGCCGGCCGGCACCCAGCCCAGGTCCTGCTGTTTCTCGTGCGCCAGCGGCAGGTACTGCAGCACCACCTCGCGCGACACGGCGTTGAGGTCCAGCAATTGGCGCGGCAGCGGATCGGCCTGGTTGGCGTGCGCCAGCGACAGCAGCTGTTCGGTCAGGCGGCGGGTGCGGCCCAGCTGGTCGACGATGGCGCGCAGGCCCTCCTGCGCGCGCGCCGGATCGCGCTCGCGCAGCGCGTACTGCGCCTGCGTCAGCATGATGGCCAGCGGCGTGCGCAACTGGTGGGAGGCGTCGGCCAGGAAGTGCGACTGCTCGTCCAGCACCCGGCGGTAGCGCGCGATATGGTGGTTGACGGCGTCGACCAGCGGGCTGACCTCGCTGGGCACGCGCGAGGCGTCCAGCGGCGTCAGGTCGTCGGGCCGGCGCCCGCGGATATCGTTGCGCAGCCGGCGCAGCGGCTTCAGGGCCCACGACACGCCCCACCACACCAGCAGCGCCACCAGGGCCAGCATGCGCGTGTCGCGCAGGATTTCCTGGCGGCGCGCGCGGTTCTCGGCCTCGATGCGCTTGCCGGTGCTTTCGGCCACCACCACCAGCACCTGCCGGTGCTGCCCCTTGTAGTAGAGATCGCGCACCACCGCAACGACCCGCACCGGGTCGTTGCGGTAGACGCTGTCGTAGAAGACCGGCTGGCCGTTGGAGCGCGGCCAGCTCGGCGGACGCGGCATTTCGGGCATGCCCAGCAAGGTCTTGCCCTGGTCCTGCGGCACCGGCGAGCCGTCCGGCAGCGGCGGGTCCATTTCTTCGATGCGGAAATACTTGCGCAGGCCGGCGCGCGATTCCAGCATGACCTGCGCATAGAGCGGCGTGGCCACCTGCAGCCTGCCCTCGGGCGTGAATTCCAGGCTGCTTTCGAGCACGCGCGCCGGCTCGACCAGCGCGCTGTCGTAGGCTTCGTTGGTGATTTCGGCCAGCGTGCGGTAGTCGTTCAGGCTGTCGACGACCAGCAGCACCACCACGCCCGGCAGCAGCAGGATGATGAGCAGCGCACGGATGCCGACGCGCGGCAACTTCATCTAGGCCGACTCGCTGGCGACGCTTTCCAGCATGTACCCCAGCCCGCGGACCGTGACGATGCGCACGTCGCTGCCGGCCAGCTTCTTGCGCAGCCGGTGCAGCACGACCTCGATGGCGTCGGGGTTGGCTTCGCTGTCGTGGGTGAAGACCTTGCCGAACAGCTGCGACTTGTCCACCGGGTAGCCGCTGCGGGTCAGCAGGGCCGCCAGCGCGGCGTGTTCGCGCGGGGTGAGAAACAGCAGCGAGCCGTCCAGCGTGAAGGCGCGGCTTTCGCTGTCGTAGGACAGCGAGCCGCACTGCAGCCGCGGATGCTGGCGGCCGCGGCTGCGGCGCACCAGGGCGGTGAGGCGGGCTTCCAGTTCTTCGAGGGCGAAGGGCTTGGTCAGGAAATCGTCGGCGCCCAGGTTCAGGCCGCGCACGCGGTCCTGCAGCGCGCCCTGCGCGGTCAAGAGCAGCACCGGCGTGCGGTCGTCGCGGTTGCGCATCTCGCGCAGGACCACCAGCCCGTGCTTGTCGGGCAGGCGCAGGTCCATGACGATGGCGTCGTACTCCGTGCCGGCCATGAAGGCTTCGGCCGTCCGGGCATCGGCCGCGTGGTCGGGCACGAACCCGCTCTGGGCGAGCGCGCGCATCAACCAGGACGCCATGTCCCGTTCGTCTTCAACCAACAATATGCGCATGACCGTCCGTTCCTTCGGGCAAATTCTCAGCCGCACGTTGTCCGTGCACCCGCTGGCGCAAGTAGCGGGTTTCGTGGTGACGCCGAAAGAGGATCGCCGACAACTCGTTCAACGCCTGGGTATAGACGTCGCGCTTGAACTCGATCACGGCATCCAGCGGAACCCAGTACTGGCTCCAGCGCCAGGCGTCGAATTCCGGATGCTGCGTCGCGCGCAGGCAAACGTCGCTGTCACGGCCGACCAGGCGCAACAAGAACCAAATCTGCTTTTGTCCTTTATAGTGGCCGCGCCACTCACGCCGGACGAAGTGATCGGGCACGTTATAACGTAACCAATCGCGTGTACGCCCCAAAATGCGGACATGCTCGGGCTTCAGGCCCACCTCTTCATGGAGCTCGCGATACATGGCCTGCACCGGGCTTTCGCCGTACTTGATGCCGCCCTGGGGGAACTGCCATGCATGTTCCCTGATACGCTTGCCCCAAAAGACCTCGTTTTTGGTGTTGACGAGAATGATGCCGACATTGGGGCGGTAGCCTTCGCGGTCAAGCATGGGCCACCCCCACCGAATTCAATACAATTACGGACGATTATACGTATCTGCTGCCACCTTTAAACATGCGCGCATCCAACTACCACATCAACACCCTCAAAGAAGCCCCTTCGGAAGCCGAAGTCGCCAGCCATCAACTGATGACCCGGGCCGGCATGATCCGCAAGCTCGCGGGCGGCATCTACACCTACATGCCCCTGGGGCTGAAGATCATCCGCAAGGTCGAGGCCATCGTCCGCGAGGAAATGAACGCCGCGGGCGCCATCGAGCTGCTGATGCCGGTGGTCCAGCCCGCCGAGCTCTGGCAGGAGTCGGGCCGCTGGGAGCAGTACGGCGCGGAACTGCTGCGCATCAAGGACCGGCACCAGCGCGATTTCGTGCTGCAGCCCACGTCCGAAGAGGTGATCACGGATATCGCGCGCAACGAGATCCACAGCTACCGCCAGCTGCCGCTGAACTTCTATCACATCCAAACCAAGTTCCGCGACGAGCGCCGTCCGCGCTTCGGCCTGATGCGCGGCCGCGAATTCACCATGAAGGACGCCTACTCGTTCGACCGCGACGAGGCCGGCGCCCAGCGCAGCTACGACATCATGTTCAACGCCTACATGCGCATCTTCGGCCGACTGGGCCTGGAATTCCGCGCGGTGGCGGCCGACACGGGCTCGATCGGCGGTTCGCGCAGCCATGAATTCCAGGTCATCGCCGAAACCGGCGAGGACCTGCTGGTCTACAACGCCGAGTCCGACTACGCCGCCAATATCGAGCTGGCCGAGGCGCCCGCGCTGTACGCCACGCGCGCCGAGCCGGCCGAGGCCATGGCCGAAGTGCCCACCCCGGGCGCGGCCAAGTGCGAAGACGTCGCCCGCCTGCTGGACATGCCGCTGGAGCGCACGATCAAGTCCATCGTGCTGGCCACCGACGGCGAAAAAGGCGCCGACATCTGGCTGCTGCTGCTGCGCGGCGACCATGAGCTCAACGAGATCAAGGCCGGCAAGCTGCCGGGCCTGGCGGGCTTCCGCTTCGCCACGGAAAGCGAGATCGTCGAGGCTTTCGGCTGCAAGCCCGGCTACCTGGGCCCGGTCAAGACCGCGCGCCCGGTGCACGTCGTCGCCGACCGCACCGTGGCCAACATGGCCGACTTCGTCTGCGGCGCGAACAAGGAAGATTTCCACATCCGCGGCGTGAACTGGGGCCGCGACCTGCCCGAGCCCGAGCTGGTCGCCGACCTGCGCAACGTCGTCGCCGGCGATCCTTCGCCCGACGGCAAGGGCACGCTGTCGATCCAGCGCGGCATCGAAGTGGGCCACGTTTTCTACCTGGGCAAGAAGTACTCCGAAGCGCTCAAGGCCACCTTCCTGGACGAGACCGGCAAGCCGGCGGTGCTGGAGATGGGCTGCTACGGCATCGGCGTCACCCGCATCGTGGGCGCGGCCATCGAACAGAACCACGACGCCCGCGGCATCATCTGGCCGCGCGCGATCGCGCCCTTCGAAGTCGTGATCTGCCCGGTGGGCTGGGGCAAAAGTGAAACCGTGCGTGACACCGCCCAGAAGCTCTATGAATCGCTGCTGGCGCGCGGCGTGGACGTCATCCTGGACGACCGCGACGCCCGCCCCGGCGTGATGTTCGCCGAATGGGAATTGATCGGCGCGCCGCTGCGTGTAACAGTTGGAGAACGCGGCCTGAACGATGGTGTGTTGGAATTGCAGGCCCGTCGGGAAACCGAAGCCGCCAAGATTCCGGTAGAGTCCGCGCTCGAGGCCGTGCTGAGCAAGCTCGACACCCTTTAACCTTATAGTAACTACGGGCTTATCGGCCCCGTCCGACATCTGCCTATCCGTACCGTGACCGCCCCGAAGTTCCCCGAATCCATCCTGCAGGTCCGTGTCTACTACGAAGACACGGACGCGGGCGGGGTGGTTTTCTATGCCAACTACCTGAAATTCCTGGAGCGCGCACGCACCGAGTGGCTGCGCGACCTGGGAGTCAACCAGTCCGCCCTGGCGGCCAGCGAGCAACGGCTTTTCGTCGTCCACTCCCTGGACATGTCCTACCGCAAACCGGCCAGGCTGGACGACCTGCTTACCATACGCAGCCGGATCACACGACTGGGCCGCGCTTCGATACACTTCGCGCAGCGCGCCGAGCGTAACGGGGAACTGCTTGCCGAAGGCAATATCCAAGTCTGCTGCGTCGATGCCATCCACATGCGGCCGGCGGAACTGCCGGCCGACGTTCGCGCCAAACTGAAATTCATTCAGGAATAACCATGCAAGTCACCAACGACATGTCGTTGCTTACCCTGATCACCGACGCCAGCGTGCCGGTCCAGCTGATCATGCTGTTGCTGCTGGGCATTTCGATCATGTCCTGGACCTACATCTTCGCCAAGCGCCTGGCCATCAAGCGCGCCCATGCGCAGACCCGCCGTTTCGAAGACGATTTCTGGTCCGGCGGCGACCTGTCCATGCTGCAGCAGGCCGTGGCCTCGCGCCGCGACGAACAGGGCGCGCTGGCCCGCATCTTCGATGCCGGCATGACCGAATTCCTGAAGGCCCGCCGCGGCAACGCCACGGGCGACGCCATCGCCCTGCTCGACGGCCCGCGCCGCGCCATGCGCGCGGCCTACCAGCGCGAAATGGACTCGCTGGAATCGCACCTCAACTTCCTGGCCTCGGCCGGCTCGGTTTCGCCGTACATCGGCCTGCTGGGCACGGTCTGGGGCATCATGCACGCCTTCATCGGCCTGTCGAACATGCAGCAGGCCACGCTGGCCTCGGTGGCCCCCGGCATCGCGGAAGCCCTGATCGCGACCGCCATCGGCCTGTTCGCCGCCATTCCGGCCGTGGTCGCCTACAACCGCTTCACCAACGACATCGACCGCATCTCGATCCGCTTCGACAGCTTCGTCGATGAATTCCTGAACATTCTGCAACGGCAGGTACGCTAATGCCCTCGGTAAGCTCGCGCGGCCGGGCCGGCCGCCGCATGAAGGCCGACATCAACGTCGTGCCGTACATCGACGTCATGCTGGTGCTGCTGGTCATCTTCATGGTGACCGCGCCCCTCATCACGCCCGGCCTGATCCAGTTGCCCTCGGTCGGCGCCGCCTCCGAGGTGCCGGTCAAGCCGCTGGAAGTCCAGATTTCGGAAGACGGCAAGCTCGCCCTGCGCATGCGCGAACCCGGCGCGACGCCGCAGGACATCGCGCGTCCCGAACTGGTGGCGCAAGTGCGCTCGCGCATTACGGCTGAAACCCCGGTGGTCATCGCCGCCGACGGCAAGGTGCCGTACGAGACGGTAGTGAAGGTCATGGACGAATTGCGCACCAACGGCATCACCCGCCTGGGTCTGCTGGTGGACCAATCCGCCGGCCAGAACCAGCCCGCCCCCGCGAAGAAACGCTAACGCGACGCCTTCGGCCGGCGCCGAAGGCATGCAACGCCCATGACGCCACCCATTATCCGACACCGCAGCGGCCCCCCGGCCCCCCCGCCCCACCACGACAACCGCAAGGCATTGCTGCTGGCCGTGGCGGTGCACGTGCTGCTGCTGATCGTGCTGATCTTCGGCGTGAGCTGGCGCTCGGAGAACCCCGGCCCCGTGCAGGTGGAACTCTGGGCCGACGGCAATTCGCCCGACTCGCCGCCGCCCACGCCCGAACCCGAACCGACCAAGCCCGAACCCAAGCCGCAGCCCAAGCCCGAGCCTGAAGAAGCGCCCGAGCCGCCGCCTCCGCCGCCCCCGCCGCCTCCGCCCGAGCCGGAACCCCAGGTTCAGCCCAAGACCGAGGAGGTCGACCCCGAAATCGCGCTCCAGGAAGCCAAGAAGAAGCGCGAGGAAGAGGAAAAGGCGCGCCAGGCCGCCGAAGCCGCCAAGGAAAAGGCGCGCCTCGAGGAAGAGCGCAAGCAGGCCGAACTGAAAGAGAAGAAGCGCCTGGAGCAGGAACGCCAGGCCGCCGAGAAGGCTGCCGCCGAAAAAGCCGCGGCCGAGAAGGCCGCCGCCGAGAAAAAGGCCAAGGAAGAAGCCGCCAAAAAGGCCGCTGCCGAAAAGGCCGCTGCCGAGAAGGCGGCTGCCGAAAAGAAGGCGGCCGAGGAAAAAGCGGCCGCCGAGAAGAAGGCTGCCGCCGAAAAGGCTGCTGCCGAAAAGGCCGCAGCCGAGAAAAAGGCCGCCGCCGAGAAGAAGGCCAAGGAAGAAGCCGCCAAGAAGGCGGCCGCCGACAAGGCCCTCCGGGAGGCGTTCCGCAACGACGCCCTGGGCGCCGCCGGCATCCCCGGCGGCACGGCCGACCGCAACCAGGCAGGCGGCGGGCGCGACAGCGGCTACGGCGCCAAGGTGCGCGCCTGCGTGCAGCCCGGGGTGGCCTATCCGCCCCCGCCGCGCAGCGGATCGGAAAATCCCACGGCACAATACCGGGTACAGTTAGGTTCCGACGGGAAGGTCAACGGCGTAACGTTGACCCGGTCTTCGGGCATTGCAGGCTTCGACCGCGCGGTCGAAACCGGCATCCGCCGTTGCAACCCCTTCCCCAAGCCTTCCACGGGCCGCTACGAACCCATTATTGACGTTGTGTACAGAATGTATGATTGACAGGAGATTGACGAATATGACTCCCGCTTATAGCCGACGAGTACCCCAGCTCGCTCTCTGGCGATCGTATGGACTCGGGCTGCTGATGCTGGCGCTGGCCTGCCTGATGGCCATGCGACCCGCCCAGGCCCAGTTGCGCGTCGATATCTCGGGGACCGGCGCCACCCAGTACCCCGTGGCCATCGCCGATTTCGCCGTCGACGACACCCACGGACGCGCGCTGGCCGAAGTCATCCGCGCCGACCTGACCCGCACCGGCCAGTTCCGCCTCATCAACGCCGCCGGTTCCGGCCTGAACGTCGACTCCCCCATCTCGCACGACGACTGGCGCGCCAAGGGCGCCGACTTCATCGCCTACGGCAGCATCTCGCGCGGGGCCGACGGCCGCTACGACGTCCGCTACCGCCTGGCCGACACGGTCAAGAAGGGCCAGCTCGACGGCGTCGCCTTCTCGGGCACCGAGCAGGAACTGCGCCGCGTCGCCCACCAGATCGCCGACCGCATTTACGAGAAGATCACCGGCGTTCGCGGCGTGTTCTCGACCCGTATCGCCTACGTGCTGAAGAAGGGCACCACCTACGAACTGCAGGTGGCCGATGCCGACGGCCAGAACCCGCAGGTGGCCCTGCGCTCGCGCGAGCCCATCATCTCGCCGTCCTGGTCGCCCGATGGCTCCAAGCTGGCCTACGTGAGCTTCGAATCCGGCAAACCTGTCGTGTACGTGCACAATCTGGCTTCCAGCGCGCGCGTTCCCGTCGCCAACTTCAAAGGTAACAATAGTGCACCCGGCTGGTCGCCCGACGGCTCCAAGCTCGCGGTGGCTCTGACCCGCGATGGTTTGTCGCAAATTTACATCGTTAATGCGTCCGACGGCTCCAATCCGACCCGTGTGACGCGTTCTCCCGGCATCGACACCGAACCGCGCTTTACGCCGGACGGGGCATCCATTATCTTTACGAGTGACCGCAGCGGCGGGCCGCAGATCTACCAGACCGGCTCGAGTGGCGGCGAAGCCCGCCGCCTCACGTTTAATGGTGGTTACAACATCTCACCCCGAATTTCCCCCGACGGATCGACGCTGCTGTACGTTGCGAAACGCGACGGCGCGTTTCGTATCGCGTCGTTGAACCTGTCCTCAGGTGCCGAGACTTTGCTGACCGATGGTCGTGACGATCAGTCCCCTAGCTTCGCGCCTAATGGAATGCAAGTGCTTTACGCCGCCGTCCAAAACGGTCGTAGCGTGCTTGCAGGTGTCTCGAGCGATGGCCGCGTACGGCAGACGCTATCGGTACTGAACGGGGAAATACGTGAACCGACTTGGGGCCCATTTACCCGATAACACGTGTGACTCTCTTTGCAAAGGAACTATCATGAAGTCGCGCATTGCCAAAAGCCTAACCATCGCCGCTCTGGCTGCCGCCCTGGCAGCCTGCAGCTCCGTCCCTCTCGACGATAAAGCGGGTCAGGGCGGAGGCGCTGGCCAAGGATCGTCGTCGAGCTCCGGCGAAATCCTTGATCCCTTCAACCCCCAAAGCATCCTGGCGCAACAGCGCTCGGTGTACTTTGACTTCGACAGCTACACGGTGTCGGACCAGTACCGCGGTTTGGTCGAAACCCACGCGAAGTACCTGGCCTCGCACCCGCAGCAAAACATCAAGATCGAAGGCAACACCGACGAACGCGGCGGTTCCGAGTACAACCTGGCCCTGGGCCAGCGCCGTGCCGACGCCGTGCGCCGCATGATGACCCTGCTGGGCGTCAGCGACAACCAGATCGAAACCATCAGCTTCGGTAAGGAAAAGCCGAAGGCGACCGGTACGTCGGAAGCCGATTTTGCGGAAAACCGCCGTGCCGATATCGTCTATCGCCGCTAAACTTTCCGTATAGTCGAGTGTCCTACCACGCGTCGGGACGGTCAGCCGGCCGTCCCGACGTTTGTTTTTATACCCGGGAATTTTCATGCGCGATAACGTTCTGTCCCTGCGTCCCCTTATTGTGGCCACCGGCCTGGTGCTTGCCGCCCTGACGGCGCCGGCCCACGCTTTTTCCGACGATGAGGCCCGTCGGGCCATCCTGGATCTGCGCAAGCAGGTTCAGCAGCAGAACGAGCAGAACCAGCGCGCCAAGCTGCAGCTTGCCGACCAGATCCAGTCCCTGCAGCAGGAAATCGCCCAACTGCGCGACCAGCTCGAACTGGTGTCGCGCCAGCAGCCCAGCGCGCGCCCGGGCGGCGCCGCCGGCAGCACCAACCCGCCGGGCGCCAATGCCGGCGACCCGCAGGAACAGGCCGCCTATGACGGCGCCATCGACCTCTTCCGCAAGGGCCAGTACAAGGACGCCTCCGAGTCGTTCGCCGCGTTCACCGCGCTCTACCCCTCCAGCCAGCTCGCGCCCAGCGCCCAGTTCTACCTGGGCAGCAGCCGCTACGCGCTGAAGGACTTCAAGGGCGCCATCGAACAGCTCAACGCCATGGTCGAAAAATCCCCCGACAACGCGCGCGCCCCCGATGCGCTGCTGGTCATCGCCGGCAGCCAGATCGAGCTGAACAACCGCGCCGGCGCCAAGACGACGCTGCAGCGCATCGTGCGCGACTACCCCACCACGCCGGCCGCCGGCACCGCCAAGAGCCGCCTGCAGCTGCTCCAGTAATGGCGGTTGCCGCCTACCGGCATATCCTGCGCCGCCGCGCGGGGCTGATCGCCCTGCTGCTGGCGGCGATTTTCATGGCGCTGCTGGCCGATTTCACCTTGGGCCCTTCCGGCCTGCCGTGGCGCGACCTGTGGCAGACGCTGACCGCGCCCGCCGCCGCCGATCCCACCACCCGCGTCATCGTCTGGGACATCCGCCTGCCCTCGGCCCTGCTGGCCGCCCTGGTGGGCATGGCGCTGGGCCTGGCGGGCGCCGAGATGCAGACCATCCTGAACAACCCGCTGGCCAGCCCGTTCACGCTGGGCGTGTCTTCGGCGGCCGCCTTCGGGGCCTCGCTGGCCATCGTGCTGCAACTGGGCGTGCCGGGCATCCCCGACGGCTGGCTGGTGGCCGGCAACGCGTTTCTGTTCGCGCTGCTGGCCGCGCTGCTGCTGGACGCGGTGACCCGTTGGGGCGGCATGAATACGTCGACTGTGGTGCTGTTCGGCATCGCCATGCTGTTCACCTTCAACGCGCTGGTTTCGCTGGTGCAGTTCATGGCCAGCGCCGAAGCCCTGCAGAACCTGGTGTTCTGGACCCTGGGCAGCCTGGCGCGCCCGGGCTGGGCGGCGGTGGCCGTGCTGGCGGCCGCCGTTGCGCTGGCCCTGCCGCTGGCCATGCGCCAGTCCTGGAAGCTGACCGCCTTGCGACTGGGCGAAGACCGCGCCGCCAGCTTCGGCGTGGACGTGCGCCGCGTGCGCGTCGCGGCGCTGGCGCGCGTCAGCCTGCTGTCGTCGCTGGCCGTCGCCTTCGTCGGCACGATAGGCTTCATCGGGCTGGTGGCGCCCCATATCGCGCGCCGGCTGTTCGGCGAGGATCACCGCTATTACCTGCCCGGCAGCGCGCTGGTGGGCGCGGTGATCCTGTCGCTGGCCTCGATCGCGTCCAAGAACCTCGTGCCCGGCGTGATCGTGCCGGTGGGCATCGTGACCGCGCTGGTCGGCATCCCCTTCTTCGTGGCGGTGGTCCTGCGCCGGCAACTGCCATGAGCCCGCAACTCATCGTCGAAGGGCTCTGCGCCGGCTACGGGCGCGGCGACGTGCTGCACGGGCTGGGCCTGCCGGCGCTGGCCGCCGGCGAAGTCACCGCCCTGCTCGGCCCCAACGGCAGCGGCAAGTCCACGCTGCTCAAGGCGCTGGCCGGCCTGGTCCGGACCCGCGCCGGCAGCGCCCGGCTGGGCGAACAGGACCTGATCCGGCTGAACTTCGGCGAACGCGCGCGCCACGTGGTCTATCTGCCGCAGAGCCTGCCCGCCGCGGTGCACCTGCGGGTGCTGGAATCGGTGCTGGTGGCGGCGCGGGCCAGCGGCGGCGACGCCGCGGCGGCCGATGCCCGCAGCGTCGAGCGGCTGCTCGAACGGCTGGGCATCGCCCATCTGGCGCTGCACTACCTGGATGCGCTGTCCGGCGGGCAGAAGCAGCTGGTCGGCCTGGCGCAGGCGCTGGTGCGCCATCCGCGCGTGCTGCTGCTGGACGAACCGCTGTCGGCGCTGGACCTGAACTACCAGTTCCACGTGATGCGCCTGCTCAGGCAGGAAACGCGCGAGCACGGCCTCATCAGCCTGATCGTGCTGCACGACCTGAACGCGGCCCTGCAGCATGCGGACCGCGCGGTCATGATCCACGGCGGACGGCTGCACGCGGCGGGCGCCCCCGCCGAAGTCATCACGCCGGCCTCGCTGGCGACGGTGTATGGGGTGCAGGGGCGCGTCGAAACCTGCTCGCGCGGCTTGCGGCAGGTGCTGATAGACGGGCTGGAGGCGCGCCCGCGCTAAGGACGGCTCAGGCGCGCTGCGCCACGTCGGCGACCGGGGCGCCGGTCATGTCGGCCAATTGCCGCGGCGTCAGGTTGAACACGGCATGAGGATGGCCCGCGGCGGCCCACAGGCTTTCGTAGTTGAACAGGTCCGCGTCCAGCAGCATCACCGGCTTGACCGTGTGCCCGATGGGGCAGACGCCGCCGATGGCATAGCCGGTCATGTCGCGCACGAACTTGGCGTCGGCCTTGGCCAGTTCGCCGACCTGCGCGGCCACCTTGGCCTCGTCGACCCGGTTCACGCCGCTGGCGATCACCAGCACCGGCGCATCGTCGGCGGCGCGGCGGAAGATGATGGACTTGGCGATCTGCGCCACTTCGCAGCCCAGCCCGGCCGCCGCTTCGGCCGAGGTCTTGCCGGTCTGCGGCAGCACCACGACGGGCTTGTCGTGCCCCAGGTCCAGCAGCAGCTGGGCGACGCGGCGAGCGGATTCGGGCAGGGCGGCGAGGGACTCGGGGGACATCGTGGCGGGCTCCGTTTCAGGCGATGCCGGCGCTGGGATAGGCCGGCGCAACGGAAAACGAGTTTATCAGCGCCGGCCCGCAATGGCCGGGGAGCTAGAATGCGCACCTGGCTTTTGCACAAGACTCCCATGCGTTCCGAACCCGTCCTGCCCCTGCAAACCGCGCCGATCGGCGGCTATGCCATGTCCTACACCGAGTATGGCAGCGGCGCGCCGCTGGTGCTGGTGCATGGCTCCCTGTCCGACAGCCGCTACTGGAAGTCGCAGATGGCGCCGCTGGGGCGGTCGTTCCGCGTGCTGGCGGTATGCCTGCGCCGCTACTGGCCGGAAGCCTGGGACGGCGCGGGCGACGGCTTTTCGATCGAGCAGCACGCCAGCGACGTGCTGGAATTCATCGACGCCGTGGCCGGCGGCCCGGCCCATCTGGTGGGCCATTCCCGCGGCGGGCGCGTAGCACTGGAAGCGGCGCTGCGCCGTCCCGACGCGCTGCGCAGCCTGACCCTGGCCGATCCCGGCCTGCCGCTGCCCGGCGCGGACGACCACCGCGGCGGTTTCCGGCTGCGCGCGCTGGAGCTCATCCGCGCCGGCGAAACCGAAGCCGGCCTGGCGCTGTTCGTCGATACCGTGACCGGCCCCAACACCTGGCAGCGCATGGTGCCCTGGTTCAAGGAGATGGTGCGCGACAACGTCGGCACGCTGTTCGGCCAGGCGCGCGAGACGCCCGCCGCGCTGACGCCGCAGCAGATCGGCTCCCTGAAAATGCCCACGCTGCTGATCGGCGGCGCGTTGAGCCCCGCCCCCTACCCCGCCGTGCTCGACGCGCTGGCGCAATGGCTGCCGCACGCACACCGGGTGACCATCGCCGGCTCCTCGCACGGCATGAACCTGGGCAATCCGCGCGCCTTCAACGGCGCCATCGAGGAATTCATCGGCGGCTGATCAGGGCTCGACCGAAGGCGTGTGCTTGAGCCGCCGCAGCACGAAGGTGGAGCGGCTGTGGCGCACGCCGCGCAGCTTGTACAGGCGCTTGCGCAGAAAGGACTCGTAGCCCTCGGTGCCCGCCACCGCCACCTTGATCAGGTAGTCGTACTCGCCGGTCACGAGAAAGGCCTCGACCACTTCCGGCAGACGCGTGATTTCCTCGCCGAAGCGCGCCAGCGTGTCGTCGTCGTGGTGCTCCAGCGTGACCTCGATCATGACGGTATCGGGCAGGCCCAGCGCCTTCTGGTTCAACAGCGCGGCGTAGCCCTCGATCACCCCGGCCTCTTCCAGCGCCTTCACGCGGTTCCAGCACGGCGTGGGCGACAGCCCCACCTGCTCGGCCAGCTTCAGGTTGGTGAGCCGCCCGTCGGCGCGCAGCGCGCGCAGGATCTTGCGGTCGGTTTCGTCGATTTTGGGCATGGCGGACACGATGACAGGCGCTCCAGGAGAAAATCTCTCTGAATATCAATTCTATAGGATAGATATTTTCCTATATCCGCCAATCAGGCGTGAATCAGGAAACCTATTTTTCGCTACCCGCCGTAGACTTTCCTGCAAGACGGCCGCCTACCCCGGCCGTCGGATTTCGGCGCGCTCGCTGCGGCACAACCCGGCGCGCGCGCCGGCAGTTCCAACGCATCATGCCGCGCGCCGATCCGCGCGGCGGGAAATCATGTCCTTCGCAGCAGCACCCGCAAGATCCGGCCTGGGCCTGTCCGGCACCGCCATGCTTCTTACCGCCCCGGCGCTATTCGCCTCCAACATGGTCGCGGCCCGCTGGGCCCACGACGCCAGCCTCCCCCCTGTGTTTCTCGCCTTCGGCCGCTGGCTGATCGCCCTACTGATCCTGCTGCCGCTGGCCGCGCCGGCGCTGCGCGCGCACCGCCGGACGCTGCGCCGCAGCCTGCCGTCGCTGCTGCCGCTGGCGGTGCTGGGCATGGGCGTGGCGGTGGCGCCGCAGTACATCGGCGCCCAGACCACCAGCGCCACCAATATCGCGCTGATTTTCTCGTGCAGCCCCATTCTGGTGGCCCTGCTGGAAGCGGCGATCTGGCGCAAGCCTTTGTCGGCCCTGCGCGCCGCGGGCCTGGCGCTGGCGCTGGGCGGCGTGCTGACGGTGCTGTCGCGCGGCGATGCGCAGGCGCTGGCGCGCCTGGCTTTCGGCCAGGGCGACCTGTGGGTGCTGCTGGCCGCCACCGGCTGGGCGCTCTATACGGTGCTGCAGAAGCGGTTGAGCCTGCCGGCGGCGGTGCCCGACAGCGCGCGCCTGGCGACGCTGATGCTGGGTGGCGTGCTGGCGCTGGCGCCGTTCGCGGCGATCGAGGCGGCCAGCGGCGCCGTGCCGCCATGGACCGATCCGCGACTGGCGGCGACGCTGCTGTTCCTGGCCGTGGTGCCCAGCCTGGGCGCCTACTACGTATACGGCCGGCTGATCAGCCAGGCCGGCCCGGCCACGGCCGGACTGGCCATGTTCCTGGTGCCGGTGTATGCGGCGCTGCTGGCCTGGCCGCTATTGGGCGAGGCGCCGCAGCTGTTCCACGCCTACGGTTTCGTGATGATTCTGTTCGGCGTGCGGCTGGCCTCGACGCGCCGGCGCGCGGCCGCGACGGGCGCGGCCGCCGCGGCGGCCTGAGCCGCCTCAGCGGCCCGTGCCCTGGGCCGCAATCACTTCCTGCGCCACCTGGCGCGGGGCCTCGGCGTAATGCTTGAACTCCATGGAGTAGGTCGCCCTGCCCTGGGTAAGCGAACGCAGCGAGGTCGAATAGCCGAACATCTCGGCCAGCGGCACTTCGGCGCGCACCAGCTTGCCGCCGCCGCCGGCGATGTCCTCCATGCCCTGGACCATGCCGCGGCGCGAGGACAGGTCGCCCATGACGTTGCCGGTGTAATCGTCGGGCGTTTCCACCTCGACCTGCATCATGGGTTCCAGTAGCACCGGGTCGGCCCGGCGCATGCCTTCCTTGAACGCCATCGAGCCGGCCATGCGGAACGCGTTCTCGTTCGAATCCACGTCGTGGTAGGAACCGAAGAACAGCGTCACCTTCACGTCCACCACGGGATAGCCGGCCAGCACGCCGGCGTTGAGCGCCTCGCGCACGCCCTTGTCCACCGCCGGGATGAACTCGCGCGGCACCACGCCGCCCTTGATCGCGTCGACGAACTCATAGCCCTTGCCGGGTTCCTGCGGTTCGAGCTTCAGCACCACGTGGCCGTACTGGCCGCGCCCGCCGGACTGCTTGACGAACTTGCCCTCGACCTCGGCACAGGTCTTGCGTATGGTTTCGCGGTAGGCCACCTGCGGCTTGCCCACCGTGGCCTCGACGCCGAACTCGCGCTTCATGCGGTCCACCAGGATTTCCAGGTGCAGCTCGCCCATGCCCGAGATGATGGTCTGGCCCGACTCCTCGTCGGTGCGCACGCGGAAGGACGGGTCTTCCTGCGCCAGGCGGCCCAGCGCGATGCCCATTTTTTCCTGGTCGGCCTTGGTCTTGGGCTCGACCGCCTGCGATATCACCGGCTCCGGGAAGACCATGCGTTCCAGGATGATGACGTGCGCCGGATCGGTCAGCGTGTCGCCGGTGGTGACGTCCTTGATCCCCACCGCCGCGGCGATGTCGCCGGCATAGACCTCGGTGATTTCGCGGCGCTCGTTGGCGTGCATCTGCAGGATGCGGCCCAGCCTTTCCTTTTTGCCCTTGACCGGGTTCAACACCGAGTCGCCCGACTTCACCACGCCCGAATACACGCGGAAGAACACCAGCTGGCCGACGAAGGGATCGGTCATGATCTTGAAGGCCAGGGCCGAGAACGGCTCGTTGTCGGCGGGATGGCGCTCGATCTCGCGGTCGCGCTCGTCATGGCCCTTGATGGCCGGCACGTCGACCGGCGACGGCAGGTAGTCGAGCACCGCGTCCAGCATGGCCTGCACGCCCTTGTTCTTGAACGCGCTCCCGCACAGCATGGGCACGATCTCGTTGGCCACCGTGCGCTGGCGCAGGCCCTGCTTGATCTCTTCCTCGGTCAGCGGCTCGCCCGCCAGGTATTTCTCCAGCAGCGCCTCGTTGGCTTCGGCGGCCTTCTCGACCATCTTGTCGTGCCATTCCTGGGCCTGCGCCTGCATCGCGGCCGGAATGTCCTGGTATTCGAAACGCACGCCCTGGCTGGCCTCGTCCCAGATGATGGCCTTCATCTTGACCAGGTCGATCACGCCTTCGAAATGGTCTTCGGCGCCCACCGGCAGCTGGATCGGCACGGCGTCGCCCTTGAGGCGCTCGGCGATCTGGCGCTGCACGCGCAGGAAGTCCGCGCCCACGCGGTCCATCTTGTTGACGAAGGCCAGCCGCGGCACCTTGTACTTGTTGGCCTGGCGCCAGACGGTCTCGGATTGCGGCTGCACGCCGCCGACCGCGTCATACACCATGACCGCGCCGTCCAGCACGCGCATGGAGCGCTCGACCTCGATGGTGAAGTCCACGTGGCCGGGCGTGTCGATGATGTTGATGCGGTGCTCGGGATAGTTGCCGGCCATGCCTTTCCAGAAGGCGGTGGTGGCGGCCGAGGTGATCGTGATGCCGCGCTCCTGCTCCTGCTCCATCCAGTCCATCACCGCGGCGCCATCGTGCACCTCGCCGATCTTGTGGGTGATGCCGGTATAGAAGAGGATGCGCTCGGTGGTCGTCGTTTTGCCCGCGTCGATGTGGGCGCTGATGCCGATGTTGCGGTATAGCTCGATACGCGTCTTGCGAGTCATGGCCTCTTCCTTTGAAGTCGCCAGGCAAAGACGGCAGGCCCGACCGGGCCTTGCCGCGGCGGGCGCGAGGCCGCGTGAAGGACTGCGTAGTGGCGAGGCCGCGCCCGCGCTGATGCATGAATATTACGCCCGCCGCCGCCAGATACAAAGACGCGCGCGGCCGGCTTGCGCGCCGCGCCGGGCGCAAAAAAACCCCTCGCTGCGGAGGGGTTCGGGGCGACCTGCGCGGAAGGACTTACTTCTTGTCTTCCTTGACGCGGTAGACCAGCACGGCGGTGCTGGCCAGCGACAGCACCTTGGCCGTGACGCTGCCCAGCAGCAGGCGCGACAGACCGCTGCGGCCGTGGCTGCCGATGAAGATCAGGTCGCAGCCGGCGTCGGCGGCGGCCTGCACGATGCCGTCGGCCACGTTGAAGTTGGACACGGCGCGCGCCTCGGACTTCACGCCGGCGGTGTCGGCGCGGTCGGTGATCTGCTTGAGGTACTTGTCGGCCTGTTCGGCCGAGGCCTTTTCGTAGTCTTCGTCGGTGATGGCATAGGCCGCGGCCATGCCGTCGAAGCCGATGGTGGCCGCGAACGGCTGCGTGACGTACAGCGCGACGACTTCAGCGCCTACGGAACGCGCAAAACAAATACCCGCGTTGGCGGCTTGCGCCGACAGCGGCGAGCCGTCGGTGGGAATCAGGATCTTCTTGAACATCTGCCTGCTCCTGTTTGAGAGGAGTCTCCATGCTACCGGAAACCCGCTACGCGTACATCAATGTGAACCCGATGTGCTTGATGCGCGTCAAGCGCGGCCTCACCCCAGTTGCTGCGCGGCGGCGAACAGGTTGGTGCAGCGGGTGCCGGTGCGGCAATACGCCAGTACCGGACCGGGCAGCGTGCGCAGCAGTTCGGCGAAGCGCTGGACGTCGGCGGCGGTCATGGCGCTGCCCACCACGGGCTGGTATTCGATCTGCAGGCCGGCGGCCTGCGCGGCCTTGGACACGTCGGCGGCGGTGGGCTGGTCGGGGCCGCCTTCGAAATCGGGACGGTTGATGATGACGCTCTTGTAGCCGGCGGCGGCGACGTCCGCCATGTCGTCCGGGCCGAGCTGCGGGGCGACGGCGAAATTCTGGGTCAGGGGTTTGATGGGTGCGGACATGACGATTCCTTCTATGGCTTGGTAATGAGGGCTCTTTATATTATTGAATGCCCGCGCCGGTTTGCGCGAAGATTTTTTCCAGGTCCGCCCAGATTCCCCGGTGATCGGCGATGGTGACCGAAAAACGCAGCATGCTGGAGGGCGCCTGCGACGGCGAGAACAGCGTGCCCGGCGCCAGCAGCATGCCGTGGTCGGCCGCCACCCGCGCCAGCTCCTCGCTGTCGCGGCCGCAATCGGCCCAGACGAACATGCCCGCATGCGGCTCGTGGTGCACCGTCATTCCCAGCTTGAGCAGGCCCTTCAGGCAGCGCTGGCGGGCCTCGTCCACGCGCGCGCGCACCCGTTCGATATGGCGCCGGTACTGCCCTTCCATCAGCACACGATGCACGACCCGTTCGCCCAGTTCGGGGGAGGTCAGGCCGGCCAGCATCTTCAGGTCGGCCAGCTTCTGCAGGATGTCGGGATTGGCCGCCAGATAGCCCACGCGCAGGCTGGCCGCCAGCATCTTGGAATAGCCGCCCACCAGGATCACGCGTTTCAGGCGGTCCAGCACCGCCAGCTTCATGGCCCCGCCGGGATGCAGTTCGCCGTAGGTGTCGTCTTCGACCACCATGAAATCATGGCGCTCGGCGATGCGCAGGATGTCGTAGGCCGCCCCGGCCGACAAGGTATGGCCGGTGGGGTTGTGCACCGCGCTGTTGACGATGAAGAGCTTGGGCTTGTGCTGCGCGGCCAGCTGTTCGAGCAGCGCGATGTCGGGGCCGTCGGGGCCGCGCGGCACGCCGATGGGGCGCGCGCCGAAGGCCGCCAGGCGGCCGAAAATGACGAACCAGGCCGGGTCTTCGACCAGCACGGTGTCGCCCGGCTTGACCAGGTGCCGCGCGATCAGATCCAGGCCGTGCGTGACGCCGTTGGTCGTGAGCAGGTTCAGCTCCGGATGCGCCGGCACGCCGTCGTTCTGCAGCGAGGCGGCGATCTGCTGGCGCAGCGGCGCGAAGCCCTGGGGATGACCGTAGCTGACCAGATGGCCGCGCACCGAGCGCCCGACCGCGCGCACCGCGCCGGCCACCATTTCGGGGTCCAGCCAGTCCGGCGGCAGCAGGCCCGCGCCGCCCGGCATGCCGAGCGCGGCGGTTTCGCGGAACATGCTGCGCAGCAGCCAGGCCACGTCGATGCGCGCCGGCGGCGCCAGCGAAGCGGCGGACGGCGCCGTGGCGGAGGCCGCCAGCGGGCCGCTGCGCGCCCGCACGAAAAACCCCGCGCCCCGGCGCGACTGCACCAGGCCACGCGCCACCAGCCGGTCGTAGGCTTCCACCACCGTAAAACGGCTGACGCCGGACTGTTCGGCCATCTTGCGGATGGACGGCAGCCGGGTGCCGGGCCGCAGGCCCTGCTCGTCGATGCGGCGGGCCAGGCCGTCGGCCAGCTGCGTCACCAGGGTGGCGTCGGCCTGGCGCACGGGCTGCCAGGGCGGGGAGGATGAGAGCGCGGGGGCAACTGTCATGGAGATTTCACCAGGCCAGTGATTAAAGTGATATGCCAAAGTGTACCGGTACTGTACCGATGACTATGCGTAGAGTGGCAGCAATCACGAAAACCTGCAACTGGTGGCGCCCATGACCCGTCCTGCGTTCTATCCCTCCTCCCCGGCCGCTGCCAAGGCGGCCGGCCCCGTCTGGGAGGGCTACGCCTATGGCTTCCTGGGCGTGCTGGTCTTTTCCCTGACGCTGCCCATGACGCGGCTGGCCGTGGCCGAACTGGACCCGCTGCTGATCGGGCTGGGTCGGGCGCTGGTGGCGGCGGTGCCGGCCGTGGCGCTGCTGTGGCTGACGCGCGCGCGGCGGCCGAACCGCGAGGAATGGCCCGGCGTGATCCTGGCCGCGCTGGGCATCGTGGTGGGCTGGCCGCTGGCCTCCTCCTTCGCCATGCAGACCGTGCCTTCGTCGCACGGCGCGGTGTTCAACGGCCTGCTGCCGCTGTCGACGGCGGCCTTCGCGGCGCTGCGCAGCGGCGAGCGCCCGTCGCCGGCGTTCTGGGCCTGGGCCCTGCTGGGCGCCGCGCTGGTCACCGCCTACGCCCTGCGCCAGGGCCACGGCACGCTGTCGCTGGGCGATCTGTGGCTGCTGGTGGCGGTGGTGCTGGGCGGCATGGGCTATGCCGAAGGCGCGCGGGCCTCGCGCACGCTGGGCGGCGGGCGCACAATATGCTGGGCGCTGGTGATCAGCGCCCCGGTCGTGGCGGCCCCCGTAGGCTGGATGGCCGCGCAGGCCAGCTGGCCCAGCTCGTCGGTCGTGCTGGCCTGCGCCTACCTGGCGTTCGGCTCGATGTTCCTGGGATTCTTCGCCTGGTATCGCGGCCTGGCCGTGGGCGGGATCGCCCGCGTGGGACAAGTTCAGTTGCTGCAGCCCTTTCTTACGGTGGTGGCCGCGGCAGCGCTGTTTGACGAATCCGTGGAAACGGCGACCTTCTTCTTCGCCGCCGCCGTGATCGTCGTGATCGCCGGCGGACGCCGCGCCATAGTCAGGACCCCTAAATGAATCTGCTCTCTTCCCAATGGGCCGACGCGCCCCTGATGTCGCTGTCCCTGCTCGGTCCGCTGGCCATGTTCGCGCTGGTCAGCTCGATCACGCCCGGCCCCAACAACGTGATGCTGGCGTCCTCGGGCCTGAACTTCGGCTTTCGCCGCAGCATGCCGCACCTGCTGGGCGTGAACCTCGGCTTCACGCTGATGATCTTCCTGGTGGGCATCGGGCTGGGCTCGGTATTCCAGCAGATGCCGCAGCTGTACACCGTGCTGAAGTACGTGGGCGCGGCCTATCTGCTGTACCTGGCCTGGAAGATCGCCAATTCGGGCGCCATGGAGGACGGCGAGGTGCGCGGCAAGCCCTTCACGTTCCTGCAGGCCGCGGCCTTCCAGTGGGTCAACCCCAAGGCATGGGTGATGGCCGTGGGCGTGGTGGCCACCTACACGCCGCAGAACGGCTTCTTCACCAACCTGGTCATCGCCACCCTGGTCTGCGGCATCGTCAACCTGCCCAGCGTCGGCATCTGGGTCACCTTCGGCACGGCGCTGCGCCGCGTGCTGCACCGGCCCTGGGCGATCCGCGCCTTCAACATCAGCATGGCGCTGCTGCTGGTGGCCTCGTTGTATCCGGTGGCCCTCGAACTGGTGCACTGACCCTGCCGGACTAGGCCCGCAAAGCCACCACCACGGCCGGCGTGACCAGCACGTTGAACAGGCCCGCCATCACCATGACCAGGCCGGCCACCGCGCCCTCGTCGGCCGCCAGTTCGCGGGCCTTGGCGGTGCCCGCGCCGTGGGCGCCCATGCCGAACAGCGCGCCGCGCGCCAGGGCCGAGCGCAGCGGCAGCCAGCGGCGCATCAGCTGGCCGATGGCCGCGCCGAACACGCCGGTCACGATCACGAACACCGCGGTCAGGTCGGGCATGCCGCCCACGTGCGTGGACACTTCCACGGCGAAAGGCGTGGCCACCGAACGCGGCAGCAGGCTCAGCCGGAGGTCGGGCGGCAGGTCCAGCAGGCTGCCCAGCATCCATGCGCTGGCGCCGGCCACCAGGCTGCCGACCGCGACGCCGGCGGCCAGCACCGGCCAGTAGCGGCGGATCAGCGCGCGCTGCTGGTAGAGCGGCAGCGCGAACGCCACGATCACCGGGCCCAGCATCGCCATCAGCCAGTGCGAGCCGGCCATGTAGTCGCGATAGCCGGTGTGCAGCGCGATCGCCAGCGCCAGCAGCAGGGCCGGCGCCACCACCAGCGTCGAGGTGCACCAATAGGCGTAGCGGCGGTAGAACAGCCGGGCGCCGGCGTAGGCCAGCACCGTCGCCGCCGGCCAGAACAGCAGATTGAAATCAACCGGCATGGCGGTTCATCCAGCGGTAGCAGAGGTCTATGGTCAGCGCCGTGCCCGCCATCACCAGCACGGTGCCCAGCACGATGACGGCCAGCAGCTTCAGCCCCAGCAGCCCGAGAAATTCGCGGTGGTCCAGCAGCGACATGACGGCGGGAACGAAGAACAGCAGCATTTCGCCCAGCAGCCAGCTGGCGCCGCGGTGCACGCTGCGCACCGGCAGGCGGCGCGTGGCCAGCAGGAGCAGCACGATGGCCATGCCGATGACCGCGCCCGGTATGGGCAGCCCCAGCCACCCGGCGAGCGCCTGGCCCAGCCAGGAAAACAGGACGATCAGGCAGATTTGCAGGACGCGGCTGCGGCGCAGGGCGCTGCGCGCGAGGATGGAATAACGGGACAAAAACATCGGCAGGACTTCCAGCGGCATGCCTATGTTTTACGCCGGCGCGCGCCATAGATAAAATGAATTCATTGAATCCACCGTATTCCAATCAGGCATAACCATGGAACTGCGCCCCCTGCGCGCGCTGGTCGAGGTGGTCCGCCAGGGCGGTTTTTCCCAGGCGGCCAAGGCCGTCTACGCCACCCAGCCCACCGTCAGCAAGGCGGTGCGCCAGCTCGAGGACGAGCTGGGCATGCCGTTGCTGGACCGCCACGCCCAGCCGCCGCGGCTGACGGCCGCCGGCGAAATCGTCTACCGCCGCGCGCAGGCCATGCTGGCCCAGCGCGACGACCTGTACGCGGAGCTGGACGAACTGAAGGGCCTCAAGCGCGGCGTGCTGCGGCTGGGCCTGCCGCCGCTGGGCAGCAGCACGCTGTTCGCGCCGCTTTTCGCGCGCTTTCGCAGCCGCTATCCGCAGGTGGAAATCAGCCTGGTGGAACACGGCAGCCGGCGTCTGGAGGAAATGGTGATGGCCGGCGAAATCGAGCTGGCGGCCTCGCTCAAGCCGGTGCCCGAGCATTTCGAGTGGCAGCCCGTGGCGCGCGAGCCGCTGGTGGCGCTGATGCCCGCCGACCATCCCAGCGCGGGCGCCGCGTCGGTCAGCCTGCGCGAGCTACGGGACTCGCCTTTCATCCTGTTCGAGACCGGCTTCGCACTCAACCGCATCCTGCATGACGCCTGCCAGCGCGCCGGCTTCGCCCCCACGATCGCGGCGCGCAGCAGCCAGGTGGATTTCATCGTGGCGCTGGTGGCGGCCGGCCTGGGCGTGGCCTTTCTGCCGCGCCTGAAGGCGCGCGAGGAACTGCATGCCGGCGTGGCCCGCGTGCCGCTGCGCGACGCTGGCACGGACTGGGAAATGGTGCTGGTCTGGCGCCGCGGCGGCTATCTGTCGCACGCCGCCCAGGCCTGGCTGGCGCTGACCCGATAGAAGTATGCTGATGCCGGAACCCCGCCGCCCTGCCCGGGTCATATCGTTCATGCCCGCACTATCCCGCCCCGCCCTGCGCCGACTGCTGGCCGCCGCCCTGCTCACGGGCGCCGGCGTGGTGGGCTGCACCCAGCTCGACTCCTGGCAACGCCAGACGATTTTCTCGCCCCAGGCCGAACCCCAGACCTGGTGGCGCGAGCCGGCCGCCGGCACCCAGGTATATGACCTGCCGCTGGCCGGCGGCGATCACGTGCGCGCCTGGTACTGGCAGAGCCCGCGGGCCGACGCCCCCACCGTGCTGTACCTGCACGGCGCGCGCTGGAACCTGAACGGCAGCGCCTTTCGCATCGAAGGCTGGACGCGCATGGGCTATTCCGTGCTGGCCATCGACTACCGCGGCTTCGGGGCCTCGACCGCGTTGCTGCCTTCCGAACGCACCGCCCAGGAAGACGCCATCGCGGGTCTCAAGGAATTGGCCCGGCTGCAGCCGGACCCGGCGCGCCGCTTCATCTATGGCCACAGTCTGGGCGGCGCGATCGCCATCGACCTGGCCGCGCGTCCGGAACAGCCGGACTTCGCCGGCCTGATCGTGGAATCCAGCTTCACCAGCATCGGCGCGATGCTGGCCACGCTGCGCTGGGGCAAGATGCCGGGCGCCGGCCTGCTGGTCACCCAGCCCTTCGATTCGGTGGAGAAACTGGCCAGCCTGCACACGCCCATGCTGTTCATGCACGGCACCGCCGACCGCGTCGTACCGCATACGATGAGCGACGAGCTCTACGCCGCCGCGCGCAACGTGGCGCCGGACCTCAAGCGCCTGGTGAAGATCGAAGGCGCCTCGCATTCGGGCGCCTTCCGCAGCGGCGCGCAGTACGAGACCGCCGTCGGCAGTTTCATGCGCGACGCCAGCCGCGCCTACCGCAGCCGCGCGGGCTGAAGCCGCGCCGGCGCGCTTACGCGCAGGGCGTCTGGCGCGCGACCGCGGCCGGCTCGTTGCGGCTCAGCCATTTCATGACGTAGGGACGCGAGCGGTCGTAGGCCAGGTTGTACAGAAAACCGTACGGCAGATAGAACAGCACCAGCGCGATGTCGAGCACGAAGGCCTGCCACAGGCTGATGCTCAGCCACCAGGCGGCCAGCGGGATCACGATCAGGATCAGGCCGATCTCGAAGCCGCAGGCGTGCAGCACCCGGACCCGCAGGTTGCGGGTCCAGCCGTAGTGGTTCTCGACTCGGTCGAATCCAGCGTTGTAGATCATGTTCCAGACCAGCGCGATCCAGGCGATCACGGCCGTCAGCACGCCCATCTCGAACAGGGATTTGCCCATGGCCCAGGCGGCCGCCGGCGCGCACAGGCCAATGGCCAGGACTTCGAACAGAAAGGCGTGGAAAAAGCGTTCTTTGAGGGATTTCTTGGCTTGCGTCATGACCCACCTGAGGTCGTTACTACAGAACGGAAGGGATTTTCTACGATATTTCCGGTACGATAAAGATGGTTTTCATCGGAAAAACCGATATCCATTTTGCCGGACATCCCATGCGCCATTCACTGGAATCCCTGGCCGCTTTCGCCCAGGTCGCCTCGGAAGGCACGTTTTCCGCCGCGGCCCGCAAGCTGGGCAAAAGCCAGAGCACCATCAGCGAAACCATCGCCAACCTGGAGGTGGACCTGAACGTGGCCCTGTTCGACCGCAGCCAGCGCCAGCCCACCCTGACCGAGGCCGGCCAGGTGCTGCTGGGGCAGGCCTTGCAGGTGCTGGCCGCCAACGATCGCCTGAACCGCAGCGCCAGCCAGCTGGCCGAGGGCCTGGAGCCCCGGCTCACCCTGGTGCTGTCCGATACATTCCAGTCGGAAACCTTCGAGACCATGCTCAGCCAGATCGACCAGCGCTATCCGGCGCTGCGCTTCGAATGCCTGATCGCGGAATACGAGGACGTGGTGGCCCTGGTGCAGCAGGGGCGCGCGCACCTGGGCCTGATGGCCGCGCAGGATACCTATCCGCCCGACGTGGCCCACGCCACGCTGGCGGAACTGTCGGAGATCGTGCTGTGCGTGGGACGCAACCATCCGCTGGCCAAGCTGCCCAGCGTCACCGAAGACCAGTTGAAGTCCGAGCGCGCGCTGCGCCTGAGCACCTTCGAGCTGGGCGACAAGGACACCGAGCCGGCCTATTCGACCTGGTCGGCGCCGGGTTATCTGATGCTCCTGGAAATGGCCAGCCGGGGTTTCGGCTGGACCGAGCTGCCGCGCTGGATGATCCAGCGGTTCGGGCAGGACCAGCTGACCGAGCTGAAGGCGCCGGGCTGGCCGCGCCACATCCGGGTCGATGCGGTCTGGTCGCGGCGCCGGGCGCTGGGGCCGGCCGGGGCGTGGCTGCTGCAGAGCCTGACCAGCGGCTAGCTTTCCGCCCCAGCGGCGGCCTTAGCGCGCCCCAGCCGGCAGCCGCGAAATATGCACGCCGTTGACGTTGAGCCAATCACCCAGCTTGGGGCTGGCCAGCACGTCGAATTCGGCGCGGCGCTGGCGCGACATGGCGCAGCCGTCCTGGCTGGCCGCGGCCGGATGGCACATCAGCAGGTCGCAATCGCGCGCGTTGAACAGCCAGTTCTGCAGCAGGCCGGCGTAGTGCCGCTTGCCGCCTTCGAAGCCGTAGACGCCCAGCAGCCGGCGATTAGTGCGCAGGCCGTCGGCGCGCGCCTCGCGCGCCAGCGCGGCCGCGCCCAGCGCGCCGATGACGCGGGCCTTGAACGCTTCGCGCAGCGGGATGCCGCTTTGCATGCCGGGCGCGGTCTGGCGCAGCCACGGCCGGTTCTCGCCATAGCGGCGCTTGAGCAGCAGCAACAGGCGCGCGCGGATGCCCGGCAACTGGTGCACGTGCTGATGGCCGTCGACGTAATCGGGCGCGCGGCCGGTGGCGGCCTCGAAAGCGTCGAACTGGCGCTGCAGGCGGGCGTCGATCCAGGCGGCGTCCAGGCGTCCGGCGTAGGCGTTGAGGATCAGGCGGCCCAGCGCGGGCAGCGCTTCGGCGTTCGGGTCGAGTTGTTCGGTGAAGTTCACGTGCAGGCCGACGTCCACGTCCAGCGGCGCGAGCCGCCGCACGTGGGCGGCGAACGACGGCCCTTGCGACAGGCAGCTGACCGCGCTCAGGCGGCCCATGCCGGCCAGTTCGATCATGCCTTCATCGATATCGGCATTCATGCCAAAATCGTCCCCGCAGACCACGATACGTTTGCTCATCGCAATACCCCTTACTTCCATTTCGCCACGCTTTCCATGCGCGCCCTGCTGCAACAAGTAAGCACCTTCATTGCCGTCGGATGCGCCGCCGCCGCCACCCATTGGGCTGTCGCCGTGGGCTGCGTGGAGGCCTTCGGGATGCCGCCGCTGGCCGCCAACCTGATCGGCTGGCTGATCGCCTTTGTGGTTTCCTTCCTGGGCCACTATCGTCTGACGTTCCGACATTCGACTATTCCCTGGACAGTAGCAGCGCGCCGTTTCTTTCTCGTGTCAGCCGCCGGCTTCGCCATCAATGAAGCCGCTTACGCGTGGCTGCTGCACAGCACGGCCATCCGCTACGATGTCCTGCTCGCCCTGATACTGGCCGGGCTTGCCGTCGCGACCTTTATTGCAGGCCGGCTCTGGGCATTCCGCCACAGACCCGCTGCCTGAGGGCCGCGTCCACTTCCACCCGCCACATCATGTACTTCGCGCTGGTGACCGCGGGCGCCAGGCCTTGCAGCGGCAGATAGGCCTGATTGTCCGAGGCGGTGCCCCATACCCAGTAGCGCGCTCCATCCGGCGCGCGGCACAGCCGCTGGTTGAATTCGGCCGCGCCAAGCAATACCTGCTCGCCGGTCTGCGGATCGAACTTGGCGGCGTCGTACAGTTCCTTGCGCCAGTTGTCGCGCACCGGCACCTCGGGATTGAGCCAGTCGTCCACCACCCACGTCGGCCGCGGCGCCCGGGCGTACAAGGCCAGGTCGAACGGATAGGTGTGCAGGGACACGAAGGTGTCGCCCGGCCTGGCCTGCTCGCGCACCACCTTGGCCAGCGGGCTGGCGCTGCCGCGCGCATTGTGCGCGGCGATGCCCACCGCGATCACGCAGATGCCGGCGGCCACGGCCGCGCTCAGGCGCACCAGGCGCTGCGTGACGGGCTCGGTCTCGCGGCGCCAGGCCGCCAGGATGGCTTCCGACAGCAAAAAGGCCAGCGGCGCCAGCACCGGCAGCACGTAGCCCACCAGCTTGGAATGCGGCAGCGAGAAAAACACGATCACGACGCCCAGCCACAACAGCGCGAAGCGCCTCAGGTCGCGCGCCGGGCCGTCGGCCCAGAACGACTTGCGCAGGATGGCGCCGCCCCACAAGGACCAGGGCAGGCTCAGCCCGGCGACCACCGGCAGATAGAACCAGAATGGCTGGGCGTTGTTGAAGCCGCCGGCGGCGAAGCGCTGGAAATGCTGGTAGATGAAGAAGTAATCGTAGAAGCCGGGATAGCGCAGCTGCATCAGCACGAACCACGGCGCGGCCAGCGCGATGAAAAGCAGTATCGACGGCGGCCACAGCAGCACGGCCAGGCCGCGCCAGTACCGCCTCCACGCCAGCCAGAGAAACAGGATCGCGCCCGGCAGCACCACGCCGATCAGGCCCTTGGCCAGCACCGCCAGCGCCGCCAGCGCGGCGGCGGCCAGCGACATCCGGCGCCAGGCCTGGCCGCGCTCGGCGCGCAGCACCGCGTCGGCCGCGGCCAGCAGGCATAGCGCGATCATGCCGGCGACCAGCATGTCCAGGTTGGCGAACTGCGCCCCGCCGTAGAAGAACGGCATGGTGGCGAGGATCAGCACGGTCAGCGTGGCGGCCGCCGCGTCGCGGTAGCGGCGCACGAAACCGTACAGCGCCGCCGCCGTGGCCCAGGCCGCCAGCCAGGACGGCACCCGCGCCGCCCACGGATGCACGCCGAAGACGGAAAAGGACAGCTCGGTCAGCCAGTAATAGAGCGGCGGCTTGTGGAAGTACGGCATGCCGTCCAGCAGCGGCACGGCATGCGAGCCGCTGCGCAGCATGTCCCAGGCGACGCCGGCGTAGCGGCCTTCGTCGGGCAGCGTCAGGGGCCTGAGCCAGGCCAGCCACGCCAGCCAGGCGCCGACGGCGAGCAGGAAGCGTCCTGCCGGCGGGGTCCAGTTGGAACGCCCCGGTTGCGTCATGGCGGACATGTCAGTGCGGGTCCTGGTCCGGATGGCAGGTGCGGCCCTGGCGGCGGCGCACCACGAACAAGGGGCGGCCCTTGACCTCGTCGAAGATGCGGGCGACGTACTCGCCCACCACGCCCAGGGAAATCAGGTTCACGCCGGCGAAGAACAGCACGGCGGTGACGATGGTGGTCCAGCCCGATACCGGATTGCCGGACAGCAGATAGTCGGCCACGAGATAGGCCGCGTAGGCCAGCGCCATCAGGGCGAACGCCACGCCCACCAGGCTCACCAGGCGCAGCGGCCAGGTGGTGAAGGCGGTAAGCCCGTCCAGCGCCAGGCGGAACAGGCGCATGCCGCTGAAGCGGCTATCGCCGTGCATGCGTTCGTCGGGCGTATAGGCCAGCGCCTCGCCCTTGAAGCCGACCCAGGCGTACAGGCCCTTCATGAAGCGCGTGCGTTCGGGCAGCGCGTTGAGCGCGTCCACCACGCTACGGTCCATCAGCCGGAAATCGCCGGCATGCGGCGGCACGTCCACGCCGCGCGCGCCGCTGAGCAGCTTGTAGAACCAGCGCGCGCCGCAGCGCTTGAGCCAGGATTCGTCGGCGCGGCTTTCGCGCACGGCATAGACCATTTCGGCGCCAGCGGCCCAGCGCGCCAGCATCTGCTCGATCAGGGCCGGCGGATGCTGCAGGTCGGCGTCCAGGCAGATCACCACATTGCCGGCGGCGGCCTCGAGGCCGGCGCTGAGCGCGGCTTCCTTGCCGAAATTGCGCGACAGCTGCACGTAGCGAAAGCCGGCGTGCTCGGTCCATTGCGCCATCAGCGCCTCGGTGCCGTCGGTGCTGCCGTCGTCGGCCACGATCACTTCCCAGCTGGAGCACAGCGCCGTGAGGCGGCTGCGCAGCAGGGGCAGCAGCACCCGCAGGTTGTCGCATTCATTCAGGCAGGGGATGACGCAGGTCACGCAGGTGTCGTACGGCACGTTGGCCGCCTGCGTCGACCAGAACGCTTCCACGGGAAACGATTTGGCCAGCACCTGGGCGGCTATGGGATCGGACCGGAATTGGATATGCATGGAATGCTGAACTCGGATTGCAGGACACTATGGCGGGCAGTATGCGCAGGGGCTCGTCGAATTTTCATGAAATGCCGCAAGCAAAGCGGGGACAGGTTGGCATCGCTACAATGCGCCCGATTCCAGTTTTTCCCGTTAGTCATGCAATACCGAGTCAGGCCCATGCTTGCCGGCGACGTGGACGGCATCCTCGCCGCCCAGACCCTGGCCTATCCCGATTTCCTGCTGGAGAGCGCGGCGTTCTTCCTCAACCGCCTGGCGCTCGCGCCTGCCCACTGCTGGGTCGCGCGCGCCGAAGGCGGCGACCTCCTGGGCTATCTGATCTCCTATCCCTGGGACGCGGGCCTGCCGCCGGCCCTCGACGTCGCGCTGACAGCGCTGCCGTCGAAGGCCGATCACTGGTTCCTGCATGATTGCGCGGTGGTGCCGCAGGCCCAGGGCCTGGGAGTCGGCCAGGCGCTGCTGCGCGCCGCCGCGGCGGCCGCCGGGCAGGCTGGCCTGCGCCGGGCCAGCCTGGTATCGCTGGAATCGGCGACCGGCTATTGGCGGCGCCACGGCTACGCGCCGATGGACGTCGCCGCGGCCGGCCTGGCCGAAAAGCTTGCCGGCTACGGCCCGCAAGCGCTTTACATGTCCCGCGCGCTGCCGCTGTAGCGCCGCGCCCGCGCCCATCCGCCCCCATGTACAACGTTGCCGCCGCGGACGTAACATAAGCCGCACGTGTGTGAGGCGGCAGGGTTCCCGAAGCCGGAAATCTAACTGCGCCCCGACAGGGCGCAAAGGTATCTATGATCTCGCTTTCGCCCGTTCAATCCCTCCTGGCCTGCTGCCTGGTGCTCGTCGTCGGACGGGTGCTCACCACCCGCATCGGGTTTCTTGCCCGCTACAGCATTCCCGATCCCATCGTGGGCGGCCTGCTTTTCGCGGTGATCGCCTACCTGCTGTCGACCTGGGGCGGAATCTCCGTCTCGCTCGAAACCAGCATCAAACCCACCCTGCTGCTGCTGTTCTTCGGCTGCATCGGCCTGACCGCCAACCTCAAGCTGCTGGCCAAGGGCGGCCCCAGGCTGATCGCGTTCCTGCTGGCCCTGATCCCGTTCCTGGTCCTGCAGAACGCCGTGGGACTGGGCATGGCTTGGCTGCTGGACATGCATCCGCTGATGGGCCTGCTGGGCGGCACCATCACGCTGGTGGGCGGGCACGGCACGGGCGCGGCCTACGCCACGCGCTTCGCCGACTTCAACAACATCCAGGACGTGATGGCGCTGGCCATGACCTCGGCCACGCTGGGCCTGGTGCTGGGCGGCGTGGTGGGCGGCCCGGTCGCGGAATGGATCATGCGGCGCCACAAGCTGGCCGGCAGCCTGGACCACGCGCCCGGCGACAAGCATGACGCCCCCGACCTGACCGAAGACCAGGGCCCGACCACCGCCGGCTCCTTCATCGTGTCGCTGACGGCCGCCTTCGTCGCGCTGGTGGTGGGCGGCTACCTGGCCGCGCTGGTCGAGGACGCCCCGGTCAGCCTGCCCAATTTCCTATGGTGCCTGGCCACGGGCGTGGTGATCCGCAACGGCGGCGAGCGCCTGGGACTGAAACTGGACGACCGCGTCACCGACATCATCGGCACCATCTCGCTGTCGCTGTTCCTGGGCATGACCATGATGACGCTGGACCTGTCCAGCGTGGCGCGCCTGGCCGGCCCGCTGGCCCTGATGCTGGTGGTGCAGACGGCGTTCTGCGCGCTGTACGCGGCCTGGGTGGTGTTCCGCCTGCTCAAGCGCGACTACGAAGCGGCCGTCATGTCGGCCGCCTTCTGCGGCTTCTCGCTGGGCGCCACCGCCACCGCCATCGCCAATATGCAGGCGCTCACGCGCCGCCACGGCCCCGCGCCGGAGTCCTTCATCGTGGTGCCGGTCACCGGCGCGTTCCTGGTCGACATCCTCAACGTGATCGTGCTGACCTCGCTGATCTCCTTGCCGTTCGTGGGAGGGATGTAAGCATGTTCAAACGTCTCATCCTCGTATTGCTGTGCCTGACGCTGGCCGCCTGCGGCCGCGCGCCGGACGCCGACGCGCTGCGCGGCGACGTCGAGCGCAGCCTGAACGCCGCCTATGGCGAAGGGCTGTTCCGGATCGCCGAACTCAAGCGCATGGGATCGGCCGTCGACAACGGCGCGCCCGCCGGCGAAACCCGCCGCGTGGTCTATTACGACGTCGCGCTGGACCTGGCCCGCGACGTCTCGCTGGGCGCCTGGGACCAGCCGGGCGCGGCCTCGCTGGTCACGCTGCTGGGCGCGGGTCCGCGCAGCATCAGCGGCGTGAAATCCGGCGGCAACCAGGCCGGCGACCGCATCGTGGCGCACGCCAGCGCGATCTACCGGCAGGACGGCCAGGACTGGAAGCTGGTGACGCCGGCCGGCTTCAAGGCGGCCCAGGCCCCCAGCCTGGACACCGGCGCGCCGCCGCCGGTCACGCGCCAGCTGCTCGACTCGCTGGACCAGATCACCCATTCCGTCGCCTACACCGGCTCCAGCACCGCCCAGCACGTGGTGCAGCAGGAACTGGAACGCTCGGTGGCGCGCATCAACGGCCGGCTGGCCCGCATGCAGCAGGGCTATCCGCTGGCCGGCGGCCCCGACCGCGGCGAATACGTGGCGTTCGCGCGCGCGCTGCGCGACGTGGCCCGCTCGCGGCAGGTCCGCGTCGCCCCGCTCATCACCGGCGGCGGCGCCGAGAACATCGCGCTGCTGCGCAGCGGCGACGCGGTGGTCGGACTGGCCCAGGCCGATACGGCGCGGCTGGCCTATGACGGCAAGGGCCCGTTCGCGGCCCAGGGGCCGTTCACCGGCCTGCGGGCGCTGGGCAGCCTGTATCCGGAACTGGTCCACATCGTGGTGCGCGACGACGCCTCGGTGCGCGGCGTGCGCGACCTGAAGGGCAAGACCGTCGCGCTGGGTCCGGAGGGCTCGGCCGTGCGGGCCACGCTGGAGGCGGTACTGGCCGCGCACGGGCTGCAGGCCGGACGCGACTACAAGGTCGCAGACACCCCGTTCGCGGCCTCGCTGCCGGCGCTGAATTCCGGCGCGGTCGACGCCGCCGCCCAGGTGATCGGCGTGCCGGCCACGCCGCTGCGCGACGCGCTGACCCAGGCCCGGCTGAAGCTGCTGCCGCTCGATCCCGCCGCCATCAAGGCGCTGACGGCGGCCGACAGTTCGCTGATGCCGCTGGACATCGTCGCCGGCACCTATCCCAACCAGGTCGAAGCGATCCCCACCGTCGGCATGGCCGCCCTGCTGCTCACCACCGCGGACCTGACCCGCGACGAAGCCCTGGTGATCGTGCGCGCCGTCTATTCGACCGGACAGGACCTGCTGGCCGCGGGATCGACCCAGGGCAGCCAGGTCTCCATCGCCACCGCGCGGCGCGGACTGACCGTGCCGCTGCACGACGGCGCCCAGGAAGGCCTGACGGAACTGGAGAAGGCCAAGCCGCGATGAGGCCGTTGCGCTTATGATGACGCTCCTCATCAGGAAACCCCATGAATAAATTCGATCTGCAGAAAAACCAGGCCTTGAAACTGGCCGGCCAGCTCAAGCAGGCCGGCACGCCGGACCGCTACGGCAGCGCCTCGAACGCGCCCGACCGGCGCGAGCAGCGCAAGCTAGACCAGGCCGCCGGCCTGGTGCCGTTCCCGCTGAAGCTGTCGCAGGCCGACGCCGACCGGCTGCGCGCCGCGGCCGCCGAGCGCGGCGTGTCCACCAACGAGATCGTGGCCGAGGCGCTGCGCAAGGCGCTGGGCGCGTAACGCGATGCACATCTGGGTGGATGCGGACGCGTGCCCCGCGGTCATCAAGGACATCCTGTTCCGCGCCGCGCAACGCTGGCAGCGGCCGCTGACCCTGGTGGCCAACCAGCCGCTGCGCACCCCGCCCTCGCCGCTGATCCGCGCCGTGCAGGTGCCGCGCGGCTTCGACGTGGCCGACGCGCACATCGCCGAACGCGCCGCGCCCGGCGACCTGGTGATCACCGGCGACATCCCGCTGGCCGCGCAAGTCCTGGAAAAAGGCGCGATGGCGCTGAACCCGCGCGGGGAACGCTATACGCCCGACACCATCCGTGAACGGCTGGCGCTGCGCGACATGATGGAAGAACTGCGCGCCGGCGGCGTGGACACCGGCGGCCCCGCCTCGTTCAGCCACGCCGACCGCAAGGCCTTCGCCAACCAGCTCGACGCCCTGCTGTCGCGCGCGGCGCGCCAGCTCAATAAAACGTGATGTACGCCTTGTAGATAATGGTGCCCAGCGCCGTCACCAGGCCCAGCCCCATCAGCCCCATGCCGATATTGCGGTCACGCAGCCCGAAGCCCACCAGCATGAGGGCCACGGCCGTGACGATGATGATGATCATGGTATTGGTATTCGCGAACATCGCCATCTCCAGTTTGCGCGGGTTTATTGTGGATGTGTCTCCGCGGTATCCATCATAGACAGCTGGCAGGCCGCGCGGCTCAATCGGCGCGCGCGGGGTTGTGCAATATCAACACCCGGCCAAACATAGGCGAAAAACAAAAAAGCCAACCGCAAGGGTTGGCTATTTTTGCTGCGTCGTTTTACCTTGGACGCCGACAACGGCCGGCTGGTGGCCTGGCGTTGTCTCTCAAGGGTCTTTGGTGGGTAGTACTGGGTTCGAACCAGTGACCCCTGCCGTGTGAAGGCAGTGCTCTACCACTGAGCTAACCACCCCGAAAGAGGCGAAATATTAGCACGTTTTTTTGAACGTGTGCAAGTCACCCCGAAAAACTTCATGCGGCCGGCGCCGGCGCGTCCAGTTTACGCCAGATGCATTCGCCGCCCACGGCCTTGTCCAGCGCGGCCAGATAGGCTTCGTGCTCGGCCAGGTCTTCGTCGCTGGCCTTGATCACCGGCAGGCCGGAGGCGTCGAACCTGCCCAGCACCAGGCCGTCGGCGCCCGCCGAGTCGCCCTCCTCGACGTCGATCAGCAGCGCGTCCTGGCCGCGCGTCATGGCCAGCCAGACTTCCGCCAGCAGCTGCGAGTCGAGCAAGGCGCCGTGCAGCGTGCGGTGGGCGTTGGAAATGCCGAAACGGTCGCACAGCGCATCCAGCGAGTTGCGCTTGCCGGGGAACAGCGAACGTGCGTGCAGCAGCGAGTCGGTGACCGTCTCGCAGAAATCGCTGATCGGGCCGCGGCCGGTCCTAGCCAGTTCGGCGTTGAAGAATTTCACGTCGAACGCGGCGTTGTGCGCGATCAGCTCGGCGCCCTGGATGAACTGCACGAATTCATCGGCGATGTCGGCAAAGCGCGGCTTGTCGGATAGGAATTCGGTGGTCAGGCCGTGCACCGCCAGCGCCTCGGGGTCGCTGTCGCGGTCCGGGTTCAGGTAGATGTGCAGGTTATTGCCCGTGGCCATCCGGTTGACCAGCTCCACGCAGCCGATTTCGACGATGCGGTGGCCCTGGGCGGGATCCAGTCCCGTGGTTTCGGTGTCAAAGATGATCTGGCGCATAAAACTATTCCGACGCTTGGGCGGGCGCGGCCGGCGGCGTATGCGGGGACGGAACGGAATCCGCGGAATGCGCTGCGCTGCCGGCCTGGCCGGGTTTCTTGCGTGCGGTGGCGATGAGCGTGTAGGCCACCGGCACGACGAACAAGGTCAGTAGTGTACCCAGCATCAGCCCGCCCACCAGGACCCAGCCGATCTGCTGGCGCGATTCCGCGCCCGCGCCCGAGGACAGCGCCAGCGGCACGGTGCCCAGCACCATGGCGCCGGTGGTCATCAGGATGGGGCGCAGCCGCAGCACGCTGGCCTCGATGACGGCCTCGAACAGTTCCCTGCCCTCGTCGCGCAGCTGGTTGGTGAATTCGACGATCAGGATGCCGTGCTTGGTGATCAGCCCGACCAGGGTGATCAGGCCGATCTGGCTGTAGATGGACAGGGTGCCGCCGGTCAGCCACAGCGCCAGCAGCGCGCCGGTCATGGACAGCGGCACCGACAGCATGATGATGAACGGGTTGCGCCAGCTCTCGAACTGCGCGGCCAGCACCAGGTAGATGAAGGCCAGCGCCATGGCGAAGACCAGATAGATGCTGCCCGAGGAGTCGCGGAACTCGCGCGACTGGCCGTCGAGGTCGGTGACGATGGTGTTGGGCAGCACGTCGCGCGCCACCTGGTGCATGTGCGCCAGCACCTCGCCCAGCGCGTAGCCCGGCGCCACGGCGCCGTCGATCTTGACCGCGCGCAGCCGGTTGAAGTGGTTCAGCGACTGCGGCGAAACGCCTTCGTGCACGCCCAGCAGGTTGTCCAGCTGCACCATGCTGCCGTCGCGCGCGCGCACATAGATGCCAGAAATATCGGTGGGATTGGCGCGGTCACGCGGCGTGACCTGGACGATGACGTCGTACTGCTCACCCTCGTCCTTGTAGCGGGTCACCTGGCGTCCGCCCAGCATGGATTCCAGCGTGCGCCCCACCGTGTCCACGTTGGCGCCCACGTCGGCCATCTTGTCTCGGTCCACGCGCACGCGCAGCTCGGGCGTGTTCAGGCGCAGGTCGGTGTCCAGGTTGATGAGGCCGGGATACTTGCGCAGCTCGGCCATGAATACGTCGGTCAGGCGCGCCAGCTCCACGTACGAGGCCTGGCTCATGATGATGAACTGCACCGGCTTGGAACGCGCGGACTGGCCCAGCGACGGCGGATTGGTGGGAAACGCCCGCACGCCCGGCAGCGAGGCGAACAGCGGTTGCAGCTCCTGGGTGATGGCCTGCTGCCGGCGGCCCCGCTTTTCCCAGGGCTTGAGGCGCAGGATGGCGGTGCCGTCGGTCACGGTGGGAAAGCCCACGGTCACCTGGCTGCCGCTGGCCTCCGGGATATCGGCGTAGAACTTTTCGATGCCCAGCATGCTTTCCAGCGTGTAGTTCAGCGTGGCGCCCTCGGGCGAGCTGACGATGCCGAACACCACGCCGCGGTCCTCGACGGGGGCCAGTTCGCTCTTGACCACCTTGAACAGCACGCCGCTGGCGGCCGCCACCGCCAGGCCCACCGCCACCACGATCCAGCGATGGCGCAGCGAGGCCGCCAGCACCCGCCGGTAGCCATTGCTCAGGGCGTCGAGCCAGCCTTCGATCAGGTTGTACCAGCGGCTGTGGCTGCTCTGGTGGCGCAGCAGCACCGAACACATCATCGGGGTGAGCGTCAGCGCCACGAAGCCGGACACCAGCACCGCGCCGGCCAGCGCCAGCGCGAATTCGATGAACAGCCGCCCGGTGCGGCCCGTGGCGAACGCCAGCGGCGCGTACACGGTGACCAGCGTCATCGTCATCGCCACCACCGCGAAGCCGATCTCGCGCGAGCCGCGCAACGCGGCCTCCTTGCGCGGCATGCCGTCCTCGATGTGGCGGAAGATGTTCTCCAGCACCACGATGGCGTCATCCACCACCAGGCCGATGGCCAGCACCATCGCCAGCAGGGTCAGCGTATTGATGGAAAAGCCGAACAGGTACATGAGCGCGCAGGCGCCCACCAGCGATACCGGGATGGTGACGATGGGGATGATGCTGGCGCGCAGGTTGCGCAGGAAGAAGAAGATCACCAGCACCACCAGCACGATGGCCTCGCCGATGGTGTTGAACACCGAGTCGATCGAGCGTTCGATGAACACCGACGAGTCGTAGGCGATGTTCAGCCGCATCCCCGCCGGCAGGTTCTCGTTCAGGCGCTCGACCTCCTCGCGGGCCGCCTTGGACAGCTCCAGCGGGTTGGCGGTGGACTGCCGCGTCAGGCCGATGTTGATCGCCGGCTTGCCGTTGAAGCGCGACAGGATGCGGTCGTTGGCCGCGGCGATTTCCACCTTGGACACGTCGCGCAGGCGCACGGGATAGCCCTTGACGTTGGCGACGATCACGTCCTCGAACTGCGCCGGCGTCTGCAGGTCGGTCGAGGACACGACCGAGAATTCGCGCGCCCGGGACTCGATGCGCCCGGCCGGGATTTCCACGTTCTGGCTGCGCAGCGCCGCCTCCACGTCCTGCACGGTCAGGCCGTAGGCGGCAAGCTTGTCGCGGTCCACGTAGATGCGCATGGACGGCAGGCGCTCGCCGAACACGCGCACTTCCGCCGCCCCCGGCAGCACCGACAGCCGGGTCTTGATGTAGCGGTTGATGTAGTCGGAAGTCTGGATCGCCGAGTACGTGCCGGACTCCACCGCGATGTAGATGATGGGCTGGGAGTCCGCCTCGACCTTGCCGATGATGGGCTCGTCGATCTCGTCGGGCAGGAAGCGGCGGGCGCGCGAGACCTTGTCGCGCACTTCGGCCGCGGCCGCATCGGGATCGCGCGACAGGTTGAACTTGATGTTGATGAGGCTGCGTTCGGAGCGGCTGCGCGAAGTCATCACGTCCACGCCCTCGATGCCGGCGAGCTGGTCCTCCAGCGGCTTGGTCACCTGGGATTCGATCACCTCGGGCGAGGCGCCCTTGTAGGTGGTGTCCACCGAGACGATGGGCTCGTCGATCTTCGGATACTCGCGCACGGTCAGGCGCGAATACGAGATCAGGCCGATCAGCACGATGATCAGCGACAGGACCGACGCGAATACCGGCCGCTTGATACAGGTTTCCGAGATACGCATTGCGCCACCGCCCAAAAGAGAAAAAGGCCGGCTTCAGGCGCCGTTGTCCAGCACGGTCACGGCCGCGCCGTCCGTCACCCGCTGCAGGCCCGAGACCACCAGCTGGTCGCCCGCGGCCACGCCGGTCAGGATCTCCACGCGGCCTTCGCGGCGCTCGCCGATGGTGACCTCGCGCCGCTCGGCCACGCCGTCCCTGACCCGGTAAACGTACTGCGTCTCGCCCGAGGGCGAAAGCGCGGCTTCCGGCGCCACCAGCGCCTTGTCCTGGCTGAACAGCAACTGCACGCGGGCGAACATGCCCGGGCGCAGCACCGCGTCCTTGTTGGCGACGGTGGCGCGCAGCAGGATCGAACGGCCGCCGGCGTCGACCAGCGGGCTGACGGCGTAGACCATGCCCTGGCGCTCCTGGCCCGGCAGCGCGTCCAGGCGCAGGGTCAGCTGCTGGCCCACGCCCACCTTGCTCAAATACATTTCGGGCACGCGGAAATCCACCTTGAGCGGGTCGATCGCCTCCAGCGGCGCCAGGTCCTGGCCCTGGTTCACGTAGTCGCCCACCGACACGCTGCGCAGGCCCACGATGCCGCCGAACGGCGCGCTGATCGTCATTTTGTCCAGCCGCGCCTGCGCCAGCGCCACGGCCGCTTCCTGCACCTTCAGGTTGCTGGCGGCCTCGTCGCGCGCCTGCTGGCTGACGAAGCCCTTGCCCTGCAGCTCCACCGAGCGCCGGAAATGGCTTTGCGCCAGCGTGAGATTGGCCCGCGCCTGGGCCAGCTCGGCCCGCGGCACCGAATCGTCCAGGCGGATCAGCACCTCGCCCTGCCTGACCGGCTGGCCTTCCTTGAAGCCGATGGACTGGATGCGGCCGGCGACTTCCGGGCGCAGCACCACCGATTCGTCGGACCGCAGACTGCCCACGGCCGACAGGCCGCGCGCGAACGGGATTTCCTTGACGGCGGCCACCTCGACCCGCACCGGCGCGGCAGGCGCGACGGGAGCCTGGGCGGCGGCCTGGACGGCTGGCGGCGCAGGCGCGAGCCAGCGCGGCACCAGCACGCCGAGCGCCGCTCCCGCAGCCAATCCCGCCGCTACGGCGGCCAGCAATACTGCTTTTTTCATGCGCGAATGTGGCGGTCGCGCGGCGCGGGCCGGGCGCCGCAGGAAGGGAGAATGAGGGTTGGCACTTTAGCACCCGGATTTACATACTGGAACAATCCAGAAGCCGGATGAAAGAACTAAATTCGCCCGATGAAGCGATTTAAGGGTATATCCCAATGCCCTGCGGGCCGGCGCCAGCGCGTTCAGGCGCGGCGGGCCGCTTCCACGCCCTGGTTGGCGAGCTGGTCGGCGCGTTCGTTGCCCGGGTCGCCGGCGTGTCCGCGGACCCAGCGCCAGGACACGGTATGGCGGCCCACCTGCTCGTCCAGCAGCTGCCACAGTTCGGCGTTCTTGACCGGTTTTTTGTCGGCCGTCATCCAGCCGCGCCGCTTCCAGTTGGCCAGCCACTCGGTCATGCCCTTCATGACGTACTGCGAATCGGTGTGGATGGTGACCGCGCAGGGGCGCTTGAGCGCGCGCAGCCCCTGGATGACCGCCAGCAGCTCCATGCGGTTGTTGGTGGTCTGGAGTTCGCCGCCGTGCAGGGTTTTTTCGTGGCTGCCGGCGCGCATCAGCACGCCCCAGCCGCCCGGCCCCGGATTGCCCTTGCAGGCGCCGTCGGTCCACATTTCCACTTTCTGTTCGTTCGCTTTGCTGTCCTGCATGGTGCTGCCCGGAGTTCCTTCGTGCTTGATTCGTTGCCGGCCGGCCGCTCAGGAGCGGTCGTAGCCGTCGTCCGCCTGGCGGTTGACCACCACCGACGCGGCGCGCGCGCGCTTGGGCTTGGTCTTCCAGGCGGGGCCTATGATACGCATGCCGGCCACGCGCTTGACGGCGGACACCAGATAGACGGCCCCGCCCACGCTCCACCAGCGCGCGCCGGCGGACTCCAGGAAAGCCCAGCGCTGCAGCCATTTTTCGCTGCGGCAGGCCGGCGCATAGCAGCCGAAATGGCTTTGCTCGACCTCCAGCGACAGCAGCTTGAACCAGTCTTTCAGGCGCGGCAGCGACACCTGCGACGAGGGCGGCTGCGGCAGCCACGGCTCCATGCCCGGCATGCGCGTGCGCGCCCCCCACATGCTCCAGGGATTGAAGCCCGAGATCACCACGCGCCCTTCCGGCACCAGCACGCGCTCGACCTCGCGCAGCACGTTGTGGGGTTCCTGCGTGCATTCGAAGGCGTGCGGCAGGATCAGCAGGTCCACGCTCTGCGATTCGAACGGCAAGGCTTCGGGCTGGGCGATCACCACCCGCGACTGCCAGCCGGCCGCGCTCTCGGCCGAGGGCGCCTCGGTGCCCACGTATCCCTTGAACGGCATGCGGTTGGCGCCCAGCAGGTTCATGTCGGCCAGGCCGACCTGCCAGGCGTAATATCCGAATACGTCCGCGACAGCCGCGTCGAACTGCGCCCGCTCCCAGGCCAGAACGTATTGTCCCGGCGGCGTCTGGAACCATTCGGCCAGTTCTACAATCGGCGGAGTATCTTCTTCTGCCACGTTCTATCCTTCGAATCCCATGCAAGCCCTGACCGCCTCCGACGGCGGCCGCGAGCCCAACGCCGCGGTCTTGCCGCTACCCGCTTTCACCGACAACTACATCTGGGCGATCGTGCGCGACGGCCAGGCCGCCGTGGTCGATCCGGGCGAGGCCGGCCCGGTGCTGCGGCTGCTCGAGCAGCAAGGCCTGAGACTGCGCGCCATTCTACTCACGCACCACCACGGCGACCACGTCGGCGGCGTATCCGAATTGTCCCGCATCGAAGGCCTTACCGTATATGGCCCGGCGCAAGAACGCCTGCCGCGCTGCGACGTGCCGCTGGCGCAGGGCGACCGCGTGCTGATACCCGAACTGGACCTGGACCTGGCCGTGCTGGATGTGCCCGGCCACACGGCCGGCCACATCGCCTACACCGGCCGGGCGGCCGGCGTGGAGCCGGTTCTTTTCTGCGGCGACACCCTGTTTGCCGGCGGCTGTGGCCGGCTGTTCGAAGGCACCCCCGCGCAAATGCTTGATTCCTTGGAAAAATTTTCTGTTTTACCGGCGGATACACAGGTTTTTTGCGCACACGAGTACACTCTAGCGAACTTGCGCTGGGCGTCGGCAGTCGTACCGGCCAACCGCAACCTGCAGCAATGGCATCAGCGGGCCCGGCAATTAAGAGCAGCAGGCCTTCCCACGCTTCCGTCGACCATCGGTCAGGAACGCGCGACGAACCCGTTTTTGCGCACGCAACAACCCGAGGTCGTCCGCGCCGCAGAGCGCTGGGCCGGCCACAGCCTTGCTACGCCGGTAGAGGTATTTGCCTCCCTTCGCGAATGGAAGAACGAATTCAAGTGACAGCCCGATGAATCTATCCCGACTCCTTCTGCCGCTGATGCTGGCAGTCCTCGCCGGTTGCGCAGGAACCAAATCCCCCGATAGCAAGAATCTCACCACCAATTCCCAAGGGCGCTACATCGCCCGCGACACTTCCCGGACGGTGGACCTCACCAATCCTCCCGCCGACGCCTGGGACCGCATCCGCCGCGGTTTCGCCATCCCCAACCTGAACACCGACCTCTCGCAGCAGTGGACCGACTACTACGCGGCCCACCCCGAGTCGGTGCAGCGCATGGCGGAACGCGCCGGCAAGTACCTGTATTTCATCGTCGACGAGATCAACCGCCGCGGCCTGCCCACCGAGCTGGCGCTGCTGCCCTTCGTCGAAAGCGCCTACAACCCCACCGCGCTGTCGCGCTCGCAGGCCTCGGGCCTGTGGCAGTTCGTGCCGGCCACCGGCCAGCATTTCAACCTCAAGCAGGACTGGTGGCGCGACGAGCGGCGCGACCCCATCGCCTCGACCAACGCGGCGCTGGACTACCTGGAAAAACTGTTCGAAATGCAGGGCGACTGGTATCTGGCCCTGGCCTCGTATAACTGGGGCGAAGGCTCGGTGCAGCGCGCCATGGCCAAGAACGAGGCCGCCGGCCTGCGCACCGACTACCTGTCGCTGAGCATGCCCGACGAGACCCGCAACTACGTGCCCAAGCTGCAGGCCATCAAGAACATCATCGCCGACCCGCAGCGCTATGCGGTGGCCCTGCCGCCGGTGGGCAACACGCCCTACTTCGTGACGGTGCAGAAGAACAGCGACATCGACCTCGAAATCGCCGCCAAGCTGGCCGAAATGCCGCTGGACGAATTCAAGGCGCTCAACCCTTCGTTCAACCGTCCGCTGATCCGCGGCGACCACGGCCCCACCCTGCTGCTGCCGGCCGACCGCGTCGAAATCTTCAACGCCAACCTGACCAACTACAAGGGCGACCTGAGCGCCTGGAAGGTCTACCACACGCGCCGCGGCGAATCCTACGCCTCGATCGCCAAGCGTTTCGGCGTGACCGAAAGCCGGCTGCGCCAGATCAACGACATCGGTTCGCGCCAGAAATCCGCTTCCGGCCAGTCCCTGCTGGTGCCGGGCGACAGCGCCGGCAACGTGCAGCTGGCCTCGCTGGCGCCGCCGGTGCTGGACGCGGCACCCGCCGCCGAGAAGGCCCCGGCCACGCGCGGCCGCGCCCAGCAGGCGCCCGCCGCGCGCGTGGCAAGCGCCCGCGTCGCCAGCGCCCGTCCCAACGTGCGCACCCACAAGGTGCGCCAGGGCGACACGCTGTACTCGCTGGCCAAGCAATACGGCACCTCGATCGACGCGCTGCGCGCGCTGAACAACCTCAAGGGCAGCGCGCTGAAGGTCGGCACGCCGCTGCGGGTCCCCGGCACCAACGCGCGGGGCTGAGCGCAACGGCGCGGCAAAAGGGCGCACCCCGACGGGCGCGCCCTTTTCTTTTTAATGGAGGGGCCGCCAAACTCTTTAAAATAGGCGGTCTCCAGAAGGGAAAAAATCAAAGGATAGAAATATGGGCTTTCTCGCCGGCAAGCGCATCCTGGTCACCGGGGTGCTTTCCAACCGCTCCATCGCCTACGGCATCGCGCGCGCCTGTCACCAGCAAGGCGCCGAACTGGCGTTCACCTATGTGGGCGACCGCTTCAAGGACCGCGTGAGCGAATTCGCCGCCGAATTCGGCAGCAAGATCGTGCTGCCCTGCGACGTGGCCGAGGACAGCCAGATCGAAGCCGCCTTCGCCGAACTCGGCCAGCACTGGGACGGCCTGGACGGCCTGGTGCATTCCATCGGCTTCGCCCCGCGCGAAGCCATCGCCGGCAACTTCCTCGACGGCCTGTCGCGCGAAGCCTTCCGCGTGGCGCACGACATCTCGGCCTACAGCTTCCCCGCCATGGCCAAGGCCGCCCTGCCGCTCATGGAAGGCCGCAACGGCTCGGTGCTGACGCTGACCTACCTGGGCGCCGAGCGCGTGGTTCCCAACTACAACACCATGGGCCTGGCCAAGGCCTCGCTCGAAGCCAGCGTACGCTACCTGGCCACGGCGCTGGGCCCGCGCGGCATCCGCGCCAACGGCATTTCCGCCGGCCCGATCAAGACGCTGGCCGCCAGCGGCATCAAGGACTTCTCGGCCATCCTGAAGTTCGTCGAGGCCCAGGCGCCCCTGCGCCGCAACATCACCATCGAAGACGTGGGCAACGTCGCCGCCTTCATGCTGTCGGACCTGGCCGCCGGCGTGACGGGCGAAATCACCCACGTGGACGGCGGCTTCTCCACCGTCGTCCCGGGCATGGAAGACTGAAACCGGCGGCGCGTCCGGCCGCTCAGGCCGGACGCACCACCAGCGTCGAGACCTGCACGTCCACCGCGGTCATGAGTTTGTGGACCGGGCATTTCTCGGCCACCGCCAGCAGCTCGTCGATCTGCGCATCGGACAGCTCGCCATGCAGCGTCAGCTTGGCGGTCAGGCGGTAGATCCCCTTGCGCTCTTCGCTGTCGTCGCGCACCACCTCCACGCCCACCGATTCCAGCGGCAGCCCCTTGCGCTGCGAATACACCATCAGGGTCAGCGCCTTGCAGCCGCCCAGCGCAGTATCGAAGTAATCGTGCGGATCGGGGCCCTCGCCCTGCGGCTGCGGCATCGCCAGCGGAAGCTCATGACCTTCGGCCGTGGCGGTGAACTGCAGGGTATTGGGCGCGTTCTGGCGCAAGCGGATGCTGCTCATGGGTGAAGTCTCCTGGCTGGGGTTCGGTGGATGGCCGCCGCGGCGGCCCCAATCGACGTTGTAACACCAGGCGGCGCTGCGCCACACCTGACTGGACGCTGAACTTCCTGATGTGGACACGGTCGGATATGTCTATCCGGAATACACCTATAGGGGGCCGCATGAGCGCCAGACAACTCCTCGATCAACTGCTGCAGTCCGGGCAAGGCCTGCTTTCCGACACCACCAGCCGCGTGCAGAACGCCACGGGCGGCAAGGGCTCGTCCTTCCTGACCGGCCTGGGCGGCGGCGCGCTCGGCGCGGGCGCGCTGGGGCTGCTACTGGGCAGCAAGAAGGCCCGCAAGATCGGCGGCAAGGTCGCCATGTACGGCGGCATGGCGGCGCTGGGCGCGCTGGCCTACCGCGCCTATGGCGACTGGCAGCGCAGCCAGGCCGGCGGCGCGGCTGCCCCCGCCCCCCAGACGCTGGACCGCCTGCCCGCCCCGCAGGCCGAGCAGCACAGCACCGCCGTGCTCACCGCCATGATCGGCGCGGCCAAGGCCGATGGCCACATCGGCCCGGAAGAACGCGCCCTGCTCGAAACCGAGCTGGCCAAGCTGTCCTCCGACGCGCAGGACCGGCAATGGCTGGAAACCGAACTCTCGCGTCCGCTGGACCCGGCCACCGTGGCCCGGTCGGCCCAGACCCCCGAAATGGCCGCCGAAATGTACCTGGCCAGCCTGCTGGTGGTGGACGAGGAAAGCTATATGGAGCGCGCCTACCTGGACGAACTGGCGCGCCAGCTCAAGCTGCAGCCCGGCCTCAAGGAACAGCTGGAGCAGCACGCCCGGACGGCGGCCGCCTAGTCCGCGCGCAGCCCGATCGCGGCGGTCAGCGCGCCGTAGCGCCGCATGTCCGCGGCGATCATGTCCTGGAACTCGCGCGGCGTGCTGGTGGCGGGCGTGAAGCCCTGTTCGCGCAGCGCCGCCTGCATGGCCGGGCGCTGCACGATCTGCGCCACCGCCGCATTCAGCCTGGCCACCACCGCGGGCGGCGTGGCCGCCGGCGCCAGCAGCCCATGCCACTGGTCCAGCGCGTAGCCCTGCACGCCCTGCTCCGCGACCGTGGGCACGGTCGGCATCAGCGGCGAGCGCGCCGGCGACGTGACGGCCAGGGCCCGCAGCTTGCCGGCCGCGATCAGCGGGGCCGCGCTGGACGCGGTGACCACGCCCATTGCGACCTGACCCGCCGTGACGTCGGTCAGCGCCGGTCCGCAGCCCTTGTAGGGCACGTGCTGCAACGACGCGCCGGCCGCGCGCGCCAGCATCTCGCCGGCCAGGTGCTGCGGCGTGCCGTTGCCGCAGGACGCGAACGGCAGCGGCTGGCCGGCGCGGGCGGCGGCCAGCGCGTCGTCCAGGCCGCGCAGGCCGGAATGCGCCGGCGCCACGAAAACCGAAGGCACGAAGGCCACGTTGATGACGGCCGCGAAGTCACGCGCCGGATCGAAACCCAGATGGCGGTAGACCCCGGGGTTGATGGCGAAGGAACTGTTGACCATCAGCAGCGTATAGCCATCGGGCGGCGACTCGGCCACGACGCGCGCGCCGATATTGCCGCTGGCGCCGGGGCGGTTTTCCACCACCACCGGCTGGCCCAGCGTCTCCTGCAGCTCGGCGCCGATGCGGCGCGCCAGCAGGTCGGTGCCGCCGCCGGGCGGAAAGGTCACGACGATGGTGATGGGATGGGCAGGATAGGCGGCGTCCTTGGGCGCTTCGCCGGACGGCGGGTTGCCGCAGGCGGCCAGCGACAGGACGAGCATCGGCGCCAGGGCGCGCAGCAGGCGTTTCATCTTGCGGACCGGTTGGTTGCGAGGCTCAGGCGTCCAGGCCGATGTCCAGCACCTTGGCGCTGTGCGTGATCCAGCCCACGGCGATCTGGTCCACGCCGGTGGCGGCCACCGCCGCCGCGGTTTCGGGCGTGATGCGACCCGAGGCCTCGGTGATGGCGCGGCCGCGCGCCATGGCGACGGCGCGGCGCAGGTCGTCCAGGCTCATGTTGTCCAGCAGCACCACGTCCACGCCCAGCGAAAGCGCCACTTCCAGCTGCTCCAGCGTGTCCACTTCCAGCTCGATCTTCACCATGTGGCCGACGCCGGCGCGGGCGCGCTCGACCGCGATGGCGACGCCCCCGGCCAGGGCGATGTGGTTGTCCTTGATCAGCACCGCGTCGTCCAGGCCGTGGCGATGGTTGCTGCCGCCGCCCACGCGCACCGCGTACTTCTGCACCGCGCGCAGACCCGGCATGGTCTTGCGCGTGCAGGTCACGCGCGCGCCGTAGCCCGCGATGGCGCGCGCGATCGAGGCCGTGGCGCTGGCCACGCCGCTCAGGTGGCAAAGAAAATTCAGCGCCACGCGCTCGGCGCTCAGCATGGCGCGGGCGTTGCCGCGGATGCGCGCGATTTCCGTGCCGGGCCGCAGGTCCGCGCCGTCGCGCTGGGACACCGCGAATTCGATGCCCGGTTCCATCGCGCGAAACGCCAGGCGCGCCAGGTCCAGCCCGGCCAGCACGCCGTCCTGGCGCGCCACCAGCCGGGTCTCGGCGACGGCGTCGGCCGGCACGATGGCGTCGGTGGTCAGGTCGCCCGCCCGGCCCAGGTCTTCGAGCAGCGCCGCGCGCACCAGCGGCTCCAGCATGACTTCCGGCAAGGGGGGAACGGCCAGTCGGGAGACGGTCGATGAGGCTGCGGCTTTAATGCTCATTTTGAGTATTTTGAGAGTAAAAAAAGGCGCGCAACGATTGCGCAACACTTATGCTAAGACCGAGCATAAACCGTGTCAAGCCTCAGAGCGCGCGCGACAGCGGCAGTTTGCTGCCGGCGATGGCGCGTTCGATCAGCACGTCGCGCCGGAAGCGGAACAGCTTGGCGGGCCGCCCTGCCGTGCCGGTGGCCATCTCGCCGGTTTCCTCGACCAGCGCCTGCTGCTCGATCAGGCGGCGGAAATTCTGCTTGTGCAGGCCGCGTCCGGCCAGGGCCTCCACCGCCAGCTGCAGCTGCAGCAAGGTGAACTGTTCGGGCATCAGTTCGAACACCACCGGCCGGTACTTGATCTTGGCGCGCAGCCGCGCGATGCCGGTGGCCAGGATGCGACGGTGATCGTGGCGCATGGGCTCGCCCGGCACCACGGCGCCGCTGCCGCGGCCGCGCCGCGCCGCCTCGGGCACCAGCCCGGCCTCGAACAGCAGTTCGTAGCGTTGCAGCACCATGTCCTCGTTCCAGGACGCGCCATCCAGCCCGAAGGTGACCGCCGCGCGCTGGCGGCGGCGCTTGCGCAGGGCCGCGTCGGCGCTGTCTTCGCACCAGGCGGCCAGCCGCGGCACGATCAGTTGCTCGACCAGCGCGGGCGTGCCGGCGCGCCGGTCCTCCCACGGAAAATAGCGATACCAGTCCTGCCAGCCCACCTGCGCCACGCCGGTCTCGCCGGCCTCGCGCGTCAGGCCCAGGTAGCTCACCGACATGACGCGCGCGCCCGATTCGTCGGAACGGTCGCCGTCGGCGAAGGTATAGAGCTGCTCCACATAGCCCAGCGGATGATGGGTCTGCGCTTCGACCCAGGCGCGCAGGCCGGCCTGCAGCGAACGGTGCGACAGTTCGAACGGCCCGGCCGGCAACGCGCGCGCATCCTCGGTCGTCAGCACCCGCGGCTCGCCGTTGGTGACGGCGACCAGCACGGCGACGAGTTCTGCATGAAGGGAGCGTTCGGCGGATTCGGTCAAAGTAGGCGTGTGGAAAAGAGTGAAGCCCGGTGTCCGGGCGGCGCGGCAAATTATAAGGTTCGGGCGCTGCAACAGCCCCTTGCAAACGTGACAGCCTGACGCGCCACGGCGGCGCCGCGCGGGCCTAAGATGGATGTGGAATCAGGCGCGCCGCCATCCCGGGGCGCCCGCAAGCGGAGCAATCATCATGTTGAAAACTGCCCCAGATCCCAACCTCGCCAAACCCGCCGAAGCCGAGAAACCGGTCCCCGCCGATCCGCGCAAAGGCACTGAAATCATGCCCATGCCCGACGAACGCAACCCGCTGGTCGCCGGCATGCCGCGGCGCGGACGCGCCATCGTGGAGCCCGGCGAACCCGGCATCATCACGCCCGAGGACGACCTGCTCGACACCTCGTACGAACAGCGCAAGGGCTGAGCCCGTCAGGATGGCGAGATGATACCCGGGTCGCGAAAGCGCTGCGCCAGGATCTCGACGAACGCCTCGGTCACCGTCGATACCGCCGTCTGCGCCGGATAGGCCATACACACGCGGACCGGCAGGCGCGGCGTGAACGGGCGTATCGCCAGCCGGTCGGCGAACACCGCCGCAATGTACGGGTTGACCACGCCCAGCCCGTGGCCGGCGGCCGCCAGCGCGCAGATGGTCGAGGAATACGTGGTCTCGATCTCCGAGGCCGGCTGCACGCGGTGGGCCTGCATCGCGCCGCGCAACTGCAGGTAGACGTCGTCGTCCGCGTTCAGCACCAGCAGCCTGCGCGCGTTCAGGTCCAGGATGTCGATGCCGTCCTGCGCGGCCAGCGCGTGGTCCGGGCGCATCACGCAGACCGCCTCGCTCTCGTGCAGCACGTGCAGGTCCAGCAGCGCGCCGTCCAGCGGCGCCGCCGTCACCACCACGTCGTAAGTGCCGTGCAGCAGCCCCTCGCGCAGGTACTGGCTGCCCATGGTCTGCATATTGATGTGGACCTCGGGATAGCGCTGCGCGAACGCCTCGACCGCGCCGGGCAGCACGCCCAGGCCCAGCGCCGGCGTGCAGGCCAGCCGCAGCACGCCGCTGCCGCTGCGCCGCATGGCGGCCAGGCGGTCCTCGATGCGTTCCAGGCCCACGAAATGGCGCTTGACCGTATCGAACAGGTCCTTGGCCTCGCGCGTGGGCCGCAGGCGGCCGCGCTCCATGTCGAACAGCTTCAGGCCGCTGGCCTGCTGCACCTGGCCCAGCAGGCGGCTGATGGACGGCTGCGTGGTGCGCAGCATCTGCGCCGCGCCGGTGGTGGTGCCGGCCAGCATCACCGCGTGGAAGGCTTCGATCTGGCGGAAATTCAGCGGTCGGCTCATGGGCGGCATAGAGTATGGCAATTCTGCATAGCCTATGCGTAAAAAAGAATTTTTTCAAATACATGCAGCCTCCTACACTGGGCTTCCCAGGGCGCCGGCAGACGCGCCCGCGATCCCAACTTTCCAGGGGAAGCCCCATGAATCCCAGCCGCTACTGGCGCAAGCTCGTTCAAACACTGTGCCTGGCCACCGCCGCCGCCGCGCCGCTGGCCGCGCAGGCCCAGGCCAACTATCCCGACCACCCGATCCGCATCATCGTGCCGTTCACCGCGGGCGGCAGCTCCGACATCCAGGGCCGGCTGCTGGCCGAGCACCTGGGCAAGCTCTATGGCCAGTCCGTGGTGGTGGAGAACCGGCCCGGCGCCGGCGGGCACATCGGCGGCAAATTCGTGGCCGACTCCGGCCCGGACGGCTACACCCTGCTGCTGGGCTCCATCGGCCTGCACGCCACCTACGGCGTCTACAAAAGCCTCAACTACCGCCCGGCGCAGGACCTGAAGCTCATCACCGTCGTGGCCGAAATGCCGCACGTGGTGGTGGCCAACCCCTCGCTGCAGGCCAATACCCTGGCCGAACTGACCGCGCTGGCGCGCGCCCAGCCGGAGACGCTGCACTTCGGTTCGGCGGGCGTGGGCTCGTCGGTGCACATGGTCGGCGAACTCTACAAAATGGCCGCGCAGGCGCCCATCGTGCACATTCCGTACCGCGGCAGCTCCGCCGCCACCAATGACCTGCTGGGCGGCCAGATCCAGCTGCTCTTCGAGAACGTGCCCACCACCATCGGCTATATCGAAGCCAAGAAGCTCAAGGCCCTGGCCATCACGGGCGCGACGCGCTCGCCCGCCCTGCCCGACGTGCCCACGGCCGCCGAAGCCGGCCTGCCCGGCCTGACGGTCACCTCGTGGACCACGCTGGCCGCCAGCAAGGACGTGCCCGACGCCCTCATCGAAAAAATCAGCGCCGACCTGCGCCGCGTCTACGCCGACCCGGCCTTCCGCGCCGGCCTGGAACGCCTGGGCATGACGCCGGTGGGCAACAGCCCGGCCGAAGCGCGCGAGTTCGTCGAACGCGAGCGCGCCCGCTGGAACAAAGTCATCGAAACCGAACACATCACCGCCGGCTGAGCGCCGCCCCCTTTGATTCTCATGAACCGCATGCTTGCCACGTCCACCGCCTGCCGCCGCCTGGGCGCCACGCCGCACCACCATTTCTTCGGCTACTACAACAAAACCGTCTGGCACCGAGACGGCCGCTATCTGCTGGCCAATCGCACCGCCTTCAAGGACGCCCGGCTCACGCCCGAACTGAGCGCCGAAGTGGGCTACTTCGACCTGCACGACGGCGACCGCTACCATGCCGTGGGGACCACCACGGCATGGAACTGGCAGATGGGCTGCCAGCTGCAATGGCTAGACGGCCTGGCCGAACCGCAGCTGATCTACAACTGCCGCAGCGGCGACGACAGCGGCGTGTATCCCGGCTTCCGCTCGGCCATCCACAACCTCGCCACCGGCCAGACGCGCATCCTGCCGCTACCCATCTACGTGGCCGCGCCCGACAGCCGCTACGCGCTTTGCGTGGACTACCGCCGGCTCTACATCACGCACCAGACCATCGGCTACAGCGAACACGCGCCCGGCCCGGTCGCCAACGCGCCGGCCGACGACGGCATCCGCCGCCTCGACCTGGACAGCGGCGAGCACCGGCTGCTGGTCAGCTACGCCGACCTGCGCAACTTCCATCCGCGCGATTCGATGGCGCGCGCCATCCACTGGGTCAGCCACATCGAGGTCAACCCGTCCTCCACCCGCATCCTGTTCCTGCACCGCTGGACCGAACGCGTCGAGGACGAGACCTGCTTTCTGCACCGGCTGATCACCATGAACGCCGACGGCAGCGACATGCGCCTGCTGGAATGCTCCGACCATCCGCTGCCGCAGCTGGCCGACGACTTCGACCCCACCGCGGTCGGCACCTTCGACTACGAAAAGTCCGAATACCAGATCTCGCATCCGCTGTGGCGCGACGACCGCAGCATCATCGTCTGGGGCCCGCACGCCGGCAGCATCCACTACCATCTCTACGAGGACGCGCCCGACGGCCGCGTCGAGGTCGTGGGCGACGGCGTGCTGACCGAGAACGGCCACATGACCTTCTCGCCGGTGAACCCGCGCTGGCTGCTCAGCGACACCTATCCCGACTCGCGCACCCACGAGCGCGTGCTGTTCCTCTACGACATGCACAGCGGCCAGCGCCACGCCCTGGGCAGCTTCTACGCCGATCCCGCGCTGTCCAAGGAAAACCGCTGCGACCTGCATCCCCGCTGGAGCCGCGACGGCACCCAGGTCTGCATCGACTCCGTGCATGAAGGCGAACGCCAGATGTACGTGCTGGACGTCGCTCCCATCGTCGGCCAGTCTCTCCAAACGATGTAATCCCACCGGCCCGCTACTCGCGGGCCGAGCCTCCCGCCAGAATGTGAACGCGGCATCTGGAATTCATCCATCCGTCACCCCGGTGTCATGCGCAGCTTCTAACCTCGCTGCCGCAATCCTGACAAATAACTTAGCGAATTGTTCGCTACTCTATTGAGGTTGGAATGTCCTACTTGACCGACAAACTGCGCGCCCCCCACCGTGAAGCCCAGGGAGAAGTCACGGTTCCGGGCCAGATGCTGGAAGACATCGTCGCCGCGAACCCGGAACGCCGCACATTGTTGAAGAACAGCTTCGGCCTGTCGATGCTGTCGGTATTCGGCGCCTCCTCGCTGCTGACGGCCTGTGGCGGCGATGACGATGACGACGACGCGCCCTCCAACGGTGGCGGCGACACCGGCGAAGGCACCACGCCCACCCCGACGCCGGAACCGGAGCCGGCAGGCCCCGACTACTCCGTCACGTTCAAGCCCCTGGAAGACAAGATCGTCGCCGACACCGTCACGGTGCCCGAAGGCTACGTGGCCGAGGTGCTGTACTCGGCCGGCGACAAGTGCGTGATCGGTTCGGTCGGCTACGCCGGCATTCCGCAGTCCTACCCCGCCACCGAAACCCAGTCCGGCGGCCAGCACGATGGCATGCACTTCTACCCGCTCGAAGGCGTGGACCCCAACCAGGGCGGCCTGCTGGTGGTGAACCACGAAGCCCTCGACGACGCCACCCTGGACCAGAGCGTCGAAGGCCTGAAGACCCGGCTGTCGAACGTCGGCGTATCCGTCGTCGAAATCGCCCGCGCCGCCGACGGCAAGTGGTCGGTCAAGACCGACTCGCGCTACAACAAGCGCTACACCGGCAACACGGTCTACAACGTCAGCGGCCCGGCCAAATCGGTGGTCGGCGCCACCGTCGTCGGCACCCTGAACAACTGCTCCAGCGGCAACACGCCGTGGGGCACGTACCTGACCTGTGAAGAAACGCTGAACAACTACCACTACAAGTCCGGCGACGCCGGCCAGCCGGCCGACGAAGGCTATGGCTGGGTGGTGGAAATCGATCCGCAGAATCCCGGCTCGACCGCCGTCAAGCGCACCGCCATGGGCCGCTTCAGCCATGAGAACACGGCCTACATGCTGGACGAGAACAACCGCGTCGCGTTCTACATGGGCGACGACACCACGCCCGGCTGCATCTACAAGTTCGTGCCCAGCAAGCCCTACGACCCGGCCAATCGCGCCAACAACATGAACCTGCTCGACGAAGGCACGCTGTACGCCGCGCGCTTCAACGACGACGGCAGCGGCAACTGGGTCGAGCTGACCGTGGGCAAGAACAACCTCACGACCGGCGCCACCGATCCGGGCAACTTCACCCAGGTCGCCAGCGGCACCGTCATCACCGGCACGCTGGTCGACTTCAACACGCAGGCCGACGTGCTGGTCAAGACCCAGGCCGCCGCCCGCGTGGCCGGCGCCACGCTGATGGACCGCCCCGAGTGGATCACGGTCGGCGTGGACAAGACCGTGTACTGCACGCTGACCAACAACAGCCGCCGCCAGCGCACCAGCGCCGCCAACCCGCGCGTGAACAACTCGCACGGCCAGATTATCCGCTGGCACGAGCGCGGCGATTCGCCGCTGGCGACGACCTTCGAATGGGACCTGCTGCTGCTGGCCGGCCGCGACCCCGCCGACGGCGCGGCGCCCAACCTGACCGGCAACGTCAACGGCGACACCTTCTCCAGCCCGGACGGCATCCGCGTCGATCCCAAGGGCCGCCTGTGGGTGCAGACCGACGCCGGCACCGGCACGTCGACCACCGATTTCTTCGGCAACAACTCGATGTACTACATCGACCAGCAGACCGGCGAATCCAAGCGCTTCCTGGTCGGCCCGCTGGGCTGCGAAATCACCGGCATCGCCTACACGCCCGACCTGACGACGTTCTTCATCAACATCCAGCACCCCAACGCCAGCTGGAACACGCTGCGCGCCGGCGGCGGCGACGCCCGCTCGGCCACGATCGTCGTGCGCCGCACCGACGGCAAGCCGGTCGGCGCCTGAGCCAGGGCGCGCCCAGTCCTCGCGGCCGGGCGCGCCGGGCATGTGCAGTCCGGGCTATCATGGCCCATGGCCCAGCGGAGCCCGACTGCCATGCCCTACCTGCACACCTACTTCATGGACCGGCTGAGCGACGACGAACTGCGGTCCCTGCTCGGCCGGCGCGAGGATTTCTTTCTCGAAAACGTGGCGGACATGGACGCCACCCTGCGCCTCGCGCAGGACGCCATCGCCCAGGCCGGACTGAGCAGCCGGGTCCTGTACGAACCCGCTAATCCTTTCTACAACCTGCGCTACGAGGCCATCGGCGCCATTCCATTGCTCGGCCCGCTGTTCCTGACGGCATTGAGCGCGGCCCGGCTGTTTCGCCCGGGCGCGGACGTGACGCTCAAGCAAACGGCCGCGCAGGCTTTCAGCGTGAGTTATTCCCGCAAAACGCTTGCCTGACTTCGTAGGCGCGCGTGCCCCACATCCAAACAAAAAGCCCCAGATCTCATCGAGATCAGGGGCTTTTATGAATTCCTGGCGGACAGAGGGGGATTCGAACCCCCGATACGCTATTCACGTATACACGCTTTCCAGGCGTGCGCCTTCAACCACTCGGCCACCTGTCCTATCTGCGTCTTGCGCGGGCGGCATTCGCCGCTGCGAAAAATGCGAATCCGCGATTCTAGCAGATTGGGCGCGGGCGCGGCAAGGGCTGCAAAAATAGGGGACGCCGTAGCGTCCCCCTCGTTGCGCTTCGGCCTCTACGTGGCAGCGGGCGGGTCCTGTTCGCGGTAGGAGCTGACGGTGCCGTCGGTCTCGGTCTCTTCCAGGCGCACGCGGAAGCCCCACAGGCGCGCCAGGTGTTTCATGACCTGTTCGGCGTCCTCGCCGGCCAGCGGGCGCCCGCGGGTCTTGAGGTGGCGCAGGACCAGGGAGCGGTCGGAGTCGCGGTTGAAGCGCACCACCTGGATGTCCGGCACCTGGTTGTCGCGGTTGTGCTGCGCGGCGAGCAGGCGGCGGATGTCGCGGTACCCTTCGTCGTCGTGGATGGCGGCGACTTCGAGCTTGGGGTTGGCCTGGTGGTCGGAGATGGCGAAGAAGCGGAACTCGCGGATCAGGCGCGGGGACAGGTACTGGGAGATGAAGGACTCGTCCTTGAAGTTGCGCATGGCGAAGTCCAGCGTCTTCAGCCAGTCGCCGCCGGCGATGTCCGGGAACCACTGGCGGTCCTCGGGCGTGGGCGCTTCGCAGATGCGGCGGATGTCCGACATCATGGCGAAGCCCAGCGCGTACGGGTTGATGCCGCCGTAACCGCGTTCGTCGAAGCCGCGCTGGCTGACGACATTGGTGTGGCTTTGCAGGAACTCCATCATGAAGCCGTCGTTGACCAGGCCTTTTTCATGCAGCCGGTTGAGGATGGTGTAGTGCCAGAACGTGGCCCAGCCCTCGTTCATGACCTTGGTCTGGGTCTGCGGGTAGAAGTACTGGGCGATCTTGCGCACGATGCGCACCAGCTCCTTCTGCCAGGGCGCGAGCTTGGGCGAGTACTTCTCGATGAAGTACAGCAGGTTCTCCTCGGGCTCGGGCGGGAACACCGAGGCCTCGACGCGGGTGTCCTTTTCGTCCTCGAGCCGCGGCAGGGTGCGCCAGAGGTCGTTGTACTGCAGACGGGCGTGCTCGGCGCGCTCGGCCTGGCGCGCGGCCTCTTCCTTGTAGGAGATCGGGGTGGGACGCTTGTAGCGGTCCACGCCGTGGTGCGAGAGCGCGTGGCACGAGTCCAGCACCGCCTCCACGGCGTCGATGCCGTAGCGGTCCTCGCAGGACATCACGTACTTGCGGGCGAAGACGAGGTAATCCAGCACGCCGTCGGCGTCGGTCCACTGGCGGAACAGGTAATTGCCCTTGAAGAAGGAGTTGTGCCCGTAGCAGGCGTGCGCGATCACCAGCGCCTGCATCGTCATGGAGTTCTCTTCCATGAGGTACGAGATGCAGGGGTTGGAGTTGATGACGATCTCGTAGGCCAGGCCCTGCATGCCGCGACGGTAGAACTGCTCGTTGCGGATGAACTCCTTGCCGTATGACCAGTGCGGATAGCCGATGGGCAGCCCGGCCGAGGCATAGGCGTCCAGCATCTGCTCCGAGGTGATCACCTCGATCTGGTTCGGATAGGTGTCCAGGCCGTATTCGGCGGCGACCTTGGAGATCGCCTCGTCATAGGACTGGATCAGTTCGAACGTCCATTCGGAACCTTGGGAGATCGGCCGGGCGCCGCCGGCGGTCTCCGGCTCCACGAGTGCTCCGACGTGGGTGTTCATGCGGTCTCCTTCTTGAACAGATCATGGAACACAGGAAAGATTTCGCTGCGTTCGCAGATGCGCCGCATCACGAAATGCGGCTCCAGTTTCTGTTCGTATTCGGCCCACAGGCTGCTCTTGCGCGCCTCCTGCGAGTCGGGCACTTCGATGTAGGCGAAGTAACGGGTGGCCGGCAGCAGGTGCTCGGCCAAAAAGCGCGCGCTCTTGCCCGCGTCGGCGCCGAACGAGTCGCCGTCGCTGGCCTGTGCCGCATAGACGTTCCAGGACCCCGGAGGATAGCGCTTTTCGAGGATGTCGCGCATCAGCTCCAGCGCGGACAGCACGATGGTGCCGCCGCTCTTGGGGTCGTAGAAGAAGGTCTGCTCGTCCACTTCCTCGGCGTTGTCGGTGTGGCGGATGAAAACCAGGTCCACGTGCTCGTACTTGCGCGACAGGAACAGGTAGAGCAGCGAGAAGAAGCGCTTGGCCAGGTCTTTCTTGCCCTCGTCCATGGAGCCCGACACGTCCATCAGGCAGAACATGACGGCGCGCGCCATGGGGATGGCGACCGACACTCGATTGCGGTAGCGCAGGTCCAGGTCGTCGAGGAACGGCACGCGCGCCAGGCGCTCGCGACAGTCCTCGACTTCCTGTTCCAGCACCTGGATTTCGGCGGCGGAGGCGCCCGCCTCGCGCGCCTTGGCCAGGCGTTCTTCGGCGTCCTCGAGGTCGGCGCGGGCCTTCACGCCGAGCGCGACGCGCCGCGCCAGCGAGGACTTGAGCGTGCGGCTGATGCTCAGCATGCTGGGCGAGCCGGTGGTGGTGTAGCCCGCGCGCTGCCACTTCTTCTGGCTGACCTCGCCCAGCTGCGTGCGCGCCATGTGGGGCAGCTCCAGGTCCTCGAAGAACAGGTTGAGGAACTCGGCCCGCGACAGGCTGAAGGTGAACTGGTCCACCGATTCGCCTTCGCCCGGCTCGGAGCCGCCCTCGCCCTGCCCGCCCTGCGGCCGGTCGAAGGTGTCGCCCTTGGCGAACTCGCGGTTGCCGGGGTGCACGATCTCGCGGTCGCCGCCCGTGCCGTGCCGGAAGGTCGGCTCGGAGATGTCGCGGGCGGGCAGGTTGATTTCACCGCCCTGGTCCATGTCCTGGATCGAGCGGTCGCGGATCATCCCGTGTACCGCCTTGCGGATCTGGTCCTTGTAGCGCCGGAGAAAACGCTCCCGGTTGACGGCGCTTTTATTGCGCCCGTTGAGACGGCGATCGATCAGTGAATTCATGATTCACCTCGCTCAGGAGGACTTCCTCACACGGAGATACCACTCGCACAGCAGCCTGACCTGCTTTTCCGTGTAGCCCTTTTCCACCATGCGATCGACGAAGCTCTGGTGTTTCGACTTGTCCTCGGCCGAGGCCTTGGCGTTGAACGAAATCACCGGCAGCAGGTCTTCGGTGTTCGAGAACATCTTCTTCTCGATCACTTCGCGCAGCTTTTCATAGCTGGTCCAGGTGGGGTTGCGGCCGTTGTTGTTGGCGCGCGCCCGCAGCACGAAGTTGACGATCTCGTTGCGGAAGTCCTTGGGGTTGGCGATGCCCGCCGGTTTTTCGATCTTTTCCAGTTCGTCGTTGAGCGCGCTGCGGTCGAAGCTTTCGCCGGTTTCCGGGTCGCGGAATTCCTCGTCCTGGATCCAGCAGTCGGCGAAGGTCACGTAGCGGTCGAAGATGTTCTGGCCGTACTCGGAGTACGACTCCAGGTAGGCGGTCTGGATCTCCTTGCCGATGAATTCCGCATAGCGCGGCGCCAGGTAACCCTTGATGAATTCAAGGTAGCGCCGGCGGATTTCGTCGGGATAGTCCTCGCGGCCGATGCGCTGCTCCAGCACGTACATCAGGTGCACCGGGTTGGCGGCCACTTCGGTCTGGTCGTAGTTGAAGACGCTGGACAGGATCTTGTAGGCGAAACGCGTGGAGACGCCGGCCATGCCTTCGTCGGTGCCCGCGTAGTCCTTGTATTCCTGCAAGGCCTTGGCCTTCGGGTCCACGTCCTTCAGGCTTTCGCCGTCATAGACGCGCAGCTTCGAGTAGATGCTGGAGTTCTCGGGTTCCTTCAGGCGCGTCAGCACCGAGAACTGCGCCATCATGTCCAGCGTTCCCGGGGCGCACGGCGCCGAGTACAGCGAACTGTGCTGCAGCAGCTTCTCGTAGATGCGGACCTCTTCCGACACCTGCAGGCAGTACGGCACCTTGACGATGTAGATACGGTCGAGGAACGCCTCGTTGTGCTTGTTGTTGCGAAAGGTCTGCCATTCCGATTCGTTCGAGTGGGCCAGGATCATGCCGTTGAACGGGATCGCGGAGAAGCCTTCGGTGCCCTTGAAGTTGCCTTCCTGGGTGGCCGTGAGCAAGGGGTGCAGCATCTTGATCGGGGCCTTGAACATCTCCACGAACTCGAGCAGGCCCTGGTTGGCCAGGCACAGGCCGCCGGAATAGCTGTAGGCGTCCGGGTCGTCCTGCGAATGGCGGTCGAGCTTGCGGATGTCGACCTTGCCGACCAGCGAGGAGATGTCCTGGTTGTTCTCGTCGCCCGGCTCGGTCTTGGCGATGGCGGTCTGGCGCAGCACCGACGGATTCAGGCGCACCACCCGGAACTGCGAGATGTCGCCGTCGTATTCCTTCAGGCGCTTGACGGCCCACGGCGACATGATGCCGGTCAGGTAGCGGCGCGGAATGCCGTATTCCTTTTCCAGCATGTCGCCGAACCGTTCCGGATGGAACAGGCCCAGCGGCGATTCGTTGACCGGCGAGCCCTTCAAGGCATAGATGGGATAGGTCTCCATCAAGGCCTTGAGCCGCTCCGCGATGGACGACTTGCCGCCGCCCACGGGCCCCAGCAGATACAGGATTTGCTTGCGCTCCTCCAGTCCCTGGGCCGCGTGCTTGAAGAACGCAACGATCTGCCCGATCACGTCCTCCATGCCGTAGAACTCCTGGAACGCCGGATAGCGCCGGATGGTCCGGTTGGAAAACAAACGGGAAAGACGTGGGTCGTTACGCGTATCCACGATCTCGGGTTCGCCGATCGCGGCCAGCATGCGCTCAGCGGGACTGGCGTACGCCATGGGATCGCGTTTCGCGAGATTCAGGTACTCCTCGAGGGAGAGTTCTGATTCCTGCTCTTTTGCATACTGCGACTTGAAGCCTTCGACGATGTTTTGCACGGAAACCTCCTACAACACGCGAAAAATCCAATACGTCCCTACGTGTCCCCATTGTGCCTCAGCGCTCGCGCATTACTAGACAATCTCGCGATATGCATTGTTGGCCGGAAGGTATGTTGCTTTCGCCACACATCAACCATGAGCACGATCAGGCCCTTTCCGTTTAGGCTGCACCCTTCGGACACAAGTTCCGTCAGGGATTGCAACTTACGTGAAGAATGTTCGCTCATTCGCTGTCAGCATATCGCCGTATGCGCGCACGATAAGCGCGCCTGCAATGAAATGCTCGGCAATGATTTGAAGGGAAGAGCGATATCCCGAGGATTCTTATGATTCGGGCCAAACCCGATGCGCCCGCTATGCGATGGCAGCGGACGGTCTGAACGGCGCGTGGCGTCTTCGTTCAGCAGCGTGCCGCTCCGGTCGTGAAAAAGCGCCGATAACGCGGCACGGGAATCCGTGGTGACGAGGGCATGTGGCACTGAGCGGTTTAAGCCTTCAGGACGTATCGCCTAGTCATGTGCCTATGCTATAGCCAATTGAAGGTTTTGTGGCAATTCATTTTGCGCAATGCCCAAAATAGTCCGTATCTTGGCATGCGCGGCGGCGCGCATCGGCGGCACGAAACATGCGGATAAAAGCTCGCGAATTTGGCGTCATCGCATCGCGCGCGCGGCGTTGCGCGGCTGGCAGCCGCACATGCCGAGTGCTAGCAGCCCTTGCGCCAGTGCGGTTTATGCGCCTCAGGACAGCGCGGGCAATTCCACGCGCTGCATGAGCTGGCGCCACGTTTCGGCGACCCGGGCGCGCACGCGCAGGTCCGCGCCCACCCGTTCGGCGTCGATGAATTCGTAGCGACGGGCGGCTTCCAGGTGCTCCAGCATCGGCAGCCGCACCATGCCGGCGGCATCGCCCAGCAGCACCGGCGCCATGTACAGCAGCAGTTCGTCGACGCAGTCTGCCGCGACCAGCGCGCCGCTCAGGCCGGCGCCGGCCTCCACGTGCACTTCGTTGATCTGCTCGGCCGCCAGCCAGCGCATCATCGCCGGCAGGTCCACCCGGTCCGGCGTCGCGCCGGGCAGCGGCACGACGCGCGCGTTCATGGCATGCAGCCGCGCGGCCTTGGCCGCGTCCTCGCGGGCGGTGAAGACGATGACTTCGGCGCCGTCGAAAAGCCTGGCGTGCTCGGGGATCTCGAAGCGGCCGTCGACCACCGCCTTGCGCGGCTGGCGCGGCGTATCCACGCCGCGCACGTTCAGCTGCGGGTCGTCCTTCAGCACGGTGCCCATGCCGGTCAGCACCACGCAGCTGCGCGCGCGCCAGCGATGGCCGTCGGCGCGGGCGTCCGCGCCGGTGATCCATTGCGATACGCCGTTATGCAGGGCGCTGCGGCCGTCCAGCGAGGCCGCCATTTTCATCCACACCCAGGGCAGCCCGCGGCTCATGCGGGAAATAAAGCCCGCGTTGACCGCCAGCGCTTCTTCCCGGCACACGCCGGTGGTGACCGCAATGCCGGCCTCGCGCAGCCGCGCCAGGCCCTGCCCGTTGACCAGCGGATTCGGATCACCCAGCGCCGCCACCACGCGCGCCGGACGCGCCGCCAGCACCGCATCCACGCAGGGCGGCGTGCGGCCGTAATGGCTGCAGGGTTCCAGCGTCACGTACAGCGTGGCGCCGGCCACCGACTCGCCGCGCGCCTGCGCGTCGCGCAGGGCGCAGACTTCGGCATGGGGACCGCCGGGGGGCTGGGTCGCGCCTTCGCCCAGCACGCGCCCGTCGCGCACGATCACGCAGCCGACCCGGGGGTTGGGCGCGGTGGAGTACATGACGGTGCGCGCCAGGTCCAGCGCGCGTCGCATCCAGAAAACGTCGTCGGGGTCGCTCGGGGTCATCATGCCCAGGATTGTATGCCGCGCCGGCCGCCTGCGACGGGGCCGCCAGTGAATGTCCGTTTTGGGCCGATAGGCGTCTTTCGCGGCGCGCCGGCGGGGCCGGGATTGCAGTAAAACTGTCGCTACACCCCTTTTTATTCCACTGCCTGGAGCCGGTCCATGAAACAAGCGCTGATCGTCATCGACGTACAAGAATCTTTCCGGCTGCGTCCGTTTTGGGACGAAACGGAATATCCGGCGTTCCTCGGGCAGATCCAGTCCCTGATCGACGCCGCCGTCGCCCGCGACATGCCGGTGCTGCAGGTGTTCCACACCAGCGCCGCCAACGACCCGGCCAACCCGTTCTCGCTGGCTTCCGGCCACGTGCGCACGCTGAAGGAGCTGCACCTCGCCCCCTCCGCCGTGTTCCACAAGACCGTGCATTCCTCGCTCTACGCGGTTGACGCCGACGGCGCCAGCCTGCACGACTGGCTGCGCGAGCACGGCATCGAGGGCGTCATCGTCTGCGGCATCCGCACCGAGCAGTGCTGCGAAACCACGGCCCGCCACGCCAGCGACGCCGGTTTCAAGGTCGTATTCCCGACCGACGCCACGCTGACCTTCGCCATGCAGAGTCCGTCCGGCAAGAACTACACGCCGGCCGAGATCCGCGACCGCACCGAACTGGTGCTGCAGGGGCGCTTCGCCCGCATCGCGCGGGCCGCCGACGCGCTGGCGGGCTAGGAGCCGCGCATGGTGCCGGTGTATTTCGTGCTGTCGCAAGGCGTCGTCCTGCTGGACGTGGCCGGCCCGGCCGAAGCGTTCCGCGTGGCCAACAAACTCTGCCCCGGCGCGTTCGAACTGCATTTCTGCGGCCCGTCGCGCGAGGTCGAGAGCGGCCTGCCCGGCCTGCACCTGGCCCAGGTCAAGCCGCTGCCGGCAGCCTTGCCGGCGCACGCGCTGGTCATCGTATCGGGCGTGGTGGGCCAGCCCACGCGCCTGGACGAACCGCAGGCCCGCGCCATCATCGAGTGGCTCGCGCAGCGCCACCCGGCCGACGGCTTCACGCTGATGACCGTGTGCGCGGGCGCGCTGTTCGCGGCCCGCGCCGGACTGACGCGGCAGCGCGAATGCACCACGCACCACAGCTGCCTGCAGCAGCTGGCGGCCATAGACCCGAGCGCGCGGCTGCACGACAACCGCATCTTCGTCGAGGACGGCAAACTGGTCAGCAGCGCCGGCATTACCGCCGGCATCGACCTGGCGCTGCACATGGTGTCGCGCCATTGCGGGCCGCGGGTGGCCAGCGAGGTGGCGCGCGACATGGTGGTCTACCAGCGGCGCGCCGGCACCGATTCGGCGCTGTCGCCCTGGCTGGACCACCGCAGCCACCTGCATCCGGGCGTGCACCGGGTGCAGGACGCCGTGATCCGCGATCCGGCGGCGCCGTGGTCGGCGCAATCGCTGGCCGACCACGCGCATACCAGCGCGCGCCATCTGACCCGTTTGTTCCGCGAGCACGCGGGCTGCACGCCGATGGACTATCTCTACCAGATACGCGTGGCGCTGGCGCGCGACCTGCTGCGCGACACCCGGCTGGACCTGGAGCGCGTGGCCGAAAAATCGGGTTTTGGCTCGGCCCAGCACATGCGGCGGGTCTGGCGCAAGTTCCAGCCGCTCACCCCCAGCCTGGCGCGCGCGGCGGCCGAACACTGACGGGACGGGGCTTAGTCCTTGCGCAGCTTGCCCGGCAGCAGCGGGCCCTGCATCTCGCGGATGGCCTCGACGAATTCGCCGATATCCTCGAAGCTCTTGTAGACCGAGGCGAAGCGCACGTAGGCCACCTTGTCGAGCTTGCGCAGCTCGTTCATGACCAGTTCGCCGATCTGCTCGGTGGGCACCTCGCGCAGCCCGCTGGCCAGCAGCTGCTCTTCGATGCGGGCGACCGCGGCGTCCACGTCTTCGGTGCTGACCGGCCGCTTGCGCAGCGCCAGGCTCAGGCTGGCGCGCAGCTTGCCGGGATCGTAATCGCTGCGGCTGCCGTTGCGCTTGACGACCGAAGGCATGGCGAGCTCCACCCGTTCATACGTGGTGAACCGCTTGTCGCAGGACAGGCAGCGGCGGCGACGCCGGATGGCGTCGCCCTCTTCGGAGACCCGGCTGTCGACGACCTGCGTTTCGGCATTGCCGCAAAATGGACACCGCATGTGTGATCCCTAAAGGCGCTGGAGGCAATAGTTAAGCATATTGTAACGGCGACCCGCAGCCATCCATACAGGCCAGGCCGCAAGGCCGGGGCCCGCAAAAAAAGCGAAGGGACGGCGCCTTGCGGGACCGTCCCTTAGCCAGGCCAGTGCGGGCGCGCGGCCCGCAGGCGGGCTTACTTCTTGCCGTAGACCGGCAGGCGCGCGGTCAGTTCATTGACGCGGGCGCGCACGGCGGCGATGTTGGCCTCGTCGCGCGGGTTGTCCAGTACGTCGGCGATCAGGTTGGCGGTCAGCTCGGCTTCCGCTTCCTTGAAGCCGCGGGTGGTCATGGCCGGCGTGCCCAGGCGGATGCCGCTGGTCACGAAGGGCTTTTCCGGGTCGTTCGGGATGGCGTTCTTGTTGACCGTGATGTGGGCCTGGCCCAGCACGGCTTCGGCTTCCTTGCCGGTGATGCCCTTGGAGCGCAGGTCCACCAGCATCACGTGGCTTTCGGTGCGGCCGGAAACGATGCGCAGGCCGCGCTTGACCAGCGTGTCGGCCAGGACCTTGGCGTTCTTGACGACCTGCTCGGCGTAGGTCTTGAACTCGGGTTCCAGCGCTTCCTTGAAGGCCACGGCCTTGCCGGCGATGACGTGCATCAGCGGGCCGCCCTGGATGCCGGGGAAGATCGCCGAGTTGATGATCTTTTCGTACTCGGCCTTCATCATGATGACGCCGCCGCGCGGGCCGCGCAGCGACTTGTGCGTGGTCGAGGTGACGAAGTCGGCGTGCGGCACCGGGTTGGGGTAGACGCCGCCGGCTACCAGGCCGGCGTAGTGGGCGATGTCGACCATGAACAGCGCGCCGTTGTCGTGGGCGATGCGGGCCATGCGCTCGAAATCGATGTGCAGGGCGTAGGCCGAGGCGCCGGCGACGATCAGCTTGGGCTTGTGCTCCTTGGCCAGCTGCTCGACCTGGGCGTAGTTCAGGACTTCGTTTTCGTCCAGGCCGTACGAGATGAAGTTGTACAGCTTGCCCGAGGCGTTGACGGAAGCGCCGTGGGTCAGGTGGCCGCCTTCGGCCAGGCTCATGCCCAGCACGGTGTCGCCCGGCTTGAGGACGGCCATGTACACGCCCTGGTTGGCCTGCGAGCCCGAGTTGGGCTGCACGTTGGCGGCTTCGGCGCCGAAGATCTGCTTCAGGCGGTCGATGGCCAGCTGTTCGACCACGTCCACGTACTCGCAACCGCCGTAGTAGCGCTTGCCCGGGTAGCCTTCGGCGTACTTGTTCGTGAACTGCGTGCCCTGGGCTTCCATGACGGCCGGGCTGGCGTAGTTTTCCGAAGCGATCAGCTCGATGTGCTGCTCCTGGCGCACGTCTTCCTTCTGGATGGCGGCCCAAACGTCCGGGTCAGCCTTGGACAGGGTGAGGTTGCGGTCAAACATGACGGGGGGTTCCTGAGACGGTAAGAAAGAGAGGAAAACGGCGTCGGACGGGGTAAACCCGGACAATGGCGGATAGTTTACCGCGTCGGGCCGGGCAAATTGCCGCCAAAATGCGCGCAACCCGGGCAAAAATGCCGCGACGGGCGCGAAAACCACGGCATCGCGGCGCGTACGGCAAAACGCCTCAAGCCGGCTTGAGGAACTTTCATGCAAGCCGGCAAGAAAAAAAGGGCCGCATAAAGCGGCCCCTTTCCGGCGGCGCGGCCTCAGGAGGCCGAGGTGGCGCCGATCTGCTTGGGCGCAAGCCTGGGGTTGAGCGTGTAGGTGCCGGTCAGCGAGGCCTTGGCCAGTACGTGGTTCTGCATGGCGCGCAGCGCGTCCTCGCCGGTGAACGAACCCTGCAGGTTCAGGGTCGGCACGTCCAGCGCGTACAGGGTGAACACGTAGCGGTGCACCAGCGCGTCGTTCCAGGGCGGGCACGGGCCGTCATAGCCGAAATAATCCCCGCTCATGTCGTGGTCATTGGCGAACCACGAGGAATACGAGTTGATGCCCTGGCGCGTGTCCATGGGCGCCAGCGGGCCGCCCTTGCCGCGCGGCGTGATGCCGTTGGAGAAGGCCCCTTCGTCGATTTCGCGCATGTCGGCGGCCAGGTCCACCAGCACCCAGTGGAAGAAGTCCACGCGCGGCAGGTCGGCCGGCACTTCGCGGCCTTCCTGGTTGACGTCGTCGGGACTGGAGGGGACGTCGGGATCGTGGCAGATCAGGGCGAACGACTGCGTACCCGCCGGGACGTCGTCCCAGGAAAACTGCGGGTTGTAGTTGTCTGCCAGCGCGACGTGCGATTGCGCATCGATCTTGCCGAAAGCGTAGCGCTCCGGAATCGACTCGTGATCGGAAAAGGACAAACTCGAGAGTTCCATGTCGTGCTCCTAGATTTGCCGCAAAGGCCCCACAGCCCCTGCCCGTACGCTCACAGGGTATCAAATCCTGATTGTCACGGCTTCAAATTAACACGCGCGAACTTGCGCTTGCCCACCTGGACCACGTAAGACCCCGCGGGCAATTGCAACGATTTGTCTTCCACGCGGTCGCCGTTGACGCGCACGCCGCCCTGCTCCACGTTGCGCTGCGCCTCCGAGCCGGACGCCACCAGGCCGGCTTCGCGCAGCAGCTTGAGTATGCCCACCGGCGCGCCGCCGATGTTCACTTCGGGGATGTCGTCGGGAATGGCGCCGTCGCGGAAGCGGGCCTCGAACGTGGCCAGCGCCGCTTCGGCGGCCTTGGCCGAGTGGAAGCGCGTGATGATTTCCTGGGCCAGCATGACCTTGGCGTCGCGCGGGTTGCGCCCGCCGTCGATTTCCTGCTTGAGCGCGGCGATCGCGTCCAGCGACAGGAACGACAGCAGCTCGAAGTAGCGCCACATCAGCGTGTCGGAAATCGACATGAGCTTGCCGAACATGGAGTCGGGCGACTCCGAAATGCCGATGTAGTTGCCCTTGGACTTGGACATCTTCTCGACGCCGTCGGTGCCCACCAGCAGCGGCATCGTCAGGATGCACTGGGGCTCCTGGCCATATTCCTTTTGCAGCTCGCGGCCGACCAGCAGGTTGAACTTCTGATCGGTGCCCCCCAGCTCCAGATCGGACTTCAGCGCCACCGAGTCATAGCCCTGCATCAGCGGATACAGGAATTCGTGCACCGAGATCGGCACGCCGTTCTTGAAGCGCTTGGTGAAGTCCTCGCGCTCCATCATGCGCGCCACGGTGTAGCGCGAGGCCAGCTGGATCATGCCGCGCGCGCCCAGCGGATCGCACCACTCGGAGTTGTAGCGGATCTCGGTGCGCGCCGGGTCCAGCACCAGGCTGGCCTGGGCGTAATAGGTCTGGGCGTTGGCCTCGATCTGCTCGCGGGTCAGCGGCGGGCGGGTGTTGTTGCGGCCGCTGGGATCGCCGATGGTCGAGGTGAAATCGCCGATCAGGAAGATGACGTTGTGCCCCATGTCCTGCAGCTGGCGCATCTTGTTCAGCACCACCGTGTGGCCCAGGTGGATGTCGGGCGCGGTGGGGTCCAGCCCCAGCTTGATGCGCAGCGGCACGCCGGTGGCGCGGCTGCGGGCCAGCTTGCGGACGAACTCGGATTCGACCAGGAGTTCGTCGCAGCCACGCTGGGCTATACGCAGATCGGCTTCGACTTCGGGAGTGATGGGGGCTTCTGAGGATGACATGGCAGGGGGGACTGACGCGGCTTTGGCCGACAAAAAGGTGTAAAAAGTGACGAAAACTATCGAAAATTCTAGCCGAATCGGCTAGGATACCGCCCTAATCATACGCAATTGCCAGCTATACGCAGTTGCGGCCGCTTTACCCCGGTTTTTCCGTTTCACTCACCCGTTGTTCACAAGATGCGCCTCGCGCCTGCCCTTGCCCCGGAAACCGTGGCGCGCGAGGGTATGTCCGCATACGCACCCTGCGAGCTCCTGCCACCTGAGAGGGTAACTTCACGATGACTCGTGGCCTCCACGAACTGGCGAGTAGCATCAAGCGCAAAGTTGCTGCCCTGTTTGCGCCCGTAGAACCCAAGCCGCACCGCTCGGGACTTTTCCGCCGCACTCTTCTCGTCACCGCACTCGGCCTGTTTGCCGGCGCCGCCGCCCTCGGCATGGTGCAGCAACCCGACCGCACCGAACTCCCCCCGTCGCGCATCATCCGCAGCGTCCTGCCGCTAAGCGCCGAGCAGGTCGAAGTCAGCGCCCCCAGCGCCGCGCCCTACATCAGCGAGACCCGCATCCGCCCGGGCGACACGCTGTCGGCCGTGCTGCAGCGCCTGGACCTGGACGCGCCCAACCTGCAGGCCTTCCTGACCCACGACGCCAGCGCCCGCAGCATCTACAAGCTGTACCCCGGCCGCTCCGTGCAGGCCGCGACCGACGAAGACGGCAAGCTGCTCTGGCTGCGCTATATCCACACCCCCGGCAACGAGGCCGACGGCCAGATCGTCACGCGCCTGCTGCACGTGGCGCCGTCGGGCGACAGCTACAAGGCCGAGGAAGTCACCGAAAACACCGAGCGCCAGACCCGCGTGGCCGTGGGCACGATCCGCTCCTCGCTGTTCGGCGCCACCGACGAGGCCGGCATCCCGGATTCGGTCACCATGCAGATGGCCGACATCCTCAGCGCCAAGATCGACTTCCTGCGCGACCTGCGCCAGGGCGACCAGTTCCGCGTGGTCTACGAAGTGCGCTCGCACGACGGGCGCTACGCCGGCGCCGGCCGCGTGCTGGCGCTGGAATTCATCAACGGCGGCAAGACCTACAGCGCCGTCTGGTTCAGCCCCGACGACAAGAGCGGCTCGTACTACGACTTCGACGGCACCAGCCTGCGCGGCGCCTTCCTGCGCACCGCGCTGAAGTTCAGCCGCATCAGCTCCACCTTCGGCATGCGCATGCACCCCATCCACAAAACCTGGACGGGACACAAGGGCGTGGACTACGCGGCGCCGTCCGGCACCCCGATCCACTCCACCGCCGACGGCACGGTCGAATTCGCCGGCTGGCAGAACGGCTACGGCAACGTGGTCATCGTCAAGCACCACGGCAAGTACTCGACGCTGTACGCGCACCAGAGCCGTATCGCCCAGGGCATCACCAAGGGCGCGAAGATCTCGCAAGGCCAGCTGCTGGGCTACGTCGGCTCCACCGGCTGGGCCACCGGCCCGCACCTGCACTACGAGTTCCGCGTGGCCAACCAGCCGGTCGACCCGCTGGCCGTGGACCTGCCCGTGGCGCGCAGCCTGGAACCCGCCGAAGTGCGCGCGTTCAACCAGGCCGTGGCGCCGTACAAGCAGCAGATCCAGCTGCTGACCCAGTTCCAGCAGACCCTGCCCGACGCGCTGACCAACGTGGCCAGCCGCTAGGCAAGACGTCACCCCGAAGGCGGCCTCGCACGATCACTGCGCGGCCGCTTTTTTTATTGCGAGAGGCCATCCCGTGACTTCCCGAGTCTCCAAGGATTCCAGGCTCTACATCGGCTTGATGTCGGGCACCAGCGTCGACGGCGTCGACGGCGTGCTGGCTCGCCTGGGCGGCGGGCAGCCGCCCCAGGTGCTGGCCAGCGCCAGCCTGCCCATGCCGGTCGGTCTGCGCCAGGAACTGCTGGCGCTGAACCAGCCCGGCGAGGACGAACTGGCGCGTGGCGCGCTGGCCGCCAATGCGCTGGCCCGCCTGTATGTCCAGGCCGTGGCCGCGCTGCTGCAGGACGCCGCGGTGGCGGCGCAGGACGTGGCGGCCATCGGCGCCCACGGCCAGACGGTGCGGCACCGCCCCGACCGCGGCTATACCGTGCAGCTCAACGCGCCCGCCCTGCTGGCCGAACTGACCGGCATCGACGTGGTGGCCGACTTCCGCAGCCGCGACGTGGCCGCCGGCGGCCAGGGCGCGCCGCTGGTGCCCCCCTTTCACGCGGCCGTCTTCGGCGCCGCCCACGGCCGCGCCGTGCTCAACCTGGGCGGCATCGCCAACGTGACGCTGCTCGCGCCCGGCCAGCCCCCGCGCGGCTTCGACACCGGCCCGGCCAACGTGCTGCTCGACGGCTGGTGCCAGCGCCACCTGGGCGCGCCGTTCGACGCCGACGGCCGCTGGGCCGCCACCGGCCGGGTGCTGGCGCCGCTGCTGGAACAGCTGATCGCCGGCGAGCCCTGGTTCGCCCTGCCGCCGCCCAAGTCCACCGGCCGCGACCTGTTCAACATGCAATGGCTGGACAGCCGGCTGGCGGCCTACGACGGCCCCAGCCCGGCCCCGCAGGACGTGCAGGCCACGCTGGAGCGGCTGACGGCGCGCAGCGTGGCCAACGCCATCGACGCCGCCGCGCCCGGCACCCAGGAGGTGTACGTCTGCGGCGGCGGCGCGCGCAATCCGGGGCTGATGCGCGAGCTGGCGTACTGCCTGCAGCGGCCGGTGCAGGCCACCGACGCGCTGGGCGTGCCGGCGCAGGAAGTCGAGGCGCTGGCGTTTGCGTGGCTGGCGCAGGCGTTCCTGGAGCGGCGGCCGGCGGGCATGCCCGCGGTCACGGGAGCGCGGGGGGAGCGTATTCTGGGGGGGCTTTATCCGGCTTAGGCGGGATGGAAAGGGGGGCTGTGGGCTGGCATCAACCCCTCACACGCAAAAAAGCCCTTCGGCATGCCGAAGGGCTTTTCTTGGCGACTCGGAACCGGCGGTTTACACCGAGAACGAGGAACCGCAGCCGCAGGTGGTGCTGGCGTTGGGATTGCGGATGACGAATTGCGCGCCTTCCAGGTCTTCCTTGTAGTCGATCTCTGCGCCGACCAGGTATTGGAAGCTCATCGGATCCACCAGCAACTGCACGCCGGCCTTGTCCAGCACGGTGTCGTCATCGTTCACGACTTCGTCGAAGGTGAAGCCGTATTGGAACCCCGAACAGCCCCCGCCCTGTACGAAGACGCGCAGCTTCAGTTCGGGATTGCCTTCTTCGGCCAACAGATCCTTCACCTTGGC
>Ga0182742_1000309_pt1 | contig 84821 bp, 69 predicted proteins | sample eDN5th37CBELigMG_FD_128880 | JGI IMG/M metagenome (GOLD analysis project Ga0182742, IMG submission 128880) | Enriched Miracle-Growth compost microbial communities from Emeryville, California, USA - eDNA 5th pass 37_C BE-Lig MG (version 2)... ...
AGGAAGTCGTCATGTTCGTGCTCGGGCTGGCGGCCGCGGTCGCATTGCCGACCCTGGTGTGGGTGCTGGCCGCCGGGCGACAGCTTCGCTGCTTCCGATCTGACTTGCGGGCCATCGATCCGGAATTGTGGCTGTTGGTCCTGGTCCTTGTCGGCACCATCGTTTTTCCGGCCATCGTGACGGTGACGGTCGGCACCAGCATGCCATCGATGTGGGCCTTACAGGGATTGTTCCTGATCCCGGTGCTGATCGTCTGCGGCGCGAGCTTCCCGATCGCGCGCTTCTATACCGTGAATACAGCAGTTCTCACGGCGGGCATCGCTGTCGTCGCGGTCGCCCTCGCCGCGCCGCTGCACGCCATCGAGCGTCACGCGCATCGCAGCAATGACCGCGCGTTCTATCGGCTGGCGGCGCTTGAACTGACCCGGCTCTGGCATCAAGCGGTGGGCGGGCCGCTGCGGGCGGTGAGCGGTGACGACGCGCTGGCTTTCGCGACCGCCTTCTACAGTCCGGACCACCCGACGTACCGCCGGCCGTTCCAGTATCAATACTCCTGGGGCCTGCCGCGCGTGACCACCCTTGCGCAAGGCTGGGCCGCGCTTTGCTTCGCTGAAGACGAGAGCTGCCTTCGCTGGATGGACCAGGTTGCGGAAATAGCGCCGCATGTCTTGCGCAGCGAGTTCGTCCTCCGGCCGGTTCTGTGGGGACGTCCCGGCGCCTCGGCCCGCGTTGTCGCCCTGATCGCGCCGCCGGTGGTGGCGAACCGCGGCGTCGAATCTCTTCCGATCGAGGATTTCAGCGCAAGCAGCAAATTGGAGAGGTGCCCGAGCCCACAATTGTGCTGAATTGCACTCAGGCGACACGATGCGCCCCACTACTCACGAGCTCGCTTTGACCGGGAAGTCGAGCGCAATCCAAGCCATCTTGTGGCTCGGATCTGCGCCTATTGCGTCTCAAACATTAAAGGTTTCCGCGAATACCATACGCGGATCGAAATGCCGATGAGCCTAGGAAGCATCGAAGGAATCAAGCTTTTGGACGGTTATTTTATTGGTCGGAGTCGTAAAACGCCATTCTAGATGGGGGTGACCTCTCACGACTAGACAGTCGTCATGCGCTTCACTTCGAGATCGCTATCAACAAAAGACGATAGATCATGCGCGGGCAATGATGTTGAAACCCGTGGCACTCAGGCTATGCGGATCCTATCAAAGTTGCAGTGACTGTGCCAAGCTGGGGCGCTATGGGGTATTCATGGCGGGTCGTCCCACTCGGTAAAACATCAAAATACTGCCAGAGATCTCCAAATACATGGTAGTTACTTAATGTCTAACAACCAAGATTTGAATATGATACTTAGAACCTCAATGCACCGTAAGGCTCAATTCAATTGATCACCTGGATTCAGGGCCTACGAGCCGTCGCTGTTCTTGCCGTTATCGTTTATCACCTGGATCATGCGTTACTGCCGGGCGGTTTTCTTGGCGTTGATCTATTCTTTGTGATTTCCGGTTTTTTGATTACCCGTAAGCTCTTACGGGAGATTAATGAAACCGGCACACTCAACGTGCTCGGCTTCTGGGGTGCCAGAGCCAAGCGTCTCCTGCCTAATGCACTTCTTGTTCTTTTAGCGACCCTCGTTTCCGCGATAGCCCTGCTTTCACCTTATCGCCATGCCGCAATAGCAGACGAAGTTATTCGAGCGGCAACCTTTACCTCGAACTTTCTGTTCGCGAGCCGCGCAACAGATTATTTTCGGTTCAATGACGTACCAAGTCCCGTCCTGCATTATTGGTCATTGTCGATAGAAGAACAATTCTATCTCGGGCTCCCTATCTTTCTGTTTTTGTTCTCGGCCTGTGTCCCAAGATGGCGGCTGCACATTGCAACGGCTTTTATCATTGTCATTCTGTTTACCTCCCTGGCACTCTGTATCCAAGGGAGCCAAGTAGACCCTGCTACCGCATTCTTCCAGACGCAGTCACGGCTTTGGCAGTTGGCTCTCGGAGGCATCGTTGGCATTGTTTTTGATCGTCTCCAACTCATCTCCTCGAAAGGGCGAAGCTTTGTCGCGTACGCCGGCGCGCTTATGCTGGCGATAGCTCTTGTTACCTTTAGTGACAACATGAACTACCCGGGCGCCTGGGCTCTGATCCCAACAATCAGTAGTGCAGCCATTCTGATCGGAGCACCAGCGACGAAAAGCTTGGTAAGGGCTCTTTCGATCCCGCCTGCGACCGCGATTGGGGATCGGTCCTACAGTCTTTATCTCTGGCATTGGCCCGTTATTGCGATTGCGGCGGAACGCTGGCCGGACGATAAAACGGCCGGACTCGTGGCGATCCCCATATTCGTTGTCGCCGCGTGGGTTAGTTTTCGGTTCGTAGAGCACCCCCTCCACAAAAGCGAGGCATTCGCCTGGGCTCGTATCCCAACCGCTGCGACCGGGATTCTGACAGTCTGTACTGCGGCTTTGATGCTTACATTCTATCCCTTATCTCAAGCTTCAAACGCCCGTGCTGAAGCAATTAAGAGCGCAAGTTCTGACCTTAGCCGCGCTTATCGAAATAATTGTCACTTAAAGTTCGACGAAATCCATATCGCAGATTGCGTCTACGGCAATCCTGACGGCAAACGGACGGTAGTACTCTTCGGCGACAGCCACGCGGCGCAATGGTTCGACGCCGTTGAAAAGGCCGCGACCGAAGCGGGCTGGCGGATGATCTCCATGACGAAGACAAGCTGCCCATCAGTTGATATTGGCATTTGGCTTCCGGATCTAAAGAGATACTACAAAGCTTGCGAGGTTTGGCGAAAGAGCGTGCTGACGTATTTTGCCGATCACCCTCCCGATTTGGCGATTCTTGCCAACTATTCCAATTATTATGGCTGGCTCTACGACCGAAACTCCCGAATGGTTATGTCGAACGGTGCGTCGCCGGCAGCTTGGCGCGGCGCCTACCAAACGATGCTCAAGGATTTGCGAACTATCGGAACGAATATTCTGGTGATACGAGACAACCCGCGAATGTTGAAATCTTACAAGGACTGCCTGTCGGTTAAAAATGACTGCGGAAGAACTAGATCAGATGCGATACGTGGGATGGGGCTGCCCTCAATTAGTAATGATCACATCCATCTGATGGATTTTACTGATCAGTTGTGTAGCACGACATGGTGCCCCGCGATGAAGGATGGGGCCATCGCTTATCTGGACGATCATCACCTGACAGCAACAGTTTCTAAGACATTCTGGCGGCATTTCATGGAGAGGCTTGTTACTAACCATGCTGGTAAGTAGCGGCGCCTGGATGTCGCTGCCCTGCCCTGCGCTTCTACACGTGTGATGGTGACAATTTTGAATCGGTACGCATCCTTTCTCTGCGGCTTTGCTGATTGCCAAGGCTCACAAGTCACTGGTTGCCTTTCATGAATCGAATATTCACGACTTCTCTACTTATTCTCGGAATCGCAGCCTTTGGCACTTGGCTCGTCCGACCGGACGATGGTGCATCTCGTGAAGCCGCCGAGACAATTATTGCAGAGCTTAACCACTCTTGTCTTGGTTGCGGACCCGTCGATGAATCACCGGATAAGAAAGAGTATGAACACGCGATGGCGTTTGCTTTCATCGCGGTAGCAGCGGCAAATCTAAACAATACCAGCGTCTGCCGCGCCGCGGCCGACTGGCTCGTTAGCCATAATCAACCTGGGTGGGGGCTGGGCTTCGAATGGGATGCGTTCGGAGACCAATCAGTCAACCCGGCCAACACTGTCTATGGCATCACAGTCGCTGTTGCTGCCCGAGGTCTCTTGGTCGCGTATCGAAAATGCAACAATGCTTCTTATCTCAAAGCCGCAGTTTCAGCGCTTGACTATTACTCCCGGTTCTTTATCGACACACCAAATGGGGGACAATTCTGGTATTCGGACCAGAGTTCCGACGCGATTGCCACGGCAAATATTTCTGCGATGCTTGTAGCACCATTCGCCGAAGCTGGAGAGCTTGCGAGCCGGCCCGACCTGGTTGAACGGGCCGACAGAGTGGCCAAGGACCTGATGCTACGGCGCCTTTCCGTAGGCGATTTCGAATACTGGAAGTACTCCACAAAGAATAACGCAATAAACGATGCGGTGCATTCCGCCATGATAGTTCTTGGTTTGCTGGAATACAGAAAGCTGCGAGGGATTGAACTTCAACTGGACCGATCAATCGCATATTTGAGAACATTCATATCTGATGGCAAAATTTTGGAATTTAGTCCGGCAACCCCAGCTCCAGAGGGTTTAGAGGATAATCCGGCCCGCCTTTGGGCTATAGGAGCCCTTGCGGCAGCATTTGAGGAGGCAGGTGACCACAAAACAGCCAAGCTAACATTGGATCGAATGAAGAGTTATCAAGTCACTCCTGGCAAGTACTCGAATACGCCAGAATCTTCGAAGCAAGATGTGAGGATGCTAGCTTTCGCATTATTCGGCCTATCAAAAGTTGCACAATCTTCACCTTTGACAAGGCTCCGCAATAAGTATGAATCTCATTGAGCAGCGATAAACAATATCCTCCTTGCGCCGAAGAGAAAAACCGTTGGTCACAGTTCGAACAGGCCACCTAGGTACGATAGCAAAACCATGGCGCATCGGATCCATCATTCTGGCTCTTTTCGTCGTTGCAGGATGGCACATATATCCATGGCTCAGATATCCAGAGGATACTCCGCTTATTAGGGCTTTCGAGCATGGCAAACAGTCGCCAGAGCTTTTCGAACTACCGAATGGTGTGAATGAGTTCGATTTGCTCTTGATCAATGGTGTTTACTATTTTGCGCAAGACGACAAAACGACAACCCAACTTCGCTCCGCAAAATCTGTCGGCGATCTCGCTACCGCGACTCCATACATGCCCGTACCGCATGGCCGGTTTCCCTCCATCCAATACGAGAACGGCGTTTGGCACCTATGGCTCTGGTTCGGGGACCAAGCAGTAACCAGACATTTTAAGTCCGCAAACTTCGCGGGACCCTATGCCGCTACTGACACCCTCCCCGTTAATCTGGCAGATATTCACGTTCGCAAAGCTCCAAATGGGCAATATTACGCGGCTTACAAAGACCTGAGAGAAGGTGCCCAGCTGGCTTCCGGGTTGTTGACGGCGCGATCGCCGGATGGCCCTTGGGATGATTTAGGGCACATTTTCACGGACGGACGCGACTCATGGCACGTCGGTGAGGAAGCAGACCCGGCGTTCTTTGATGTAAATGGCAAATCCTACATTGCATTTGCGGGATGGGACGGCGCCGATCCAAACCAAAACCAGAAGCTCGGACTGGTTGAGATTGATCTCAAAAGCGGGAAAGCCATTGGTAAGGCGATTGTTCTCCTAGAGGCCGAAAAACCGTGGCACATAAAAAACAATCAGCGAAAGCTATTTAACCCTGTTTTCCTCTGCGACCGATTTAGATCGCGCATGTTCTTTGCGCAAAACGTCTCCGGATCAGGGACACCAGCTGGATGGGGATACATCGAAGCAAACAACTCATGTCGCAACTGAGAGCAGCAAGAAGCATCCCCGGAGCGCTCTTAATAGTTGGCTCCGTATTAGGCCGCTCGAGGCGTCACGGCCTAACTTGACAGGGCGGCCCTCGCGGGAGGCTTACCCCGCCTGGCGATGAGCGCCTCGAGTTCGCGCGCCACCCGCAGTCCAGACAACGAAGTGTGGGCAACCGGGCCAGGCATTCCCGCGTGCAATCGTCGACCACCGTCAGCACTCTGAAGCGCCGGCAGCGGTCATCTGATCAGAGACGAAGTCGCTGGTTCCGCGCCATCGGGATCAGCATCGGGGCCCGCGTGCCATGGCCCGCTTGCGGCCGCCTCGGCGACGCACAGTCAGCTTCTCCTCGCGATAGATCTGAAACAATCGCGTGTGATTGACCACATGTCCCTCGCATCGGAGGAGAACGTGAAGCCGTCGATAGCCGAACCGTCGCCGCTGAGGGCAATGGCCTTCATCCGTTCGCCCAGCAAACCATCATCGATCCTGGTCGCGTGGTAACGCATTGTCATCCGACAGCGCCCCAGCACCTGGCACGCCCGCAGCTCACTCATCCCATAGACATTCTGGAGATGGGCGAAGGCATCCCGCTCGGCAGCGGGCTCTACCATTTCCTAAGAGGGCCTTCAACGCCGAGTTGTTCAGCATCGCATCGGCCAGCAGCTTCTCCAGCCGGGCGTTCTCGTTATCGAGTGCCTTCAGCTGCTTCGCCTCGCTAATGTCCATGCCGCCACACTTCCTTGTCGTGGGGCCAGAGCTTACTCCAAACTGAATTAAGCCGAGGGGCCAACGTCACCGGAGCACCGTTAGGATCAAGATTGGACCAAATAGCGATAGGTATAAGAAAGGCTATTTACTTACTCGAACAAAACTAACGCGACAAAATCAAACACTCGTTCAATACGGTCGCGAGGATGTCGCCAAGTTTCTCAAACGAATATTGAGCTTGCACATAGCGCCTCGCGGCAAGGCCCATTTCGTGGCGCGCTTCGGGACTTTGCAGCGCCATTCTCTCAATCGTATCCGCCAATAGTTGCGGGTTCTCGGGCGAAACAGTGATCCCGCCGCCGGACTCCGCGACGGGATTATTGCTGGACTTGCAACAAAAAATAATCGGCCTTTGAGCTGCCATATAGTCGAACAGCTTGTTGGAGCTGATGCCGTACTTGAACACGGGAGCGTCGACCAAATTAAATATGAATGCGTCAGCCTCTGATGCCAACTCGGGAATATCAGCTTTGCGAACCGGAGGCTCAAAAACTTCCGGCGCTAAATGCAGGTCACGCGCAAGTTCTCTCAGGCGCGGTTTCTCTGGACCATCCCCGATGAGACGTAGCTTCACCTTCGGCGCATCCGGCTTCTGCTGAAGCAACTGCATCGCCCGAAGAATATTGTCCAATCCGTTCGCAAGCCCGTGCGCGCCGAAGTACATTAGTGTAAAGGGCTGCTCTGCCGAAGCATGAGTTTGCCGACTGGGCAAGTCGCCGCTCCCGATCTCCACACCGTTAGGAATCCAGACAATGCGGTTCTGGGGAACGCCAATCGTTTCAAGATATTTATAAGCATCTGGTAACAGCGTTATGATGCGGCTGGCGCTCCGACATAGATTCCTTTCAAGCCAGCGCAAAGCAACACACATCGGGTGATGCGGCGTCAGTCGCCCAAGGTCGATAAGGGTTTGAGGCCAGAGATCCCTAATCTCAAAAACGAATGGAACCTTGAAGCGCTTTGCGAGATGCGAGCCCGCAAGTGCCGCGAACGGATGAACGCTCGAGCCGATGACCACATCGGGTCGCGGCAACATCTTCGGGGAGACTCTAGTTGCCGCGAACGTATACTCCAACATATTGCGAATGCGATTGGTGCCATTCCCGACGTAGTTGTTTCCTCTCAGCCAGAGAAATTCGACGTCATCGTAGCTCTCGAGCTGCCAAGGCTTTCCTTCAGGAAGTCTTTGCCGATTTGTTCCATGTTCAACACTTGAAGCGACGATAATCATTCGCCACCCGAGCACGCGCAACCGTCGGGCGAGTGAATAGTGCCTCGTACCGCCCGGCCCGTTCGGTTCTTGGGCGTAGTGGTTGAGCAGCCAAACGGTCTTCATGCAGTCAGAGCCCGTACGATGGCTTTCGCCGCCGCCCCCTCACCATAAGGCGCCGCATCCTTCCCTCTTCGTCCCACGGCTGAAAGCACCACATTAGGGATATCGGCTTCTTCTGGGGGCGCAAGCGTGTTCCAGCCTAACTCGACTAACTCCGACCACTCGGTTTCGTCACGCAAAGTCACACATGGAACCTTACAGAAGAAGGCCTCTTTCTGTACCCCCCCTGAGTCAGTGGCGATCACTGCCGCGCTCGCCTCAAGTGCAATCATATCGAGGTAACCAACTGGGTCTATGAGTTTAACCCGATCGAAAGACAGGCCACTACGCGCCATCGCTGCTCGCGTGCGCGGATGCAACGGCAGAACAACAGGCAGCTGTAAAGCAACCGTCTCCAGCGCCCGAACGATCCTCTCTAAGCGGTGCTCATTGTCGGTATTCTCTGCACGATGAAGCGTGCAAAGCACGAATTTCTGCGGCCGGATGGACAATCGATTACAGAGGTCATTCCGATGACTGTCATTCGCGGAAAACATGAGAGCAGCGTCGTACATGACGTCGCCAACCTGATGAATCTTTGCGTCCGGAACGCCCTCATGTCGCAAATTAGCGGTTGCGGTGTCCGTAGACGAGAACAGCCATTCTGAAACGTGATCAGTTACAATCCGATTGATCTCTTCAGGCATCTTTCGGTTATATGATCGTAATCCGGCTTCGACATGCGCAATGGGGATATGCAGCTTCGCCGCAGTAATCGCGCCAGCTAAAGTCGAATTGGTATCGCCGTAAACGAGTACGATGTCGGGAGAAAGCTGTTGCAACAATGGCTCCAACCGGAGCAACATCGTTCCTGTCATGGTCCCATGACCACCGCTATGTATATCCAACGAATGGTCTGGACTATTGATCCCGAGTTCACGAAAAAACACCTCGGACATGTTGGCATCAAAATGCTGTCCGGTATGAATCAGGATTTCGTTTAGTTGGCCGGATTCACGAATAGCGCGGCTTAACGGCGCAACCTTAACGAACTGAGGGCGCGCGCCTACTATCGTGGCGACAGTTTTCATCATACGTCCTGTACTCGATAAAGCTTGAGGTGCCGAATCGGGCCTAACTCAAATGACTATGCCCCTATTTAGTAGCCGGCAGATTTCAAATCTGGCACTTAGGATTTTAAACTTCATAGAGACGGGGAATGGCGTTGATTGTGCGAATAACCTCAGAGAAATCCAATCCAACCGCGTCCAAGTACCACTTAATATTTGGATATCGTGGTCGATTCTCATCCTGTATGAGCGTCATCGCCTCTTGACGTGTGATCTGTCCCTCGCGGACCTGATTGCTGCGAAATGTATCGTGCTCCGTAAATCCAGCAACGGTATAGTATATATAGTTATAGAAAGCAGCAGTTCCGTCGCCGATCCGCCAAGTTGTGGACGTATCAGGAGCCTTCTCCCAGTCGTATTGTGCTAAACACTGATCTACGATCCGTTCGTCCCACGTCCAATAATCAAATATGTGAAAATAGTCGGTCTTTTCGGCAAAGCTGCGATAATACTCGCCCGAGAGCGTATCCCATAGCGAGCTATTGAAATAGCCAGGGCTGGCCGCCATCGCTTTCAACCGCAGATACTGATAGCGAAGTTGCTTCATACCGCTACTGATGTAGACGCGCTCCTCCTCAAAATCAGGAGGGACACCAAGGAATCCTGCCTTGAAATGCGTTACCTCAAGGGGATTGACGCCCCAAAGATTCAGGGTAATGCCGGTCTGACGCTTGACGGTTTCGACATGACGAAAAAAGTGTTTGTCGCCGGCAGTTAGAATGCTGATCATGCCTAAATTAGGCGACTTCAGCCAAGCACGAAGATTCATTGCGATATTCTGCCGCTTCTTCGCAATATCGTCAGCAATGATAATATTTTCGACGCCAAGCTCGGCGGACATGCGACTGATATTGCGGCGCCCCAGATCGGTCACCATGCCCCAATCGTAGGTATACGTAACGGGCTTCATCCGAAGTTCATTGACGATCAAATGAAGCGCATAGCAACTATCTCTACCACCAGAGAATGGGACTACGCAGTCGTTCCCGACTTTGCGACGGAACGGTTCAACAAGCGAAAAGAGTTGTTCCTTTGGCTTTGGCTTGTTCCTTGGTTTGTAGTGAAGACAGTAGTTACACACTCCTTCGTCATTGAACCGAATAAATGGCATTGTTTCTGGCAAAACGCATCGCGTGCATCGGCGAAGATGATGCTGCGTATAGACAAGAAGCTTTTCTTCGGATGAGGAGAGCGTAAGCGGCGGTATCAAATTGGTCCTGCGACCGGCCTTGTTGACAATGACGTAATCCTCCCTCGATACAGGAATATCGAGGATGACAGCATCACGCTTAACTTGAATAATCTCCTTGCACTCCAATTTGGTCAGCGGAAACTCCTCGGAAGAAAAGTAGACGGCCCCACTCTTCTTGCCGACATAAAGGCTGCCATTGTTAGAGAACAGGCAAAGCTTTCCCAGCGGCGGCAACGCGAGAGCGCAGGCAACAACACCGACGCAAAGATCAAGAACCCGAGACGGAATTTCCTCAACCTTTCCGCCCTGCTCAAGATGCGCCGAAGCAATTGCAGGAATTACTTCCGTATCAATCTGCAGCTCCGGAACCTTGCCGATAGTTTTCCAGATCGACTCGTGATTGACGATAATACCGTTGTGAAGAACGCAAATTCCATCGCGGACAACGGGTTGATTATCATCAAGGCCGTTTGTGATTAAGCGGCTATGCCCCATCACAACGTTGGTTTCAAAAGGTTGAGCCTCTGGCATTAGCCTTTCGATGGGGTAATCGGCCCGATAGACGTGATAGAGATTATCGCGCAGGAACAGAAGACCACTGGAGTCACGCCCGCGCTGTTGCGCATGTTTGGCAAGTTGCGACAGGTCATTTCCAGGCCATGTCGTAGGGGAGATGATCCCAAAGATCCCGCACATTAACTCAAGTCTCCATTATCCCCCGGAATTGCGCCATATGTCGCGAACTCCGTGGCTCGAGTTGCTCAACTCTTGGTATTTTCCATAACGACCGAGGACGCCGAAGACGTAGAGCCAGCAGCTATTCTTAGGTTCTGTCGATAGAATTTTACCAGAGTCAAAGCCTCGTGTTTCCAGTTGAAACGTTCAACAACTGCCTTCCGGCCTCGCTCCCCCATGGCCTGCGCTTCCTGTGGATTTTCGAGGATCCATTGCATGGCAGAAACCAGCGCATCGGTATCCATCGGATCAATCAACAACCCGCAACGCGCGCTCTCTACGATTTCCCGCCAAATCGGGAAATCCGAGGAAATGACAGGCATTCCTGCTGCCATATACTCGAAGAGCTTAATGGGGAGGGTCTGCATCTCGTGGGGGACAGGCTTAAGTACAACAAGCCCCGCACGTCCATCCGCCAATATTTTTGCGACGCCATCGCGTGACGTCCAGCCCTCGAATTTGACACAAGCCCAACCGGGCATCTCTTCCGCGCGCCGCTGCATCTCCTGGACAGAGAACTTTCCGGCAAGGCGGAGCCGCGCTTTCTGACCGGGGACTCGAGATACCGCCTCGATCATTCGATATATATTACGATCCTCGGAAATCGTGCCGACGTAAGTGAACTCCGGTGGACGTTCATCCATCGGCGTTGAATCGGGAGTGTGCAACTCATCTAGCAGAGGGAAATTCCGTACAAGTATAGTTTTCCGCTTAGGAAAGCGTTCTGCGATTGTAGGCGATGCCGCAGCAATTCCGTTGATGAACAGAGCGCAAGTCCACTCGACCACACCTGCGATCGGGGAGAGCGTGCGTTGTGCCCACCTTGGCAAACTAGGATTGCGAGATACCTGGCGCGGCACATCTTCGTGCACATCGTAAACAACTTGAATGCCAAATAGACGGAGAAGAAGCGCCCAAGGCAAAAGCTCGGGATCGTGGAAATGCGCCACAGCAGGACGCGCCTTCCGGACCGCCGCGATCATTCGCCAAGCACCGAGCGTCATTCGTCGGATGCGGGAAAGACGAGGACCAGTATCAACGATACGATAGCCGAGTTCCGCATCCGTGTCATCGCCGAGGCCGTCCTGAACGAAGAGACTAACCTGCCCGCCAAATTCGCGCGCAAGGGTATCGACCTGTTTCGAGCGTATCCGGGAATCGTCGCGAGGATGTACAGTTGTAAAGTGAACAATCATGCGTTGTAAGTCTTAGTCATTTCTGCTGGTCCACCGTGCCCGGAAAAAGTGCGAGGATAAAGACCAACAACAAGAGCCCATGTGTCAAAAGTGCGGTCGTCAGATCTGTCGTCGTCACAACATAGAAGACCAGCACAAAACTGACGGCAGCAACCGCGGCATGTCCGATACGAGCGCCATAGCCATTCAACATTCCGATGAACAGCCCTATCGCCACCGAATAGAGCGCGACACCAAACAGGCCAGCGTTTGCATACCCGCTGCCGATTGCGCCTGTATTCGCCGCCATCTGCGGGCTCGCAAAGTACTCGATACCAATAACGTACGGCGCTGTTATTCCATAAGGATTTTCGTGGATCCACGAAGCAAAACGCGAGGCCGACCAATAGTATAGTGGATTACGCTCAAAAAAATCGAGGAAAAGCGTATCGAGCATGGCCGGTGTAAATAGGACCCGCCGAACTGTAAGAGACGTAAAATAACCAGCTTGGTGAGCACCAAGCACATAATGAATATATAGTATCTCAGCAATCGCAATGCATGGGATAGCAAGAAAGGCAATTCCGAGAATGCGGGACGAGCGAGACGTTGCAAAAAGAATGTACAGCAGCACGACGACAAAGGGAGTAAATAGCACACTCTTATGATGCGTCATCCCAAATAGGATCGTTGCACAGACCACAATGAGTGCTGCAAAGAAATACCGCTTGAACCTGAGAGCTAGCGTCAAAGCGAGAGGAATCAGCACGTTTGATGCGTTCGAGAAAATATACCCAAAAATCCCGGGCACCTCCGCTGCAGAGATGTTACGGAATTCATATACTTTTTCGATATCTAGACTGAAGTAATGCAACCCACCAAATGCCGCTTGCGACGCAATCGCGAACACTATCATAACAAAAATAAGCAAAAAAATATTACTTTGCCGTAGCGGCGCGATAGTGAGAGGCGACATTTTGAGGGAGGATATATAATATACACCAACAAAAACGAAGATAAAAGAAATAATATGGTAGATTTGTAGACCCGAGAATGAAATATAAACCACAGCAGGAACAAAAAACAGATAGTTGAGTGCTGTAACAATCATTCCCCGGGTGTCGAACCTCGTTGGAACCGACATTCCCAAGAACGCGCTCCCACCGAGCGCGGCAACAAGCCCCCCCTCCGAAAACTCACCTCCATAGTTCATGTAGCTCCAGTACGGAACGATTTCATACAGGAGCAGCCACGAAAGAGAGGCCCCATAGAAAAGGGATAGAAACAGATGGCGTAAATTTACGATCATCATTTCATATCCCACAGGGTTCCAGCTAGGACGCTACCGGGCAATTAGAATCAAGCTAGAGCCGCAATGCGGGCGCGAAAAAATTATATCCCGGCAAATCCTGTCGTCGTAAAGGGAGTCTTTCGAAAGATTCAAAGAAAAAGTCAAGATATTACAGTCGTGTACCATTTGACGTAGTTGATCCACCGCCACACTTGCCAAGAGAATGGAATACGCCCAGACATTGTGGCGTCAAAACGAGCCGTCAGGGGAGAAGCATTGAGAAATGGTATTGTCGGCGCCTCCTGCAACCAATTTCTTAGAATTGGCGCTATGCTCAATAACCAGTTTTTTTCCGGGGTCTCGAAGCCAATTTTGTCACGTCGATCAAGAATTTGGTCCGGAACAATACCGCGCATAGCCGCTCGAAAAACGCATTTTGTTTCACCCCGAGATGAAATGAGATAATCCTCTGGTAGAGCGAGTAACAATTCCGCCATCGGAATGGTGAGGAAAGGAACGCGGCTCTCGATCGAGAATGCCATTGAATTGCGATCACCGTGTCGCAACAAATGGGGTAGCCCGCGTCGCTGAAGACTAAAAGCAAGTTGTTCTATAACTCGCCGACTTTTGTTGGTCGGTAGAGCGGAGGGCCGCACCTCCCTGAAGGTGACGCCCGCTTCGCGCAGAATATCCGTTTTTAGCCACGCTGGCTGAAAGTCCCGGCCGAGGATTTTACGTGCCCGTCGGTACAGCTCATCGGGAAAAACCGAGCGGCCAAAATACATCCAAGCATGTCGGTAAGAACGACCAGGCCACTCCCCCCAGCGACGCGCGAAGTCATGTACGGCGCTATACTGTCCGCTTTCCCACAGGCTTAACATTCGTTGCCCAGGGTAGCCGTGATAGCCGGCGAGGAGTTCATCAGCTCCTTGTCCATCCAGTGTAACTGTAATCCCGTTTTCGCGCGCGAGCTTGAAGACGCGATATTGAGCATAGATGCTAGTGCTGCCAAAAGGCTCGCCCTGTGCAGCAACCAGCGCGTCCAGATCCCGGACCAACTCACCAGCATCCGCTGTCACCTTATGAGGGGTCGCGCGCGTCGTCTGGTTGACGAGATCAACCCACTTTTCCTCTGAAACAGAGCTACCCTCAGCAATGTAACTGAAAGTATGAATCGGAATGGAGGGCTCGATGTGACGAATCGCACATACAACGGCCGATGAATCAATTCCTCCCGATAATGCGGCACCGACCGGAACGTCACTTCGCAAATTCAGTTTGATATTATACAGGAAGCGCTCCCGAACAGCTTCCGCAGCATCATCGAAGGATAGGCGAGATACCTCTCTAACGGGCGGAACCCACCATGTCTGTGGCTTCGCGGGCCGTTTTGAATCGAGATCAATTTCGATAAGAGTACCGGGCATGAGATGACGTACGCCATCCACGAAGGTGCGCTCCTCGCTGTCGTAGTCACCATGAACGAGATAATCGTAAGCTCTTTGCAGGTCCGGCTTTGTCCTCGCTGCGCCCCGTAAAGCTAAAAGACCGCGCAACTCGGAAGCGAACAAGAAGCCATGTTCAGTCTGCTCGTAAAAGAGAGGCTTGATACCAAAGGAGTCGCGCACACAGGTTAACTTATTAGCAAGGCGATCATGAACGACGAAAGCGAACATACCCTCCAGTCGAACAAGGCATGATTTTCCCCATTTTGCCCATGCGGTAAGCAAGACCTCGGTGTCAGATTCCGATCGAAATGAATATCCCTCGGCCCGCAAGTCTTCACGTAGTTCGCGGTAATTGTATATTTCGCCGTTGAATACGATTGCCAATTTCTCATCATCGCTCAGCATCGGCTGGTGTCCGCCCGCACTGAGATCAATGATCGAAAGGCGATTCTGCCCCAGCGCGACAACACCTCGTGCGCTGCTTGTAATCGTATGGCCACTATCGTCCGGGCCTCGATGCCGCAAACATCGCAAGGCCGCAATGACTCGCTCCTCAGCGAACGCCTCGTTCTCGCACCAGAAGCCCCCAGCGATCCCACACATCGTTGTTCCTGTTATTAGATCGTCTGTCGCTTACTGACAGCTAGAGGAACATAGCTGCGCGCGTGCCATATGACGACGACAATCGCTGCCATATAACCGAAGAGATTGACGAATGAAAAAGCAATGATCCCTGAAAGGGCACTGCCTACCATGTAGCCGTAGTAGAGTGACGCGCTTTTCGCAACAAGCATCCCGAGATGCAGCACGAGATTGATGTTCTGGGCATTCGTAGCCATTAACACCAGCGAAATCGACGAAAATAAAAACTGCGCACTGTGTCCGATTACAATCCAACTCGCAAAAAGCCCTGCGGCTCGCCAGCTTTCACCAAAAACGAATGCGAAAAGGGGTTCGCATACAAAGAAAATCAGAGTAGCCGGCACAACGATCAGTACGCCGAGGCCAAATAGCACCCTCACGGCGAGGGGCGCCATCGTTCCGGCTTCAATGGACGTTCGGCTTCGCGCATAGATAACTTGGCCGACGGCCTGGCTAATCAAACTAAGAGGCGTGCCCAATATACGCTCAGCAAGCAAATAATGGCCCGCAACTAGAGGGCTAAATAATCCAGCCAACAGCAAATTCGGAAGTTGCATGCTCAAGGTATCGATGAGCGCTGCCGCCACATCGAACTTCGGAAACCGGTTGTAGCGCAGAGCCATATAGCGCATACGCACAATGCCTCTTCGACCAGTTCCCCAGAACAAAGAAGCCGTTCCCCGCGTCAATCGTTTGGCGCCGGCGGATTGCCCGAAGAAATGACTGAGAGCGAGTCCCATTCCGCCCAGTCCGGCCATTCCGCAACCAATTTGGGCCACAGCGTTTGCGATGGCCTGCATGATGCTGGTGCTGGCCAGCGCATTGAAATCGTGGTGACGGACCGCCCACAGACGAAGCGCTCGATAGGTGCCCGCGCCAAGGATGGAAAATGGCAAAAGCCAGAGGATCGAGACCAACTCAGGCGAATTCAGAGCATTGGCTACATATCTTCCCCAAGGCAAAACAATTAAGATTGACACCAACGCAATAATGGCGTTGAGGAGCAAAGCCAGCAATAAAAGAGCGAAAGCATTTCCATCGCTGCGTGGAAGCGGAATCGCAAGCTCATAGCGAAGGCTGGACGCGACCAACACCAAGGCGAGTATCGCCACAAAGACAGCGAATACCCCAAAATCGGCTGGATTATACAGGCGGGTAACTAGTGGCAATATGGCTAATAAAATTGCCTGACTTGCAATGCTGGCGGACACTAGCTTACCAACGGATCCAATAAAGCTACTGCTCATAAGGATCCTGAGTAGCCGTACGCCCGTCACACTTACGTCCCCCGAGACTGCGGTCCATCGCATACTGGATGGCTCATGCAGTTTTCGCGTCAACCAATCGAAGCTTGCTTTCGAAACGGCGTTTGGATGCACCAATTCCTCTCATCACCGCTCCGATTGCGCCGACGAGCAATCCGACAATCAATGCTACGGCTATTATGATGAGCGCTTTTGGGAAAAGCCGCCCTTCAATCAAACTGTACGACGCAAATTCGGCTTGATCGGGCCGGCTCAGAATGGAGCGATCAAGTAGCGCTCTTAGCTGCTCTTGTTCCGCATCATTCTTCAGAAGAAAAGTCGTCGCTGCAAGCCGACGCTCGATCTCCGAGCGGATATCAATAGCGAGATCGCGGCTTGCGCGCTTAAGGGCCTCGGCCACGAAAGCGTTCAGACTATTTTCGTCGTTGTAAGTTGACGACATCTGTCGACTGACGAACGCGCGTTCCTGACCGGGACCTGCAGGATCAGCATCCTTAATCCTGAAACTGGTCATGACACCCGGTGCGTTTGCCTTTCCCGCAGCGAGCGCAAGCCGATCACGATCGGTCAGATACCTGCTGAATTCAAGCGCCAATGTATTTCGTGTGTATCCGAAACGATCAAGAGCCGTGAAATCGGCATACTGGGCAAATTTCGCCCCGGTTAGCGGCGTGACTTCCACCTCGGAACGATACTGCGGGGGAGCAAAGAAATAAACTACGGCACCAACAAGAAACGCAAACACCATAACGGAAATAACAAACCGTCGGCCTTTCCAGATCATGTCGATCAAGTCCAATTGAGCGCTTGCGGCTTCCTGTTCGCTCATGTCGTAGAGCCTCTGCTGATATAAAAATCAAAGCCGGTGCATTAAATCAAAAGTCAATTATCTTCGTCCATTCGTTGTCTCACGTGGTCACAACCACTGAATTAGATCAACCGATGAATAGCTAGTTTCGAACAGGTCAACCTCGTTCGAAACCTATGGAAGTGACAACCATTCGACCGCACGGTGGCGCGCTAGAGGGTAATTCCGCCGTATATTGTCGACTGAACTTCGCCTGTCACATAGACGGCGGGTTCGCGTCTAAAATTAGACTACAACTCTTTGTTGTTAATTACCTTTTTTACACAACTTACCCCACCTTGCGGAAGAAGGCGGACATAGCAGAAGGGAGGCAAACTTCCAAGCCGCCGGCGAGCCAACAACTGGCATTAAGTTCCGCCGGATCATCGCTTCGTTCGCGCCTCCAGGGCTTGTTCCCCCCAAAGGATTTGCGTATCATTGCACACGCTATTTAAATAGGCGGGTGATGCCTTAAACTGTGACGGCTTTAGATAGCCCTTGCCTTGATCCACACGGAACGACACCCTCGACCATCTTCGCCACCTCTAGGCGCACAGCTGCTCCAATTCCATCCGTCAAATTGCCGTCAAAATGCGCTCGTTCTTGCCGCGGTGCTACGTGCGACGATGTCGGCCTCCCCAAGAGACGTGGAGAGCATGATCAAGGAAAGATCGGTCCGTTTGTTCGAGGGCACCTCACGAACGAATCGCCTGACAATATTGAAGAAACTGAGGAGTCCACATGGAGATTGACAGAATGCAAACCTCGGACGAATTTCGTCTGGGAGAGTTGCTTGGGATCTTGTGGGATTCAAGACTGCTGATCACGACTGTGACCGTGGTTTCCCTTGCCATTGGTGGAATAGCATTTGTCCTCCTTCCCCGCACCTTCGTATCCAAGGTGACAATCTATCCCCTGTCCCAGGCCGACTTTGTCAGATACCTCGAACTCTCGCAGGAGGGAAAGCGTCCCCAAGACAAGGAAAATGGACGGCAGCAGGACGACGGAGCCTTTCCCTATACGCCAAATACCCTTCTTTCCGAATTTTCGGCATACCTCAGAGACTACGACAGACTGGCAAATCTCGCTTCGGAAACTGGCGTGCTTACACGGGGAACATTAAGTGATGATGCTTATAATGAGAGCGTCAGACGCTTTGTATCCGGCATCAAATTTGAGGTCCCTAAGTCTCAAGATATCGCAATCGGGCAACATTTCCTAAACGTTGAAGTTAAGGCCAATAATCCCGAAACACTGCGTGTGTTCACCCGTCAGGCACTGGCGGAGGCAAATGCTGAGCTCGCACGCGATCTAGCAGTCGAAGTTCAAAAGCGCGCCGAGACCATCAAGGACCAATCAGATGTCGAGGCGGCGAAGTTACAGCTCGAAGTGGATGCTCGTCGCGAACGAGCGGAGAATGAGCGAAATGATGAAATCCTCCGTGTAACCGAGCAATCAACCATCGCCCATTCTCTCGGCCTTCAGAAACCGCTTGATTTACGCGCCATTGAAATGGTCGAGCACGGCAGCGCCGCGTCCGCCCAGATTAATTCCGGTGGGCCTCAACCACCTTACCTGCAGGGCTATGCTGCTTTGGACAAGCGCATCGAAATATTGAGGGACCGAAAAGATAGTGACGCTTTTATCGATGATCTAAGAAAGCTTCAGCAACAGATTTATGTGGCGAAGAACAACCCTCGTCCTGCTCGCATTCTCGCTCTGCTCAAGCAAAGCCCCCTTGCCGATCCAAAGACCGCAAAGCTGGCGCGTTTCAGCATTGCATCGACGATCCCGGAAAAGGTATTTCCTAAATTGAGCGCATTCGGAATTGGCTTTCTGTTTGCCGGACTGCTGCTTGGGTCTGCAATTGCGTTCATTCGCCGGGAAATATCAAGGCGCTTTACCACGTAATGTTTAGTTGCTTATCCGCAACGAACAGCCCGAACACAGCTACTCACCATCCTTCCGCCGAGATGATACGATCTTCTCCGACATAGAAGATAATGATCATGGCAAGTGCTAAGCGAACAGCGTATTTCCGCAGCATGGCGGATATCTAACCGATTGTCTCAGATCAGGGACCATCTATTAAAATTTGGCTTTCGGCTCTCGAGGATATCTTCTAATTTGGGAACCCACTCGTTTATCGATAGCTTACGTATTCCCCTTCCCCTCATTTAGTCAAACGTCGATCCTGGTCGCGGCCTTAGCGTTTTACAAAAATATCATATACCCGAATCTAGAAACGGCATATTAGCTCAAAAATATCTTTCTCTGATCGAAGTATCCAGCTGCTTGGATAGGACAAAGTCGGAACGGCCTGATGATGCGTCTTGTAAATTCTCATCTCACAACACGCAATCTCCTCATTGCCATTCATGACACCCTCGCCACCGCGCTGGCCGTCCTCATCAGCTTTTTCCTTCGTTTCGAAGGCAACGACCTCGAAACACGGCTTCCTCTGCTTTTGTGGATACTTCCGCCCTTTCTCATTTTCAGCATCGTCGTTTGCTATCTTTCCGGCCTCACCACTACAAAATGGAGATTCGTTTCTCTTCCGGATGTTTTCAATATTGCTCGCACGGCAACGATCCTGACCGGCGCGCTATTGGCGCTCGACTACGTTTTCGTCGCGCCGGACATGAGCGGCCGTTTTTTTCTCGGCAAGACGACGATCATCCTTTACTGGTTTCTTGAAGTCTTCTTTCTGAGCGCGTCCCGATTTGCTTATCGCTACTTCCGCTTCACCCGTACACGCAACAAGGCCCGTGTCGGCGATGCCGCTCCAGCTCTCTTGATCGGCCTTGCGGCTGATGCCGAGATCGTCCTGCGAGCCTCCGAAAGTGGCGCAATAAAGCAATTGCGGCCGATCGGCATTCTGTCACCGTCGCCGGCTGATCGTGGTCAACTGATCCGCCGGACGCCTGTGTTGGGCGGCCTCGACGATTTGAAGGATGTCGTCAACGATTTCGCCAAGCGCGGAATGTCGATTAAACGGGTCGTTCTCACGCCATCGGCCTTCGTGCCCGGCGTTCCGTCCGAGTCGATTTTGATAGAGGCCCGAAAGCTCGGCTTGATCGCAAGTCGTCTCCCCTCGCTTGAGGCGGGAGAAACGCCACAACTGAAGCCGGTTGCAGTGGAGGATCTGCTCCTCCGCCCGAGCCACAAGATTGACTATAGCCGCCTCGAAAATTTAGTTCGCAACAAGGCCATCATTGTCACAGGTGGTGGCGGTTCAATCGGATCGGAAATCTGCGACCGGGTCATTACCTTCGGCGCAGCCCGCCTCCTCATTATCGAGAACTCCGAACCGGCGCTGTATGCAATTCAGGAAAAGCTCATCGCCCGACAGACGAATGCCACAATCGAGGGCCGCGTGGCTGACATTCGTGACCGCGCACGCATTCACCGCTTAATGCAAGAGTTCAAACCGAACATCGTATTTCACGCGGCCGCGCTCAAGCACGTTCCGATTTTGGAGCGTGATTGGAGCGAAGGAGTCAAAACCAATATTTTTGGGTCGATCATTGTGGCGGATGCGGCGGCGGCATCCGGCGCGGATGCCATGGTGATGATTTCCACCGATAAGGCCGTTGAGCCAGTTTCGATGCTCGGTCTGACCAAGCGCTTCGCTGAAATGTACTGTCAGGCATTGGACCGTGATCTCGCCGTCCAAACCAGCGACAAATTACCGATGCGCCTCATATCTGTCCGCTTCGGAAATGTCCTGGCCTCCAATGGCTCCGTCGTGCCAAAATTCAAGGCGCAGATCGAGGCTGGCGGCCCGGTGACGGTCACTCACCCGGACATGGTGCGGTACTTCATGACGATACGAGAGGCTTGCGATCTCGTCATCACGGCCGCGACGCATGCCCTTTCACCCAACCGTTCGGACGTTTCGGTTTACGTTCTCGACATGGGACAGCCGGTTCGGATCGTTGAGCTCGCCGAGCGGCTCATTCAACTGTCAGGTCTGCGGATCGGACACGACATCGATATTGTCTTTACCGGAATTCGCCCAGGTGAACGGCTCAACGAGATCCTGTTCACCGACCAGGAGCCAACGATAGACATCGGCATCTCCGGAGTTATGGCCGCTAAGCCAAACGAATCCTCGATGGCTGTCCTGCGCAAGTGGATCAGTGTTCTGGAGAAGGCCGTGGCCGAGGACGAACGCGGCGTCGTCAAGGCCACATTGACCGAAGCCGTTCCTGAATTCGGTAGCTCTCCTTCGCGATCATAGATCATCGCTCGGGAATGGCTTGGCGCGCCAACCGATCAATGCAATACCCGCAATCCGTTCCGACTGGGATGGATATCATCGCCGAGAGAAATGCTGTGCTGGCACGTATTGTATGGGGTTCGGCAAACTGTTATGGCATGGCAGCAGTAGACTCTGACCCAGCGGAGCCCGCCCGGCCTCTCCGACGTGCGGCGGGGCGCGATGGGGAACATCTCTATCCGTAAGCACCCGCTATCATCCGATTTCTTGATTTTATCAAGAAGATTCGGCAGAAAATCCGACGTTCATTTCATAATTGTGGCTGGGTTTGTCAAAGGTTCACTCAATGGATGGTTCAGCAGACACGCTCGTCTCGGGAAGCGAGGCGCGTGCGATTATCGACCGCATTAATGCGCGATCTTTCAAAATCGGCATCATAGGACTCGGCTACGTCGGAATTCCACTCGCGCTTGCAGCGGTGCGTGCGGGCTTTCCGGTACTTGGATTCGATATCGATACGGCTCGGGTAGAGGAACTCAACAAGGGCATCAGTTCGATCAAGCACATCCCCAGCAAAGATACGACCGAGGCGGTCGCCACCGGGAGGTTCGCAGCTACGACCGATTTCGATCAAATCAGGAGCGTCGATGCGGTTATCATCTGTGTTCCGACGCCCCTTACGAAGAACCGCGAGCCCGACCTGTCCTTTGTCGAAAATACAGCCCGCACGATCGCGCCGCGCCTGCGCAAAGGCCAGCTGATCTCACTCGAATCGACCACCTACCCCGGAACGACCGACGAGGTGTTGCGGCCCATCTTTGAAGCCACTGGCCTGAAGAGCGGCAGCGACTTCTATCTTGCCTTTTCTCCTGAGCGAGAAGACCCAGGCAACGCCAATTTCGGGACGACAACGATCCCGAAAGTCGTCGGCGGCGACGGCGCCGACGCACTCGCCATCGCCGACGCATTATATGGCAAGCTCGTCGTCAAAACCGTCCCGGTTTCATCCACCGCAACCGCGGAAGCCGTCAAGCTGACCGAGAACATTTTCCGCTCCGTGAATATCGCGCTCGTGAATGAACTCAAGATCATTTACAGCGCCATGGGCGTCGATGTTTGGGAAGTGATCGATGCTGCTAAGACGAAGCCGTTTGGATTTATGCCGTTCTATCCTGGGCCCGGTCTTGGCGGCCACTGCATCCCAATCGATCCTTTCTATCTGTCGTGGAAAGCTCGGGAATACGAGATCAGCACCAAGTTCATCGAACTGGCTGGTGAGATCAACAGCGCGATGCCTCGGCTTGTGGTCGAGAAGTTGGCCGAGGCTCTGGATCGTCGCTCCAGTCGTGGCCTGAACGGCTCTCGAATTCTCATCGTCGGCCTCGCGTATAAGAAGAACGTCGACGACATTCGCGAAAGCCCCTCGTTGCGTCTGATTGAAATTATCGAAGAGCGCGGCGCGACTGTGGACTATTACGATCCTTATGTCGCCGTCATTCCGATGACGCGGGAGCATGCGCCGCTCGCTGGTCGTCAGTCCGTGTCATTCGACGCGGCCAACGTCGCGAGTTACGACGCCGTCTTGATTGCAACGGATCACGATTCCGTCGACTATCCGTTTTTGGTCAAGACCGCCAAAATCGTCGTGGATGCCCGCAACGCTTGTGCGCGGAACGGCGCATTGGGCGAGAACGTCGTGAAGGCCTAACGCTCGCACGGCGGGCCCTGAGAGGAATATTTCGATGACGAACAAATTCGCACTGATCGGTGCTGCCGGCTATATCGCTCCTCGCCATATGGGCGCGATCAAGGCCGTCGGCGGCGATTTGCTTGTCGCATACGATCCGAACGACTCCGTCGGTATCATCGACAGCCATTTCCCGACCGCTGATTTCTTTACCGAGTTCGAGCGCTTTGACCGCCATGTCGATAAGTTGCGTCGAGCCGGCAAATCGATCGACTACGTTTCGATCTGTTCGCCGAATTATCTCCACGACGCGCATTGCCGTTTCGCTCTGCGCGCGGGAGCTGACGCCATTTGCGAAAAGCCGCTCGTTCTCAACCCGTGGAACATCGACGGGCTTGCTGAAATCGAAGCGGATACAGGACGCAAGATCTCCACCATTCTCCAGTTGCGGCTGCATCCGGCCATCAAGGCCATGAAGGAAAAATTCTCGAATTCGCCGAAGCGGCATTTTGTCGACCTGACTTACATCACGTCACGCGGTCATTGGTATCACGCGTCCTGGAAGGGGAACGAGGATAAGTCCGGCGGCATCGCGACGAATATCGGGATCCATTTTTTCGACATGCTTGGCTACGTCTTCGGACCTGTCCAATCGTCGGTCGCGCATCTGCGGGAAGACTCGCGCGCTGCAGGTGTATTATCTTATCAGAACGCCGACGTCCGCTGGTTCCTGTCGATCGACAGCAATGACCTGCCGGACTCGGTGAAGGGCAAGAAGACGACGTATCGCTCGTTGACGGTGGGCAGCGAAAGCGTTGAATTTTCCGACGGCTTCACGGAGCTCCACAACGATAGCTATCGCGAGATCCTTGCCGGGCGCGGCTTCTCGCTTCAGGACGTTCGCCCCTGTGTGGAGGTGGTCTCTGCTTTCCGCACCGCGCCCATCGTGACCACCGGCGAACGTCATCCTTTCGTGCAGCACCACGTCAGGACCTAACGATGGCCGATACGAAAAGCCAGATGAGGGAGGATGCTCGCTTTCCGGGCGTATCCATTCATGAATCGGCCTATGTCGATAGCGACGTCACGATCGGATCAGGCTCCCGCATATGGCATTTCGTTCACATCCTGCCCAAGGTCAGCATTGGCAAGGATTGCATCTTCGGCCAGAACGTCATGATCGGCCCCGACGTCAAAATCGGCAACGGCTGCAAGGTACAGAACAACGTGGCGCTCTATGCTGGCGTCGAGCTTGCTGACGACGTCTTCTGCGGGCCGTCCTGCGTTTTTACGAATGTGAATAATCCGCGCGCTTTCGTCAGCCGCAAGGATGAATTTCGTCGAACGCCGGTCGGCAAAGGCGCCAGCATCGGGGCCAATGCGACGATCGTGTGTGGTCATTCGCTCGGGGCTTACTGCTTCATCGCGGCCGGCGCCGTGGTGACGACCGATGTGCCGGATTTTGCCCTGATGGCGGGTGTTCCCGCCCGGCGAATCGGCTGGATGAGCCGGGAGGGCGAGAAACTGGGCCCCGATCTTCGATGCCCACGGACCGGCGAGCGTTATCGCGAAACCCCGGACGGACGCTTGGAAGTGGTTTTGGAATAACTGCACGTGGACCAGTTGACGTGGGTTTCTAAGCCCGTCGGTGGCCAGCGATCCGGACGGATGTGATGACCGGAGATTTTCCGCCACCAAAATAGGCCTAAAGTCCTATTTTGGTGGCGGCGACGATCTCGCCATCTCGAAGCGACTGCGATATCTCTCGCCGTTGTAAAAGTCGCACGAGAGTCGAGCCGGATCATTAAAGATCGGTGATCATCTGCAAGGGATCACCGCGTTCCCAGCAATGCAGCGAGCCATTTTGCTTAAGCAGACGATCGATACCATTGTTGCCGCCGCGGCCCTGCTCCTGCTGTGGCCGCTCATCCTCGTTTTGATGATCGCTGTCCGCCTGTTTCTCGGAACACCGATCTTCTTCCGGCAAACGCGCATTGGCCTCAATGGAAAGCCATTTCAGATCGTCAAATTCCGGACGATGACCGATCAACGAAACGAAGCCGGCGAACTCTGCCCTGACAGCGTGCGCCTCACCCGTTTCGGAAAATTTCTGCGCTCGACCAGCCTCGATGAACTCCCTGAGTTGTATAATATTCTACGGGGGGAGATGAGTTTGGTAGGCCCGCGGCCCCTGCTGCCCGAATACCTCCCGCTCTACAACGCGCGGCAGGCCCGGCGCCATGAGGTCCGCCCGGGCCTGACCGGCTGGGCCCAAATCAACGGCCGCAATGCCCTCGACTGGAAGGATCGGCTCGAGATGGATGTCTGGTACGTCGAGAACCGTTCACTGCTCCTCGATCTCAAGATCATCTTTAAGACCGGGCTTACCGTTCTTCGTCGTGAGGGCATCAGTTCGGCCGAGAGCGTCACCATGGCGCCGTTTCGAGGAAACGATACGTGTCGCTGATGAAAGGCCGTCTGTTCATTATCGGCGCAAGCGGGCACGGTCGGGTGGTCGCCGATTGCGCCGCTGCTCTCAACCGCTGGACCGACATTGCCTTCTTCGACGACAGGCATCCGGAGCTCGACCGAAATTTGAAATGGCCGGTGCGTGGCAACGTTGCATCCATCACCGAGACTGCAGACTCCAAGGACGAGATTTTTGTCGCCATTGGAAACTGTGCGGCGCGCCTCGCGATGCTGACGCGTTTTCGCCAGATGGGATTGAAGCTCGCGACGCTTGTCCATCCCCACGCAAGTGTCAGTCCCGACACAAAAATTGAATGTGGCTCTATTGTGGTCGCCGGCGCGGTAGTCAATATCGGCACCACAGTTGGGTTGGGTGGCATCATCAATACCGGTTCATCTGTCGATCACGACTGCGTTCTTCAGAGCGGCGTCCATATCTGTCCTGGCGCACGGTTGGCTGGAAACGTCCATGTGGGTGACCGTAGCTGGATCGGCATTGGCGCAGCGGTGCGGCAGGGGGTTCAAATCGGCTCCGATGTCGTCGTCGGCGCGGGCGCGGCAGTCGTGACGGATGTCCCCGATGGGCTAACTGTCGTCGGAGTCCCTGCCCGCCCATTGGCCCGAGGCCAGGACAATCAAGGTTCTTGAAAAGATCATGCTCAACTCTCCTTTCGCACCATGGCCCAGCTTTTCGCAGGAGGAGGCAGATGCCGTCTCACGCGTTCTGTTGTCCAACAAGGTCAATTATTGGACCGGCACAGAATGCCGCGAATTCGAGGAGGAATTCGCCGCGTGGGTAGGATGCAGCAAAGCTGTAAGTCTCGCCAACGGAACGGTAGCTCTCGATCTGGCTCTCAAGGTCCTGGATCTTCAGCCCGGCGACGAGGTAATCGTTACGCCCCGCTCTTTCGTCGCCTCGGCATCGTCGGTCGTGAACGCGGGCTTGGTTCCGGTCTTCGCCGATATCGACCGAGATTCGCAGAACCTGAGCGCAGCAACAATTCAACCGATGCTGACGGAGCGCACGCGCGCGATCGTGTGCGTTCACCTCGCCGGCTGGCCGTGTGACATGGAGCCCATTCTGTCGCTCGCCCGCGAGCGAGGCATCTTCGTGATCGAGGACTGCGCCCAGGCTCATGGAGCCACTTACCGAGGGCGCTCCGTCGGCACGTGGGGACATATCAACGCGTGGTCATTCTGCCAGGATAAGATCATGACCACCGGCGGTGAAGGCGGAATGGTCACGACGGATGACCATAAGCTTTGGGAAAAGGCTTGGTCATACAAAGATCATGGCAAGTCATGGGACGCCATCTATCAACGCGAACATCCGCCCGGATTTCGCTGGCTGCACGAGACCTTCGGCACCAACTGGCGCATGATCGAGATGCAAGCCGCCATCGGGCGCATCCAGCTCGGCTGGATGCCCAGGTGGCACGAACAGCGCACACGCAATGCCGAAGCGATCAATGCGGCCGCCAGGTCCTGCCCAGCATTGCGCGCGCCTGAAGTACCGAACGATGTCCAGCACGCATGGTATCGTTGCTACGTTTTCGTGCGTCCAGAACTGCTGCGACCGGACTGGAGTCGCGACCGTGTCGTTCAGGAAATCAACGCCGCCGGGGTGCCCTGCCTTCACGGTTCATGCTCGGAGATCTATCTCGAGAAGGCTTTCGAGAGTGCCGGCTTGCAACCTGCGCAGTATCTTCCCGTCGCGCGGGAGCTCGGCGAGACCAGTCTCGCCCTCCTCGTTCATCCGACACTCAGCGCGAAAGAGATCGACAAGACCTGCAACGTTCTCATCGACGTGATGCACCGGGCAACATCCTAGAACGGCCGATCGCGATCGGGCGAGCACGATGAACACAACGCCGGCCCTAGCAGGACATCGCTCAAACATTGTCGGCCTCTTGCGGACTTTGATGGTCGAAGGGGCGCTGCCCCTTTGGGCAACGCGAGGCTGGGACGATCAGCGCGGCGGCTTTATCGAACGACTTGCACCCGACGGAACCCCGGATCGCGACGCGCCACGGCGGCTGCGCGTGCAAGCGCGCCAGATCTACTGCTATGCCAAAGCCGCCCAACTCGGATGGTATCCGGCCGGACGCGAACTCGCGCTGCGCGGTCTCGATTACATGGTGTCCAAGGCCAAGAGCCCGGATGGGCGTCCAGGCTATGCGTCATTGTTGGCTCCAAACGGCGCGGTTCTCTCCGCCGATCGCGACACTTACGATCATGCCTTTGTCCTCCTGGCTCTGGCCCATGTCTTCCGGCTGGAGCGGGATCCGCAAATCCGAACCGAGATCGATTCGGTTTTGGCGTTTTTGGACCAGCATCTGAAATCGGAGCACGGCGGTTACATCGAAGGGATTCCTGCCTCACTGCCGCGGCGCCAGAATCCGCATATGCATCTGTTCGAAGCGATGATCGCATTATTCGATGCGACACATGAGATCGGTTTTCAGACCCGCGCCGGCGAGTTCTTCAGTCTGTTTCTGGCCCACTTCTACGATTCCAAAGCGGGCGTGCTCGGCGAATATTTCGAAGAGGACTGGTCGCATATTCTGCCCGTCAGCGTCGAGCCGGGTCATCAAGCCGAATGGGTTTGGCTGCTGAAGGGATTCGAGCGCATCACCGGATGCCCGACGGACAAGTACCGCTCCGCACTCCTCACATCAGCGCTGCGCTACCGCGATCCGCAGACGGAGTGCCTGATCGACGAAGGCGATATCGACGGTGAGATCGTCAAAGCGTCCGGACGATGCTGGCCACAGACGGAGCTTGCGAAAGCCTGGATGGCGCAAGCCGAATCCGGCGTTCCCGAAGCCGATGACGCCGCGCGAGATGCCCTCATCAGACTGCACCGCCACTATCTTCGGCATCCGGTCAGGGGTGCCTGGCACGATCACTTCAGTCCTGACCAGCAGGCGCGCGCCTCATTCATCCCGGCTTCCTCGTTCTACCACGTCCTTTGCGCGATCGCCGAAGCTGAACGCGTGCTGGGTGTCTAGGACGGAGAGGCCCGTCGGTCCGCCGCCGCCTCTAGATTTTGGGAGGCCGCGCCCGAAATACCACGAGATTGCTCATGGTGAAATTGACGGCGAAGCCAACCAGGATCGACATCGCCTTGGCCACCAGGACATGGACGTAGAGAGACAGGAGGACCAGAACGGCCGTGGTCATCACCATTCCGAGCACGCCGGATGCCGCGAAGGCAAGATAGTCGCGATAGCGAAGCAGTCGCCCGCTTTCGACATGAAACGTAATGTAAGTGTTAAGCACATACGAACAGGAAACCGCCACCATCCAGGCGAGCACGTTGGATGCCACGATCGGCAGCCCGATAACCTTGTAGGCAGCCGTGAAAATGCTGAAATCAATCAGCGTATTTCCGACACCGATCAGCGCAAAGCGCAGGATCTTCTGTCGCATGGCTGGATTTCGCAAGAACGGGAGCATGAGGCGAGAAGGCGACTCGTAAATGGCTGAACGGTGCAAGCGCCAACCCAACCGGGCGGCCCCGCCCCGCTCCATATCAGGTCGGCGTCATTCATTCATCATGAATCGGCGATTTCGGACGAGACCTGTTCCGGCGGCGCAATCAACGATAAAATTGACGAGCGCCGACAGGTCCCTCTCATCTCGTCTCCGTCGCAGGCCACCATGCCGAATCGTATCATTCCACTCATCATGTGCGGCGGCGCCGGAACGCGGCTATGGCCGCTCTCGCGTGAGCAATTTCCCAAGCAGTTCCTGAAACTCTTCGGCTCCCGGTCGATGTTTCAGGATACGGTCCTTCGTGTCTCCAACCGCGACTTGTTCGAAAAGCCATGCATCGTCACCGGCGAGGCGCACCGGTTTCTGGTACTCGAGCAGCTCGCTGAAATCGAGTCCGAGGCCGACATCCTGCTTGAGCCCGCGCGTCGCGATTCGGGACCTGCCATTGTCGCCGCCGCCATGTTTGCCGAGCGCCGACAACCAAACGCCGTAGTGCTGGCGTTGGCGTCGGATCACGTCGTGACCGACAACGGTGCCTTCGTGGCGGCGTGCCGAGACTCGCTCGGCACGGCCAGCAATGGCCAGATTGTTACATTCGGTGTCCAGCCGACACGCCCCGCAACCGAATACGGATATATTTCTCCCGGCGAAGTCATCGACGCACCGCTGCGAAAGGTTCGGCAGTTCGTCGAAAAACCGGATGTCGCGACCGCGGCTCACTACATCGAGAATGGATATCTTTGGAACAGCGGCAACTTCATTTTTCGAACCGATGTTCTGCTCGACGAGTATAAAGCCGCCGACGCCGCCAGCAGCGATGCCATCGCTCACGCGGTGCGCCATGCCGTGGGAGGGTCTCCTTTTATCCGTCTCGACAAGACGTCGTTCGAGCACGCGGTGCCGATTTCCATCGACTATGCCGTCATGGAAAGGACCACGTGCGCGGCGGTGATGCCGGTGTCGTTCGGATGGTCCGACATCGGATCGTGGCAGGCCGTCTGGGACTTCTCGTCCAAGACGGAGGACGGCAATGCCGCACGCGGACGCGCCGTCTTTGAGAATTCCCGCAACTGCGTGGTGATTTCGGAGAAGACGCTGGTCGCGCTGAATGGCATTGACGATCTTGCCGTGATCGTCACCGAGGATGCGATCCTGATATCGCATCGCCAGGATGCAAGCGGTCTCAAGAAGCTGGTTGCGTCTCTGAAGGCGCCGGCGCAACAAGCCGCCGGCGCCGACCAGAAAGCTGCTGACAAGTCGCAATCATAATTCTGATCGAGTAAGCGTCCTGGAGACTATAGTCCTATAGTCAGACAGCCGTTCCGCTATCCCGCGTAGTCCGTACAACGGAGCTGCAGGACCAACGTTTTGATGGCCTGAATCTCCGGCTTCCCGTCTTCAGTACCCGTCAGGCCGATTGACAAGGGGAGACGTAGCGGTATCTACAGGAGCCTGAGGGACGGTCTGGCACGAGCCCAGAGTAGATATTCTGCGTAGAGGTTCGATTGGCTGCCAAATCGATGTGGCATTTTTCCTTGAAGCCGACGAAATCCCTGTTTCCCGCAGACATTCTCGTCGTTCTCATCGCTGCTACGCTTCCCTGGTCCACGTCGCTGCCGGCCATTTTTCTGATTTTGTGGCTCGCGGCCCTGGCCCCTGCAACGGATCTTGAAGATTTTCGGGGCCTGATGAAACGGCCGGCGTGCCTTCTGCCGGTCGGCTTCTTTGTGCTTGCAGCGATCGGGACTCTCTGGTCTAGCGTCCCTTGGGGTACCCGCCTTTATTCGGTGGGACCGGTCGCGAAATTTCTGGTTGTGCCTCTGCTGATCTATCACTTCCAGCGGTCCAACCGCGGTCCATGGGTGTTCCTGGCATTTTTTCTATCCTGCACATGCCTGATGATGTATTCATGGATCGTCGCGTTCGAACCTCGACTGGCTTTAAAACCTGATGCCGGATACGGCGTTCCTCTGAAGAACTACATCGACCAAAGCCAGGCATTCGCGCTTTGCACAATCGGCGTTCTCTATGCCATCGTTCAATCATTCCGTGATCGCCAAACACTCAAGACCGTTCTCCTCGTTGCGGCTGCCCTGGCCTTTCTTGCCAACATGGCCTTCATCGTTGTCTCGCGGACCGCGCTGGTGACGCTTCCCTTGATGATGGCCGCCTTTGCCGCCCTTCATCTGTCGCGGCGCGGACTGCTGATAGCTGCTTGCGCCATTGCCGTGCTCATCGCCGCCGCTTGGACCGCTTCTCCGGGACTGCGCACCCGCACCGCGACGATCATGTCGCAGTATCAGGAATACGCGACATCGAATGAACCGACGTCGGTCGGGCTGCGCCTGGAGTTCTGGCGAAAATCGCTTCAGTTCTGGGCGGAAGCTCCGCTGATCGGACAAGGAACAGGTTCAGTCAGATCGCTCTTCACGGCATCCGCTGCAGGACAGACAGGCGCCTCGGCTGAAGTGATCGCCAACCCGCACAATCAGACGCTCTATACTGCGGTCCAATGGGGAGCGCTGGGCGTCATCATTCTCTATGGCATGTGGCTGTCCCACCTGCTCCTGTTCAGAGGGACAACGCTCGCCCATTGGATCGGATTGCTCGTGGCGGTGCAGAACTTCCTCACATCGATGTTCAACTCGCACCTGTTTGACTTCGTCCCCGGATGGATTTACGTTCTCGGCGTTGGGGTCGCTGGAGGGATGGTTCTGTCCTCCGATAAAGCGCCACGGAGTTTACCGGCGGAGAGCCGATCATGAAGATCGCGATGATCGGCACAGGTTATGTCGGTCTTGTGTCCGGTGCATGCTTTGCCGATTTCGGAAATCACGTCATCTGTGTGGACAAGGACGTCGAGAAGATCGCGGCGCTGTCGCGCGGCGAAATCCCGATCTTTGAGCCCGGCCTCGACGATCTCGTCACAAACAATGTCCAAGCCGGCCGTTTGAGCTTTACGACAAATCTTGCAGACGCGGTTGGCACGGCCGACGCGGTTTTCATCGCGGTCGGAACGCCCTCACGGCGCGGCGACGGCCATGCCGATCTTGCTTACGTCTATACTGCGGCCCGCGAGATCGCGGCAGCCGTCAAGCACTTCACCGTCGTCGTCACGAAATCGACGGTGCCGGTCGGCACCGGCGACGAGGTGGAGCGGCTGATCCAGGAAGCCAACCCTGCGGCCGAGGTTGTCGTGGCCTCCAATCCCGAGTTCCTGCGCGAAGGTGCGGCCATCCGCGATTTCAAGTATCCGGATCGTATTGTCGTCGGCACCGATGACGAACGCGCGCGCAAGATCATCGGCGATATCTATCGGCCGTTATGGCTGAACCAGGCGCCGATCATGTACACGGCGAGGCGTACCGCCGAGATGATCAAGTATACGGCGAATGCCTTCCTCGCCACTAAGATCACCTTCATCAACGAAATCGCCGACCTCGCGGAGAAGGTAGGCGTCAATGTGCAGGACGTTGCGCGCGGCATCGGCCTCGACAATCGTATCGGTCCTAAGTTCCTGCACGCCGGGCCAGGCTTCGGCGGCTCCTGCTTTCCCAAGGACACGCGCGCGCTCTTGAAGATCGCGCTCGATCACGACGTGCCGCTGCGCATTGTCGACGCCGTTCTGGCCGTCAACGAGAACCGCAAACGGGCGATGGCGCGCAAGGTCGCAGCGACGCTTGGCGGGCAATTGCGCGGCAAAACCATTGCCGTGCTCGGCTTGACGTTCAAACCGGACACCGACGACATGCGCGAAGCCCCCTCGATTCCGCTGGTCACAGGCCTGCTCGACATGGGTGCGACAGTGCGTGCGTTCGACCCTGCCGGCATGACGCAGGCCCGCCGCGAACTGCCGGAGATCAACTACTGCGACGACGCTTATTCCTGCGCGAAGGGCGCCGATGCGCTGGTGATCGTCACCGAGTGGGGGGAGTTTCGCGCGCTCGACCTCAAGCGGCTTCGCGCCGAGATGAAGCAGCCGGTGCTCGTCGATCTTCGCAACATCTATCGACGGGAAGACATCGAAGCCGCAGGCTTCACATACGAAAGCGTCGGCCGGCCGAAGCCTCAGACCTGAGGCGTGCTTCCTTGGTACGCGTTTCTTTAACCGTTGTATTCGCGATACCATTGCACGAACCGCGCGACCCCCTCGCGGACCGGTGTCTGCGGTTGATAGCCGACGCTTGAGGCGATCAAGCTGACATCTGCGAACGTATTCGGCACGTCGCCAGGCTGCATCGGCAGCAGTTCGCGGATCGCTTTCTTGTTCAAAGCCGCCTCGATTGCCTCGATGAAATCCGCGAGCAGGACCGGCTTGCTGTTTCCGATATTGAAGATCCGGAAAGGGGCATTGCTGCTGGCCGGATCCGGATGGTCGCTATCCCAGTCCGGATTCGGACGAGCAATATCATCCGTCGCGCGCAAAATGCCATCGACGATGTCGTCGATATAGGTGAAATCGCGCATGTGCTCGCCGTTGTTGAACAGCTTGATCGGCCGCTCCTCAAAGATATTCCGCGTGAACAGAAACGGCGCCATGTCCGGCCGCCCCCACGGACCGTAAACGGTGAAGAAGCGCAGACCCGTCGTCGGCAATCGGAACAGGTGGCTATAGCTATGCGCCATCAATTCGTTGGCGCGCTTTGTCGCGGCATAGAATTGCACCGGATGGTTCGCGCCATCATGCTCGCTGAACGGCATCTTGGTATTCGCGCCATAGACGCTGCTGGTGCTGGCATAGACCAGGTGCGGCGTAGCCGCGTGCCGGCACGCCTCCAGCAGATGCGTGAAAGCCACCACGTTGCTCTCGACGTATGCGCGCGGATTTTCCAGGCTGTAGCGCACGCCGGCCTGGGCCGCGAGGTGGATCACGCGATCGAAACGATGCTCGGCGAAGCAAGTATCCAACGTCCGGCGGTCCGCCAGATCGGCCTGAACGAACTGATAGCTTCCCTTCGATCGCTTGGCGACATCATCGAGCGCGCTGAGGCGCGCGCGTTTCAGCGCCGGATCATAATAGTCATTGACGACATCGATCCCGACAACCGAGTCTCCGCGTTCCAGCAGTCGTTTCGCGGTATGGAATCCAATAAAGCCGGCATTGCCGGTCACCAGCACGTGCATGGGACGCCCTCATGGTTCCTGCCAATTCGGCCGCGTGCTCCGTGATGGTGCGGCAGCGATAGGTTTAACACATCCCCGTTATGTCTGAAATCGACCCCCGGCTCGAGCGCAACGGCTTTGCCGACTTTGCCCCAGCGGCTAGGCTGGCCTTGCCGACCTCGCGACTGGAACATGCATCGGAGCCGCGCCCATGACATTCTCGCCCGCTTCGGCGGCCCTCTCCCGCTTTACGGTGCTTGATCTAACCCGGGTCCGATCCGGTCCGACGGCCGTCCGACAACTGGCGGACTGGGGCGCCAATGTCATCAAGATCGATGCATTGACGGACGATGCCGGCGGAGAACAACCAGGCGGACCGCGCCATGGCTCGGATTTTCAGAATCTGCATCGCAACAAGCGGGCGATGACGCTCAATCTGAAGAAGCCGGAAGGGCTCGCGACGTTCCTTAAGCTCGCTACCAAAGCCGATGTGGTGGTGGAGAACTTTAGGCCGGATGTAAAAGCAAAGCTCTGCATCGATTACGACAGGCTGAGCAAGGTCAACCCTCGGCTGGTCTACGCCAGCATTTCCGGTTTTGGCCAGGATGGCCCCTATCGCGAGCGGCCCGGCTTCGACCAGATCGCCCAAGGTATGGGAGGCCTGATGTCGATTACCGGCGAGCCGGGCCGCGGACCGATGCGCGTCGGCATTCCGGTGGCCGATCTCAGCGCCGGCCTGTTTTGTGCGATGGGCATTCTCACCGCGCTGCTGGAACGCGAAGTGTCTGGCGAAGGCCAATGGGTGCAAACGTCGTTGCTGCAGGCTCAGATCTTCATGCTGGATTTTCAGGCAGCCCGCTGGCTGGTGGAGCAGGAGGTCGCCGGACAGGCCGGCAACAACCACCCGACCAGCATCCCGACCGGCGTCTTCAGGACCTCGGATGGCTTCATCAATATTGCGACCACCGGCGGTAAGATCTGGGAGCGCTGCGCGGACGCGCTCGGGGCACCCGAGTGGATCGATGATCCCTCTTTCGCCTCGGCCACCGCGCGCTCGAACAATCGGGACGCGCTCAACGCTGCAATCGAAGCCCGGACAGCGAGGCGGACCACCGCCGAATGGGTGAACCTGCTGAACGACGCAGGCGTCCCCTGCGGTCCGATCTATCGGATCGATCAAACCTTCGCCGACCCACAGGTGAAGCACCTGGGCATGGCGCAGGAGGTTCCGACCGATGATGGGCGTGGACTGAAGCTGGTCGCACAGCCCGTCACGCTCTCGCGCACCCCGAGCCACATGGCGGCACGCCCGCCAGAAATCGGCGAACATACCGCCGAAATTCTGCGGGAGTTCGGCTTCAGCGAGCAAGAGATCGCCACGCTGGGCCGGCAGAAAGTGATTTAAATGAAAACCTGTTGCGACCGGCGTGTTCCTATTCGCCCCTCCAGACCGGCTTGCGCTTGGTGAGGAACGCATCCATCCCTTCACGGAAGTCGGCGCTCATGTAAGCCTTGAGAATGAGATCCTCGCCATCGTCGCGGCTGAGATTGGGACGAAGGCGCCGCACCGCCTCTTTCGTAACTTCCAGTGTCAGCGGCGCGTGGCTTGCCAGAAGCCGTGCGAGTTCGCTCGCGCGTCGATGCAGCGCATCGACATCCGGCACCACCTCATTCAGGAGACCGAGCGCCAAAGCTTCGGGCGCGTCAATGAGCCGGGCTGTGAAAATGATATCCTTGGTGCGGGCGGCGCCGATCAGCGCCACCAGCCGGCTGATATTGGACATCGACAGGCAATTGCCGAGCGTGCGCGCGATGGGAAAACCGATGCGCACGGACGCGGTGCCGATCCGCATATCGCAGCAGGCAGCCAGCCCCGCGCCGCCGCCGGTGCACGCGCCGGCGATGGCCGCGATCGTCGGCACCCGGCACAATTCCAGCGCCCCGAATACCCGGTCAATCCGTGCTTCGTAGTCCAGGGAATCTTGCGGCGATTTGAAGGCGCGGAATTGCGATATATCGGTGCCGGACGCGAAGGCCTTATCCCCGGCCCCCGTCAGGATCAGCACCTTGATGGCGCGGTCGGCATTGGCGGCCTGGCAGATCTCGGCGAGCCGCTCATACATCGCAAATGTCATGGCATTGCGCGCCTGCGGCCGGTTGAAGGTGATGCGGCCAATGCCGTCGGTCACGGTGTAAAGCAGATCGTCGTCAGGCTCGCTCGCGCTCATGTCTTGGGTCTTGTCCTCTGAAAATATCGTCACGCCGGTGCGGTGGCGCGCGGTGCATCGCTCGGATGATCATCTGCGGCCAGCACCTCCATGGCGCTCTGCAGACCGCCGCGCTGATGCGGAATGCCGGCAAGGCCAAGCCCCATCTCGACGCCGGCGAGCGTGCCCACCAGCATCAGATCATTGAAATGACCAAGGTGGCCGATGCGGAACGCCCTGCCCTTGAGCTTGCCGAGGCCGGTGCCGAGCGACATGTCGAACCGCTCTAGAACGATCCGACGAAACCAATCCGCATCATGGCCCTGCGGCAACAGCACGGCGGTCAGCGCCGGCGAATATTCCGCTTCGTCCAGGCAAACATTCTCAAGCCCCCATCGGCGCAGCGCCGCGCGCGTTGCGGCGCCATGGCGTCGATGCCGCGCAAACACCTGGTCGAGGCCCTCCTCGTGCAGCATCGCAATGGCTTCCCTGAGGCCATAGAGCAGATTGGTCGCCGGCGTATAGGGCCAGGAGCCGAGCTTGTTGGCGGCGATGATCTCGGGCCAGTCCCAATAGGATCGCAACGCGGCATTGGCCTTCGAGGCCGCCAAGGCCTTTTCAGAAACGGCGTTGAAGCCAAGCCCCGGCGGCAGCATCAAGCCCTTCTGCGATCCGGCCACCGAGACGTCGATTCCCCACGCATCGTGCTCATAAGGCATCGCGCCCAGTCCGGAGATGGTATCGACCATCAAAAGCGCCGGATGTCCGGTGTCGTCGATCGCGCACCGGATGGCGGGAATGTCGGTCACGCAGCCGGTCGAGGTCTCGTTGTGCACCACCATCACCGCCTTGATGCGATGTGGCTTGTCCCCCGCCAGCCGCTCGGCGACCGCCGATGCACGGACGCCGTGACGCCAGTCGCCCGCGATCCAGTCGACGTCGAGCTTGTGGCGTTCCGCCAGCTTGCGCCATTGCAGGGCGAACTGGCCGGTTTCGGCCATCACCACCCGATCGCCGGGCGACAAGGTATTGGTGATCGCCGCCTCCCATGCGCCGGTGCCCGATGAGGGATAGATGATCACCGGCTGGGTGGTGCGAAAGATGCCCTGGCAGGCGGTCAGCACCGCAAAGCCGAGTTCGGCGAATTCCGGCCCGCGATGGTCGATCGTCGGCATCGCCATGGCGCGCAGCACGCGGTCCGGCACATTGGTCGGGCCCGGAATCTGCAGAAAATGCCGGCCGCTATGAACCGCCATGGCCGTTCCTCCTTGGGGCCGCGCGCTGAAACCTCGGCTGCTGGTTAGCACAGATCGGGAGCACTGTCCCGCGCGCGGCGGCGCATGGGCAGCCATGCCCGGAGACATTCCTTGCCAAGGCGGAACATGGATGCATGATCGTGCGATCCGTGCGGCAGCAGACGAGCGTTCCAAATGACAAGCCCACGCGCGGCCAACGCGCGGACCTCACAAAACGACAGCGCCCTCGCCGCACGGCTGCGCCGCGAGACCGAGGGCGAGGTGCTGTTCGACCGCTTCACGTGCGGACGCTATGCCACCGATGCCTCGTTCTATCAGATCATGCCGCGCGGCGTGGTGGTGCCGCGCACGATGGACGATGCGCTGCGGGCCCTCGCGATCGCACGGGACGCCGGCTGCATCGTGACCCCGCGCGGCGGCGGCACCTCGCAATGCGGCCAGACGTCAATAGCGGCATCGTGATCGATGTCTCCAGGCACCTGAATGCGATCCTTGCCCTCGATGTCGGCAAGCGGACCTGCGTGGTCGAGCCCGGCATCGTGCTCGACGACCTGAACCGTCAGTTGAAGAAGCACGGGCTCTGGTTCCCGGTCGATGTCTCCACCGCCTCGCGCGCCACCATCGGCGGCATGGCCGGCAATAATTCCTGCGGCGGCCGCTCGTTGCGTTACGGCACCATGCGCGACAATACGCGCGCGATCCGCGCCGCGCTGGCGGACGGCACGGTGATGGATTTCGGACCGGTCGACGATGCGTCCATCGCATCGAACGATCCGGCCGCGACGCTGACGCGCGACATGCTGGCGCTGGGGGCGCGCGACGCATCCGAGATCAACGCACGCTTTCCGAAGGTGCAGCGCCGCGTCGGCGGCTACAACCTCGATGCGCTGACGCCGGCCAACCGGCCGAACAACCTTGCGCATCTTCTGGTCGGCTCCGAAGGCACGCTGGCCTTCATGACTCAGATCGAACTGCAATTGTGGCCGCTGATCCGCAACCGGGCCGTCGGCGTCTGCCATTTCGGCAGCTTCTATGAGGCGATGAACGCCGCTCAGCATCTGGTGACGCTGAAGCCGATCGCGGTGGAGCTGGTCGATCGCACCATGATCGCGCTTGGCCGCGACATCGCAATGTTCGGGCCGGTGATCGGCGCGGCGGTGCGCGGCGATCCGGAGGCGCTGCTCGTGGTGGAGTTCGCCGAGGACGACCAAACCGAGAATATGCGGCGGCTGCGGCAGCTTCACGCGATGATGGGCGATCTTGGTTTCGGCTGGGACCGGCCGCCGCGCCGATGGGGCGGCGTCATCGACGTGATCGAGCCCGCGCTGCAAGGCGCCATCGCCGATTTCCGCGCCGCCGGTCTCAACGTCATGATGTCGATGAAGGAAGCCGGCAAGCCGGTGTCATTCGTCGAGGATTGCGCCGTGCCGCTGCCGCACCTCGCCGACTACACCGAGCGGCTCAACCGCATCTTCGAGAAACACGGCACCCGCGGCACCATGTATGCCCACGCCTCCGAGGGCTGCCTGCATGTGCGCCCGGTGCTCAACCTCAAACTCGACAAGGACGTCAAGGCGATGCGCGCCATCGCCGAGGAAACCTTCGCCATGGTGCGCGAGTACAAGGGCTCGCATTCCGGCGAACACGGCGACGGCATCGTGCGCTCGGAATTTCACGAGCGTATGTTCGGCGCGCGCATCACCGCGGCGTTCGCCGAGGTAAAGGCGCGCTTCGATCCGGACAACATCCTCAATCCCGGCAAGATCGTCGATCCCCCGCGGATGGACGACCGTACGCTGCTCCGCTACGGGCCGCACTATGCAGCATCCGACCTGAAGACGGCGCTCGACTGGTCGGCCTGGCCCGGCGCGTTTCAGGGCGCGGTGGAGATGTGCAACAACAACGGCGCCTGCCGCAAACTGGAGGGCGGCGTGATGTGTGTCCTATCGCGCCACGCGCAGCGAGATCGACGTGACGCGTGGCCGCGCCAATACGCTGCGGCTCGCCATTTCCGGACAACTCGGGCTGGACGCGCTGGTCTCGGATGCCATGGCGGAGACCATGAAGCTGTGCGTCTCCTGCAAGGCATGCCGCCGCGAATGCCCGACCGGCGTCGACATGGCGAAAATGAAGATCGAGGTGCTGGCGGCGCGCGCGGCAAAGCATGGGCTTTCGCGGCGGGATCGGCTGATCGGCTATCTGCCGCGCTATGCCGAGTGGGCCGCGCGCCTCGCTCCGCTGGCAAACCTGCGCAATCGCAGCCCGTGGCTGCGCGGGATGCTGGAGACATTCGCCGATATCGACCTGCGACGCGACCTGCCACGCTGGCGCCGCGATAGGTTCGCACCGAAGGCCGGCACGTTGGGGCCGGATGAGGGTCCGGACGTAGTGCTGTTCGCCGACACCTTCAATCGCGCCTTCGAGCGCGAAAACCTCGATGCCGCGCTCGGCGTGCTGACGGCTGCCGGCTATCGCGTTCACCTGCCCAAAGCGCAGGATCGAAAGCCGCTCTGTTGCGGCCGCACCTTCTTCTCGGTCGGGCTCGTGGACGAGGCCCGGGCCGAACTGAACCGGCTGGTGGAGACGTTCGCGCCATTCGCCGTGCGCGGCATGCCGATCGTGGGTCTCGAGCCGAGCTGTCTTTTGACTTTACGTGACGAGTTGCTGTCGCTCAGGCGCGACGATGACGCGAAAGCGGTCAGCGCCCACGCCGTGCTGTTCGAGGAGTTTCTGGCGCGCGAGGCTGCGCAGGGGCGCCTCGCCTTGCCGTTAAAGCCGGTCGCCGACAAGGCGCTGGTCCACGGCCATTGCCACCAGAAAGCGTTCGACGCATTCACGCCGACACTGCAGGTGCTGCGGCTGATCCCGAACCTGTCGGTGACGCCGATCGAGTCGAGTTGCTGCGGCATGGCCGGCGCGTTCGGCTACGGTGCAGAGACCTATGAAACCTCCATGGCGATGGCGGAGGCGGCCCTGCTGCCGGCAGTGCGACAAGCCGACGCTGCAACCCTGCTGATCGCGGACGGCACCTCCTGCCGCCACCAGATCAGCGACGGCAGCGGCCGCAGTGCGCTGCACACAGCGCGCGTCCTGGCCATGAGCCTCGACAGCGCATCCGCCAGTTCGTAAATCACACGGTTGGAAGGGGAATCACATCATGACCGATCTCACGCTCGATGCAGCCCGCAAGATCATCGACGCCGCGCTGGCGGCCGGGCTTGAGAAACAGCTAAATCCGCTCGCCGTGGCGGTGCTGGACGCGCGCGGCTGCCTGAAGGCATTCGCCGCGCAGGACGGCACCAGCCTCAAGCGCGGTGAGGTCGCCCATGGCAAGGCCTATGGCGCGCTGTCGCTGGGCATGGGCTCGCGCGCCCTGTTCAAGCGGGCGCAGGAGCAGCCCTATTTCATCGGCGCGGTAAATGCACTGGTCGACGGCGCGCTGGTGCCGGTGCCGGGCGGCGTCCTGGTTCAGGATTCGAACGGCGGCCTGCTCGGCGCCGTCGGCATCAGCGGCGATACATCCGACAACGACGAAGCCTGCGCCATCGCCGGCATCGAGGCGGCGGGACTGAGCGCCAACCCTGGATAGAACGTCCGGTCGCCAAAGCCGGCTGGCGAAATTGCCCTGCTACCCCTCGATCAGGTCGAGCCACTCGTCTTCGGTCACAACCGTAACGCCGAGATCGCGCGCCTTGGTCAGCTTGGAGCCGGCGTCCTCACCGGCCACCACGTAGTCGGTTTTCTTCGAAACCGATCCCGCGACCTTGGCGCCTAGCCGCTCCGCCACCGCCTTCGCCTCCTCGCGCGTGAACCTTGTCAGTGAACCGGTGAACACCACCGTCTTGCCCGACACCGGCGAGGTTTGCTTCGGCTTTTCGGCGGGCAACACCTCGATCTCGCGCAGCAAAGCATCGAGCGCCTTGATGTTGCGCGGCTCGGCGAAGAATTCGACCACGGCGTCAGCAACGATATCGCCGATGCCGCCGATATTGTTGAGGTCCTGATAGGCTTCCGATGTGTTTCCGTCCGCCGTGATCGCGGCGGCGGCCGACAGCATCGCCTCGCGGAACGCCTCGATGGTGCCGTAGTGCCGCGCCAGCAGCTTGGCGTTGCCCTCGCCGACATGACGGATGCCGAGCGCGAAGATCAGCCGGTGCAGCTCGATCCTGCGGCGCGCGTCGATCGCCGCGAACAGATTGCGCGTCGAGACTTCGCCATAGCCTTCGCGATCCGCGAGTTTCTGCGCGGCCTGCGCGTCGCGCCGCTGCAAGGTGAAGATATCGACCGGCGTCCTGATCAGGCCTTCCTGATAGAATTGCTGGATCTGCTTTTCGCCAAGCCCCTCGATATCGAAGGCGAGACGCGAGACGAAATGCTTGAGATGTTCCACCGCCTGCGCCGGACAGATCAGCGCGCCGGTGCAGCGCCGCACCGCCTCGCTGTCCTCACGGACGGCATGGCTGTGACAGACCGGACAGATGTGCGGGAACTGATAAGGCTTTGCCGTCTTCGGCCGCTTGTCGAGCACGACGCCGACGATCTGCGGAATCACGTCGCCCGCGCGCTGCACGACGACGGTATCGCCCTCGCGAATGTCGATGCCGTCGCGGATCGGCTGGCCGTCATTGCCGATGCCCCTGATGTAATCCTCGTTGTGCAGCGTTGCGTTCTGCACCACGACGCCGCCCACGGTGACGGGCGTGAGCCGCGCCACCGGCGTCAGCGCGCCGGTGCGCCCGACCTGGATATCGATTTTCTCCAGCACCGTCGTCGCCTGCTCGGCGGCGAACTTGTGCGCGATCGCCCAGCGCGGCGAGCGTGAGACGAAGCCGAGCCGCTCCTGCCAGTCGAGCCGGTCGATCTTGTAGACCACGCCGTCGATGTCGTAGCCGAGCGAGGCGCGCTGCTCGCCGATGCGGCGATAGAACGCCAGCACCTCGTCGACGCTCGTGCACAGCTCGATCAGCGGATTGACGACAAAGCCGGCATCGCCAAGCCATTCCAGCATGCCGTGCTGGGTATCGGCCGGGCGATCGATCATCTCGCCCCAGGCATAGGCGAAAAATTTCAGCGGCCGCGAGGCGGTGATCGCAACGTCCTTCTGCCGCAGCGAGCCGGCGGCCGAGTTGCGCGGATTGGCGAAGACGGTGTCGCCCGCCTCGGCCTGCGCCTTGTTAAGCTTAAGGAAGTCCTGCTTCAGCATATAGACTTCGCCGCGGAGCTCGCAGGCGGACGGAATCCTGCGGCCTTTCAGACGGTGCGGCACATCCTTGATGGTGCGCACGTTCTCGGTGACGTCCTCGCCGGTGAAGCCATCGCCGCGGGTCGCCGCCCGCACCAGTTCGCCGTTCTCATAGCGCAGCGACAGCGACAGCCCGTCGATCTTCGGCTCCGCGACGATGGCCGGAATGTCGTCGGCGCCAAGCTTGAGGAAGCGGCGCACCCGATCGACGAACTCCTGCACCTCCTCGTCGCTGAAGGCGTTGCCGAGCGACAGCATCGGCACCGCATGCGGCACCTTGGCGAAGCCGCGGGCGGGCGCGGCGCCGATGGTCTGGGTCGGCGAATCGGGGGTGGCGAATTCCGGAAATCTGGCTTCGATGGCTTCGACGCGGCGGCGCAGCGCGTCGTATTCCGCATCGCTGATGGTCGGCGCGTCCTTCTGATAGTAGCGCTCGTTATGCGCCTCCATCTCCAGCGCGAGCCGCGTCCATTCCTTCTTTGCCTGCGCCTTGGTGAGTTGATCGACCGGAACCAATGGTCTGCTGATTTTCGCCCTGGCCATGTCCAATTGTCTCATCGTCACCGGTCGGATCGAGTTTAAAGCGCTTCGTCGTGGGACGAAAGCAGCACGGCGTCACCAGGCGCCCTCGCCGACTTGATCGGCTCGTCATCGCCGGCCGGAAGATGGATGCGTGCGGGTCGCCGCGCATTTGATGGTGCCGGCGATGCGGCGCGCACCCGCTATCCCGCTGCCTTCAAGAGGCGTTCGGCGGCGGCGCGGGCTTCCTTGGTGATCTCGGCGCCGGCCAGCATGCGCGCGATCTCCTCGCGGCGGTGATCATCGGCCAGCGCGGCGACCCGCGTCGCCACCCGCTTGCCCTTGTCGAGCGCCGCCTTGGAGATCAGAAGATGCTGGTCGGCCCGCGCCGCCACCTGCGGCGCATGGGTCACCGCCATCACCTGCACCTTGCCGGCAAGCCGCGCCAGCCGCGCACCAATGGCGTCCGCCACCGCGCCGCCGACCCCGGTGTCGATCTCGTCGAACACCAGCGTCGGCGCCGAGCCGCGATCCGACAGCACCACCTTGAGCGCCAGCAGGAAGCGCGACAGCTCGCCGCCGGAGGCGACCTTCATCATCGGCCCCGGCCGCGTGCCCGGGTTGGTCTGCACCCAGAACTCGACGCGATCGATGCCCTGCGGGCCCGGCGTCCCCGCATCGGAATCCACCTGCGTCATGAACCTGGCACGCTCGAGCTTGAGCGGCGCGAGCTCGGCATTGACCGCCTTGTTCAATTTCTCGGCGGATCTGGCACGGGCCGCCGAGAGCTTTGCGGCCGCGGCGTCATAGCGCTTGGCGGCCTCGGCCGCGGCCTGTTCGAGCTCCTGCAGCTGCTCGGCGCCGGCATCGATCAGCGCGATATCCGCCGCGTACTTCGCCGCCAGCGCGGCGAGGCCGTCGACCGGCGTGGAATATTTGCGCGAGGCGGCGCGCAACGCGAACAGCCGCTCCTCGATGCGCTCCAGTTCCGCCGGATCGAAATCGGCCGCGGCCAACGCTGCGTTGAGATGCTGGTCGGCTTCCTCCAGCGCGTTGATGGCAGCATCGATCGCCTTCACCGCCGGCTCGACCAGCGCCGGCGAACTGCCGGCCCGGCGCTCCAGCCGCCGCACCGCCGCCGCCAGAGCGGCGATCGGCGAATTGTTGCCGCCCACCGCCTCCTGGGCATCGCGCAGGTCGCCGGCGATCTTCTCGCTCTGCATCATGGTGGCGCGGCGCTCGGCAAGCTGGGTTTCCTCCCCGTCCTGCGGGGCGAGCTGCTTCAATTCATCCGAGGCATGGCGCAGATAATCGGCTTCGCGCGCGGCGCGCTCCATCCCGGCGCGGTGCTCCTCGAGGGCCTGCTGCGCGATACGGCGGTTCGTCCACAGCGCTTCCAGGGCGGCAACGTCCTTGTCGAGCCCGGCAAAGGCATCGAGCAGCCGCCGGTGTGTCGATGCATCCACCAGCGCCCGCTCGTCGTGCTGGCCGTGAATCTCCACCAGCGCCGCGCCCACCGCCCTGAGGGTCTGCACGCTGACCGGCTGATCGTTGATGAAGGCGCGGCTGCGGCCGTCCGCCAGCTGCACGCGGCGCAGGATCATCTCGCCGCTGTCGTCGAGATCGTTATCGCGCAAAAGCTGCGCCGCCGGGTGTCCCTGCGGCACGTCGAAGGTGGCGGTGACCTGGCCCTGCTCGGCGCCATGGCGCACGAGGCCGGCATCGCCCCGGCCGCCCAGCGCCAGCGCGAAGGCATCCAGCAGGATGGATTTGCCGGCGCCAGTTTCGCCGGTCAGCACCGCGAGGCCATGGGTGAATTCGATGTCGAGCCGTTCGATCAGGACGATGTCACGGATCGAAAGACGGGCCAGCATGCGAGGTTGGTCCTAAAGGTTAGCCGAGGCCTATCTTCCTGAAGGCCCGGCTGATCCAGGACCCCTTGTTCTCGCTCGGCTCGAGACCGCCGGACTTTACAAGATTATAGGCGTCTTTGTACCAGCGGCTGTCAGGAAAGTTGTGGCCAAGAATGGCGGCCGCGGTCTGCGCTTCGCCGACAATGCCGATGGACATATAGGCTTCGGTCAGTCGGGCCAGCGCTTCCTCGACATGGCGCGTGGTCTGATAGCGCGTCACCACGGTCTTGTAGCGGTTGATCGCCGCGCTGAAATCGCGCTTCTCCATGTAGTAGCGGCCGATGCTCATTTCCTTGGCGGCGAGCTGGTCGCGGGCGCCCTGCAGCTTCTGCTTGGCGTTGTTGGCGTATTCCGAGGTCGGATATTTGCGGATCACCTCTTCCAGCGCCGCGATCGCCTTCTCGGTGCGGCCCTGATCGCGCGAGACGTCGGGAATCTGGTCGTATTGCGAACTGGCGATCAGGTACTGCGCATAGGCGGCGTCCGGGCTGCCGGGATGCAGCGTCACATAGCGCGTCGCCGCGCCGATGCAGTTGTCGTAGTCGCCGGCATTGTAATAGGCGTAAGCCGACATCAGCAGCGACTTGCGCGCGAGGTCCGAGTAAGGATGCTGGCGATCGACTTCCTCGAACTTCTTCGAGGCGGCCTTCGGGTCGTTCTCGTGATTCATCATGTACAAGCCCTCATTGTAGAGCTTGTCCGCGGGCTCATCGACGAAACTGTCTTCCTTGTTGCCCTTCAGCTTGTCCCACATCTCGCCCATGCTGCTGCTGCAGCCGCCGAGGCCGGTCGCGAAAGCTGCAAGGCAAATGACCAGCATGGCCTGCCGGCGCAACGAGGATCCGCGCACTTCAAACGTCGAACGTGGTGCCGCCATCAATCTAGATCCTGACGCTTGGAGAGCCGTTCCTGCGAAGTTGACCGTCAGACGCTTCGGCCGGAGGCCTGGGCGTCACGGATCGGAGCACGCTATTTTCCGCGAACCGGCTTGCCGATTGCACGATCATGCTCCTGCGATCGCGCCTCTCTATCCGAAAAAGCGCGCTTGACCAACCGGATACGAAGCCATTTCGCCCGGATTAAGGCGAATCGTGGCGAACGGGAAACACGGCTGGAGAAACGAATTGGTGATGCGATCAGGACACGTCGGGGCCGTAGGCCGGAGCGACGATACCGCCCACCATGCCGCCGACCGCCTCGGCGACCGGACGCGAACGACGCGGCCGCTCGCTCTCGACAACGCGCCAGGCGCTGCGGTCGGCCAGAAGCGCGGTGAGAACCGCGTGGTTCAGCTTGTGGCCGCCCCGCACCGACCGATAGATGCCGAGCAGCGGCAAACCGGCCAGCGCCAGATCACCGATCACATCGAGCACCTTGTGCCGCGCGCATTCGTTGGCGAAGCGCAGGCCTTCGGCATTCAGCAGGCGGGTTTCGTCGAACACCAGCGAATTATCGAACGACGCGCCGCGCGCGAAGCCGGCATCCAGCAGCTTGGCGACATCGCTCAGACAGCCGAAGGTGCGCGCCCGGCTCACTTCACGCCGGAAGCTTTCGGGGTTGAGGTCGAGCGAGAAGCTCTGCTTGCCGATGACCTGATTGGCGAAATCGATCTCCACCTCGGCGCGGAAACCGCCGGCGTATGGCCGCAGTTCGGCTACGCTCTGGCCGATGGTGACCTGGATCGGCTTCAAGACCTGAAGGAAGCGGCGCGGCGCCGATTGCTCAAGGATCCCGGCCTGCTCGATGGCAGCCACAAACGCCGCGGCGCTGCCGTCCATGATCGGAACTTCCGGGCCATCGATCTCGATGGTGGCGTTATCCACACCCATGCCGCGCAGGGCCGCCAGCACGTGCTCGGCGGTGGACACCACCGGACCATGGCGATCGCCCAGCACGGTGGCGAAAGCGGTCGCGGTGACGGCCTTGGCGGCGGCGGACACCACACGCTCGGTTCCGTCGGGAGCCACGCGGACAAAAACAAAGCCCGCGTCGACAGGCGCAGGCCCAAGGGTAAGCTGAACGGGAGCACCCGAATGCACGCCGACGCCCGACACGGTAGCTTGCGACCGAAGAGTCGTCTGACGGCTGAATTTCATTCGTAAGGTGCCCAAGTCTTAACATCAGAGCGCCGGTGAGGCCCAAGGCCGCGAGTCGAATCTGATGTCCCCAAAAGATGCCGGAAACATACCGGCTGCCACAAAGCCCGCCAACTCACGCTTTTTTACGCATTGTTACCCGATTTCGCCCTAATCGCGCCGTGCGTTAACCATAATCCGCCACGGTTTGCGTGGCGCAATCCGCAAGGCCCCGGAGCCGATTTCAAATTTAATTTAAAATCAAATACTTAATACAAGCTTCCGTTAACCGTCCTGAACAAGCAAAAACCCCGGCGGAGCGCGCCGGGGCTGTTGCCGTTTACTTTTGTAACAACTGCCTACTTCGACTGGCGTCGCAAAAATGCGGGGATATCAAGATGATCGTCCCCATGTGCTGCCGGCGCAACAGGTGCCGGCCGGCCATGAGGATCGAGTCCCTGCGGTGCCGGGCGGCGAGCATACTCCGATACCGGATCGTGGGCCGCCATTTGCTGCGCGACCGTGCGCTGCGGCCGGCGCTCCGGCAGCGGCGGCATCTGTTCCATGGCCGGTCCGGCGGAGCGGGCCGCAATTGGCGGCTCGTTATCTTCGTCGCGACGGCCGAGGCCGACATTGGCCAGCCGCTGCAGCAGCGACAGGCGGACTTTCTGAGGCTGGTCCTCCTCCGCCTCGCCGCGGGCCTGACGAATCTCGTTCTGCGCCGGCATCGGCAGGTCCTCGAACTTCGGCATCCGGGGCGTGCGCATCGGCATCCGTTCCGCCGCCTTGGGAATGAAGGCATCCGGCGGCGGCGGTTCATGCGCTTCGGCGTGCGGCAGATCCTGCTCCGGGAACAGCGAGGGCTTCTGCGCGATCGGGCGCACCGTCACGTCGCCGTAGGAGGCGGACTGGATTGGCGCCGGTGCGGCCTGCGGCATCGGTTCGGCGGCAACCGCCGCCTCGATTGCCGCCAGCGTCGCCCGCTCGTGATTCGCCGGCTGCGGTGCAGGCGCCGCCTGGCGCGGGGCTTCGGCGCGGGGCGCCGCGGCCGCCGCCGCACGCTGGCGCGCGGCGAGATCGGCCAGCCGGGTGTCCGTCGAGGCAGCCTGCGGCGCACCGACCGGAGCCGCGGCCGGGGTAGCCGCGCGGGCCAAAGCCGCCTGCTCGATACCCGTGGCCACCACGGAGACGCGGATCACGCCGTCGAGCTCCTCGTCGAAGGTTGCGCCGACGATGATGTTGGCGTCCGGATCGACTTCCTCGCGGATACGGGTCGCGGCCTCGTCCACCTCGAACAGGGTCATGTCCTTGCCGCCGGTGATGGAGATCAGGAGGCCACGAGCACCCTTCATCGAGGAGTCGTCGATCAGCGGATTGGCGATGGCGGCTTCGGCGGCCGTGAGCGCGCGCTTCTCGCCGGAGGCCTCGCCGGTCCCCATCATCGCCTTGCCCATCTCGCGCATCACCGCGCGGACGTCGGCGAAGTCGAGATTGATCAGGCCTTCCTTCACCATCAGGTCGGTGATGCAGGCAACGCCGGAATACAGCACCTGGTCGGCCATCGCGAAGGCGTCGGCGAAGGTGGTCTTCTCGTTGGCGACCCGGAACAGGTTCTGGTTCGGGATGATCAGCAGCGTGTCGACCACCTTGTGGAGTTCGGTGATACCGGACTCGGCGGTGCGCATGCGGCGCTGGCCTTCGAAATGGAACGGCTTGGTGACGACGCCGACCGTCAGGATGCCGAGGTCGCGCGCGGTGCGCGCGATCACCGGCGCCGCGCCGGTGCCGGTGCCGCCGCCCATGCCGGCGGTGACGAACACCATGTTGGCGCCTGAGAGGTGATCACGAATCTCGTCAATGACTTCCTGAGCGGCGGCAGCGCCGACGTCGGGCTGCGAGCCGGCGCCGAGGCCCTGCGTCACCTCGGTGCCCATCTGGATGATACGCTGGGCTTTCGTCATCGACAGCGCCTGCGCGTCGGTATTGGCGACCACGAAGTCGACGCCTTCGAGCCCGGCCGTGATCATGTTGTTGACGGCATTGCCGCCGGCGCCGCCGACTCCGAAGACGGTGATCCGCGGCTTCAGCTCGCGAACATCAGGGGGTGTGAGATTGATGGTCATGGTTGCCTCTCGATTACGCGCGCTTGGTTTCGCAATGCCCCCAGCACACGGCCGGAGAAGTGAGTGGTTGGGAATCAGGGTGGAACGAATTCATCAGAAGCCCTCGCGCAGCCACTGGCCGACTTTGCCGAAATAGCCGCCGGTGCCGGTTTTCAACTGCCGCACGTGACGCGGCTCGACATATTCAAGGTGAGCGTATTGCGGATAGACCAGCAGGCCCGACGGCACCGCGAAGGATGCGCTCTTGGCCTCGCTCGGCAGCCGCCCGAAACCGAGCGGGCGACCGACGCGGACCGAACGGCCGAGAATCCGGCTGGCGAGTTCGGGCACGCCGGTGAGTTGCGAGGCCCCGCCGCTCAGGACGATGCGGGCGCGAGGCTCGGCGGCAAACGGCGAATCCTTCAGCCGGTCCCGCACCATCTCGAAAATCTCCTCGACGCGTTGCCGGACGATATTGGCGATCGTCGCCCGCGACACCACCTGCGGAAAATCCTGCTCGTCTTCGCCCGCAGTCGGCACCGACATCAGCTCGCGTGCGTCAGAACCACCTGTCAGCACGGTGCCATATAACGTCTTGATTCGCTCGGCATCCGCAATGCATGCACCAAGTCCGCGCGCGAGATCCATCGTGACGTGTTGCCCGCCGACCGCAAATCCGCTGGCATGCACGAAGCGGCCGCCGGAATAGATCGCGATCGTCGTCGTGCCCGCGCCCATTTCGACCACGGCCGCGCCGAGATCGACCTCGTCATCGGTCAACACCGCAAGGCTCGCGGCATAGGGGCTCGCCACCATCGCCTCGACGTTGAGATGGCAGCGCTCCACCGCGAGCATGATGTTCTTGGCCACGGTCGCATCGGAGGTGACGACATTCATGTCGACGCCGAACTGACGCGCCACCATGCCGCGCGGATCGCGGATGCCCTTGACACCGTCGAGCGCATAACCGACCGGCAGCGCATGCAATACGGTCCGGCCGGCCGCCGTGGCGTGGCGCATGCCGGTTGAGGTGATGCGCGCGACATCCTCCGGCGCGACCGAGCCGCCGCGGATATCGGAGGCCGCTTCGATCAACTGACCCTGCAGGCGGCCGGCCGAGACCGACAACAGAACCGACTCGACGCGAACCTTGGCCATGCGTTCGGCCAGCGACACCGCATGGCGCACCGCCTGCTCGCATTCGCTCATGTCGACCACCGCGCCGGCCTTGACGCCGCGCGACTGGATATGGCTGTAGCCGATCAACTCGACCGCGTGGGTGCGGCCGCGCAGCGTCTCGCTGGGCACGCACGGTTTCAGCCGCGCGATCAGGCAGGCGATCTTGCTGGTGCCGATATCGAGCGAGGCGACCAATGCCGTCCTGTTCTGCGGCATCGGGCGCGTCTTGGGCGTCTGATGGCGATCGAGACTCGTCATGCGTCGCCGGCCTTACGTTTGGGCTTCTTGTCCTTGAACATCTCGTCGCGCGCCTTGGCGGCATCTTCCGACAGCCGCACCGTCAGACGATCGGGCAATCGCGCATCGATCGCGGTGATGTCGCGGGTAAACAGCTTGTCTTCCTTATCGAGCTTGGAGAGTGTCGCGAGAGCCAGGCCGACGTCCTGCTCCGGAAGCCGGATATCGAGGCCGTTCTTCAGGCGCAGATTCCAGCGCCGCTCGCCGACGAACACCGCCGCGCGCACCAAGGGCCGGATCTGCGGATAGCGATCGAGCAGCGCGAGGAAATCCCGTGCATGGGTCTCGGCACCCTTGCCCACCACCAGCGGCAATGACGCGAAGCGGCGGATCACATAAGGCTCGAGCACCGCGCCGTCCTCGGCGATCACCGAGACCTTGCCGTCCTGTTGCCACAGCGCGAAGGGCGAACGTTCGGTGACATCGATCTGCAGCGTGCCGGGATAGAACTTGAGCACCGTGGCGTCGGCGATCCACGGATTCGCCATCAACTTGCTACGCACCACGGCTGCGTCGAGGAACAGCAGCGAGGAATGGCCGTTGACGCCGCCGATCGCCAGGATTTCATCCTGGGTCAGCTGCTTGCGCCCGTTGATGGCGACGCCGGTGATGCGGAAGCCGGCCGCGTTGGCCAGTGCGTTCCGGGTGTCGCTGAGCGCCGTCGTGACTTCCTCGACGTGACCGCCTCTGACGACGCCGAACAATGCGCTGCCGCATAGCAGCGCCACCGTCGCGGCGAGTCCGGCACGGCGCGGCACCCGGCGCTCAATGAATACGATGAGCTTGTGATTGCTGGAGGGCACCATCCGCGGCGCCGGAGGCGGCGTGCGGCGGCGGATCACCCCGCCCAGCCACTCGCGCAGCAGGATGGCCGCGCCGAGGGCGGCGGCTTTCAGATCAGTTTGGGGCCTCGGTGGTCTCAGCGACCGAGCGAGGCGTCCTCCACCATCCATTGCACGAGCTCGTCAAATGTTGTGCCCGCATGCGCTGCGAGCTCTGGCACAAGTGACGTCTCGGTCATGCCGGGCTGGGTGTTGACCTCGAGGCAGATGAGGCCTCCTGTTCCCTCGATGCGATCGTCGAAGCGGAAATCCGCCCGGCTAACGCCCCGGCAGCCGAGCGCAACATGCGCCGCCAGCGTTAACCTTCGGACTTCCTGGTAAACAAATGGTAAAATTGGTGCGGGCAGGATGTGTTTTGACGCGCCCGGCGAATACTTTGCCTCGTAATCGTAGAACCTTACCGTCGGAACGATTTCGATCACCCCGGTTGCCTCGCCCTTGACGACCGCACACGTCAATTCCTTGCCGGGGACGTATTTTTCTACCAGAAGTTGATCGCCGTGCGGCCAGTCGGCGCGGAACAGCTCCTGCGGGGGATGCGCGTGTCCTTCGGTGACAATGAAGACCCCGACGCTGGAGCCGTCGGCCACCGGCTTGATGACATAGGGCGGCTCCATCACATGCCCTTTGGCGATCTCGGCGCGCGACAGCGTCAGCCCCTTCGCCACCGGAATTCCCGCGGCCGCCATCACCGTCTTGGCGAGATCCTTCTGCATGGCCAGCGACGAGGCCAGAACCCCGGAGTGGCTGTATGGAATGCCGAGCGTCTCCAGGATTCCCTGGATCGTGCCGTCCTCGCCGGGGCGCCCGTGCAGCATCATCAGCGCGGCATCGGGCTTCAGCGCCTCGAGCACGGAGGCGATGTCACGCTTCACATCGATCCGCGTCACGCGGTAGCCGCGCCGCTCCAGCGCGTCGGCGCAGGCCTTGCCCGAGCGCAGCGACACCTCGCGCTCCGACGACCAACCGCCGAGCAATACGGCAATATGTTTGGAGACGCTCATCGCTTCGCTGCCCTTTTTTCAATGACCCCTCATTACGCTGATTTGCGCCCGTGACCAAATTGCGGGCGCCGCGCTATTGTTGACATCGGACACCCCGATTCGACGACCATCTCACAGAGGACATCACTTATGATCCGCGCCTGGCTCGACATGGCTCCGGCGGGAATCTTCCTGTCGCTCATGGTGCTCTATTTCGGAACGGTGGCGCTGCTCGCGATCCTGGCCTTTCGCTCGCCGGTGCGCCGGCAGATTCATTCCCTTCATGGCGTGGTGGCGCCGTTTTTCAACGCGGTGGCGATCCTGTTCGCGCTGCTGGCCAGCTTTCTCGCCAATGACGTCAGCGAGCGCAGCCGTCAGGCGCTCCGCACCGTGCAGGCTGAGGCCGGAGAGCTGCGCAACATTCACACCTTGAGCGTCGCTTCGGTGTCGGACATGAAGGCCATTCGCGCCGCGCTCAAGGCCTACGCGTCCTCCATCGTCGTGGACGAGTGGCCGGCCATGAATCAGTTCAAGACATCTCCGCGCACCGCGGCGGCTTATGACAACCTGCTGCGCGAAGTCAGCCAGCCGGGGCTGTCGAAAGCATCGGGCCAGACGGTGCATGCCGCCATTGTCAACGCGACGGTGCACGCCGGCACGCTGCGCAACGTACGCCTGGCGCTGGCCGGCGACTACACCAATGACCTTAAATGGCTGGTGGTGATCGCGCTCGGCCTGTTCACGCAGCTTGCGATCGGCCTCGTTCATCTCGACCGATTTCGGGCCTTTGTCGCATCGCTGGTGGTGTTTTCCGGCGCCGTGGTGATCGCCCTCGGCATCATCGCGCTGCAGGAATATCCGTTCGAGGGCACATTCCAGGTGTCACCCGCTCCGATCGAGACCATCCAGACCTTGAGCGATTGAGGACTGCGGCAGGACTGATCGGCGTTACGCCCGCGCGACGCCGATGCGCTTGATCTCCCAATGCAGGTCGATGCCTGACTGCGCCTTGACCCGCGCGCGCACTGTCTCGCCGAGCGTCTCGATGTCATGCGCGGTGGCCTCGCCGGTATTGATCAGGAAGTTGCAGTGCATTTCCGACACCTGCGCGCCGCCGACGCGAAGGCCGCGGCATCCGGCGGCATCGATCAGTTTCCAGGCGCTATGTCCGGGCGGATTCTTGAAGGTGGAGCCGCCGGTCTTTTCGCGGATCGGCTGCGCGGTTTCGCGATGTTCCTGCACCGCCTGCATCCGCGCGCGAATGACGTCGGCTTCCGCAGGCACGCCGCGAAACCGCGCGGAGGTGAAGACGAATGACGGATCGATATTACTATTGCGATAGGTGAACCCCATCGCCGCATTGTCGAAGCGATGCAGCGTGCCGTCGCGCGCCACCGCCGTCGCCTCGACCAGAACGTCCTTGGTCTCGCCGCCATTGGCGCCGGCGTTCATCCGCAGGGCACCGCCGATGCTGCCCGGAATACCGAACAGGAATTCGAGTCCGCTGAGATTGGCGGCGGCCGCCGCTTCCGCCACCCGCTTGTCGAGCGCGGCAGTACCGGCATGCACGACATCGCCATCGATGCGCACCGTTCCGAATGCGCGCGGCGACAGGCGGATCACCACGCCTGCCAGGCCACCGTCGCGTACGATCAGGTTCGATCCGACACCGATGCAATAGACCGGAATATCGGCACGCAAATGGTGCAGGAAATAAGCGAGATCCGCTTCGTCCGCCGGCGTAAACAGGACCTGCGCCGGACCGCCGACGCGAAACCAGGTGAGCGGCGCCAGCGGCTCGTTCGCCAGCAGCCGCCCGCGCAGCTCCGGCATCGCGGATTTTAGTTCCGGAATGATTTCGGGAAAAGTCATGCGCGATGGCTCGCCGCGAGCGGGGCCTGTCCCCTCTCCCGCTTGCGGGGGAGGGTTAGGGAGGGGGTCACTCCGTGCGCGCATTCACCGACGATGCTCCCTCTCCACCTCTCCCCCGCGAGCGGGGGAGAGAGCAGGACGCGCCTCGCAGCGAATGCTGCGCCTTCCAACAAAGAACTCATCCCAGCGCCTTCAATTCGCCCGGCAGCGCATAGGCCCATTGCGTGATGTTGCCTGCACCGAGGCAGACGACAAAATCGCCCGGCTTCGCGACGCCGCGCACCACGCCGGCGAGCGCCGCGGAATTGTCCAGTGCGATCACTTCGCGATGGCCATGGGCCCGCAGTCCGAGCACGAAGGCGTCGCGATCGACGCCCGGGATCGGCGCCTCGCCTGCCGGATAGACATCGGCAACGATGACGGTATCGGCATCGTTGAAGCAGGTGCAGAATTCTTCGAACAGCGATTGCAGGCGCGTGTAGCGATGCGGCTGCACCACGGCAATCACCTTGCCCTTGCTGGAGTCGCGCGCGGCCCTCAGCACGGCCGCGATCTCCACCGGATGATGGCCGTAATCATCGATGATGGTGACGCCGTTCCATTCGCCGGTGCGGGTGAAGCGACGTTTGACGCCGCCGAAGCCGGCGAGCGCCTTGCGGATCACATCATCGCCGAGACCAAGTTGGTGCGCGACGGCAACGGCGGCGGTCGCGTTGAGCGCATTGTGCCGGCCCGGCATCGGCAGCACCAGATCGGATATCTCATGCGAGGTGCCGGCCTTGCGATCCCGGAACGCCACCTTGAAGGTGGACCCGCCGTTCTCGGCCTTGAGGTCGAACAGCAGCACATCGGCCTGCGGATTGGTGCCGTAGGTGATGATGCGGCGATCCTCGATCTTGCCGACCAGCGCCTGCACCACCGGGTGATCGATGCACATCACCGCGAAGCCGTAGAACGGCACGCTTTCGACGAAGTTGCGGAACGCGTCCTGCACCGCGTCGAAGGTCTTGAAGTGATCGAGATGTTCGGGATCGACATTGGTGACGATGGCGATATCGACCGGCAGCTTGAGAAATGTGCCGTCGCTCTCGTCGGCTTCCACCACCATCCACTCGCCGCTGCCGAGCCGCGCATTGGTGCCGTAGGCATTGATGATGCCGCCGTTGATCACGGTTGGATCGAGATCGCCGGCATCGAGCAGCGCCGCCACCATCGACGTCGTCGTGGTCTTGCCATGGGTGCCGGCGATGGCGACGCAGCTTTTCAGCCGCATCAGTTCCGCCAGCATCTCGGCGCGACGTACCACCGGAATGCGCCGTGCCCGCGCCGCGAGGAGTTCCGGATTGTCGCGCTTGATCGCGGTGGAGACCACCAGCACATCGGCTCCGGCGATGTTCTCCGCTGTATGACCGACGGTGACCTGGATGCCCTTCTCGCGCAGGCGCACCACATTGGCCCCTTCCGATGCGTCGGAACCCTGTACGGTGTAGCCAAGATTGCTCAGCACTTCGGCGATGCCGCTCATGCCGATGCCGCCGATGCCGACGAAATGAATGGGGCCGATCTCGCGCGGCAGTCTCATGGCTGAAGTCTTTCAATTGATCGCCGGCGCCGGACTGGCCCGGGTGGTCCGAGCCTTGTTCTAGCTGATTCAGGCGAAAGGTGGATGGCCGGAGCAAGTCCGGACCCGGCCCGGGTGTCAAGATGCTGTCTGCGGGGTCCGGATTTGTGCCGTTCTGATCACCAGATCGGCCAATTGCTCGGCCGCATCGAGCTTGCCGATGCCCCGCGCGGCCGCGGCCATGGAAGCAAGGCGCGAAGGTTCGCCCGCCAGCCCCGATATCTCGGTTGCCAGCCGATCCGGCGTGAATTCGGGCTGCAGGACGCGGATCGCGCCGCCGGCAGCGGCCAGCACGCCGGCATTGGCGAACTGATCCTGATCGAGCGCGCCGGGCAGCGGCACCAGGATCGCCGGACGTCCGATCGTGGCCAATTCGGCCACGGTGGTCGCGCCGGAACGCGAGATCACCAGGTGATTCGAGGCCAGCCGCGCCGGCAGGTCGCTGAAGAACGGCGCGAGTTCCACATTGATCTTGAGCCGGTCGTAGACGGCGCGCACCCGCGCCATATCCTCGTCGCGCACCTGCTGCGTGAGCACCAGTCGCGGCCATAGCGCCGGCTCCAGCCGCTCAATCGCGGCCGGCACGATGTCCGACATCACCCGCGCGCCCTGACTGCCGCCGACCACGAGAATCCGCAACGCACCGTTGGCCTCCGGCGGCACGAACGGCACGCCGGCCGCGGCGAGAACCGCCGGCCGCATCGGCGTTCCGGTCACCGTCGTTTTCGCTGCCAGCGCCGGATCGCGATCCAGCACGCCGGGCAGCGACGTGGCGATAGCGTTGACGCGGCTCGCAAGGAAGCGATTGGCGCGCCCCATCACGGCATTGGCCTCATGCACCAGCGTCGGCACGCCCAGCATCCGCGCGGCGAGCAGCGGCGGCAGCGTCGGATATCCGCCGAAGCCGATCATCGCTGCCGGCTTGGTGCGCCGAACCAGTCGCAGCGCAACCGCCATGCCGGCGGCCAGCGTCAGCCCGGTTTTGGCCAGCGCCAGCGGCGAGCGGCCGCGCACCGTGGCACTGGGCACGACATCGAGCATGTCCGCGGAGAACAGTCCGCTATAGCGCAACGCGCGCGCATCGGTGACAAGGCGCACGCGCAGGCCGCGCTTCATCAGTGCCACGCCGAGCGCTTCAGCGGGAAACAGGTGCCCGCCGGTGCCGCCCGCCGCCAGAAGCACCAGCGGCGCGCTCATGATTCAAGGACCTTCCGAATGACTGTCACGGCTATCGTCACCGTTATGCATAAGCCTGCGCGGCGTTGATCTCGCCGATCGTCGCCATCTCGGTCGCGGGCCGCTGCCGCGTCAGCGCCAGCATCATACCCACACCATAAGCCAGCGAAACCATCGACGATCCGCCGTAGGAGATGAACGGCAGCGTCATGCCCTTCGCCGGAATGAGATGCAGGTTAACCGCCATGTTGATGGCGGCCTGCACACCGAACAGGATGGCGAGACCCGACGCTGCAAAGCGCGTGCACAGATCCTCGTTGGCGTAGGCGCGCGACAGCGTGCGCAACACGATGAACGCGAACAGGCCGGCCAGCGCCAGACAGAAGATGATGCCGAATTCCTCGGCCGCAACGGCGAACACGAAATCGGTGTGGCTGTCCGGCAGGATCCGCTTCACCGTGCCCTCGCCCGGACCGACGCCGAACCAGCCGCCGTGAAGGAAGGATTCCATCGCGGTATCGACCTGGAAGGTGTCGCCGGAAGCCGGATCCATGAACCGCTTGATGCGAGCCGCGACGTGCGGCACCAGGAGGTAGGCGCCGAACAATCCGGCGGCCGCCGAGCCTGCCAATCCGAACACCCAGATCATGCGCATGCCGGCGATGAAGAACAACGCGCCCCACACCATCAGGATCAGCATGGTCTGGCCGAAGTCCGGCTCCATCACCAGCAGCGTGACGAGCCCGAGCAGCATGGCCAGCGCCATCGAGGTCGCCGGCATCTCGGGACGCCGCGCCGATTCAGAGAACAACCACGCCACCACCACGACGAAGGCGGGCTTGGCGGATTCCGACGCCTGAATATTGACGCCGAGGATCGTGATCCAGCGCCGGGCGCCTTTCACCTCGGCGCCGAACATCAAGGTCGCGACGATCAGGACGACGCTGATCGCCAGCACGATCAGCGCGCTGCGCCGGACCTGTCGCGGCGACAGGAACGAGACCGCCACCAGCACGATCAGCGACGGCAGCAGGAACAGCACGTGACGATTGAAGAAGTGAAACGGATCGAGCCCGATGCGCGTCGCCACCGAGGGACTGGCGGCCAGCGACAGGATCACGCCGCAGAGGATCAGGAGAACGAAGGCGCCCAGCAGCAACCGGTCGACCGTCCACCACCATTCCGAAAGCGGGGTGCGTTGTTCGCGTGAAATCATGGCGGATCCTGCGGGCCAATAACTGCCCATTGGTCCCCCATCATGGTTTCCGGACCGTTAATGAGATCAAAACAATTGCCGATTAAGGCTCAGACAACCGGCTCCACGCCGTCCAGGCCGCGCACGAGTTCGCCGAACCGCGCGCCGCGCACCTCGAAGTTCGGGAATTGATCGAACGAGGCGCAGGCTGGCGACAGCAGCACCACGCTCTCCGCAAGCCCCGACGCCTGCGCGTCGCGCGCCGCGTTCGGCACCGCGACCTCGAGCGTCTCGCTGATCTCGTAAGGCACCTTGAACTGATCGAGTGTCGCGGCGAACGTCTCGGCCGCCTGCCCGATCAGATAGGCCTTGCGAATGCGCGGAAAGAACTCGGCCAGCGACGTGATGCCGCCGGTCTTGGGCTTGCCGCCGGCAATCCAGAAGATATCGCCGAACGAGGCGAGCGCGCGCGCCGCCGCGTCGGCATTGGTGCCCTTGGAGTCATTGACGAACAAGACGCTGCCGCCCCGGCCGACCTGCTCCATGCGATGCGCGAGTCCAGGAAAGCTGCGCAGGCCCTTCTGCAGCACGTTGCGATCGACACCGAGCGCGAGCGCCGCGGCGGATGCACAGGCGGCGTTCTGTGCGTTGTGCACGCCGCGCAGCGATCCGATGCCGCCGATCCGCACCAGTTCGGTCCGCGCGCCGCCAGCGGCACGGACAATAGCGTCACGCTCGAGATAGATGCCGTCCGCCAGCGGCTGCTTCACCGATACGCGGATTACCGGCTTGCCCGCCTGATCGAGGCGATCGGCTACCGCGCGGCACCAGCCGTCGTCAACGCCGACGATTGCCGTGCCGCCACGCTGCACACCCGCGACCAGCCGCTCCTTCACCGCAGCGTAGTGCGCGATGGTGCCGTGACGATCGATGTGATCCTCGCTGACATTGAGCAGGATGCCGACGCTCGGATCGAGCGACGGACACAGATCGATCTGGTACGACGACAGCTCGATGACGTGAACGCGCCCGGCGCGCGGCGGCTCCAGCGACAGGATCGCGGTGCCGATATTGCCGCCCATCTGCACCTCGTGGCCCGCCTCGCGCATCAGGTGAGCGATCAGCGCCGTGGTGGTGGATTTGCCGTTGGTGCCGGTGATGGCGACGAACGGTGCATTCGGCGCGTGACGACGCCGCTCCCGGCAGAACAGCTCGACGTCGCCGATCACCTCGACGCCGGCGCGCTGCGCGGCCAGCACGGTCCAGTGCGGCTGTGGATGGGTCAGCGGCACGCCGGGGGTCAGCACCAGCGCGGCGAAATTCGTCCATGTCACGCTGCGCAGATCGGCGGTGATGAAGCCGGCCTGCGCCGCCTGCGCCATCCGCTCGAGATTATCGTCGCAGGCAACGACTTCGGCGCCCCCCGCTTTCAGGGCTTCGCAGCTCGCAAGACCCGAGCCGCCGAGCCCGAACACGGCAACCGTCTTGCCGGCGAATGACGTGACAGGGATCATTGCTTCAACGCAGCTTGAGCGTGGACAGGCCGAGCAGCGCCAGCATGACCGCGATGATCCAGAAACGGATCACCACCTGCGGCTCGGTCCAGCCCTTCTGTTCGAAATGATGATGGATCGGTGCCATCTTGAAGACCCGCTTGCCGGTGAGCTTGAACGAGGCGACCTGCACGATCACCGACACCGCTTCGAGCACGAACAGGCCGCCGATCACCGCCAGCACGATCTCGTGTTTCACCGCAACCGCGATCGAGCCGAGCATGCCGCCGAGCGCGAGCGATCCGGTATCGCCCATGAAGATCGAGGCTGGCGGCGCATTGAACCACAGGAAGCCGAGGCCTGCGCCCAGCACCGCGCCGCACAGCACCGCCAGTTCGCCCGTCCCGGCGACGTAATTGATCTGCAGATAATCGGAGAACACGGCGTTGCCGGCGAGATAGGCGATCATGCCGAAGCTGGCGGCGGCGATCATCACCGGCACGATGGCAAGGCCGTCGAGCCCGTCGGTCAGGTTCACGGCGTTGCCGGCACCAACCACGATGAACGCGCCGAACGGGATGAAGAACCAGCCCAGATTGATGATGACTTCCTTGAAGAACGGAATCGCCAGCGAACTCGACAGCGGCTCGCGGCCGAGCCGCATGAAGGCGTAGCAGGCCAGCGCCGCGATCACCGCTTCGATCAGCAGCCGGCTGCGGCCGCCGAAGCCGTTATGGCTCTGCTTGGTGACCTTGAGATAATCGTCATAGAATCCGACCAGACCGAAGCCGAGCGTCACGCCCAGCACGATCCAGACATAGGGGTTCGTGGGATTTGCCCACAGCAGGGTGGAGACCACGAGACCGGACAGGATCATCAGCCCGCCCATGGTCGGCGTGCCCTTCTTGGTCAGATGCGTCTGCGGACCGTCGGTGCGGATCGGCTGTCCCTTGCCTTGGCGAATGCGCAGATTGTCGATGATCCAGGGCCCGAACAGGAAGACGAACAGCGCCGCCGTCACCATGGCGCCGCCGGTTCGAAACGTGATGTAGCGGAACACATTGAGGCCCGGGATCGCCGGCACCGCATCGATCAACCAATAAAACATCCAGTCCGCCTTATACCGCCGCGTCGTCGTGGACGGCCTTATCGGGGAAGCGCTTCTCCAGCGCGTTGACGATCACTTTCATCTTCGATCCGAGCGACCCTTTGACCATGATGGCGTCGCCGCCACGGAGCGCCATCAGGACCTGCGACTCAAGCAGCGTGGAGCTTTCGGCATAACCGCCGCGCTTGGCGGAGGGAAGCGCATCCCAAAGGTTTTGCATCAGCGGGCCGCAACAGAATACCGCGTCTACGCCGTTGGCGGAGACCGCCGCGGCAAGGCCCCGATGCAGTTCCGCGCCGGTCGGGCCGAGCTCGAGCATATCGCCGAGCACCGCGATCCGCCGTCCCTGCGGGCCGACGACAGCCCGGCCGAGGACGTTGAGCGCGGCGGCCATCGATGCCGGATTGGCGTTGTAACTCTCGTCGATCAATGTCGCGGTGCCGTGGCCGAGATCGAGCACCCGGCGCACGCCGCGTCCGGCGGCGGGCACGATCTGCGACAGGGCCAGCGAGGAGCGCGCGAGATCGGCCCCCGCGAGCGATGTCGCCGCCAGCACCGCGAGCGAGTTGAGCGCCATATGACGGCCCGGCATGCCGAGCTTGTAGGTCACGTCGTGAGCGAGAATTTCGGCGTGCACCGCCGAGCAATCCGCGTGCAGCGACACATCGAGCAGGCGCGCATCCGCGCTTGCGTGCTCGCCGAATGTCACGATGTTCGCGATACCCGCCTTGTCGGCGTGCCGCTTCAACCGCGCGAACTGCGGATTGTCGCGATTGAGCACCGCCGCTCCGCCCGCCTCGACACCGAGGAAGATTTCGGCCTTGGCATCGGCGATCGCTTCGACGCTCTTGAAGAACTCCAGATGCACCGGCTCGACCGTGGTGACGATCGCGATATGCGGCCGCACCAGTTTGACCAGCGGCGTGATCTCGCCGGCATGGTTCATGCCGATCTCGAACACGGCAAACGCCACATTGGCCGGGCAGCGCGCCAGCGACAGCGGCACGCCCCAATGATTGTTGAACGAGGCAACCGAGGCGTGCGTCGCACCCTGCTTCTCGAGCACCTGACGCAACATCTCCTTGGTCGATGTCTTGCCGACCGACCCAGTGACGGCGATCACCTTACCCTGAAGCCGCGCGCGCGAGGCTTTTGCAAGCGCAATCAGTGCGGCCAGCACATCCTCAACCACCAGCAGCGGTGCATCGGCGGCAAATTGCGCGCGCTTCTCACGCGACACCACGGCCAGCGCCGCACCTGCCTTCAATGCGGCTTCGACGAAATCGTGACCATCATGCACGTCGCCCTTGATGGCGAAATAGGCGTCGCCCGGCGCGATGGTGCGGCTGTCGATCGAGAGGCCACCGATCGCGGGCAACGGGGCACCGGCGATCTCCGCCTGCATCGCCTCCGCCATCGCCGTGGCCGTCCAAAGTGGCTGTGTGCTCATGCAACCCTTGCTTTCAATGCCGCCGCGACCGCCTCGTGGTCGCTGAACGGCAGCGTGCGATCACCGACGATCTGGCCGGTTTCATGACCTTTTCCGGCCACCAGCAAAACATCCCCAGTCTCCAGATCGTGGATCGCGGCCCGGATCGCCTCTGCCCGGTCCCCGATCTCGCGCGCGCCGGGCGCGGCCGCGACGATGGCGGCACGGATCGCGGCGGGATTCTCGCTGCGCGGATTGTCGTCGGTGACGATCACGGCGTCGGCGTTCTGCGCGGCAATCTCGCCCATCAACGGCCGCTTGCCCGCATCGCGGTCGCCGCCCGCGCCGAACACCACGATCAGCCGTCGCTTTGCATAGGGCCGCAGCGCCTGCAGCGCCTTGGCCAAGGCATCCGGCTTGTGGGCGTAATCGACGAAAATCGGTGCGCCGTGAGATTGGCCGACCAGTTCGAGCCGCCCCTTGGCGCCCTCCAGGCGTTCAAGCGCGCTGAAGACGCGCGCGGCGTCGCTGCCGGTGGCGATGGTCAGGCCGGCCGCCACCAGCGCATTCTCGACCTGGAATTCACCGACGAGCGGCAGACGCACATCGTAACGCTGGCTGTGATGGGTGAGCGTGAGTTTCTGGGTGAAGCCATCGACGGCGACATCCACCAGGCGAACGCCCATTCCCTCGCCGTCGCCGCGGCGCCCCACCGTGAACAGACGCAGGCCGCGCTGACGCGCGGCATCGATCACCTGTTGCGACACCTCATGATCGGCTGCGATTACCGCCGCACCGCCATCCATCACCAGATCGGTGAACAGCCGCAGCTTGGCCGCGAGATAGTGCGCGACGTCCGGATGATAATCCATGTGATCGCGCGACAGATTGGTAAAGCCGCCGGCGCTGACGCGGACACCATCGAGCCGGAATTGATCGAGTCCGTGCGACGAGGCCTCCAGCGCCAGATGCGTGACGCCATCGCCGGCAAGTTCGTCGATCATCCGATGCAGAGCCACCGGATCAGGCGTCGTCAGCGAGCCGTAGACGCTGCGCTTTGTGCTCACCACTCCGACGGTGCCGATGCTCGCGGCCTCGCTCCCCAGGTGCTGCCAGATCTGGCGGGCGAAGGCCGCGACCGACGTCTTGCCGCTGGTGCCGGTGACGGCGGCGATGGTTCGTGGCTGTCGCGGATAGAACCGCGCCGCGGCAAGCGCCAGGGCCCGGCGCGGATTATCCACCGCGATGAAGGGCACCGTTCCACGAGCGGCGGCTGCGCGGTCGCCAGCGATCGCGATCGCACCGGCCGCGATCGCCTGATCGATAAACCGCGCGCCATCGGTCTTGACGCCGGCAAGAGCAAAAAAAAGATCGCCCGGTTTGACGACCCGGCTGTCCATCGCGACGCCCGTCACCGCAAGATCGCGTGCGGACGGGTCAATCTCGACATCAGCGCTGAACAGGTCACAAAGCTTCATGGTTTCCAAGCCTGACACCGCCTCTCAGCAATGCCGCAGCAAAATCGGAATATCCGACGCACGCAAACGCAACGTCTTTCGTACTTTCCGGAAAACGGTGACGACGGCCGTCTTCCGACCCTTTTGACGCGTCATCGTCTCACGCGAGCGATGCATCCACGTGGTTCGACGGTGCCACCGACATCATCTCGATGTCGCAAGAATAAGGCGCTCAGACGGCGGCAGATCGAAACGCGGCTCGATTCCCAGAAGTGGCGCGATCCGCGCAATCACCTTGCCCCCGGTCGGCACCGCATTCCAGCCCGACGTGATGAAGCCGTAGGTTTCCTTCAAAGGCTGCGGCTCGTCAATCATGATCAAGACCTGGTACTTCGGGTTGTCGGCCGGCAGAATCGCGGTGAAACCGTTCAGCACCTTCTTCTTGGCATAGCGGCCGTTGATGACCTTTTCGGCCGTGCCGGTCTTGCCGCCGACATAATAGCCTTTGACGTCCGCCTTGCGCGCGGTGCCGATCTCGGCATTGAGCCGCATCAGAAAGCGCATCTTCTCGCTGGTTTCCGGCTTGATGACCCGCTTGGCGAGTTTCATCGCCTCTTCCTCCGAGCGCTTGAGGAAGGTGGGCGGAATCAGATAGCCGCCATTGACCAGCGCGTCGATGCCCATCACCGCCTGCAACGGCGCCACCGCCATGCCGTGACCGAACGAAATCGTGACGGTGTTCAGTTCGCCCCACTTGCGCGGCAGGATCGGCGAGGCGCTCTCCGGAAGCTCGGTGCGCAGCCGCGTCATCTGCCCCATCTTGCGCAGAAAGGCCTGATGCGCCTCAACGCCCATCGCCAGCGCCATGCGCGCCGCGCCGACGTTCGACGAGTAAGTGAACACCTCGCGGGTGTTGATGAAACGCCCGAGCGGATGGTCATCGTGGATCTTGAAGCGGCCATAATGCAGCGGCCCACGCGCATCCCACATCGAGTTGAGCGTCGCCTTGCCCGAATCCAGCGCCATCGCCAGTGTGAAGGCCTTGAACGTCGATCCCATCTCGTAGACGCCGGTGGTCAGGCGATTGATGCGATCGGGATCGTTCGCCTCTTTCGGATTGTTCGGATCGAAGTCAGGCAGCGAGACCATGGCGACGATCTCGCCGGTCTTGACGTTCGACACCAGTCCGGACGCCGCCTTGGCCTTGTAATGCTCCTTCGCCTTCATCAGTTCGTCACGCAGCGCATGCTGCACCCGCAGATCGACGGCGAGTTCGACCGGCTTCTGCAGACGATCGGTGGCGAAGCCGGCGCGATGCAGATCGGCCAACCCGTTACTGTCGAGCCATTTCTCCAGCCCGGCAATGCCCTGGTTGTCGATATTGACGAGGCCGATCAGATGCGAAACATCGACGCCGTTCGGATAGTCGCGCTTGTTCTCGCGCAGGAAGCCGATGCCGGGCAGGCCGAGGCGATGAATGTCGTGCTGCTGGCGCGGCGTGATTTCGCGCTTGAGCCAGACGAAACCCTTCTTCGAGGACAGCCGGTCGCGCAGTTCGCGGTTGTCGAGGTCGGGCAGCGCGGCGGTCAACATCTCCACCGCCTCGTCGACATCGATCAGGCGGCGCGGCTCGCCGAACAGCGATGGCGTCTTGACGTCGGTGGCGAGGATCTGGCCGTTGCGATCGACGATATCGGGCCGCGCCGTGGCGATGGCATCCTGCGTCGCGCGGCGCGATCCGTGGCCTTCGCCGAAGGTCGCGAACATCACCAGACGCGCGCCGATCACGACATAGACCAGCGCGAATACGAGAATCGTCAAGCCGACACGCACCCGCGCCCGCGCCGCGCGGTCGACGTTCTGCCCGTAAAGCAAGGTCCGCACCACGCGTTGGCGCCACGCCGCGAACGAACGATCGGGGCCTCGCACGACGTCAGTCTGGTCGCTCATTGTGCGCCCTCCCGTGCGTTGATCGATCCGGTCATCAGATCCGGATCGGTGGTATCGATCATCGCGCCGATCGGATCGGGCTCGTTCGGATTGATCAGCGTCGGGGATCGCTCGGGCAGGTTCTTCAATTGATCGTACTGCCGCGCCTCTATCGGCCGCAGTTTCAGATGACGCTCGGCAAATCCCTGCAGGCGTTTCGGCGAATCCAGCCGCGCCCATTCGGCGCGCAGGGCCGCGATGGCGTCGCGCTGCGCCCGCACCTCGGCATGCAGCCGCTGCACGCGTTCGGTGCGCGAGGTCGATTCCATCTTGATGCGGTAAACGTAGGAGGCACCGAACACCAGCATGCAGACGACGAGAAGATGGATGATCCGCATGGCTCAACCTCTTCGCATGACGCTGGCGATGGTCGGCCAGGCCGGCAGATCGTCCGCGCTCTGCGCCGGGGCGGCGGTGCGCTCCGCTGCACGCAGCTTGGCCGAGCGCGCCCGCGGATTTGCGGCGACTTCGTCGACGGCGGGCGTGACCGGACGCTTGGTCAGGACGGTGAAGCGCGGCACCTGTTCGGCAACCTGCGGCAGATGGCGCGAGCCTCCGCTCTGCCGTCCGCGCGCGGCGAGGAAGTTCTTGACGATGCGGTCTTCCAGCGAGTGGAACGACACCACGACGAGGCGGCCGCCCGGCTTGAGCATCTGTTCCGCCGCGCCGAGCGCAAGATGCAGTTCGTCCAGTTCGGCATTGACGAAGATGCGCAGTCCCTGAAACGTGCGCGTCGCCGGATGGATCTCGCCCGGGCGGGCGCGCACCACCCGGCCGACGATCTCGGCCAGCGCGCGCGTCGTGGTGATCGGCGCTTCGCGCCGGGCCGCCACGATGGCGCGCGCGATCTGCCGCGAGAAGCGTTCTTCGCCGAAGATGTAGATGATGTTGGCCAGATCGGCCTCGGACGCGGCCGCGATGACATCGGCGGCGCTGGGTCCGTGCTGGCTCATCCGCATGTCTAGCGGACCGTCGAGCCGGAACGAGAAGCCGCGCTCCGCCTGGTCGAGCTGCATCGAGGACACGCCGATATCCATCACCACGCCGTCGACCGCGTCCACGCCCTGCGCGGCACAGACCTCGGCGAGGTGCGAAAAGCGGTCCTCCACCAAGGTCAGCCGTCCGTCCGCCTGCGCGACGAGATCGAAGCCGCCCGCAATCGCGGTGCGGTCGCGATCGATGCCGATGACCCGTGTGCCCGAAGTCTCGAGCAGCGCCCGGCTATAGCCGCCGGCGCCAAACGTCGCGTCGACATAAATGCCGCCAGCGCGCGGAGCCAGCCACGCGATCGCCTCGCGGCCGAGAACGGAGATGTGCCGGGACGCGGATGCGGTCATGACTGCACGTCTGCGGCGGTCCGCGGCGGGAATGCCACCCGCCCTGCTCCGCCGCGCCGAATGTGACGCTCGCTCTCGCCTGCGCTGGGTGGCTTGGCCGATTGCATGGGAGCTGCGCCGGGTTCCGCTTTCCGTGTCGACGCGAGAATCCGAGATTCCGCATGGGACAATGTGCACAGCCATGGGAGTCGTGAGCGTCAATGAATCTTGGCCGCCCGGACGGGTCGGCTCTGCACCCTCCAGTAACGTCGGTTAGCGTTAAGAAAGTGTTGATGAAATCGTTCAACCGCCGCCGAAAGGCGAGTTCCCGCCGGTTCGGCGAAGCGACCGCGTCGGATTCCCTGTGGATGCGGGCGGAACGGAGAAAAGACTGCAAGACCAGTCTGTTATCCTTTGTGTTATCCATTATGTGTCAGGATGGTGACGCTGGTGTGCAAATACCCGCACGCTTGCCGTCAAAATGCGCCCGGAGCGCCGCGCTGCCGCCGGGTTTGAGGAATGGAATGCTGTTGGGCCCGATTGCGTCCGAGAAGCCGGTGTCAAAACGCCCGCGGGCTCTCCCCATCCCGAAGGCCAGCGCCGACATGCCAAAATTCACGCCCGATTCATCCGTCGTGTTCGACGTCGTTCCCTCCGAGAACTTCGGCGACCGCAATAACGGGCGGACTCCGGACATGATCCTGCTGCACTACACCGGAATGCCGGATCTCGAAGGCGCGCTGTACCGGCTCTGCACCGCAGGCACCGACGTCTCGGCCCATTATGTGGTGCTGGAGGACGGCCGCATCCTGCAATGCGTCCCGGAATCGAAGCGCGCCTGGCATGCCGGGGTGTCGTACTGGGCGGGCGAGACCGACATCAATTCCTGCTCTATCGGCATCGAAATCGTCAATCGCGGCCACGATTGGGGCTATCCGGATTTTCCCCTGCGGCAGGTGGCGGCAGTGATCGCGCTGTGCCGCGGCATCATCATCCGACGCAACGTGCCGCCGCATCGCGTGCTGGCCCATTCGGATGTCGCGCCCTCACGCAAGCAGGATCCCGGCGAAAAGTTTCCATGGCGCTCGCTGGCGGATTCCGGCGTCGGACTGTGGGTCGAGCCCGCGCCCATCATCAAGGGCGATGCGCTTCATCCGGGCTCATCCGGCGACCAGGTCCGCGATCTGCAAGCGGCGCTGGCGCGCTTCGGCTATGGCATCGAGGCCGACGGGCGCTACGGCGTTCCGACCCGCGAGGTCGTCACCGCATTCCAGCGGCACTATCGTCCGCAGCGTGTCGATGGCGTGGCCGATCAATCGACGGTCGCGACCCTGCAGGCATTGCTCGCCGCGTTGCCGGAGCAAAAGATCGCAGAACTCTCGTAAGCCGCGTCGCGGCGCCCGTCGCGTTCGCCGATCGGCGCTTGACGCGGTCTTTCGAACGCCGCATGGGTGGCGCGTCAGTCGGCCGGACGGCCGCTCCGGCAATCGCCGAAAGGCCGCCGGGGAGGAAAGTCCGGGCTCCATCGACATACGGTGCCGGATAACGTCCGGCGGGGGCGACCCCAGGGAAAGTGCCACAGAGAACGAACCGCCCGTCACCCCTTCGGGGGCCGGCGGGTAAGGGTGAAAAGGTGCGGTAAGAGCGCACCGCGTCGCCGGCAACGGCGGCGGCATGGCAAACCACACCGGGAGCAAAACCGAATAGGGACGGCACAGCGGATGGTTCGCGCAAGCGATAACCCCGCGGGATCATGTCGAATCCGCCGTCCGGGTAGGTTGCTTGAGGCAGTGTGCGAACATTGTCCCAGACGAATGGCCGTCACGCGTCGTCCGCGCAAGCGGGCGGTGCCCTACAGAACCCGGCTTACAGGCTGGCTGATATTCGCGATGCGAATTCGATGAGGGGTCCGGCGGACGTCGCCGGGCCCCTCGCCACATCCGCGGTTCCGGATGGCTCAATCTTGAGCAATTTGCCAACCGTTGAGTTTACGGCTGTGAGATAGAGCGTGGGCCGACGCCGGCTTTCAACCGGCGCAGATCGGGCCCGGCCATGATGCGCTCCCTCACCCGTTGGTTTCGCTTCGAGCGTCCCTCGGACGCCGTCTATGTCGAACTGGTGGATGCGGTGTTCAGCCTGGTGCCGCCCATCGTCATTCTTTCGATCTCGCTCGGCGTCGTCGGCGCGGCCCTTTTCGCGCGTACCGGCGATCTGCCGATTCTGGTGCTGACGATTCTTGCGCTGCTGGTCTCCGCTGAACGCATCGTGATGGCCGACCGCTACCGCCGCATCACCGCGTCGGCGCCCCTGTCGCTGACGATGGCACGGATCTGGGAACGGCATTTCGCGGTTCGCAGCGTGCTGACCTCGGTCATCGTAAGCATCATGGGCGCGCGGTGCTTCACGCTGCCTTATCCGCGCGCGCATATGCTGATCGTCGGCCTGTTGTTCGCCTATGCCGCCGGCACCGTGACCCGCGTTGCCTATCGGCCGCATCTTGCGATCGCCAATCTGCTGATCATCGCCACCCCTTCGATCATCGCATGCGTCTGGGTCGGCGGCATGGTCTACTGGTGCCTCGCGGCCATCATGACGGTGTTTCTGCTCGGCGCCTTCGAGACCGTCCAGTATCTTTATGCGACGGTGGTCAGTCAGCTCACCTTGAAACTGCGGTTTGCCGGTCTGGCTCGCCTCGATCCTCTCACCGGCCTTTCCAATCGACTGGCCCTCAACGAAAGTCTGGAAGCCATCGTCGTCACAGCCGCGCAGGAGGGCCGGCCGCTCGCGATCCACAGCCTCGATCTCAACAACTTCAAGCAAGCAAACGACCGTTTCGGTCATCCGGTCGGCGACGCCGTTCTGCGCGAGGTGGCGAAGCGGCTGCGGGAACTGACGCGGCAGACCGACCTGCTGGTGCGGCTCGGCGGCGACGAGTTCCTGCTGGTGCAGACCGATGTCGAATCGCGCGAGCACACGCTGGCGCTGGCGGCGCGCATCATCAAGGAGATCGCCACCACCTATTACATCAACGGCAATGCAATCCAGTTGGGCACCAGCGTCGGCATCGCCATCATGACCTCCGATCAGTCGCTCACGGCGGACGAGCTGCTCGACCGCGCCGACCAGGCGCTCTATCAGGCGAAGCGGGCCGGCGGCGGCTTTGCGGTCTATGCCGCGGCTCCGCAATTGGTGCCGACGTTGCCCGAGGACGATTCCACTGAGGCCGCGCGCAGGATCGTCAATTCGAACTGACCAGCCCCAGTCCTGAGCTTCGTCTTACTCGTCGTCTTCGTCGTGGTTCGGTGCCGAACGATGCGCACTGCGGCTGCCCAACCCGCTAGTATAGGCAGGCTCGCGGTTCGCATAGGACCCGCCGCGGCCGACGCGCGCCGCGATCTCCTCGCCGGAGACAGCGGCTGGCTTGCAGACCACACGCCCGCTGGAGCGCCGCATCAGATCGACGTGAATGTGATTGTAGTGATAGACGTTGGCGCCGGGCGCGAGCACCGTGGTGAAATGCTGGCAGGCGGCACCCTGCACGTCGCGCAGAAAACCCTGCTCTTCCGGCAATCCCTTCCAGCCCTTCTGCACCGAGATGTAGCGGCCGTCGGCGAGCGTGAAGCCGGCGATGTCCAGCGCGTTACCGAAGGCGTGCTCGGAAATGTGCGCACGCGGATTGCCATTCATCCCGCGGCACGAATAGGCCGAGATCTGCTTGATCTCGACCACACGCGCGCCGAACCAGCGGATCGCAGCGGGCTGGATGTTTTCGCTGAGCCAGCGATCGAGCGCGGAGACGATCGGGCAAGCCAGCGTTGCGGTCGGCTTCAGCGCCACCGGCCCGAAGGCCGAAACCGGCGGTGTGCGTACCGGCCCCAGTGCGGGCAGCGGCGCTTCTCGCTGACTTTCGTTTGCAGCGGAATAGCCCCCGCGCGGATAGCGCGAGCCCGCCGCGCCAGCGGGCTCGTTCTGGTACGTGGCGTTCGACGAAGCATAGCCGCGCTGGCTTTCATAACCGCGCTGCGAATAAGGCTGCGGTCCGGCCTGCCAGCCGGGCGGCGCCGCTTCCGGCGGATCGGCTGCAGCGCCTTCCGGAGGCAACGCGATTTCATTCTCCGCCGGCGCAACGCCAGGGGCATTCAGCGAAACCGGGCCAGGCGCCGAACGGCCATAATCGGTTCGCGAGACCTGCGCCGGTTGCGACGGCGCGGCGGCGTAGCTCGGCTGCGCGCCGGGCCAGCGCGGCTGGTTACTGCGACCGACCGCGGCTGGCGGACGCAAATCCTCGGCGAATCCGAGCGAAGTCGACGCGTCTCCCAGCGCCGCAACCTTCAACGGAAATTCAGCGCCGCAAACCCCCGGGCCGGAAATCGGATCGATCCGCACCACTTCAGCGGTTTCCTTGACCGCGCCGGACTTCAGGCAAGCCGCTTCGGCTTCGGCGCGCCATGGTGCGCGCTGCTCGACCTGAAAGAAGCCACGGCCGCAGCCCGCCAGCGAGGCCAGCGCAACACAGCCCATCAGGGAAAAGATCAGTCGGCGCGTCATCCGCGCACGTTCACCGAATTTATTTAAAGACTCTTCAACGCATTGATTTCAGGAAGTTTTAACCATACCGCCCATGGGCCTACGCAGCTGCAGCGGCAATAGGTCCGGCTGGCTTTTATCGGCAGGAACGCATCGTCAGCCTTGCCGTTAAGGTGAACGCCCGCGTGAGCCTGATCGAACTGGGGAGGCGTCCCATGACGAGGTTCGGCAAACTGAGCACGCTGACCGCTTATCTGTCGCTGGCATTCGTCGGAGCCATTGTGCTCGGCCTCCTGTAACAGGGCTTGCGCGCCTTGCCGCGACGCGCACAGCCCGCATTCGCACTCAAGCCTCTGATCGGCCGCATCCTTGGCGGCGACGCTTTCGCGCGCGCCTCATCGGCAGGACCGCCGGGAAAATGAAGCAAACGCCCGGACCACCACACTAGCGTCAAATTACCGGCGACGATAACCTGCGTCGGGGGAACTCAGCTGATGCGCGTCAAATCAATCGTGATCGCCGGCGCGGTGATTGCGGTCTCGTTTGCGGTGGCTCTGAAAGTCATGGACTGGCTGACGCCGGGAGGTTCATCCGCGCCCCCCGTGCTGACGGCGCTGCCGCCTTTGCCGTCGGTGACGCGCAATTCCACGCTGCTGGTTCCGATCGAAATTCCTCTCAAGGCCATCGGCAGCGCGGCCGATCGCGCCGCGCCGCGCACCTTCGGCGGGAAAGCGGCCAATCCGGTGCCGCAACTGCTGCAGGATGCCGATATCAACTGGACCGCGACGCGCGGCACCATTACCGCAAGCGGCGGCCAGAATGCGATGTCGCTGGCCACACCCCTGACCGGCACCCTCGACGTGAAGGGCGCGCTGTCGGCCAACGCGCGCGGCGCGATCGGCGATGCGCTCGGCTCGCTGCTTGGCGGCAATGTCGCCAAACAGATCGGCGCGATCAATATCAAGGATTTCAGGGCCGACGCCGCCATCCGCGGCACCGTTGGCATGACCTCGCGCCCGGCCCTGACGGCGAACTGGCGGATCGAGCCGAATCTGACCGCGCAGGTCAATCTCGGCGACACCAATCTCTCGATCGCCGGCGTCCGCGTCAATGTGCCCGCCCAGACGCAGCCGGCGATCGACCAGGCGGTCAACGAACAGCTGGTGACGCTGCAACAGCGGATCCGCAACGATCCCCTGCTCGAGCAGAATGCGCGGCGCGAATGGGCCAAGATGTGCCGCTCGATCCCGTTGCAGGGAAGCATCGCTCCGCAACCGCAATTGTGGCTCGAACTGCGCCCGACCAAGGCGATCGCGGTGCAGCCGAAGATCGATGCCAGCAATGTCACGCTGATGCTGGGGATCAATGCCGAAACGCGGATCACCGCGGCGGAGACCAAACCCGATTGTCCCTTCCCCGCGACCCTCGAACTGATCGCACCGCGGCCGGCGCGGGTTGATATCGGCGTGCCGGTGGATCTGCCCTTCACCGACCTCAACAAAATTCTTCAGGCGCAACTCGCCGGCAAGACCTTTCCGGAGAGCGGCGATGCTTCGGTGGCGGTCACCGTCAAGCGCGCAACCGTTGCGGCATCCGGCGACCGCCTGCTGATCTCGCTGGTCGTCGACGCCAAGGAAAAGCGGAGCTGGTTCGGCCTCGGCGCCGACGCCACCGTGCATATCTGGGGCAAGCCGGCACTCGATGCCGCGCAGCAGACGGTGCGTCTCACCGACATCAAGCTCGCGGTCGAGTCCGAGGCGGCTTTCGGCCTGCTCGGAGCAGCCACACGCGCGGCCATTCCTTATCTGGAGAAAGCGGTGGCCGAGAAAGCCGTGATCGATCTGAAACCTCTCGCCTCGGAGGCGCGCAAGCGGATCGGCACGCTTCTCAATGATTTTCAGAAGAACGAGGACGGCATCAGGGTCGATGCGGAGATCAACAGCCTGCGCCTCGCCGGCATCGCCTTCGATTCCACCAAGCTGCGCGTGATCACCGAGGCCGGCGGCGCGATCAAGGTCCTCCTGACCAAGCTGCCCGGCCTCTAGGGGCTTTCTGCTTTTGAGGGAAGCGCTCTCACGCGGACGACCATCCCTCGCGGCCGCACGCGCGCTGAAACTCCGCGACGCGGAACACGTGCCGTCGCAGCCTGTGCCGACGCGGCCTGCAGAATGGCCGCGCGAAGAAATGTCAAAGGGTGCGACAAACTGTCTTGCGGTCGGTTCGCTTTTGTTGGCACAACCAAGCTGCACGGCATTCGCCGCTGCAGATCCTCTGCAAACAATAACAAACTCCAAGGAGACACCTTGATGAGAAGAGCCGCCGCAACCCTGTTCGCCGCTTTTGCCATCGCCCTGTCCGGCAGTGCCGCACAAGCCCAGATTTCGGACGACGTCGTCAAGATCGGTGTCCTCACCGATATGTCGAGCCTCTATTCCGACGCCACCGGCAAGGGCTCGCTGATCGCCACGCAGATGGCCGTCGAGGATTTCGGCGGCAAGGTGAAGGGCAAGCCGATCGTCGTCTTGTCAGGCGATCACCAGAACAAGCCGGACGTCGGCGTCAACATCGTGCGCAACTGGGTCGATAACGACAAGCTCGACGCGGTGTTCGACGTTCCCACCTCTTCGGTGGCACTCGCGGTCTCGACGCTGCTGACCGAGAAGAACAAGATCTTCATCAATTCCGGCGGCGGCAGTTCGGACCTCACCGGCAAGGCCTGCTCACCGATCTTCGTGCACTACACTTATGATACCTATGCGCTATCGGCCGTCGCCGGCAAGGCCATGGTCAAGCGCGGCGAGGATACCTGGTTCTTCCTCACCGCCGACTACGCGTTCGGCCATGCGCTGGAGCGCGACGCCACCAACATCGTCAAGGCCGCCGGCGGCAAGGTGGTCGGCAGCGTTCGCCATCCGCTGAACTCGTCCGACTTCTCCTCGTTCCTGCTGCAGGCGCAGGCGTCGAAGGCAAAGGTCATCGCGCTCGCCAATGCCGGCGGCGATACCACCAACGCGCTGAAGCAGGCGGCGGAATTCGGCATCACCCAGGGCGGCCAGAAGATGATCGCGCTGCTGCAGGAAATCACCGATTCCCACAGCCTCGGCCTGAAGCAGGCGCAGGGCCTGATTCTCACCGACGGCTTCTATTGGGACATGAACGATGAGACCCGCGCCTTCTCCAAGCGCTTCATGGAGAAGGTCGGGCACATGCCGACCATGATCCAGGCCGGACTTTACTCGGCTACAATGCACTATCTGCAGGCGATCGATGCGACGGGCACCGACGACACCGCCAAGGTGATGGCGAAGATGAAAGCGACGCCGATCAACGACTTCTTCGCCAAGAACGGCCATATCCGCGAGGACGGCCGGATGGTGCACGACATGTATCTGTTCGAGGTGAAGAAGCCGGAAGAATCCAAAGGCGACTGGGACCTCTACAAGCTGCTAGCCACCGTTCCCGGCGACGAGGCTTTCCGTCCGATGAGCGAGGGTGGCTGCCCCTTCATCAAGAAATAGATATCGGGCCCTCCTGCGTCAGAAGCCCTCTGCGTCAGAAAAAAGGGCCGGACGGCAATGCCGCCCGGCCCAATTCATGTCAAAAATAAAGCGTCGCGCGTCAGGTCGAATACTTGAACTCCGGCATCGCCTTCAGCTCATCCTTCGTTGCGCTCAGCACACCGTGATCGGGATACCACGGGTTCGGTTTCGAAGCCGGCGTCGTTGCGGCCGAGCCTGTCGTGGTCGTCGAGGCCGGGCGACCGGTCATGCCGCTCGAACCACCTGCACCGCTCGAGCCGCCCGCATTTGCCATGGTGGACGGAACGGGTTCATTAACCCATTTGATTTTCTCGTAGGGCACCGCAACGTAGTGCTCGCCCACGCCGAGGAAGCCACCCACGCCGATCACCGCAGCAACGATCTTGCCGCTCTTGTCGAACAGCAAATCGTTCACAGAGCCGAGGCTCTCGTTGCTGTCGTTGTAGATCTTCAGCCCGACGACCTTCGAGGCACGCCACTCGCCGGCGTGACTGGTCGTATCCGCAGCAGGCGCGCTGGACGCCGGCGCATTGGCCGCGGGGCTGTTCGACGGCGACGGCGTCTGCGCCAAGGCCGCCGTTGCCAGCATTGCCGAGCCGGCCAACGCAGTCATCATGTACTTCGCAATCATAAGCGCTCTCCCTTTGCTCAAAAACCTGCAGGAAGAACACGTCACGGTGGCGGATGTTCCGCGAATGAGACCGGATGCCGCTGCGAGCAATGAAGGTCTGCCTTGCAAATCTGTCACGACCTTGCGCGGAACAAACATCGTTGCTCACGGCGCTGCGAACGAAAACCCATTGGTTATCTACGCCGCAGGCATTCGCGCTGGCAGACGCGCCGACTGCACAGGTTCACCAGCGAGCGTCAGCCCGCTCGCTAGAAGCTGCCCCAATAGGGCGGCACATTGTAATAGCGGTGCAGGTCTTCTTCCTGCGAGCGGTCGCCCCAATCGAAATCCTTGTCCGCGAGGAAGGACGGCGCCTTGGCCAGTTCTTCCGGCGAGATATCAAGCTGATAGGCTTCCTGCTCCCGACTGTAGCTTAGTCGCGCCCAAGGCAGTGGCAGCACGCTGGCGCCAATGCCGAGAAAGCCGCCGAAACTGAGCACAGCATAGGCGACCTTGCCGGAAATTTTGTCGATCATCAGCCGCTCAATATGGCCGATCTTCTCGCCATTGGGCCGGCGCACGACGGTCCCCTCGACGCGGTCGCTGGCAATCAGACTGTGGGCTTTGGTCATCACCTGATCGATGCTCATGGTTGCCTCCTCAGTGATGCCCGGATCAACGTTGTCGCCGTGCCCCCGGTTCCGCTCAGCCTGCATTTGCCCTTCCATTGCCACAGTTGCCGCCGCATAAGTTGCGGATCATTGATCATCCGCCGGCGGTGGAACCCGCTTCGGTTTGCCCAGGGAACCCGGAAGAGCCATGAAAGCCGCTCTTTGCGCTGCCGTCGCACTCTCCTGCACGTTTGCATTGGCCGGAACGGCCTCGGCGCAGCGCGCCAATTACGAGGCCATGGTCGCCGAGCACGCGCGCGCCAACGGCATTCCGGAAGCGCTGGTGCACCGGGTGATCGTCCGCGAGAGCCGCTATCAGCCGCATCTAGTGGGACGCGGCGGCACCATCGGATTGATGCAGATCAAGCTCGCCACCGCGCGCGGGCTCGGTTACACCGGAACCGCCGCGGGACTGCACGATCCCAACACCAACCTGACCTATGCGGTCCGTTATCTCGCCGGCGCCTATCGCGCGGCTAATGGCGATCCGGATCGCGCCGTTCGCTACTATGCGGCTGGCTATTACTACGCCGCCAAGCGGCAGCGCCTGCATCATGCTCGCGGCAAGGCATTCGCTGGGGCCATGCAGCCGGGCGCCCCGCTCTCGATTCTTCCACCCCAGTGATCAGTTCCCCGATGTCGGCCTGATCGCCACACCGCTCCCCGCGTTCTCGCGCACATGCACGACGGCGACAGCATCGCCATGGATTTTGCGCCAGCCGCCAAGGTGATCCATCAGCCGCGCCACCGGCGATGAGGCCACCAGCAGGGTGGAATCGATCCGATAGGTATCGAGCAGCGACAGCAATTGATCGGGACGCCGCAGCGACTGCGCGTTGAAGGCCGCGGCCACGAAAGACTCGCCGTAAAGCTCCGCCCTGCCGTCGATGAACGGCGGAAGTCCGGCCCAGATGAGATAGCCGCCGAAACTGTAATCGTTGAAGACGCGCGCGGCGCGATGGCTTTTCAAAGTCTCCACGGCCGCCGCCGGCATCGCTTCGGCGGGCGGCTGATAGCGAATGGCGACCATCGCGCCGCCGATCCCGACCACCGCCACAAACGCGGCGAGCGCCGCAACGCTCCAGCCGCGCATCGGCGGTTCGGACGATGATGCGCCATGCCATCCGAACTGCTTCGCCAGGGGGGCCGCCACCGCGAGCGGCGTCAACAGCGCGAAGATCTCGATGTTGCGGACGTGCCCCAGCATCAGGTGCAGAAATCCGAGCACCAGCAGGAGGCGCGGCAGCGGCAATGTCACGCCGCGCCAGAGCGCCGCGCCGATGCCGCACAGAATGACGGCCTCAAGCAGACCGAATCTTGAAAAGTCCGGCGGCGCCCATTCGGAAATCAGCAACAGCAGCGGCCCGAGCTGCATGATGTTCCTCGCCGCCAGCAGCGAGCCCCAGCCATAAGGCGTCACGCAGGCGGCGATCAGTGCCGCGCAGCCGAACATGATCCATTGCAGCGCGAGGCCGCGGCGCTCCGGCGGCTTGGCATTCGACACGGCATCGAGCAGCATCGGCGCGATCAGCGCGAGTCCGAAAATGAAGCCGCCATGCAGATTGGCCCACAGCACCATCAGGAGCAGCAGCCACCACGACGGCGCCTTGCCGCGCCCGGAGGCGGCGAGCAGTCCCGCCGTCCAGGCCACCATCACCGGCAGCGCAAGCGTATGAGGGCGCGCCAGCATATGCTGCGCTGTCAAGGCCGCGGCGAGGAGCGCGACCAGGCTTGCCTGCACCGCGCTCATCTGACGCATCAAGAGGAAGGTCAGCAACGCAAACGTCGCCGACAACGCCAGCGCCGTCAGCGCCACGACGCCGCCCCAGTCGCCAGCGGCATAGGCCTGCGCGAACAGCACCTGCGCGAGCCACGAGGACGACATCCACGGCGCGCCCTGCCTGGTGAAGGAATAGACGTCCGCATGCGGCATGGCGGCGTTGGCCATGATCCACTGGCCGGTCCTGATCTGCCAGAACATGTCGGAATCGTTGAGCAGCGCACGGCCCTGCACCAGCAGCAACAGCAGCACGCCCGCGCCGATCCAGAGCCATGCCGGCACGGACGAGAGTCCGACCGACCGCTGCCGCTCCGTGCTCGCCGACGTGCTCATCCGCGCCGTTCCGATGAATAACCCCGCCGGCGATTGTTTCAGCCAAGCCATAATTTCGGGTAAAGCGGCGAGCCGCACTTCGGGCCGCCTCCCGATTTGACAGGTCGAGACGGGTTGGCCACGCTATGGCGAAAAGCCTGCCATCATCGGAAACCCCATGTCCAACGCGCCGCATTTCGATATCGACCTCCGTGATTTCTGGAATGACCCCTACCCCGCGCTGAAGCGCATGCGCAGCGAAGCGCCGATCGCCTTCGTGCCGCAACTCGGCTCCACCATCTTCACGCGCCGCGACGACATTTTCGTCTGTGAAAAGAACATCGAGGTGTTCTCCTCCCATCAGCCGGGCGGGCTGATGAACGTGCTGATGGGCCACAACATGATGCGCAAGGACGGCCCAGCGCACATGGCGGAGCGCAGCGCGATGTTTCCGGCGGTGTCGCCCCGCACGGTACGCGATATCTGGCGCGCGCAATTCCAGGCGCATGCCGATCGCATTCTTGACGATCTTGCGCCGCAAGGCCGCGCCGATCTCTGCAAGGCCTTTGCACTGCCGCTCTCCGGCGAGTGCCTGAAGCACATCACCGGCCTCACCAATATCCGTTATCAGGATATGGATGCGTGGTCGCAGGCGATGATCGACGGCATCGCGAATTATATCGGCGACAAGGCGGTGGAAGCGCGCTGCCATGCCGCGACCGCCGGCATCGATGCCGCGATCGACGACATGGTTCCGGTCGTGACGAAGCATCCCAACCAGAGCATCCTCAGCGTGCTGCTTGCCGCGGGCATGGCGATGGACAGCATCCGCGCCAATATCAAGCTGGCGATCTCCGGCGGACAGAACGAGCCGCGCGACGCGATCTCCGGCACGGTCTGGGCACTCCTCACCCATCCCGATCAGCTCGCACGCGTTCGCGCCGGAGAAGCGAAATGGATCGACGTATTCGAGGAATATGCCCGCTGGATCGCACCGATCGGCATGTCGCCGCGGCGCGTCGCCAAGGCGTGGTCCTATAACGGTATCGACTTCGAACCGGAGGATCGCATCTTCTTTATGTTCGGCTCGGCCAATCGCGACGAGGCCAGCTTCGACGATCCGGAGACGTTCGATATCGGTCGCGATAACGCCAAGAGCATCGCCTTCGGTGCCGTGCCGCATTACTGCGCCGGCGCATGGGCCTCGCGCGCCATGGTCGCTGACGTCGCCCTGCCAAGCGTCTTCGCCAGCCTGAAGAACCTGCAACTGGATGCGAGCGAGCCGGTTCGCATCGGCGGCTGGGCATTCCGCGGCCTGCTCAATCTGCCGGTGGTGTGGGACGCGAGCTGAGCCTGCCGAAAGCCGTTGCCGCATCGCGCCGGCCTTGCAGTCCACCCGCCAAGGTTGCAGAGTTAGGGCGGCTTGGGGGAGGCGTCGATGCGTATGGTCGGGGCTTTGGTGGCGTTAGCGGTGGTGGGTGGCTGCATCACCCGCGATCCGGCGGTGAGCGTGTCGAACGCCACCTCGTCCGGCAACTGGAAGATCGAGAAGACCGTCGATCGCATCACGGGGGCGCCGCTGCCGAGCGCGCAGTTGATGACGCGGACCAGTTCGAATTCCGCGGTCTCGAGTCCGAAGCCGGCAGGCTTGCAGCTCACCTGTTTCGAGGGACAGCCGCTGGTGCGCTTTGCCTTCGAATTCAAGGTCGGAACTGACGCCAATAGCAGCCTCGGCTATCGCTTCGATGACAAGCCGGGACGCGACGACGTGAAGTCGCGCATTCTGCCGGGCTATCAGGTGATCGTCATCGACGACCCCGCTGCGGTGGCCGACTTCATCCGCGATCTGGAGGGAGCGAAATCGCTCTACGTCCGCATCCGTTCGCTGCACGCCGGCAGGACCACCGCCGAATTCGAGCTTGATGGCTCGGCGGCGGCCGTGCAAGCCGCCTTCTCCGCCTGTCCGTTGCCGCGGCCCGCCGAAGCCGTACGAAAGCGGCGAACCACCGGGTGATCCATTCGTCCCGGCAAGCGGCCATCTTGACCGCAAACGTATGCGACCATCGTCAGGTCGGCTTGTCCCGGCAGCCACGTCTTCGAATTTACATAGCCCTAAAACGTCGATGCCCGGCACAAGGCCGGGCATGATGGATCGAAAGGAATGTACGAGGGCGTTTAGTCCTCGAGCCCGCCCATGTGCTTCTGGGCGTAAAGCTCGACGCCGATCCGGTTGACCAGATCGAGTTGGGTCTCGAGGAAATCGATGTGGTGCTCCTCGTCCTTCATCAGGCTGACGAACAGTTCGCGCGACACGTAATCCTTGACGTTGTCGCAATGCGCGGCGGCCTCCTCGTAGAGCGTCCGCGCACTGATTTCAGCGGCAAGATCACATTCCAGGATTTCCTTGATGTTCTGGCCGATGCGCAGCGGATCCAGCACCTGCATATTGGGGAAGCCTTCGAGGAAAAGGATGCGATCGGTGAACCGATCGGCGTGATTCATTTCTTCGATGGATTCCTTGCGCCACTGCTTGGCAAGATCCTTCAGGCCCCAGTTGTCAAGCAGGCGATAATGCAGCCAATATTGGTTGATGGCGGTCAGTTCGCTCCGCAATCCCTTGTTGAGGTATTCGATGACCTTGGCATCGCCCTTCATAATCATCCGCTCCTTGCCGCAAACGCGATCGTCAATTTAGAACGCTTCTAAATCAAATCCTGTTCCTGGGCAAGCGCAATCGGGCAGCCGTCCACACGCGCCCCGCGCCGGCTGCGGCGCACAAGCGACGTCAATAAAATCGGCAGGAAAAATCAGGCGTTTACGGGAAGCGGAAGGACCGCCTCGCTAAGCGCGGCCCCTATCTCGGCGTGGCGATCGGCCGCATGACTGTGGGGACATCCCGCACAACAGCCCTTGGCGCAATCCCCTAGCGCCTCGGTCATGATCTGCTTGATGGTGCGGGCGCAGCGGCCGCATTCGGCGCTGCAGCCCAGACAGCCGTACACCTGCTTGGCCGTTCGCGGCACATCCGGTGTACCGGTCACGACAGCACGCACGTCGTGATCGCTCAACACATTGCAGGAACAAACAATCATGACAGGGAAAGAGGCCCGGTGGATCGACCTCTTCTAGGTATTGAAGAGACGCAGCAGACGCAAAAGGAAAAGCGCCAATTTGCAGCTATTCCAAACTACTGCGCGCCATAGATTGGAATGAATCTAATCTCTCTGGCGAACCCCGAAGACGCGGCTTCTGACCCATTGGCATCGGTCGGCGCCCCGGCAGCGGCCGGGTGAACGTGCTCGCTCCCCTGATCAGGCGGGATTTCGGCAGGCCCGTTCATTGAACGTTCAAGCGAAATATGAAACTTTTCCAGCGACAGATCGCTTTTCCTGTCCAGCGTTTCGAGAGAAAGGTAATGCCATGAAGAAAGCACTGATGGCTGTTGCAACCGCCGCCACGCTCGCCGTTGCGGTTCTGGCGACGCCGCAAACCGCCGAAGCGCGCGGAGGCCGTATCGCCGCGGGTGTTGCGGCCGGCGTGATCGGCGGCGCATTGCTCGGCGGAGCACTGGCCGGGCCGGGCTATTACGGTTACGGACCGGGCTATTATGGCCCCGGCTACGGTTATTACGGCGGCCCGGCTTATGTCGCAGGTCCCTGCTACTGGCAGCGCCAGCGCTTCTGGGACGGCTACGGCTGGCGTGTGCGCCGGGTTCGCGTTTGCGGCTGATGTCGCGCGAGCGGCGCAAGACACTATAGTGGCGCAAGACACTATAAAGGCATGAATGTTAAAAAACGCTCCGGACAGTGATTCAACCGTCCGGAGCGTTTGTTTTGGCGTAAATTGGCCACCATTGCATCCGACTGAGTCCGCGTGTTGACCCGCGATGATGATGATCCGATGGTCCACACCGGATGCCCAAGAACCTGAGCAAGAACCTGAGACTGAGTTTTCACCGGACCTCATTCCTTCTCGCGACAAACCAGCGCTGCCCATAGCGCTTCCTTTCAGGAGTCACTCGATCATGAAGACCACGTTCACAGCCCTGTTGGCCGCAGCCACCGTGGCAGCCTCGCTCGCAGTCAGCGCGCCGGCCGCCCATGCCGATGGCGGCCGCATCGCCGCCGGTGTTGCAGGTGGCCTGCTCGGCGGCGCCCTGCTCGGCGCGGCGATTGCCAACTCGCAGCCGGCCTATGCCGCACCTCCACCGCCGCCGGCATATTATGCGCCGCCGCCGGCCTATGTCGTCGAGCCGGCATGCCACTTTGAGCGCGAGCGCTTCTGGGACGGCTACGGCTGGCGCAGCCGCCGCATTCGCGTTTGCGACTGAGGCAGATCGCTAGCGGATTGGACGACGAGAACTCGGCTTCGGCCGGGTTCTTTTTTGCCCGTATCAACGCGCGGCGGCCATCGCCCGCAATACGGCCTCGCTCGGCCAGCAATCGACCTTGAGACCTTTCGCCTTCTGGAAGGCCCCGAGCGCCGTGCGCGTCAACATTCCGGCCTTGCCATCGATCTTGTCGTGATAGAGGCCAAGCCGCGTCAGATGACGCTGCATCGCTTCGACGTCGCGGCTGCGCAGTTGCGTCGACGCCGACCACTTGGTCGCAAACGGCAATCCGTTGCCCATGCGGTCGCTGAGATGGCCCACGAACAGCACATACAGATCCGAAAAATTATACTCCTTGATGACGAAGTAGTTCTTCGTCGTCAGGAAGGCGGGCCCATAGCTGCCCTCCGGCTGTAGCAGCGACGCCGGCTGTGCCTGCTCGGCCGCGCTCAGTTTCTCGCCACGCACCGGCACGAATCCCGCACGCAGCCATTCGCCGATCGGACGGGTGATCTCCGGCCGGCCAAGCGTACAATCGGCGTTCGGCGGCGCCTGCACCTCATAGGCCCAGCGCAGGCCGCGCTGCCAGCCTTTGTTGACAAGCTGCTGCGCGGCGGACGCCAAGGCATCCGGGATCGACGACCAGATATCGACGCGGCCGTCGCCGTCGAAATCCACGCCATGCTTATAAAGCTCCGACGGCAGGAACTGCGTCAGTCCCGTCGCGCCCGCCCATGACGAACGGAAATCCTTGCGCGCCACCACGCCGTCGTTGAGCAGCTTCAGCGCCAGGATGAACTCCTCGCGAAACTGCTCCTTGCGGCGGCCGACATAGGCCTGCGTCGCCACCACGCGCAGCGCGTCGTAAGGCAGACGATAGCGGCCGTAGTCGGTCTCGCGGCCCCAGATCGCGAGAATGACGGTGCCCGGCACGCCGAAGCGCTTCTCGATCGCGGCCAGCGTCGCGCGATGTTGCTGTATCAGACGCCTGCCCTCGCCGGCGAGCCGCGCGATGGTGGTTTCCTTCACGTAATCCGCAGGCACCTGCACGAACTCGGCCTGCGACGGCGCGCCGGTCGCGGGACGACCCGGCAAGAGCAGGTCAGGCAATTTGTAGTCCGGCTCCAGCCCGCGGGTCTGCGCCTCGAAGGTCGCACGCGTGACGCCGGCCTTCTGCGCATCCGGCCAGACCGATTCGACGAAGCGGGTAAAGCCGGCATCGGCGGCGCGCGCTTGCGGCGTCGCCACGCACAGCGCGGTCAATAGCGAGAGCGCGAGCACGCATCGCCGCCCCAGCCCGAACCGGCGGCGCGGACGCGCGGGCATCAGTGATGCGCCTCGATGGCGTGGGCCTCGCGTTCGGTCACGCTCAGCAACCGGTCGACATACGCAATGCCGACCGCCGAGATGATGAAGACGATGTGGATGATGGTCTGCCACATCACGCCG
>Ga0182742_1000310_pt1 | contig 84114 bp, 83 predicted proteins | sample eDN5th37CBELigMG_FD_128880 | JGI IMG/M metagenome (GOLD analysis project Ga0182742, IMG submission 128880) | Enriched Miracle-Growth compost microbial communities from Emeryville, California, USA - eDNA 5th pass 37_C BE-Lig MG (version 2)... ...
AATTTTACATTTTAAATGCCTGCCTGAATTTCTACAAAATACTTTAAAGTAAGGCACATCAAGGGAAGAGAGGCATTTAGGAAACCAAATCAAATGCTAAAAAATTAAGTCGAACTTATATATGTAAATAAACACGAGCAAAGCAGATCCAAACGCTTTGCTCTTTTGTTTATTTAAAGGCTTTGTTAAATAATATTGTTGATTTTTGACTCATTTAAGCTGTATAGTCATGAAATAGCAGGAGAAAATGCATTTTCTCCTGCTATTTCATGACTATACAGCAACCTTTCAGCGTAGCTGAAAGGCGTGTGAAATGTTCATTTCACACGAATGAGTCAAAAATCTGGCTTATCAACACAGTACTTTAACAAAGCCTATTTAAAAATTAATTGAAACGATCAAAGCAATAATCCTTTTGGATTTTCTTAACCACTTCAAACCCATGCTCCTCAATCCGTTCAATAATATCCATTGCACTGACAAAGTTTTGTTTGAATTTCACAGTGATTTTCCCTTTTGGCAAAGTCCCTTTAACAGAATCGATGCCGCGTAAGTTTTTAATGCACTGTTCAATTGAATGAAGACTATTAACATAGTTAATTCCGTGTACATATAAAGTAAGCTGAGTCATAGGGCAATCCCTCTTTCATTTTGTAGTTTAGATAATAGACTAAACAAAACGTCATCATGGCTTTTTCATAAGTTATTCTTTCTATCCTCATTATATGATAATGATTCTCAATAAAAATTGATAAATATCAATTTTTACTCAAAAAATAGTTTATAATTAAAGCGCTATCAATGAAGAAGAACTGCTATTATTAAGGCAAGAAGACCCAATAAACAAGAACTGACGCCATAATGTTTCCTCGAGGAAACATTATGGCTAATCTGCATAAATTATTAAAAAGGAGCTGAAATTACACAAATGAATCACCGCATCTATAAAAGAATTCTCGGATATTCGGTCTTATTTAAAAAATTGGGCATTCTCGATGAAGCAGACTTTCAAAGTATTTCCCAATACCTTAATCAAAAAGGGAAACAAAAAGCTTAAATGATTCTCCTAAAAATGAAAGAAAGTAAGCCATATGCCCACTTTCCTTCTATATAGTTATGTCATTCTATTCCCATTTTTATCAATAGAGTTGGAGATTCATACTCCTATGATTTTAATACAGCTGCACGTACTATCGGCGCAACTTCTGTTCCTAATAGTTCAATAGCTTTCATCACATCTCCATGGGGCATAGAGCCAACCGGTACATGAAGCATAAAACGGGTGATACCGACGTTTTGGTTGAGATAGATAATTTTTTCCGCAACCGTTTTCGGATCACCTACGTACAAGGCTCCTTCTAGACTCCGGGCAAAATCAAAGGTCGAGCGTTCATAAGGCCCCCAGCCACGTTCGCGGCCTAGTTTATTCATTGCCTGCTGTGTTGAAGGGAAAAATTTATTTGCAGCTGTTTCAGTATCCTCAGCCACAAAGCCATGTGAATGTGTTGCAATTGGAAGTTTCGATACATCATGACCTGCTCTAGCAGCCGTTCTTTTATACAGCCTTACAAGCGGTTCGAACTGCAGCGGCCTACCGCCAATAATGGCCAAAACTAATGGCAGCCCTAGTTGTCCTGCCCGTGCAACGGATTGCGCCGTTCCTCCACTCCCTATCCAAATCGGTAAAGGATTCTGAACAGGACGAGGATAGACACCTCGATTTTGAATAGCCGGCCGATGCTTCCCGCTCCATGTCACCTTCTCGGTTTCCCGGATTTTTAATAACAAGTCGAGCTTCTCGTCAAACAACTCATCATAATCACTCAAATCATAGCCAAACAACGGAAACGATTCGATGAACGAACCTCGGCCAGCCATGATTTCTGCCCTTCCGTTTGAAATCGCATCAAGAGTAGCAAAATCCTGAAATACCCGTACTGGATCTGCAGAAGAAAGAACTGTAACCGCACTAGTTAAGCGAATCCTTTTCGTTTGAGAGGCAGCAGCAGCAAGTATAACAGCCGGTGATGAGGCAGCATAATCCTCACGGTGATGCTCCCCAACCCCAAACACATCCAATCCTACTTGATCAGCAAGTACAATTTCCTCAACAACCTCCCTGATGCGCTCAGCATGACTGAGTACCTTTCCCGTTGCAACATCTGGTGTGGTTTCTACAAATGTGGTAATTCCTATTTCCACTTGATTCCCTCCAATGTATGGACTTTTTCAGCCTAATGCCATTTTCTCAAGTATACCATCTTCTATTCATTATTGCGCAGCAGGTAAGCAATCCATTTACAGTGTGGATGGTTTCGGATATTTTCAATAAGACCTTTTACAATCGCAGGACTAAGATTGGGTTCACGTAGATGTTCTTTTAATAGGACTAATGATTCTTTTTCAATCGACTCTTCCATCTCGATAATTTTTTGCTCCATCAGCTCAATGATTTGTTCTTTCGTCATCTTATCATGCATGGGCTGTCTAGTCATTTGGACAAGCTCCTTAGATAAGAACGAAATGGTTGTATACTCGGCTAAAATGGTTGTTTTTTCCACAAATGATTGCGAAAGCTGATTCAAATCTAATGGGGCATTTTTAAAAAGAAGTAAATTAGAATAAACACTTAAAAAACTTTTAATACAGTACATTAAATCATATTTTGTCTGTTTGACTTCAGCTCCATATATTCGGTCAATCATATAGAGAATCAAATTTTCCAATAGCAAGTTATAAGAATGGATTCTTTCAATCAATTCTTCATTTAACGTCTGTGATTGTTCCTTAATTAAAATCTTGGCAAAGTCAGAGTGCTTTTGAAACGTGCGAAAAGTTGTGTAATAGAATTGATATAAGAGGTTTTCACCTTCATTAACACCCTTGACTATATAGTCAATATCTGAAATGATTTGAATCATAAAATGGTCAATCAATGTCAAAATCAGTTCGTCTTTTGACTTGAACGATAGGTAAAAAGCTCCTTTTGAAATCCCGCAATAATCTGTTATCTGCTTAATAGAAGTAGCCTCAAAACCTTGTTGAGCAAAAAGCTCTGAAGCCTTTTCCATAATTAACTGCTTTTTTAACATTCTACCTCACCCCTTCTAATTATTGACAAATGACTGACCAGTCATTATTATAAATACTTGAGCCAAGCAAGTCAATTAAAGGTAGGTGTAATCGTGAAAGGATTAGTTAATTTTGTCATTAGAAATAAACTAGCTGTATGGCTTTTAACAATTATCGTTCTAGCTTCGGGTATTTATTCATCTGCAAAAATGAAAATGGAAACGATACCTGATATATCCATTCCATATTTAATGGTCATGGATGTCTATCCGGGAGCAACACCTGAACAGGTAATGAAGGATGTTTCCATCCCTCTCGAACAGGCCATTGAGGGTCTTGAAGATGTGAAAAACGTTTTCTCCAACTCCTATTCGAATATGGCAAATATTCAGGTGGAATATGAATATGGTGTTGACATGGATGAGGCAAAACGGGCTTTAGATGCTGCCTTAGATAATGTGAACTTGCCAGAAGGTGCGCAAGAGCCGGTTGTTACGGCTATCAGCATGAATATGATGCCGGTAGCAGCCCTGAGTGTCAGCAGTAAATCAGAGGATATTGTAGAATTAACATCTACAGTAGAAGACATTCTAGTTCCAAAAATCGAGAAAGTTGATGGTGTAGCATCTGTAACACTTGCAGGACAGCATCTTGAAGAAGTACATCTTACGTATAATCAAGCAAAAATGACTGAACTCGGTTTAACAGAAGAAAAAGTAAAAGAATTGATTCAAGCAAGCGACCTGGCTGTTTCATTAGGTCTATTCGAGTTTGAAGAAGGTGAACAAGCGGTTTCAGTAGACGGCAAGTTCATGTCTGTTGATGATTTAAAAGAAATGTTGATTCCTGTAACACCTTCTGCAACCCAACCTTCCCCATTTGTCAAGCTTAGTGATATTGCAGAAATTGAACTGATTGGAAAAGAACAATCGGTTTCTCGTACAAATGGAGAAAACTCAATTACTATTCAAATTGTCAAAGAACAGCAGGCCAATACGGTGCATGTTGTAAATGGCGTCAAGGACCTAATTGAGGATCAAGAAGAAAAAATTGAAGGTCTAGTCATTGATATCTCTCTTGACCAAGGAGCACCGATTGAGGAATCTGTTAAAACGATGGTTGAGAAAGCCGTAATCGGCGGAGTAATAGCTGTGGTCATTATCCTATTATTCCTGCGTGATTTTAAATCAACCATTATTTCTATCATTTCAATTCCTGTATCCATTTTCATGGCCCTCCTTCTCTTACACTGGCTAGATATTACGCTCAATATTATGACACTTGGAGCGATTACCATTGCGATTGGACGTGTGATTGATGACTCCATTGTCGTTGTGGAAAATATCTATCGCCGTCTCCATTTACGAGAGGAGAAATTAACAGGCCGAGCGCTTATACGTGAAGCTACAATCGAAATGTTCAAACCAATCTTATCATCCACATTGGTAACGGTAGCCGTATTCGCACCACTTATCTATGTCGGAGGGATGGTCGGTGAATTATTCGCCCCATTTGCATTAACGATGACGTTTGCCCTTGGTGCTTCACTAATCGTTGCAATTACCATTGTCCCTGCTTTATCGCATTTTTTATTTAAGAAAAAGCTCTACAGTGAAAAAACAGAAAATAGTCATAAAGAGGCAGGAAAATTAGCTAACTGGTATAAAGGTGTCCTTAACAAGGCACTTAACCATAAAATCATTACCTCCCTGCTTGCAGTTGGATTATTAGCTGGAAGCTTAGCGTTAACCCCGCTAATCGGCTTCAGCTTCATGGGCAGTGAAGAAGAAAAAGTGATGTACTTAACGTATACCCCTGGAACGGGCGAACTGAAGGAAGAAACATTAGCAAATGTTCATAAAGTTGAAGAAGAGATGCTGAAGCGTGATGATATTGATATTGTTCAAGTATCAGTAACAGAAAGTGGAGATCCAATGGCTGCCATGATGGGCGGCGGCGGTGACGGTGCCTTAATGTACCTCATCTTCAATCCGGAAATGGAAAACTTCCCAGAGGTTCGGGAAGAGATTGAAGAATATGTATTTAATATTGGTCAAACAGGCGAATGGAAAAGCCAAAACTTCTCTTCAATGTCGTCTATGGCTTCTAATGAAGTCAGCTACACCTTCTATAGTGAGAATCTAGATAAACTATATAAAGCTGTCGGCATGGTAGAAGATGCCATGAAAAAGAACGACCACTTAGAAGATGTGACTTCTAGCGCTGAAAATCCTTACGTTGAGTATACGTTCCATGTAGAGCAAGATGAATTATTGCAATACGGCTTAACAGCAGGACAAATTATTATGATGTTAAATCCCATGGAAACAAAAGATGTTCTAACAACGATTGAAAAAGATGGGAACCAGTTGGAAGTAATTATTCAACAAGAACAAACAGAAAATCCTAAATCAATCGACGAACTTCTAGCTAAACAAGTCCCGACAGCACTTGGTACTTCAATGCCGCTGTCAGAGCTCGTAACCGTTAAAGAAGGAACAACGCTAAATACCCTCGCCCGAAGCGAAGGCGAGTACTATGCATCTGTTTCCGGAACTGTTATTGGAGAAGATTTATCAAAAGCAACCACATCTGTGGAAAAAGACATTGATGAATTAGACCTGCCAAAAGGTGTCACATTAGGTGTGGCCGGTGTTCAGGCGGATATGACAGAAACCTTCACACAGCTTGGGATTGCCATGCTTGCAGCGATTGCGATTGTCTACTTTATTCTTGTCGTGACCTTTGGAGAAGGTCTTGCTCCATTCGCAATCCTATTCTCTCTGCCATTTGCCGTTATCGGATCCTTTGTCGGGTTATTGATTGCTGACGAAACCATTTCAGTATCCGTTATGATGGGGCTTTTGATGCTGATTGGTATCGTTGTAACAAACGCCATTGTTCTTGTCGACCGGATTATTCATATGGAACGTGAAGGAATGGGCATGCGAGAAGCCATCCTTGAAGCTGGTTCGACACGTCTGCGCCCTATCTTGATGACAGCTATCGCAACAATCGGTGCGTTAATCCCATTAGCTATTGGTACAGGCGGAGGCGGCCTTGTTTCCAAAGGATTAGGTATTACCGTAATCGGGGGTCTGACAAGTTCAACCTTGTTAACATTAATCATTGTTCCAATCGTATATGAGATCCTATCTAAGCTTTTCAAGAAAAACCGAAAAGAAGTAGAAGAAAACTAATAAAGAGGTTGTCCCAAATGATAATGGGGCAGCCTTTTTCATTCTTTATATTAAAATTAAATTTAGTACACAATATTTAGTATACCAAAAAGGATTATTCTATTTTATGTCGAATTATTTAATTATGGGAAAGATGCCTTTATTTTTATCTTAAAATGATTATAAAAACTAATAGAAAAAGAGGGACAATGATATGACAAATCTAACGAAAACACCTGAGAAGCGACTAGAGGAGTTAGGAATTATTCTTGAACCGGCAAGACAACCATTAGGTAATTATATTGGATGCGTGCGTACAGGAAATCTCATTTTTACCTCTGGTCAAATTTCAGATCAATATCTAGGGACACTTGGGATTGACTTAACTATAGAGGATGGCTATAAAGCAGCCCGTCAAGCCGCGATTAATGTGATACGTATACTAAAAGGTGAACTTGGAGAATTATCTCGCGTTAAACGAGTGGTAAAGGTGCTTGGAATGGTGCATTCAGCCCTTGATTTTACCGATCATCCAAAAGTAATCAACGGTGCCTCTGATTTATTTGTTGAAGTCTTCGGTGAAAAAGGTGTCCACGCTCGAACAGCCGTAGGTTTAGCTCAACTACCTAAAAATGCAGCAGTCGAGCTTGAAATTATTGTTGAATTGGAGGATTAATATCAGTATATAAAATTTAATATACAGGTATTAATTACGTTTTATCAGCATTTTCAAATCTACTTATACAGCAAAGCAGCAGATGTATTCTGGTATATCCGAATGTATCTACTGCTTGTTTTTATCATTCAATCTCTATTTCTGCAAACATTTTATCTCTAAAGAGTCTTCATTATTTTCTCAAGAAAATCAATTTGCAGCTTATACTGATCCATCATATTTTGAAAGGTTATTTTGGATAACTCATTCATCTCTATAAATTGTGACTTTTCATTCTGTCCTGCTTCAATCTCATCTAATTTCGTCTGCAGCTCCTCTTTTTGAGCTTTAATGGCTTCAATTAATACCGCTATATCTGCCTGATGATTCGGCAAGTTTAGCATAGACAATCCTGTATACAAATTTACGGGAAGAGAAACAGAGGATTCACGAAAAGATTCAACTAATAATTTTCTATATTCCATCTCTCCGTCTTCGGTAATTTCATATATTGCTTTTACCCGATGACCAGTGGACTCCATCTTTGCTACTCTCACAAGTCCCTCTTTATCCATTTTCTTTAAAGCATGATAAATGGACCCTGTCAGAATTCCAGCCCATTTATCTACTGCACTTATCTGCAGAAGCTGTTGCAACTCATATCCTGACATTGCTTTTAACCTGAGCATCCCCAGCACCATTAGTCGTGTCATATTCCACCTCAATATTATATATTCAACATTGACTATTATAATAAAAATATAACACTTTTAAGAAGTGCATGTAAAGTAATCTAGTTATTGTGATTCGTCTGTTCAAATTTGAAAAAGCAATGTGAATCCCCTTTTGACAGCAGCTGCGGTCTAGTAAAGCTTACACCATGTTTATTCGAACTCAGTAAATCTCCCCAAATATCATCCATGCTGCAAAAAATAGGCATTACCTCAAGCGCATTATGGCTGCGAAAGAAATCAAAATAAAAACACTTTTTTATATGCAAATGGTAGGACTGTTTAGTGTCTTTTGCAATATGATGGGTAAAATTTTGATTGCCATAATGCTTAATTTGTTTAAGTTTTGATATTTTTACAATTCGCTTGAAAGGTTTACGGTCAAATAATAAATATAATTTCATAAAAAACTGCTGCTTTTTCTTTGTTCTATCGATTAAACAATAGTGAAGAACGTCTTCCCAGTTTGAATACCCATATTTTTTTAATATCTTGTATGCAGCTAGAACCATTGAGGTAAAAATCAAGTTTAATTCAGTTGGTTTATCCGTTGCCCACCCTTTATTTTCCTCCAATACTTGTAAAAAAAATTCATGTGATTCCCTGGCTTTTTCATTTCCCACCTTTTGCTTAAGCCCTTTAAAAAATCCCTTTTCAATGATATTCTTTATCATTTTTCTACCTCCTTAAGATTCAATATTGAATAGTCAACATTGAGTATATTTGTAATTTAGCATATCAGAAATTCAATGTAAATATATATCAATGATGATTTCATCGCAAAATTCCGACTGCATTAGCAAAAAAAGAACAGGTTTTTCACCTGCCCATTTCCTTTTATTATACTAATAATTATTTATCTCTAATTTCATTTTTATGAAAGCTAAAAGATTAGTCTTTGTACTTAAGTACGATATAAATTTATTAAACTCACATATACCAGCCGCCGTTGACAGATAATACTTGTCCAGTTATATATCCCGCCTCTTTCGAAGCAAGAAATGCAGCTGTAGCCGCGATATCTTCTGGTTCTCCCATCCGTTTTACGGGAATGGATTGAATCATGTTATTTCGTACTTCTTCTGGAATTTGATCTGTCATTGGAGTTCTAACAAATCCAGGTGCAATCGCATTAACAGTAACCCCTTTTTTGGCATATTCAATCGCTGCCGTTTTAGTCAAACCGATGACACCGGCTTTTGATGCAGCATAGTTTGCCTGTCCAAAGTTACCCTGCAGCCCGGCTATCGATGACATATTGACGATTCTGCCATACCCTTGTTCAGCCATGATTTCTGCTGCTGCTTTACATGTAATAAAAGTACCGACTAAGTTCGTATCAAGTACCATTTTAAAGTTTTCTACCGTCATTTTTTTTAATGAAGAATCTTTTGTAATTCCGGCATTGTTGATTAAAATATCTAACTTGCCAAATGTTTTAACCGTTTCCTCCATCATATGAATAACTTCAAATTCATCCGCTACGTTTGCCTTTATGGCAATTGCTTTTCCTCCAGCCTCTGTAATTTCCGCAACAACCATTTTAGCTTTCTCGGCTTCAGATTCAAAAGGATAGTTAACAACCACCATAGCTCCTTGCTTCGCAAAATATTTTGCCAACCCTGCTCCGATTCCTTGACTGGATCCTGTGATAATCGCTGCTTGACCTTGTAACATAAGTAATAAACCACCTTTTAAATACTTTTTAAGAAAATGAATCCTTTAGTTAATTTTTATAGAAAGGCTTTGTTAAAGTACTGTGTTGATAAACCAGATTTTTGACCCATTCGTTTGAAATGAACATTTCACACGCCTTTCAGCTATGCTGAAAGGTTGCTGTATGGTCATGAAATCAACAATTTTATTTAACAAGGCCTATAGAAAAGAAAAGGTTCAAAAGTGAAATACCTTTGAACCTTAACTTGAAAGCTGTATAAGGTGCTATTTTCACCCTATTTATCTATTAAAAGAGAAATCTTTTATCACGCATTTACTTTTTCCAAAGCAGAATCTACTTGATTGTTCGATTGGACTTTTCGATTTATCATTAATAGTGGAAGGAACGCAGCAATTAAAAGTCCTCCTATAAAAATCATTCCTCCCATTAAGTCAAAATACCCTAATATTGTTGGTCCGAAAAATCCACCAAGACTTGCAAGCGTATTCACAGCAGCAATACCAACAGCAGCTTCTTTTTCATTAAATCCATAAGACAACATCGCGAAAAATGGACCAGTAAAACTGTATAACCCCATTGATGCCAATGTAATAAAGACAATAGCAACCACAGGACTACTCAATAATCCCGTACCAGCAAACCCTACTGCCGCCAAAATCATTGGAAGAATGACAAACATTTTTTTATCTAATTTTTTATCTGAAAGTCTTCCCCAAATTATCATTGATGGTATTGCGGCTAGTGAAGGAATCATTGCAATGAATCCAATCGTCGTATTCGATAATTCTCCTGAAAAACTATCAATGATTGTTGGAAGCCAAAATGATAATGCATAAACACCTGTATATACGCCAAAGTAGGTAAAGGCAAATATCCATGTTTTAGAGTTTTTAAATGCAGCCAACTTAGAGGTTTTTACTACCGTTTGCTTCATTTTTTCATTCTCTAATTCATTTTCAATCCAATCTCTCTCCTCACTTGTAAGCCACTTAGCGTCTTTCGGACGATCAGTTAGATAAAATAAACAAACAAATCCTAACGCAACGGTTAAAATACCGGCAATAATGAACATCCATCTCCATCCTGATAGTGAAAACCAGCTAATATTGTCCATAATCCATGTTGAAAATGGAGCCCCTACCAATCCTGCAAGAGGCATAGAAATAAGGAACAAGGAATACGCACGTCCTCTTTCTTTTGCTCTAAACCAGTACGTCAGATAAAGAATAATCCCAGGGAAAAAACCTGCTTCAGCAACACCTAATAAAAAACGCACAATATACAAATGGGTCGCTGATTGAACAAACCCTGTTAAAATAACGACTAATCCCCATGTAACCATAATCCTTGTAATCCAGATTCTTGCTCCAAAACGTTCCAACAAGATATTACTTGGAACTTCAAAAAAGAAATAGCCAACAAAGAAAATACCAGAAAGAAGACCAAAAACCTCCGCTGTTAAAGCCAGTTCTGCATTCATTTCAAGGGCAGCATACCCCATATTAACCCGGTCTATAAAAGCAATGATGTACATCAATAATACAAAAGGCAAAATTCGTTTCATTATTTTCTTTATCGTTCTCTGCTCTAAAGAAACTGTTGCTTCATTCATATTCTTCATCTCCTGTCGTATCTCATATAATAGAAACCATTGTTTTTATATTATCCAAACCATTTTACTGAGATTAAAATGCTAGCAAACTGCCTGCTATTGTACTTCGCTTATATGTTTTTTTCTAATCTCTCTTCCATTTTTTCAATGAAAGCTGGATCACGTAATAATTGAAGTTTATATTCCTTAACCAGCTTCTCAAAGGAAAGTTTTTTTCGTTTAGTCATCTTTTGTTTAACCATCTTCATTCACCGTCTTTATTCACAAAGGAAGTATTTGTTTAGCTATATGCAAGAGTAAAGTTTTTCTTTTCTTCAATTATGTTTTTGAGATTTCCCCATTGTTCTTCGAATAGGCTTGGGTCCATCGTCTTTAAGTTCTCTGAAATTAATGGTCTAAATTCCATCCAATCAATAATATCTTTTTCTACATCCAGCCCCGGAGCTATTTCAATTAATCTCAATTTCCCGCCTACTACATCAAAAACAGCCCTTTCTGTAATATATAAAACTGGAATGCCTGCTCTCGATGCATATTCCCCGCTGAATGTAATCTGCTCTACATGATTGATAATTTTTTTACCTTTTCCATGGTTTTCAATTATCATTTGACCATTTTCAAATTTTTCTTTTGATCCAACAGCAAACGTACCCATGAATACAACTTTTTTGGAAGATTGACTAATATTAATAAAACCTCCTGGCCCCATAATTCTTGGTCCAAACTTGCTGACATTGACATTCCCATACTGATCAAGCTGAGCTAGCCCTAAGAAGGTAACATCCAGTCCGCCTCCATCATAAAAATCAAACATGGCATCATGATTAATAATGGCATCTGGATTATAAGCTGCGCCAAAATCTAAACCTGGAGCAGGTGAACCTCCAAAAACACCAAATTCTACCGTTAATGTCATTTCATCTGCCACGCCTTCTTCCGTAGCGACACTAGATACTAACGAAGGCATTCCAACACCTAAGTTCACAATCGAGCTTGGTGATAATTCCATTGCTGCACGTCTTGAAATAACTTTTTTCGCATCTAACTTAACCGGTTTAATGGAATCAAGCGGTACTCTTAACTCTCCAGAAAGAGCTGGGTCATAGTACCTTGCCATTGTTTGATAGTGATATTCCGGATTTTGCGATACCACCACATAATCTACCATGACACCAGGTACTCGAACATCTTTTGGCTTAAGCGACCCTGCTTCAGCAATATTTTCAACTTGCGCAATGACAATCCCGCCATTATTTTTAACAGCCGTTGCAAGTGCTAAAATTTCAAATTTAGCTACTTCACGCTCTGTTGTAATATTTCCATTTACGTCTGCAGTCGTCCCGCGAATAATGGCAACATCGATAGGGAGGTTATGATAGTGAAGCCATTCTTCTCCATTTAATTCAACGACACTAATTAAATCTTCCTTTGTTACCGAGTTGATTTTTCCACCCTGTATTCTCGGATCCATAAACGTATTTAAGCCAACCTTTGTAATCACTCCTGGTTTTTTACCCGCGATTGACCGCCATAGCTGAGTAATAACCCCTTGCGGGAAGAAGTATGCTTCTATTTTATCTTCTACAATAAATTTTGACATCTTGTGAGAGAAACCCGCGTGACCTGAGATTACACGTTTGACTAAGCCTTCCTGCGCAATATGATCCATTCCTCTTCCTTCTGTATTGATTCCGATTCCAGAGCCATTCATAAAAGTAATATTTTTAGGACTTTGTTCCTTTTTATACCTTTCTCCAATACTAACAATCAATTCTTCTGGTAAACCAGCTAAACCTGAAGTACCTGTTGTCGCTACGAAATCATTATCTTTTATTAGTTTCGCTGCCTCTTCTGCTGAAATAATTTTACTCATTCTCGCCATCCCCCTTTGTTTTTTCTATCAATTTAAGCAACTATATATGAAGGGCGGTATGCTCAGCCCTTACACTGAGCATATGCACATTGAAATTTAAGCATTTGGATTTTTAATTAATAGGGCAATCCCCATCCCCCCGCCGATACAAGCACTGGCGATACCATATGTAGCCTTTCTTTCAATAAGTTCATACATTAAGGAAATCGTGATTCTTGTTCCGCTCATTCCTAGCGGATGTCCAAGTGCAACAGCACCGCCATTCACATTGATTCGGTCATATAATGGGCTATCTAAGTACATGTCTAGTTCTTTCATACATCCAAGCATTTGTCCTGCGAATGCTTCATTGATTTCATATAAGTCGATATCTTCTTTTGCCATACCTGTTTTTTCAAGAAGCTTGCGGATGGCAAATACGGGTCCAAGTCCCATGATAGTTGGATCAAGTCCTGCAACAGCGAAATCCACAATTTCTGCCATTGGCGCCAGTCCTAATTCATTTGCTTTCTCTTCTGACATCACAACAACTGCTGCTCCGCCGTCATTTAATCCTGAAGCATTTCCTGCTGTCACACTGCCATCTTTTTCAAATGCTGGTCTTAATTTAGAAAGGGCTTCCAAAGTTGTGTTCAGTTTCGGATGTTCATCTTTATCAATAATTGTGACAGCACCTTTTCTGCCTTTAATTTCAACTGGCACAATTTCTCTTTCAAATCGGCCGCTTTCGATTGCCGCTTTCGCTCTCATTTGGCTATTATAAGCAAAAAGGTCTTGGTCTTCTCTTGAAATTTCGCATTTTCTCACCACATTCTCAGCTGTATTTCCCATATGCATAATCGGGTATTGCGGGTATGGCTGACAGTTGTGGTGATACTTTGTATTCGCATCACGTAATTCCTGGTTCCCCATTTTGAATCCATCATAACGGACTTCTAATGGAAGATAGTAAGGCGCTCGTGATAAACTTTCCGCTCCACCGGCTACAACGATTTCAGAATTACCAGTTAGGATATCCTGCGTGGCATTCACGATGGATTGAATGCCTGAACCGCAAATTCGGTTGAGTGTATAACCTGGTACATGATCCAATCCAGCAAGCATTGCCGCATTTCGGCCTAAGTTTGGTGCATCCCCTGATGATTCCACATGTCCTAATACCACATCATCTACTAAATGGGGATTAAGATTATTCGATTTTTTTAATGCTTCTTTTATGGCTATTGCCGCTAATTCTTCAACTGGGACCGTTTTTAAACCGCCAAGAAACGCTCCTACTGCCGTTCTGGCCCCGCTTGTGATGACTGCTTTACTCATTTCTAACACCTCTTAAAAAAAGTTTTTAAACTAATCTATCTTTTTTGATTAGTCTGATTTTTTATTCTATTAAGAACTATCTGAACTAAATATAGCATTTATTTTGTCATTTAAAACTTTATTATTCTTTTATATGACAAAAATATATAAAATTTTAATTTTTTTATCATTTAAATATCAATCGTTCTTCTATATAATAAAAATAAGAATTATAGAAAACATTAACTATTCTAACTATTATTGTTTCTTATTATGTCATTTGATTATCTATTATTTAATTAAGCTACTAAGCCATCTTTATATGAAGTAGGAGGTTTTATAATTGCTCAAGGAAAATGATTCAAAATATATCCTTCAAACGGTTAAAAACGCTGGACGTATTCTTAATTTATTTACAATTGAACGGAGCACATGGAGATTATCCGAAATCTCGAATGAATTAGATCTGGATATCAGCCATGTAAGACGGCTTCTAACCACTATGGTGCAAGAAAATATTTTAAAAAAAGTAGGAAAAACCTATTCATTAGGTTTTTCCGTTCTCCATTTATCCGGAATTGTAAATTCACAATTAAATATTCATTTAGAGGCACGACCTATTTTACTGCCGCTTGTGGAGAAGCTCGGTACAGTCATTCATCTGGGGGTGTTGGAAGGAATAGGCATTATCTATCTCGACAAACTGGAAACAAGCCATCCGCTTAAAATGGTTTCTTTCGTTGGGAAATCACATCCTGTCTATAGTACAGGTTGCGGAAAAGCCATACTTGCTTTTCAAAAAGAAGAAGATTTAAAGGATACTCTTCAAAAAATAGAACAAGAAGGGATTGAAAAGACTGCTTCGAGGACTGTGGCAGATGTAGATGAATTAAGGCAACAACTAAGCGAAATTCGCAGAACCGGTTTTGCCGTGACATATGATGAGTTTCAGGAAGGAATTGCAAGCATCGCAGCACCTATTTTTAATTATAATGGGGAGGTCATTGCAGCAGCAGGTCTTACAGGATCTACCCAAAAATTATGCGGTAATCAGATAAATCTATACATTTCAACGATTGTAAAAGCAGCCAAAGACATTTCAAAAAAAATAGGCTTTTCCTACTATTAACTCTTAAAAAAGGGAGGAAAATGATATGAACGTAGAAGTGCAAAAAGAAAAGTATTCTACTTTACAAAATGCCATTCGATTACTGAATTTATTTTCCATTGATCAATCAGAATTAAGTGTTACTGAAATTGCTAACAAATTAGGAATAGCCAAAAGTACTGCACACCGGATTCTTATTTCTTTAGAATCTGAAGGTTTAATTATGAAAGACCCCTCGAGCAGTTTATATCGTCTAGGCGTTTCCTTTCTATCGCTAGGGTATGTAATTACAAAAAATATGAAAATCTATACTCATTCATCAAATATATTAAATTTCTTACAACAATCAACAGGCGAAACGGCTTGTTTAATGATAATAGAGAATGACTACTCATATGTCATTAATATTAAAGAAAGCGATTATCCGATTCGCTATTCTGCTTATATTGGGCAAAAAACACCTGTATTCCATTCAAGTACAGGGTTAGCCATTTTAGCATTTCAGCCGGCTGAAGTCATTTCTTCCATAATGGAGAATCAACTAATTCAAATTGAAGATTTGCAGCAAAAAGTTGATTTTATTCAAAAAAATGGATACTATGTTTCAATGGACGAATTTTATGAAAATGTGACTTCTATTGCGGTTCCAGTACGAAATGGACGCGGCGAAGTGATTGCGGCACTTGCCATTGCTGGCCCAAGTGAACGCATTCTTCCCAAAAACATTCCTAACCTTGCGAAAACAATTATTGCAGCAAGTGAACAATTGACTAAAACGTTAATGTTTAATTAACTCCTAATGGGACTTAAAAAAATAAGATATCCTTAGGTTTACTTTTTAAAAATGGCTTTGTTAAATAATATTGTTGATTTTTGACTCATTTAAGCTGTATGGTCATGAAATAGTAGGAGAAAATGCATTTTCTCCTACTATTTCATGACCATACAGCAACCTTTTAGCATAGCTGAAAGGCGTGTGAAATGTTCATTTCACACGAATGAGTCAAAAATCTGGCTTATCAACATAGTACTTTAACAAAGCCTTAAAAATAAATTTTCTGAAATAGATAAAAGAACTTACTATATTTATATAACACTATATTGGAGTGGTACTATTGGAAACAAAAATAATTGAAAATGCTTTTGATGAATTGTTAAAGTGTCAATATGAGAGAATAAGTGAAAAGAATTTAAAAGTGACTTTGCCTATACAGCCGTTATTTATTAATAGCGTAGGAGTCGTCCATGGAGGGATTATTTCTTCACTTGCTGATATTGCGATGGGGAATACCTTTCCGATTGACGAGCATAATAGACAAACCGTTGTAACCGTCGACCTTAAAACCTCCTTTTTAAAACCTGCAAAAGGAAAATATCTTGTTGCAGATGCACATGTAGTAAAAATGGGCAGAACGCTCAATCATATTGATTGTTTTATTTACGATGAAAATCATAATCTTGTCGCAAAGTCAAATGGAATCTTTGCTAATATTTAATATTTCACAAGATAAAGAGGATGAACTCATGACAGTTTCATCCTCTTTTCATCTGTTTTTATTTTAAACTTTCATCATTAAATAATACAAACAATACCATTCACTCGATAAATACCAACATGTTTTACAACAGGCAGGCATGCCTACCTATCCTTTTTCTACTGAAAATTATCATTATAAGTTTCGTCAATTTCGCTCTTTGTACTATTATAGGTTTCTTCAATCGTTTTAAATTTCTCTGTATAAAGCTCACCTTTTTCTTTATACATCGTATTATAAAAACCTTCTAAGTCCTCAAAGACAATATTATAAATTTCCTGATTCAGATTCTGCGTTTTGTTCAAATCCATTAATGTCTGCTTGGCATGATGAAGAAAGAGCATAAGCCTGTCCACCGTTTGTTCATTTAAGTCCATTAGGCGCTGTTTATCTTCCATTAATTGATTGATTGCTTCATTTGTGTTTTGTCTACGCCAATCAATCCATTGCTGAATCGTGTTGTTTGATTCCTGAAATTCCTGATCAAGCTCTTGCTGATTTTTCACATTTATATAACGGCCTTCTGCACTCTTGGCTATTTTTTGAAGTTCATTCGCATCCTCAGATTGTACAGCCAGTCCTATCACATTAATAATAGGATCAATATTTGACTCCTTAAGCTGTTTGGCTGCTTCAGCCGGATTTCCATCGCAAGTTTCTTTTCCATCTGAAACAAGATAAATCACATTCGTTGATTCCGTCGAATTCTCACTTGCTAATTTTTCACCGACTTGTGTCAAGGATGCAGCCATAGAAGTCCATCCACTAGGAACAATTGATTCTAATTCCGCAGCAAAGTGACTAGCATCATATGAGGAAAGTGGATAGATTTCCTCAATGCCGCTGCAGGAAAGCTGCTTATCAGCATCAGACCCAGTTCCTTTATGTCCATAAATGGTTAGTGATACTTTCGCTTTGTCAGGCAGGTTAGAAGCAAAATCCTCAATCGATTCTTTTGCTATATCCATTAGGGTTTTCCCATCCTTTACATTCTTCATTGAGCCCGACGCATCTAAAATAATAGCAATATTAATATTCTCCTTCAGCTCTCTGCCGTTTAATTTAATATTTGAAGATGACTCTACCTCTTCTAAATTTATTTTCTCCCGTGGAGTAAAGGTTGACATAGGAGGCAATTCAGGAAAATAAGTTTCGGAAATAAACCGCTTGATTTGGTCGGATTTCTCCGAGTTACTGTCATCACCCTTCATAACCGTTTGGAATGTTTCAACTGCTGCAGCTCGCTCCTCCTCCGTTAGATAGTCATGTTCAATTTTCTCCCACCAGATACCTTTTGGAGTATTTTCCGCCTCCGTTAATGAAGTAGGAAAGTCAAAGCTTTCCTTACTCTTTTGAAAAGCTTCCGGCCAAAGCTCAGGATTTTCTTCTATACTATCTATTTTCTTCTTAGTAGATTCCACTGTTTCATCAACTACATCCGTTTTTTCAACTGGAATGTCAGACTTACTGCATCCTACTATCATCACCGATAATAGAACCATCATGACTCCATATAACCTATTCAAAAATATCCCGCCTCTTTCTAATCATTTGTCATGTTTTTAATATTACCGTAATTTATAGAAGAAAAGTTTACTTAACACAAAAACGGGAGGATAGTCCTTCCTCTCTCTATCCTTGTTAGTGTTTTTATAGTTTTTGCCGTAAGCTTTATCGTGAAAAAAACATAATGATACGACTTTTTTCACAATAATCTTCGTAAACGACTAAAAGACAGGAGCTTAGCCTCCTGCCTTTTTATGTTTATCTTTATCTTCATTGGTAAAGGTAATCATTAACAAGCTTTTTCTAATACATAACCAGCCTCCAGCAATGGCTGTTCCAAGCCAGATAAGTAAGAAGAGAGCTGTTAGAATAGGAAAGGACGAAAATTCAAATATCGTTCTGCCTAGTGCTGTCTGAAAACCAATGAACAAGATGGCTATCATCCAAGATATACTTCCAATATGAACAAGTCTATTTTTCATGTTTGTATCCCCCTGCACCCTTTCTAATAACCACGCAGGGATAATTAACGTTTGCAGTGCATGAAATCCGATTCCATGAAGTAGAATGAAATTCCCTGATGCTCCAATATAGCGGTCTTGGAGTAATATCATCCATATTCCGGCCGCATTGGCTAACAATACTGAGAGAAACGCATAACGTGTACCGATTATAAGTAAAGGACGTTCAAAGGGCCTTTCGATACGGAAAAATTGAATCATTAAGAATAGCCCTAATAGGACAATCGTCAATGAAACAATACCAAATAGCATTCCAGCAATAGAATCAAGTGGAGCGGCTTCTTGAGAAAAACGCGGATTCAGCCCCCTGCTATTTTGAATGGTTTCAATCCCATAGCTATACAAACTGGCCGCAACAAAGCTCCAGCGAATAAGTTTCCTTTTTCGGTTACTTAGCCGTGCTAAAGGTAAGATGGCAGCAATGGAAAGCATAAAACTGCCAATTGCTGTATTAAAGGAAAATGCGTCGTCTAAATTCCCTTCAGGTAAAATGATAGGCCCTTGAATGAAGTTGATGATTTTAATAAAGAAAGCCAGAATAAACCCAAGTATTCCAGTCATAATAAGTGCCTTTTCACCTTGGAATAACTTTATGGACGTCCCAGCAGACTGATTTGAATATGCGTTCTCTTTATTAATCAAGCAAAATCCCTTCTTTCTATTTTATTTATTTATCAATTAATAAATAAATATGCTAAAAAAAAGAAAGTTGCATAACTCCCTTTTTTTAATACCTTTAGCAATTCTTACCTTCCACACCATAAATTAATTCCGGCAAATCCAGCACTTCCGCCAATGTGATAAGCAGACCTGTACCAATAAAACGTGCTGCTGCTGCTTTCGCGTTTGGAATTGCTGCCCTTTCCATTTTCATGGTTAATGATTCATACATCTTACGGTAAAGTTTGCGAGAATGGTCCCGAATCCCAGGTTCAGAGATTGTATGAGCCTGCATCACCATCAATACCTCTGACCGGTGTGTTTGAATCAATGCTTCAAAGCCCCGCCCCATCGTTTCAATGAGCTCCTCCGCTGGCGCTTCAATCTTCGCAAAAGTATCATAAATCCGGCCGAAAGCACGATCAATCACTACCTTAAACAGTTCTTCTTTGTTCTCAAAGAAATGGAACACATATGGTTGTGTTACTCCTGCCGCTTTTGCTACCATTGCCGTTGTAGCCTTATAATATCCTCTTTCAGCAAATACACTTACTGCATTCTCGATAATAAGTTCCTTTTTGTCTTCCTTGGCTGCCACAATAATCATCCTTCATCTAACGGTTTGTTTATTTATTGATTAATAAATAAATTGTATTCAGTATAGTTATTTTTGTCAAGATAATAATCCAATAAAAGGCATTTTACTTTTTGATACCTTCCTTTAGATTCACTTTGTATTTTTCATATTTTATATTTATTGATTCAAGTATTGAATGGTTTTTGCATTAAATCCAGTGGGTTTCAATCCATTCTCGTTCATTTACGAAGAGATTTTCCCACTTCTTTTCCTGAATCCATTCAACAATGGCAGCAACTTTCCTCTCTCCTTTAAACTTTAGTAAAAATTGAAGAATTATTACTAGTTCTGAATCCTTTGCTGTTACAGGCTCTATTTTCCTTTTTGATTTAATAATAACTTTTAATCGCTCGATTACTACGTCGATGACACTCTCATCTCCATGTTCAAGGATAGCATAAAGAGCGGTTAACTTTACTTCCCGGGAACGATCTTTTAATGCCTCTTTATATTGATGTAGAAAGTTCTGCCCGCCCAGCATCCTTGCTGCTGTAACAGCTGATGATCGGACCTCTGCCTTTTCATGATGAAAAAATGAATCTAATAGTTCTCTCATCTTAGTAGACCGAATCCTGCCTAGTGAGACTAACAAATGACTTATTTCACTAGAATTATGAGCCTGTTTTAGCTTTCTCATTAAAATGTCCTCTACTTCTTCTCTCGGATAGGCCCCCAAGAGCTTTATCACCATATTTCTTACCTGCGAGCGTTGATTCTCCAGTAATAGGAGTAATTTCTCCAACAATGGCAAATAAGAATGGCTATAGAAGTACAGAAGCAAACAGTCTGCAAGTAAATCTTTATCAGATTCCACAGCCAATCGGTCAGCAAAATAATCAAATATTTCATTTGACCCTGTATTAACAGCAAACTGTTCTAACAAATAATAAGCCCTTCTGCGAATATCCTTGTCCTTAGTGCTATTTGAAGAATATTTCTCAATTAATTGTTTTATTGGTTCAATATAAGTTGGATTATCTAATGTTTTAGCCTCCTTATACGCTTGTTCAGCTGTAACGTACATTGAACCATCCATTTCAGGAATAAATTCCAAGTTTCTATTCATCATTCTTTTTATTAGATTGAATAAAACTTCATGTGTATTCATATTCTCACCTAAATTATGATTAAACTGGAAATATACTGAACGATGTTTAGTTTTAGCATTCCTCAGTTACAATTGACTTATCACCCATTTCACCTTCTATCTTTTAATTTAGTCAAATTAACAAACAAATTACTTTTTTATCGCACTGTCCCAAAATTTTAAATAATAAAATCATTTTAATAGGCTGATAAACTTGAAAATGTTAAAATAATAAAATCAAGTCATAAGGAGTAACAAACGATGAATACAATTGATATTATTGCACGGAGAATTATGGGTTGGAAATTAAACAGATGGGACAGATGGTATGATTTCGAAAATGGCGTATTCATTCATGAGCATGAATTTCAGCCTGACCAAAACCTTGAACATGCCATGATGATTGTGGACCGTCTGAAACAATTTGGTTTTACCTATGAAGTAAAGGATACAAATCAAGTATGCTTTAATGACGTTTGTGCATCTGGTGAAACTCTGCAACAGGCCATTACCAATGCAGCCTATTCGATTGCAGAGGTTCACTCCATTGATGATGCATGGCTTTAAAATAGATGCTATTCTATGTCCCTTTCTGAAAGTGATTTGTGTTTTAAAAAGAGCTTGGAGACTTCTTCCAAGCTCATTTCATTTTTCTTTTAATCTTCCCCTGAATGTTTTCCAGTTCCTTTAGTCGCAAGTCACCAAGTCATTTCTTCATTTCATCCTCCATTTATTTTCGATTGCTTTCCCGATATTGGTCCTGCCATTCCCAAAGCGTTTGAATAAAAAACAATCTGAAACAAATACTTTATTTACATAACTGCTTTGTCCTTTAAAAAGCGGTAATGGAATCCATTAATAATATTGATTCCCTATATGAAAAGGAAAGGTGATTGACATGGATAAAAATCAATACAATTTTGCCAATCTATCTAGTTCAGAGCTTGAGCAAGTTAACTCCCTTCAAAAATCACTTAGCGAGAAAAAGGGAGAAGAAGTCATTCTAATTGCCTATGAGGACCATAAAAATAAATAGATAGGCAAAATCCCTTAGGTAACTATTCACCTAAGGGATTTTAACTGAACAAGTCTTTAGTTAATGCTAAACATAACAGATAAATAAGCACTAATAAATAATAAAACACTCGTTAGAATTGAAACGATTACAGGTGTTTTTTTAATAAATGACATAATTAATAAGACAGTAAAAAGAACGGCTAACACAAGCAGCAAAATACTGACAAACGTAAAACCGAGCTGAACAGCCATACCTGGCTGAAAGTCTGGATAAAACGTGGTAAATAATTTTGAGGCTCCTTCTATCGTAACAATCGTTTCATGTGGAGGAGCATGCTGGCCCATGGCAGCTGTAGCCGCAAAAATAAATAAAATGACCATACTTTCTAATTTTGCCCATGGTTTTGGATTGTATTGTTCATCTTCCTTCAGCCTCTTTTTCACAAAAAAACTATTAATCACTGCATATATAAGCAAAGGAATAATCAATAGATGTTTGATTAAAAGGGTCTGACCGTAAGGAAGCATCCAAGAATTCAAATAATCTTTAAATTCAACCACAAAGGTCATGAGAACAAGCCCGGTAATGATGGTACTCAGAAAACAAATAATGGCTACAGGTGTAAACCATTTTAAAAAACGAGACCAATTCTCATAATTAGTTGAACACCAACTGACGATTAAAAGAATTCCCACCCACACACTCACTGCAGTTAAGTGTAAAGTATGGCTCATAAAACCTACTGTTGGGTCATACGTACTTGCATGACTGGACCAGCCAACAGCAAGGATTAAACAGAATGCAACGACCAATCCAATGGAAGCATATACAGGTTTTTTTCGATAATCGACCCATATCACATATAAAAAAAGCAATGTTGCAAACAAATAGGTAACTACCCAAGCTTTTCCTACTTCAAATGTAAACAAAACGGATTGAAGCAGAGAAAAGGATAATCCAATATTTTGTTTTACATATATGATTAATTGCAGTACAGGAAAAAAAGAGAAAAGACCGATTCCTCCTATTGCTGACAAGAGCACCCATTTTGGAACACGAATACCTGGTTTAAAATGGATTGATACAAGCGAAAGAATAAAAGTACCGACAACAATAGCAAAACTTAGATATAATAAAGCCTGCGTAAGCGTACCAAGAAGAATCATATCTATTTCTTCCTTTTCATTACCCAGACAAAGCTTATAACAATAATGACTATACCGAGTAGAACAGGAATGAAAATGGATGCATTATTGTTTTGCTGTTTTTCTTGATCTTCTTCAACGGTTGATTGAGTCTGTGCTTCTTCTGTAGTTTCTGCCTCTTCTGTTGCTTCTGCTTGCTCTGTTGCTTCGCCTGCTTCTTCAGGTGTTTCAGAAGCTGGAACGTCTACAGTAAACGATATTGCTCCGTCAACAGGATGGCCGTCCGCTCCGATAATATTCCAATTTACTTGGTATTCCCCACCTTCCAAAGGTTTTGACAAACTTCCCGTCATTTGTTTTTCTGCTAGGGAAATATTTTCAACAACAATAGACTCTCCTGAAGAATTTACAAGCTCAAATTTGCTTCCCTGTTCTATTTTTGTTTCAAAATTTAAAGTAATGGTTTGGACTTCTTCCTTTACGACTGTTCCATCTTCAGGGAAGGAACTCTCTAAGCCGGTATGTGCCATAGCATTCTGGACTAATACCAGAAAGAATAACATAACTGTCAAAAATACTAGTTTTTTCAATATAACTAACCTCCTAATAGTATTAATTATTCTATTGTAGCAAAGGCGATTATTATACTCAAAGAATATCGTCAAAAGGAAGCCCTTCTAAGGAATAGACCTGAAAGTTGAACAGTATTTGATAACTAACAAGGTCAGTGATATTATGAAAAAATGAAAATAACAAATGAATAATCCTATTCTAGATTGAGAAAAAAGGAAGTGCGCGAATTGTCAAACTTACCCTATTCCTTATGTGATAAAAGTCGTGATACGCTTCAAGCCGATTGTGCAAACTGCTTTGGGCTATGCTGCGTAGCACTCCCATTTGCCGCTTCTGCAGACTTTGCAGTGGATAAAGCCGGGGGAAAACCTTGCTCCAATTTACAAGAAGATTTTCGATGCCGTATTCATACAAACCTAAGAGAAAAAGGCTTTCGGGGCTGTGCCGTTTATGAATGCTTCGGGGCGGGTCAAAAGATTTCTCAGATTACCTTTGCTGGCAAGGATTGGAGAGACAACCCAGAAACAGCAAAGGATATGTTTGAAGCATTTCCTATCATGCAGCAGCTCCATGAAATGCTTTGGTATCTGACAGAGGCTTTATCAAGAAAAGAAACGGTAACCATCCATAGTGATCTTCAGAAATCTATTGAAAAGACAGAAGAACTTACTTTTCTTCCAACCGGTTCACTCATGGAACTGGACATTCCTGTACTTCGGGCAGAAGTAAACACATTACTTCTACGGACAAGCGAACTTGTACGCGTAGAAGCGATTCAAAAAAATAGAAAATCTAATGGACGTCAGAAAACATATGGAAGAGGCACTGATTTCATTGGTGCCAATTTAAGAAAGAAGGACCTTAGCGGAGCTAACCTAAGAGGGGCACTCCTAATTGCTGCAGATTTAAGAGAAGCTGATTTACGTTATTCTGATGTAATTGGAGCCGATTTCAGGGATGCAAATTTAAGCGGTGCCGATTTAACCGGCAGTATCTTTCTTACTCAGGATCAGCTAAACGCTGCAAAAGGCAATCTCCGAACAAAATTACCGCAAGACCTTAAGCATCCCTCTCACTGGCTGCATTGATTCAAATCTATTTGTAAAAAAAAGGGGAAGAATTTTTGGGAGGAAGATTAGTATGTTACACATACGAAAGGCAAGAATGGAAGATTTACCTGAACTAATTAGGATAGAAAACCAATGTTTTTCAAAAGAAGAGGCTGCTACAGAAGAAGCTTTTAAAAAACGAATTCAAACCATTTCAGATAGTTTTTTTGTCGCGGAAAGAAATGACAAAATAGTTGGTTTAGTCAATGGACCTGTCATTGAAACAGCCGTTATTACTGATGACTTGTTTACTGAAATAAAAATCAATCCTAGTATCGGAGGTCATCAAAGTATATTAGGACTGGCAGTAGCCCCACAGTATCAAAAACAAGGGATAGCAACAACCTTACTAGCACATCTGGAAAAAGAAGCAAAGGAAAAAATCCGCCAGTCCATTACACTAACCTGCAAAGAAAACCTCATAACGTTCTACGAAAAACATGGGTATACAAACATAGGTCTCTCAAACTCTCAACATGGCGGAATCTGCTGGTACAATATGATAAAAGAATTATACTAAAGAGGAATTTTCGTATTTGTCATAAATAAGGTCTGCTCTCGTGCTTCCAAATGGAAAGCAAGGGAACAGACCTTATTATTTTTACACTTGAAACTCCTGTGCAGATCCGCCTTCGTTGTTTAAAATACGAATGGTTTCTGGCTGTACTTCGAGAAGCACATAGTTTGGATCATCTGGTCCGGCAAACCACTTATTAAAGGAATCATCCCAGAATTGCTGCTTCAAATCCTGTGATTGATTAATGATGGTCTTTCCGGAAACCTCAATATAGCTGTCATTTAACCCTTTATCCTCATAGCCTAACAAAACCGAAGCAGAAGGATTTTTCTCTAACTCATGCACTTTCTCTGTATCCAATTGGGTTGGTGTATACAGTGTTAAATCCTTATTATAAAAAGTCATATAACGAGTGTGCGGTTTGTTATTTTCTACATTTGTTAATACACCTGTTCGATGATTAGTAATAATCTCTAACGCCTTCTGTTTCAAATTATCCTGATTCAATCCAAGCACTCCCTTTCTTTCTTAAGGTTAAGCAAGAAAATTTATTCAGTTAACAATGATGCTTCTATTTTTTGAATCATGGTCATTCCTAAATCAAGCGGCGGGTCTGATTCTTCCGCATCTTTGTCAACCGGCTCGCTAAATTGATTGAACGCCGCAGAAGAATTACTGTTATGCGCGTGGTCATCCAATCCTATTTGATACTTATGAGTTAATAAGAAAGGTCTCCCAATTTTTACTCTGCAGCCCCTTGCATCTAATTGTCCGTCAACCGCCTTAAATGGCACCCTTAAAAACTGATAACCAGCTTCTTCACCTATCTTGCAGTCAAAATATCCATGTTCATATTCCCAATTTCCTCCAACTGAGAAGCCATACGGCTTCAAAGAAAGCTCAAGTTCATACATATCAAATACCTTGCCCTCTAATATAGAAGGTAATTCAATCATCTTCATACCCCTTTCAAAGCCTTTTTCTTAGCTTCTCCCTATAATCATGGAGTTAACCCCTAAGAATCCCAGCATGTTTACTTTGTCATGTTGAATAATATATATCCAACTTATTAAATCGACATAGGAATTCTTTTTCTCTCATGCGCGGGTAGTAAACATGGTTCTTACGCCAGATATTTGACTCATCCGTGTGAAAATTCCTTTTCATACGCCTTTCAGCGGAGCTGAAAGGTTACGAGATGGTCATGAAACGGGAGGAGAAAACTCGTTTTCTCCTCCCGTTTCATGACCATCTCGCTTAAATGATTCAAATATCTACTAGTATATGTCGAAATATTAAAAAGGACATATATATTTAACACTTCCAAAGTTTATCAAGCATTTCCGGAGGGGATGGGCGCCCAAAGTAATAACCTTGTCCAATCACTTGAAATGATTGAAGATATTGTACTTGTTCTTCCGTTTCAATCCCTTCAATAACAATTTGCATATTGCCAAACCTTGGAGCATTTAAAATCGTATTTAAAATAGATACTTTGCGAGTATTATGTATATCATCAATTAAAGATTTATCTATTTTTAACGTATCGAACTCAATCGCAGAAATTACATTTAATGAAGAATAACCTGTTCCAAAATCATCAATTGCGAAAAGAATACCGCTTTTTTTCAATTCTTCAATAATAATAAGTGAGTCTTTTACATTTAACATAACCGTTTCTGTTATCTCAATCTCTAAGTCGCGAGGATCCATATTCTCTTCTTTCAGGATTCTTAGTATTTTCTTAGCAAAGTCATTTTCGCTAAATTGTCTTGCAGATACATTTACAGAAACCCTTACTTGCTGAAATCCTTGTTTTTTCCACCTTGTCACTTGACGACATGCCTCTCTTATTACCCATTCTCCTATCGGAACAATTAACCCCGTTTCTTCAGCAATGGGAATAAACTCCGCAGGCGAAACAAACCCAAAAGACGGATTCCAGCGAAGCAATGCTTCTACACCTACTAAATGGCCTGTTTGAATATCTATTTGCGGCTGGTAATAAAGTCTAAATTCATTATTATGGATTGCCTCACGCAATGCTTTTTCCAATTGATGCCTTCTAATGACTTTTTCATTTAAATCATCCGTGAAAAATTGATAATTATTTTTTCCTTTCTCCTTTGCCGAATACATGGCAAAATCCGCCTGCTTAAGTAGTGTTTCAAAATCATCAGTGTAATTGTTAAACAAACTGATTCCTATACTTATAGAAGTCACAATTTCATGCCCATTGACGAGAATAGGTTTAGTCATTTCTTTTAAGATGAGTTCCGCCATCCTCCTAACCTCTTCTTCTGGCAAATTCTCTTGAACAATAATAAATTCATCCCCGCCCATTCTTGCAATTAAATCATTTTTTCTGAATGAATTTTTTACACGGTCGGCAACTTTCCTGAGAAAAAGATCCCCTGTATGGTGGCCTAAAGTATCATTAATAATTTTAAAATTATCAATGTCAACTTGAAAAAGGGCACTAGAATATTCGTTTTTCTTCGCTCTTTCCATTAGGTTTTCAAATTCTTTATAAAACCAAGTTCTGTTTGGAAGCCTTGTTAATTGGTCAGTAAAGGCTAGTTCTGTCATTTTTATCTGTGCATCTTTTAACTTGCTAATATCTTTGGCAATCCCATAAACACCAATGATTTCATTTTCTACAATAATTGGAAACTCCGTTATATAGACTGGAATCTTTTCACCGTTTTTACGAATAATGATTATTTCGTCACTTTGAGACTGCCCCTTTACTGTTTTTATAAACATTTCTTTTGCCCTATCCAAATCTTTCGAATCAATAATAGGTTGAAATGTCATGTGTACTAGCTCTTCCTTCGAATATCCTAACATGCTTTCTAAGAACGGATTAACTTCTGTAATAAACCCCTTACAATCCAAGGAATAAACGCCATCTGGATTATGTATAAATAAAGATTGAAGACGTTGTCTGCTGGCTTCCAATTCCTTAATCATTTTTTTTCGTTCTGTCAAATCCCTCAATATAAGTTGAATAGTCGGCTTTTGATTGTAGAAAATTCGAACCCCGTTAATTTCTACATCAATTGGCGTTCCACTTAACGTCCTAAGTTGTAATTCAACCGGTTTTACATCCCTTCCTTCAAATAACAGCTCTAACCGCTTTTTTATCATTTCCCTATATTCTGGAACAATGAAATCCATAATCTTTTTTCCCAACAGCTCATTTTTATTTGACGCATGAGCCATTTGCACGCATCTTTCATTTACGAAAAGAATCTCTTCCCCATCATGAACAATAATCGATTCTGGAGAGTTTTCCACTAATCGCCTGTATCGCTCTTCGCTTTCTTTCATTTGATCCATCAGCCTTCTTTCGGAAAGCAGCTGACGATAATCAAAAAAAGCTAAACAAAGGGCAAACACCATAATTAAAAGGGTCAATAAAGCTATGATAAGCACCAGCTCAAAGAGTTCAATCCCGTTGAGGACAGGGCTGTTATCAGGAATAATCGTCACCGCTTTTGAACCAGTAAAATGCATAATATATTTTGTTAATCCTAGTAATATAGACGATATAACATATTTATATCGATGTACTTTACTATTCTGTTTGAGCTGTATAAGGAGGTTGATAAAAATAAACGCAAAAAGAATCGATAGAACAAGCGATAGAAAAAAGAAAAAGGATGTAAAATGAATGATTACTGCCTGTTTTATCGCCGCAGTTGCGGTATAATGAAAAGCATTTAATCCTAATCCCAGCATCAAAGTGCTTTGAATTATTTTTCTTTTTGTTACTGTTGTTACAGAAAGAATAGAAAAAGCAAAAAACGACGAAAGTACAGCTATGACTAACGACACGAAAAGCTGAACTAAATCATAGGTATAGGCAAAATGGTTGTTCTCACCTAATTCTTCAATTAAATGCATGGAATAGAAGCCAAGTCCAAAAATAAAGGAAACAGTATATATCCAGCCAGTCTTGCTAGATCTCCTCTTATCGATAATTCGTTCTGCCAAAATAAAAGCAGTGTATATTGAAAAGATACCAATAAACACAGAAATCAGTTCTAGAAAAGGACTATAAGAATCATTCATTCATCCATCTAACTCTCTTTCTATATAAAATGAAACTTCCATCAGTGGGTTTTTTCTTCATCTCCCACTGCTGGTTAGTTGAGGCCCACAGGATGTGGGTTACACAGACGTTGCCATAAATGTGGCGTTCCTAGTCTGTGATTCCACGAATGGGCCTTTACGAGCAGTTAGACCTCCCACCCATCTTCTGTTCATCCGCAAAATCTTAAGGTGGGAGTCTTACTGCTCGTTAAGAGTGGGATAAATATAGTCATGCATGATTATTCCCTAAAAGCCCTATAATAAAACGAAATGAAGTTATACACTTTTAGTGAAAATAAAAGAGCGATAAAACGAATCGCCCTTTTTCACAGAATAGCAAATTATTGAATGTCTATTTTACCGCTCGAAACACTAAGCCCTACACTATATTTTCCAGATCCATGTACACCGCTTATTGCCTGTTTATTTTCCTGCTTATTTTTCAAAGGAAATGAATTTGTAATAGAACCGCTGTTAACACTGCCTTCTAATGTAAAATCAGCATCATCAGGTAAATCTATCGTAGCATGACCAGAACTAACCCCTACTTCCATTGAATCAGTTAATTCATCTAGTTGAACATGGATATTCCCAGACGAAATATCTGCCGCTAACTTTCCTTGAAAGTGGTCAACATTGGCATTTCCAGAATGAATCTCAAATATGCCCTTTTTTGTATGAATGTTACCTAGCTTTACATTACCAGAATTCACCTCCAATGTAAGTTTATTCAGTTCTATTGGCTGGTCTTTTGATTTTCCTTCATAGTTCAAATTTCCAGATCCAATCTCAATCTCCATGGCGCGATTATAATCCTCCGGAACATATACGGTCAGTTTCGGACCTGAAAAGAAAGAGAAAGACTGAAACCAACTGCGCTTGTACTCAACCTCAATCATATTGCCATTTTGACTAACCTGCAGTTTTCCTTTGCCATCTAATTTCGCTTCTACATCGTCACGCTCTTCTGTAACAATTTTTGTACTAATTCCCGAAACGTCAAGCTGGATTAATTCCGTATCCCTAGTCACTTCAGCTGTCTGTGTACCAAAACCAAACCAAGAGGAAGGAATTGAAAAATAGAGAACAAAACCAGCCAGAAGAATAACAACAAACATCATTAATTTACGCAAATAAAATTACCTACCTTCTAATAGTATTTTTTTCACTATCGATAGATAAATTTTAGCCAATATAAAAGCATCCAACAATGAACCACAGTTTTATTTATCGCTACGACTTAAGATGTATCAGCCATCCTCCGCCTGTATACCAAGACCTTTATTAACAACTACGACATCTAACTTTTAACTTTTTTCAACTTTGCTTCTAAAAATGCTTTAAACTCTTCTTTTGTTTTACTAGACTCCATAGCTTCTTTCACTAGACTCATCCATTCTTTTGAGAGAGTTCCTTCATTTGCTGCTTTCATACTCTTTGCCACCTTTATTGATTCATTTTTATATCATCAACTTTAGTTTCTGATATTCTACTATCACTTGATCGAGTTTTTGACTCATTTCAATCGTTTCATTATGGAGAAACCCCTTTTGTTCCCATATAGCCACAAGCTCGACCTTTAGCAGATTAATTGTTTCTTCTATTTGATTTATCTTTTCAAACATCATGGTTCTCCCCTTAATAAGTCATATATATGGTCACAAAAAACAAATGATAAAAATGTACTATTTCTATTATTTTTATTTATGTATTTATTATGACAGAATATGACGATAGTCAAAATCACCAGGTATTCTCATTCTTGTATAGACAAATCAATAGGATGATATAGGAATCTATTCCTATTAAAATTATAACAAAAGACCCAAATCTAGGACTTTATTTTCTCCTCGATTTGGGCCACCGATTATTTCATTTTCTTATATAATTTCTGCTTTTGACTGATTACCTCATAGAAGTCGTTCATTTCTGTATAGTAAAGCGTTTCTTTATCACCAAGTCCAAGAATACCAAACATACCGAGAGATTCATAAAACAGTTCATGTACTTTCTTCTGCAGCGTTTTATTAAAATAGATTAAGACATTACGGCATAGAATCACATGAAACGTATTAAAGGAGCGGTCTGATACAAGATTATGCTGAGCAAATAAGATATTTTTAGATAAAAATGAGTCAAATTTTACACCGTTTTTTGTGACAGTGTAATAATCCGAGAAGGCCCGCTTCCCTCCCGCTTGTATATAATTATTTGTATACTTTCGCATATACTCTAACGGAAACATTCCGCTCTTTGCTGTTTTTAAGACGTTCGGATTGATATCTGTTGCATATAGCTTCGTATTTTCATATAAACCTTCTTCATGCAGCAGCATGGCCATCGAGTATACTTCTTCCCCTGTTGAACAGCCTGCATGCCAAATTCTGATTGATGGATACGTTCGTAATAAAGGAACAATCTTTTCTCTAAATTCCTTGAAAAAAAGAGGGTCTCGGAACATTTCGGTGACATTAATTGAAAAGTCAGCGATTAATCTTTGTAAACAGGCGGGATCATGAAGGAGTTTTTCAAGCAATCCAGTAATACTTGTTAACTTTTCTGCCTGAACCCGATGCCAAATTCTTCTTCGTATGGAATGGTAGGCGTAATCCCGAAAGTCGTAGCCGCACCAATCATATACTCCTTTTAATAACAATTCAATTTCAATTTTCTCTAATTCAGTTTCGCAGTTTTCATGCATGGATAAAATACTAGTGTCAATGGATTCATTCACAACCATTTTCCCTTCCTATTGATATAACCAGACTTTCATCAAAGAAATCAACTGTTCAGGGTCAATCGGCTTCACAATATAATCCGATGCTCCAACCTCTAAACATTTCTCCCGGTCATTTTTCATCGCCTTTGCTGTCAATGCAATAATTGGGAGAGCCGTAAATTGCTCGATTTGTCTTATTCTTCTTATCGCCTCATACCCATCCATTTCAGGCATCATAATATCCATTAATACCAAATCAATATCCGGGTTATTCCGTATAAGCTCAAGACTTTCGATACCATTTTCGGCAAAAATCACTTCCATACCATTCATTTCAAGAATACTAGAAAGCGCAAATACATTACGAACGTCATCATCAACAAGAAGAATCCTCTTTCCTTGAAGGCCGGAAGGAATACTCATTTCTTTACTTAAAGCCATATCCTGTTCATTCTCCTGCTGTACGCTTTCCTGTAAAAATAATTCCAACTCCTCCTTCAAGCGTTGAGGTGAATGTTCATTCTTGATAATAATCGTATGAGCATACTTGCTTAATTGAATTTCCTCTTTAGATGTTAAATCACGTCCAGTATAAATAATGACTTTTACTAGATTCAGAGGGTCATTTTCTTTTATTTTTTCCAATAGAGCAAATCCGCTTGTATCCGTTAAGCCTAAATCAAGAATAATACAATCAAAGCCAGTAACCTTTAATTCCTCCATCGCCTCACTGCCTGTTGCAACAGCTTTCATAATGACATCCATATCCCCAAGGAGCTCCATTAAGCTGTTGCGCTGCCTCATATCATCATCAACAATTAATAGTCTTTTAATCTGATTGTCTTCTGTCTGTTCTACTTCTGAATAAAGAGCTTCACTGCGGGTTTCTTCATTCGAAAATGTATGTGTTTCTTCCTTTGCAGCTGCCGCTTCATCAGCTATGACCACTCGATTTTTCACTATATTCTCTACATAGTCACCTATGTAGAACGAAAAGGTACTTCCTTTCCCTGGATCACTTTCAACTGCAATAGACCCGCCTAATAAGGAAGCAAGCTCTCTGCTGATGGACAAACCTAGTCCTGTTCCACCATACTTACGGCTTGTTGTACCATCCTCCTGTTGAAAGGCTTCGAATATTAACCCTTGCTTTTCTTTTGAAATGCCAATCCCTGTATCTTTCACAGCGAAAACAAGCTTATTTGGTTTACCAGTTTTCGATTCCACACCAATTTCCAATCTTACTTCGCCTTCCTCAGTAAACTTAAAGGCATTTGATAACAGATTTTTCAATACCTGCTGAATGCGGACTCCATCACTCCAGATGGATGGCGGCAATCCTTCTTGTAAGCTAATGATTAAATTTAATTTCTTTTCATTAGCAACCGGTCTAAAGTTGGATTCAACAAAGCTTACAATATCGTTTATCAACACGTCACTCAGGTGAATTTGTGTTTTTCCTGACTCAATTTTCGCTAAATCTAAAATATCATTGATTAGTACTAACAAATCATTACCGGAGGAATAGATGGTTTTTGAGAACTCTACTTGTTTTTGAGTGAGATTACCATCAGGATTATCAGCTAATAGCTTTGATAAAATTAACAAACTATTTAATGGCGTCCGAAGCTCATGTGACATATTAGCAAGGAATTCTGATTTATATTTCGAACTTAAGGCCAGTTCCTTCGCTTTTACTTCTAGCTCTGCTCTTGCTTTTTCTACCTCTCGATTAGTACGTTCAAATTGCTTATTCTGTTCTTCCAGGCTTCTTGCTTTTTCTTCTAAATCGACATTTATTTGTTCAAGCTCTTCTTGCTGCATTTGAAGTTTTTCCTCTGACTGACGAAGTGCCTGAGTTTGTTCCTCGAGTTCTTCATTCGTTGCTCTTAATTCTTCCTGCTGATTCTGCAGCTCCTCAGATTGTGCTTGAATTTCTTCCATTAGTGTTTGTGATTCTTCAAGTGATTTAGCTAATTGAATTCTGCCCATCACACTTTCAAGAATAATTCCTACACTGTTAATTAATTCCTCTAAAAAGCTCTGCTGAGTTTCACTGTAAGGTTTAAAGGCTGCTATTTCTATGACCGCTTTGACATCTCCCTCAAAAAGGATGGGTAAGACATATAAATTCAGTGGAGCAGCATGACCAAGTCCTGAAGAAACTTGAACATAGTCGGCTGGCACTTCTGTCAAAATAATAGGTGTTTTTTCCAAAACCGCCTGACCGATTAGACCTTCTCCTACAGGGATAGTATTCGAAACATGTTTCCTTTCTTTAAAAGCATAGGAAGAAACAAGCTGATAAACCGGCTCTTGATCTTGTTCATTCAGATTCTTTACATAAAAAACGGCATGACTTGATTCTAGCAATGGCACGACCTTTGAAAGGAGTGTACTACCTAATGTTTTTACATCCTTCAATCCGTTTAAGCTCGTCGTAATGTCAGCAAGATTTGACTTACTCCACGTTAATTCATTTTCCTTCGTCTTTTGAATTTGCAGTGATTCTGTCATTTGATTAAAGGAAATAGCCATTTCGTCCATCTCATCATTCGAGCGGATGTCTACCTTCGTACTTAGATCCAACTTCCCATTTGCTACATTACTCATCATTTTAGACATATAATTCAACCGCGTCGTAATCGAGCGGATATTGGTATAAAGAATGCTAGTAACCAAAATAATTCCAACTGCTAATATCACAGCGCTAATCATGATTTCCCGTTGAAAATCTTTTAACATCGCTGTGACAGATTTCTCCAGCTTCGAATTGAATGTGTTTGTAATCTCGGAAATGACCTCAAAAAAATCCTCATGTATGGAGGCAGAACTTTCATCAATTAATGCAAGTGCATCTTCTTTGTTCTCATTAGAAACAGCGGCAATTACTCCATCCTTATACAGATTAAATTCATTATTTGTCTGTTTTAACCTCGCAATCAACTCTTTTTGCTCAGCTGTATTCACATTTGATTCTAGAAAGATAATGTTTTGGTTTATCTCATCTTTTAACGATTCTAAAATAATTAATTCTTTTTCTAGTGCAGCTTCATCAGTAAAAATCACCAGATTTCTGAGATGAATTCCTGTATTTTTTACATCTGTTTGAATCTGTCCAGCTAGTTCGGATAACTTATAGTTTGTTTGTACCGTACGACTTGTTGTATTAAGGTCCGTATTTTGAATCCACCCAATACCAATAAGAATAAAAAGGAGTACCGGTAACGTACATAGTGCTAATATTAACTTTGTTTTGATTTTCATCATTATGCCCTTTCCACTAATACGTTTACTTGATTGATTTTAGAATAGAGACTTCTCCCTCTTTGATGCAGGTTTCATAGACCATCGATATGGCTTGAACTCGATCCGATACATGCAGCTTTTGAAGGATTTTTGTAATATGATTCTTGACTGTATGTTCACTAATATATAATGCCTCAGATATTTCTTTATTGCTTTGTCCACTAATAATACAGGTGAATACATCCATTTCCCTTGAAGAAATATTATATTGATTTTTTATTTGCATAAGAGCAGCTTCAATCATTTCTTGTTTAAGATTTTTATCCTGATTAGAGTAAATAGGAGTTGATGAATGAAAGTTCATATTTTGAAGGATTTCTTCATGTTTCTTTACTGGTTCTTGCGCGGTCTGTTCACTGCTATTTGATAAAAACTCTTCAAAATCAATGGGTAATAAAGGTGGGCTGCATAAATGTCCCTGGTATTGCTGGCAATGATAATTTCGCAAAAGATTCAATTGCTCTAATGTATCTACCCCTTCAGCAATAACAGATAATTGAAGGTTTTTCGCTAAAGAAGTAATACATTCAATAATCACTTTACTCTGATGCTGATTCTCAGAAATATCTTGAATGAAGGATTTATCAATTTTCAGCATATCAACTGGAAAACGTCTTAAATAATTCAATGAGGAATAGCCCGTTCCAAATTCATCGAGAATAATTTGTACTCCCATATTCCGAAACTGTTGCAATTTTTTTATTATCACATCTTCGTTCCTTAAAATAACTGACTCTGTAATTTCAACCTCAATGAACTCTGGATTTACCCCTGTTTCAGATAGAATGAATTGAATACGCTCCACTAAGTTGTTTTGTAAAAATACTTGAGCAGGCACTTTAATTGCTACTCGAACGGGTTTCCGTTCTTTTTCTTTCCAACTGGTAAATTGTCCACAAACTTTTCTTAGTACCCATTCACTAATTTCAGGAATTTGCCCATTTTCTTCTGCAAGGGGCATAAACTCTTCAGAAGAAATGGTTCCCCAACTTGGATGATTCCAACGTAACAAAGCCCTAGCGCTCAACACTTTACCAGACTCCATATCTACTCTTGGTTGATAGACAAGAACGAGTTCCTCTCTTTCAATCGCTTTTCGTAAATCATTCCTCATTTGAAAGCTGCGGTATGAATTGAAATTCAATCCCGAGTGAAAGACCTTATATTTATTTTTCCCTTGTTCTTTCGCCTTGCGTAAGGCAGTATCTGCATTTTTAATTAAAGAAACGGAATCTTCCCCATCATAAGGAAAAATACTTAATCCAATCGAAGTTGTCATAAACAATTCATATTTATCAATATAATAGGGCTCTTTACATGCTTCTAAAATTCTTTCGGCGACTGACAAAGAGTTTTCACGGTCTGTTTCGGGCAAAATGATGTTAAATTCATCACCATCCACTCGCGCCAAAAAGTCACCATCTCTTAATACCCCAGCCAATCGTTTGGTAATTTCCTGCAGTAGTCTATCTCCAATGACATGGCCAAGAGAATCGTTTACATACTTGAACCGATCCATATCTAAGTACAAAACCCCAAATGCTTGATTCTTTCTCCTAGCCTCATTTATTTGCAAAGTTAACTGACCATTAAACTTTCGTCTATTTGGCAAGTCTGTCAAACCATCATGAAAAGCCATATATTCAATCACTTGATTTTTTTCTTCAAGTGCCTGGGCTTGCTTTATCAATTTTTGCTTCATTTTATACAACTCAACAAAACCTTCAACCTTTGATTTTAAAATAAATGGATCGAAAGGCTTAAGGAGATAGTCAATGGCTCCTACTGAATAACCCATGAAAATATGCTCAGAATCCATATGATTAGCAGTAATAAATAAAATGGGAATGTTTTTTGTTTTTTCCCGTGTCTTAATGATTTTCGCCGTTCCAAATCCATCCATTCCCGGCATTTGGACATCTAATAAAATAGCGGCAAAATCATATTTTAATAGATATTTAAGTGCTTCTTCACCAGAATAGGCTTTAATTAAATTGTATTCCTCATTTTCAATGATCGCTTCTAAAGCTAATAAATTTTCTGCCCGATCATCTACTAGGAGAATATTAATTGGTTCATCGATTTTCATAACAAATTTAACCCCATTCCCACTGTAGATTGTACTATCTATCTAGAATAGCACATTATAGTAAAATGGTCAGAGTTAATTTATAGCATCTACAGTCAATAAAATGTATTATCTATAAAATTATTCTATTAATTATTTATAAAGCTCACACCACCTTATGTAATGTTCGAATTAAAGAATCAAAATGTGGCTTAATGATAAAATCTTTCGCTCCATTTTTTAACGCTTCTAAAATCATCGTTTTTTGAGTAGCTGCCGTACACATAATGACGTTTGCAGATGAATCATACGCTTTTATTTCTCTCAGTGCATCAAGACCATTCAGATTAGGCATTGTGATATCCATTAAGACGATATCAGGAGAAAACGCCTTATATTTTTGTATCGCCTCGTATCCGTCTTTCGCTTCTGTAATCACATTATACATACTTTCGTGCAGCATATCCTTTAACCACTTTCTCATAAACATCGAATCATCTGCTATCAGTACCGTTTTTATCAACTCACATCATCCTTCTTCTCTATAATTTTTTTGATATATTTTTTACTTAAGATTCCTATATAAAACAACCCAATTGTAATCTTTATCTTTATTTTCCTAGAAATACAAAAGAAAAGATATCACCATGTATTCTTATTATTGATAGGAGTCACTTCCTATTATTACTTTTGATATAGTGTAAATAACCTATACAAAAAAATAGCTTCCAGTCGGAAACTATTTCAGCAAAAATCGTTGAAAAAGATACTTTTATGTGAAACGAAAGTTTTTTAACTTACTCCGCAAGATTGACCTTTTTTAGATAGTTCATCTTGTCTTCCTTAATAAAATGACAATTGGGAAGGAGAGGATTGTTTTTTAGTTGCAGTGAAAAGTAATTGAATATTTTCATCAGTTTAACTTTTTCATCCTCGTCATATAAAAACTGGAGTCCGTATTGAAAAATATCCTCTATTTCATTTTTCCACACAACATAGCCATGTAGTGTTAGCGGCTGACCCATAATTATTACTTCAAATTGAAATAAAATATCTGGACGAATCGGTAACTGAATGGTTGAAAGGAACTTCAGACCTCCAGCACCTATATCTTCAATTAATACTTCTGTCTTCCCTAATTCAACCCTCTGGCCTTGTATGGAAGTTAATGTCATTTGAGAACTCAATGGAAAAACCAAGTTCACTCTAGAAAATTTTCTTCTCTCTGGAAAATTAATTTTTTCACTTGTATAAGTAGGTTTAAGAATGACTCTTTTTAATAGCGACTGAAACTCTTTTTCTGTAACGGGCTTACTAAAAAGATAACCTTGAATTTCATGACATTCTTGTTGTTTTAAAAATGCTAATTGCTCCATTGTCTCTACACCTTCGGCGACAATATTCATATTCAATCCTTTAGCCATAAAAATAATTGATTTAATAATCACTTCTACATTTGGTGTTATGGTTATTTGTTTAATAAAGGATTGATCAATTTTTATCGTATTAATTGAAAAATCTTTTATATGTGTCAAAGAAGAATATCCTGTTCCAAAATCGTCTAAAGCCATTTTGATGCCAAAACTGCTTAAAAATCGAAAGGCTGCTTCCACTTCCTTCTCATGTTGAATTAAGGTTGTTTCAGTCATTTCTAACTCAATCAATGCAGGATCAATCTCAGCATCTTTTATTGTATTAATGATGGTGGATTTCCAATCATTTCTTAAAAATCGCTGCGCAGTGATGTTAATGGAAATAGGCACAACCGGTATATGATTTCGTTCCCATTCTGAAATATAATGACAAACTTGTTTGAGTACCCAATCACCAATTTCATTAATAAAACCAGTTTCTTCTGCAAGAGGAATAAATTCCTTTGGTGAAACAAGACCCCACACTGGATGCTCCCAGCGAACTAACGCCTCAGCACTAACCATTTTTCCAGTCATCGTATCTACTCTTGGTTGAAAGTGAATAACTAATTGTTCATTTGTGATTGATTTTCGTAAATCTCTTTCCAAATCATATTGTTTAAACGAGGAAATATTTAAATTAGAAGAGTAAATCTGGTAATGATTCTTACCACTTACCTTCGCCCGATATAGTGCAGCGTCTGCATTCTTGAAAATTTCTTCAACCGAGGATCCATTAGATGGATAGGTACTGATTCCTATACTTGCCGTCATAAATAACTCAAAACCCTCAATCATGAATGGTTTATTTAGGCTGTCTATAATCGTTTTGGCTAAGGATTCCGGATAGCCCGAATGTGCATAATCCCAAATGACAATGCCAAATTCATCTCCGTCCATTCTTGAAAATAAAGAACTTTTCTTTAATAGCTTGCTTATTCTTTGACTAAATTTTTGCAGCAATTGATCTCCAATTTTATGGCCGAGACTTTTGTTAATATTCTTGAACCTGTCCAAATCCAAATACATGATAGAAAATGGTTCTTTTTTCTCTCCTGATAATTCAATTAATGAATTGATTTTACTTTCAAAAAGTGTCCGGTTAGGTAAGTCCGTTATTGGATCGTGATAAGCTAAATGTTTAATTCTTTTTTCATACTCTTTTTGATCTGAAATATTAGATACAATTCCATCGATTCTAATTAAACTCCCATCTGAATCAAAGACAGGTATTGTTTTGTCCTGCACCCAAATCATTTCACCATTTTTGTGAATAATTCGATATTGAAGGTTAAAACTTATTCCATCAGCTAACTTAGAATATTCAACTAAATAGGTTTGGAGATCATCCTTATGAATAATTGATTCCCAAGAATTGATTGTCCTGAAGTTTTCAGGAGGATATCCTGTTACATCCCCTATTCCTAGAGAAGTCATAATGATTTCACCTTTTTGAACATCAAACGATCTGATGCCTAAAGATAGATTGTCATATATATTTTCAAATCTACGCTCACTTTCATGAAGTTTTATTTCAAGCATTTTACTTTTTGTAATGTCTTTAACAACTGCATATACAATCGTTTCCATGTCTTGATCCATTATAGGTACATATGTGACATCAACATTAATTAATCTGCCGTTCTTATGAGTGATTATGCTCTGAAAATTTTGTGCGCTTCCGTTTAAGGCTAATTTATAATGGTTGTGATTCATTCTTTTATGGTTTTTATAAAAATATCGTTCTAAACTACTGGTCAAATCCTCGTCTGTATAACCAAATAGTCTTTTTACTGCATCATTGTAATTGATGATTTCTCCATTTTTATTTAAAGTACAAACAGCATCAGGATGGTTCTTAAATAAGGTCATAAATTTTGTTTCGCTAAATAATGATTCCTTTTCAATAAAGCGAAAGGACTGAATGTTGTTTGAATTACTTATTTTTTGCTTAAATATTGAGAATTTCGCCATTTTATCCTCCCCTATATTGATGTTTATAACGAAAATGTATTACCGCCACAATCTTTAGCATGATAGAGATTGATATCAGCCGCTTTATTTAGCTGATCCACATGATTTGCATATGTTGGGTATAATGCAATCCCAATGCTTGCCGTAATACATACCTGATGTCCTTTCAAAAACATAACTTCTCTTATTACTTCTAATATTCTCTTTGATATTTCTATTACTTCATTCTCATTCCTAATTTCAGGCAATACGATGGCAAATTCATCCCCACCCATTCTTGAAACCGTATCCTTCTTGCGTAACGATGAACGGACTCGTCGGGCAAATTCTTTAATCACTTCATCCCCGATATCATGACCAAGGGTATCATTGATTTGCTTAAATTTATCACAATCTAATACCATTAACGCTGTTAAATTACCTGTTCGTTCAGATGTAATAATGGCTTGATTCAAACGCTCTGTGAACAATCTCCTGTTTGGAAGTCCTGTTAAATAGTCGTAAAAAGCCATTTTAGCTAATTTTTCTTCTTTTCTTTTCGTTTCAGTAATGTCACTTGAAATAACAATTATTTTCTCCAGTTCACCATCTGAAGTAAAGACAGGCGTAAAATGCGAATGAAGCCAAATGGCATAGCCATCTTGATGTACATGTCTAATTTCTACTTCATAATACTTGTTTGACTTTTTTATTTTTCCTATGATTGTTAATGCTTCTTTTGCATCCTCTGGATGAATATATTCTAAAAAGGATTTTCCAATCGCATTCCTAATGGGATGACCCAAGATATCCTCTAAGGAGGGTGAGGCATAGATAATTTTCCCTGTGGGATTTAAAATTTTTATTATATCTTTAGAATGTTCAGCAATAATGCGAAAGCGCTCTTCACTTTCTCGCAACGCTTTCTCTGCCCTTCTTTTAGTGGTAACATCCCGAAACATGACTACGATAGAGGTTTTCCCTTGTTCCTTAATGGGTGCAGATGCAGTTTCTGCGTAAATTACATCTCCCTCAAGAGTTAAAAATTTACCCTCTACCAAGTCACCCTTTTTTCCTTTATGAACCGCTTCTTGTATTCGTTTCATCACTTGCTCTCGATTACTCAGGTGAACAAAGTCCATTACATGCTTTCCAATTACCTGACTTGCATGCTTTGCTTTTATTAGGTCCATCCCTGCCTGATTCATATAAGTGATTTTTCCTTCCGTATAAACGACTAATCCTTCTGGTGAAGATTCTAAAACTTTTCGGTATCTTTCTTCACTTTCTTTTAGCTTTAACATCATTTTATTTGCATCCGTTACATTTTTATAAGTAACGATGGCTAATGTTTTCCCTTTATTAATTGGCCGATATGTTGCATGAACATCTATGACGATGCCGTCTTTTCTCCTTCTTTTCGTATCAAACAGTAATAATTCACCTTTTACTCGCAACCGTTTTAATATTTCTTCTAGATGGCTTTCCTGTTCCTTCAGATAGGTACAGGATAACGACAATTGAGTCATCCCTGCTGTCTCCCAACCGAACATCTCTTCAAAAGCAGGATTTGCTTGTAAAATAGATCCGTCATATCCAATCATACAGATTCCATCTGTTGTATAATTCCAAACAAGCTCCAGATCTTCTTTTATTTTTATCATTTCTGCTTCAGTCTTTTTTTCTTCTGAAATATCGCGGCCAATACTAGAGATTCCTATCACATGCCCATATTCATCATAAAGAGGAAATAAAGTCATACTAATATCTAACAGTTCTCCCGTTTTCTTCTGACGCTTGACATGTATTCCTTTCAACTTCTTACCATTTTGAACCTGTTCATACAAATGATTCTTCTCATTCTTCAACCAATCAGGAATAATCGGGTTCTCTTTACCCAATACATCCGCCTCTGTAAACCCATAGATTTTTGTATAGGCTTCATTAATAAATTCGACTTCTCCATTTAGATTTGTAATGGAAATAGAATCTGCACTATCATGTAAAAAAGATTCCAGCTGTAATTTCACATGATGAAGCTCTTCGGCCGCTTTCTTCTCATTTGAAATATCCCTAGCTATTCCATATACTCCTTTTACTTCCCCTTCAATCATAATTGGGATGTTTTTCACATTAAGATAGACTTCTCTTCCATTCTTGTGATAAATAAACGTTTCATAACGGACTGTTTCGCCTTCAGAAGCAAGCAGAAACAGACTGTTAACCCTCTCCAATTCTTTCTTTGACATAATATTCGAGAAATTAGTTCCAATTAATTCCGTATTTTTATATCCAGTAATTCTTTCAGTCGCAGGGTTTACTTCTAAAAAATAACCTTCTCTATCAAACGTAAAAACGGCATCATCATTTTGCTCTAGGAGAGAGGATAATCTTTGTTCATTTTTCTCAAGCAGCTGCTTAGACCGTTGAAGCTCTAAGAATTCTTTGCTCCGATCCGTAATATCTCTTACAACCGCAATAATAAAAATCTCACCCCAGTCAGAGATAGGAGTTAGAATGGTTTCACAAAACATAATCTGTCCATCCTTGAGCTCCAGCTCGTCCTCAAATGTAACAACTTTTTTATACTTTGCAGCTTTTAAATAGTAGCGCTTTAAGTAATTTGCTTTCTCCTCCGGCAATACTTCATCAAATGATTTTCCTATTAATTCTTTCTCAGTATTCAAGGCAGACAAACCAGCATGGTTTGCATATAAATAAGTTAATTTATCCTCTTCAACACCAACTATGTAAACAAAATCTTGTAATGAGTTAAATATACCGGTAATAAATGCTATGATTTGTGTCAAATCCTTTGACATGTGACTCTTTATGAAATCGCTCAACTGCATTCCTTCATCATCCCTTAATAGAAATTGCCCTGTTAGAGGAAATATCACCTGTGATATTTTCTCCATTTTTATCCTTAATAATATTTTCTTAGAATATAACAGGAAAAGATATCACCCTGTATTCTTATTGTTAATAGGAGTTAATTCCTATTAACGGTGTCACTATAGTGTTTTCTTTTTTTGTTTGTATACTCACTTGACTTTACAAAAGGTTCGTCTACTTAGGATAATGAAACAGCATGACGAAAAAAATGAAAACAAAAAAAGCCAGTCTGTTCCTAATTTCTCGTAGAACATACTGACCTTCTTTTTCTTACTTATTTGATATTTGCTCTGTTACTGACTCTGCCAAACGAATTCCTCTCCTAGCAATCAATAGATAGGAGAGTACTGCGATGGCTTCACAGATGAGAATAACAAGTCCCATCGGCCAGGCCGACTCACCATTACCAACTCCTACAAGTGGTGCCATAATCGAGCCTAAAATAAACGGCATTAACCCTAATAAAGCAGATGCACTTCCCGCTTGTTTGCCCTGACTTTGCATGGCAAGCGCAAAACAGGTGGTTGAAACAATCCCTACACTTGATACAACTAAAAATAATGCAAGCAACACTCCTGGCAACCCTGCATTCAAAGCGAGCATAGCGGTAAGCAAGATACTCCCGGAAAGCGCAATACCGAGACCGATGAGCAGCATTTTGCTTTCCTTCACCTTGCCTGCTAGTCTTCCTGTTAACTGGCTAGCAATAATAATTCCCACCCCGTTGATGGCAAAAATGAAACTGAACGTTTGTGCGGATGCGCCAAAAATATTTTGAATCACAAAAGGAGATCCTGAAATATAAGCAAACATGGCAGCAGTAACAAAGCCTTGAGTAAATACATACCCCATAAAAACACGGTCATGCATCAGTCCTTTAAATGTACTAAGAGTTGCTTTTACTCCGCCTTTACTTCGTTTTTCGACAGCAAGTGTTTCTTTCACACCAAAGAACGCCATTGCAATCATGACGATACTTAGCATTCCCAATACAATAAAAACTCCCCGCCATGATGTAAACTGCAGCAGCTGTCCGCCAACAACCGGCGCCAAAATAGGTGCAGCTCCATTAATCAGCATTAATAGTGAAAAAAACTTTGTCAACTCAACCCCCGAATAAAGATCACGGACAATCGCCCGTGAAATAACCATTCCTCCTGCCCCTGACAACCCTTGAATAAATCTTAATAGGATTAAAATCCATACAGAGGGAGCACTTGCACAGAGAATAGATGAAAGACAATAGATTATTAAAGATATAATCAATGGCATGCGTCTTCCTTTTTGATCACTTAGGGGTCCTAGCAGCAGCTGTCCAATAGCCATTCCGAGTAAACAGGCAGTGATACTTAACTGTGCGACAGAGGTACTGCTTTGTAAATCTTCACTTAGTGCTGGCAGTGACGGCAGATACATATCAAGTGATAATGGTCCAATCGCAGCAAATGATCCCAACACTAACGCCATTTGCAGCCGCTTCGTTCGTTTCATTTTAATAGGTACAGCGTTACTTTCACTCATGGTAACATTCCCATCCTCTATTTAGTCTGTATGTAACAGAATATAATGGATTAAATTGGGAAGCAAGATATATGTTTTGCAGACTGTGATTTTTTTTACTTTTACACCATTTCTTTCACACTCATAAAAAAGGCGATATCCTCCCTAAGATATCACCTTTTCGATTATTTAAATTTCTCAGGGAATTGCTTCACAATTCCATCTGCTAAAACTCCTGATATATGAATCAGATGCTCTTCATTCAGGCCTGCTAAGCGAATATCCCCTTTCCAGTCTTTATTTAATCTGGCTGTAACCCCATCCGTTATAAATCTTAAATGGGTATAGAACATATCTGTTAGTTCTTCTTTTGACCAATTTGGATTAGCCTCTATTAAGAATTCGACAATAGCGTCCGCATTCCGAAACCATTCTTTATTATACTTCTCCACATTGTTTTGATCCTTTACTTTTGCGGCTTCAATAATTTTTCCGGCAATTAAAATATGTTTTTTTAATAATTCAGTCAGCTTATTGCCTGCTTCTGCTCCATAATAAGGCTTGATGATATTTCCGATATCCGTTTGATTTTGCAGCAGTCTTTCTAAAACATCCTTTTCATCCCCAAGTCCGGCAAGATTACTGATAATATAATTCCTTGTCCACCAAGCATGCTCAATCCAAAGCTTCTGCATATCATACTTAAATTTGAAGGCGGATTCATTATCACATTCTGTTTCCGAGCTTCCTGTTCCTTCTGCGTACACCATGGCGGGAGGGGTTAAACAAGCAAATAATGTAACCAAAACAATAGAAATGAACCACTTTTTCAAAATCCCTTGCTCCTTTACCAATTTTTTGACAGATATAGTATTCGTTCAATTTTTCTTCTTATGCTTGGAATATAGGATTTCTTAATAAAGACAAAAAAACACCTTAAACATGGCTAAGGTGTTTTATACGTTTCAGTTATTACTCTATTCAATTAATAAAGTTCAGTCTTATAGTCCTCTTTAAGACTACTTTTGATAGTTTCTTCAGTCATGCCTGGGAGTTTTACATGATCGGCAAGAATTTTTGATGCGTTTGGCAGTGAATCCTTATCGCCCCATGATTCAGGCTTCCACAGCCCAGACCTAATCATGGCTTTTGCACAATGAATGAAACATTCCTCCACTTCTACAAGAATGCCAAGCAGCGGCTTCTTGCCATTAACAGCCATTCGCTCAAGTAATGAATCATCCTTTACCAATGATGCTTTTCCATTTACCCTTAATGTTTCACCTAAACCTGGTATTAAAAATAAAAGACCGGCATTTGGATTGGATAAAATATTACGAAGGGTATCGCTCCTCTTATTTCCAGGACGTTCCGGGATTACTAAATGCTTTTCATCAAGAACGAACACAAATCCTGGCCTATCACCGCGGGGAGAAACATCACAATAACCTGATTCATCTGAGGTAGAAATAACCAAAAAGGGTGAACGAGAAATAAAATCCTTACAGTGACTATCTATATATGTAATCACCTTTCGCTTTACAAGTTCACTTGGATAACCAATAATGGATCGTAATTCTTCCTCTGTTTCAATTTTATCTTGATAGGAAACTGAAGGTTCCACTATTCATACACTTCCTTTATATAAGTAAGAGAACGATTCCTTTGCTCTACTGCTTGCTGATATATCCAGCTACGATTAGACCGCTTTCTACTTGGATTCTTACTAGCTTTTGAATCGAGATGACGGAATAGTTCAGTTCGCACTCTAGCCTTTCACAGTATTCTTTTAATCTTTTCTCTCCATTTTCAAGTGCTTGTTTGACTTTTGTTAAGTCATTTCGATTAACTGATTCATCTTGTTGAAGTCGTTCAAGTTCATATTCGATGGTACGAACGGACAAGCCCATATACAACCCGTTGTAGAACTTAGCTGTTTGCAGGTTATCAAAGACTTCCGATATTTTCGCAGGTCGATCAAACTCAGGCTCGCTGTTTGCCCATTTCATCTTGGCTTCGCTTCCTTCTAAGACAAACTTAACCACTTCATCAACTAGCTTCACAAATGGATTACTCTCTGTAATATAAGGACGTACTTCATTCAACATTTTTTCTAATAAGCTAAAATGAGCCTTGCCCATTTCAACATTCTGAAGAATCGCTTCTCTTCTTGTGATATCACCTTCTGTCATGTCCTGTATCCTAGAATCATAGAAATAAGGAAGCTCAGTAAGAAGGGTGATACAATCTGCTTTAGAAAGCGCATAGTCTGAACTTGACGTACCATTTTTTATGTCAGGTGCAGTTCCAGTATATTTTTCAGTAAAATCATAGGCATCCTTAATGCTCATACTTTTAAATATAGCTGGAGATAACTTTGTGATAAATGGCTCCTCCGGTTCACCTAAGCTCAACGGAATATCCTGTTTCAAAGCTGAATTTCGCAAACTCTCATATAACTCTGGAAGGTCATGTGATACATACCAATAAGCTCCTCCAAAACCCGCATTATGCAAGGAATACATAAACTCTGGTTTTGTTTCATCAATGATTTTCATTAACGCCTGAGTTTCAGGAAGCGAGTGATGAAAATGCAATTCCTTATAATCGATTGGAAATGTCCATTCCACCTGCTCATAGCCGATTGGCCGAAAGTAATTTCTCGTATAGTTATATAAATTGAATGGACCCTTAAACCATTTTTCATTCAAACGAACTCCATCAGGGTCAATGCACTTAATGATGTACCACGTAAAGCCTAGCTTCTCGCGTAGCTGATCATTCTCTGCTAAAGCTCGAGAAAAGTATTCCATTGTCATTGCACCAATTGGTTCATTCGGATGTGGACAAGCAAAGCAAAGTGCATTTTTGGGCCCGTCCCCTATTTTTATACATAGTATAGAATGTCCCTTTCTTGATGTTCCTGCTTCAAAAACAGTCACAATATCAGGAAATTCCTTAGCGAGCGCCCATGTGCTCTTATCCAATTCATCGACGGTCAGAAAGACCTTATAGTCTGGAACATTGCTTACAACCTCTTGTATATTCATAAAAATATCCTTTCAATATCCAATTTATTACTTGGCCTTTATCAGTAAATAGATAAAATAAGGAGCACTTAGAATCGATACAACAATCCCAACCGGTATTTGGGTTGGTGCCAGCAAATTCTTTCCAATTGTATCAGATACCATCAACAATAATGCTCCTATTAGTGTAGATAGAGGGATAATATATTGATGCAGCGGTCCTAGTAATTTTCTAGCAATATGCGGGACAACCAACCCTAAGAAAGCAATTCCGCCTCCTGCTGCTACAGATGCTCCTGCTAATGCTACAGCAATAAGCAGGAGCATCTGCCTTTCTCGTTCAACACTCGTACCTAGACCCTTTGCAAGATCATCACCTAAATGTAATACATTCAATCCATAGGCTTTTGATAAAGCAATTGGAATTAAAATCAGAATCCATGGTAATAAAGCTCCTACAAAGGTCCAATTGGCATTCCAGATGTCCCCGGTCAGCCAAACAGAGGCCTGTCTGAAATCCTGAGGATCCATTTTCAACTGAAAAATGGTCAAGAAAGCACCAAAACCGGCATTGACTCCAATCCCAACTAGCACAAGCCGAATGGGATTCACGCCATTTTTCCATGCTAACACATAAATAAGGAATGCTGCACCAATGGCTCCAAGCAAAGCTGCAAACGGCATCATAAAAATAGACCATTGACTTGCTGAAACAAAATCCCCTTGAAAAAAGTAAATAAATAATACAACCGCAAGTCCTGCTCCCGTATTGATTCCCAGTATGCCAGGATCTGCAAGTTCATTCTGCGTAATGGCTTGGAGGATGACTCCTGATACAGCAAGTCCTGCTCCAATTAACAACGCTAATACAATTCCCGGTAAACGAAACTCAAATAGGATTAATTCCTGTTTGGCTGTTCCATTCTGTAGAAGTGTTCGTATAACATCGCCTGGTGCAATTTTAATGACGCCTGTACTTACACTAAAGAAAAACATCATGATAATTAACAGAAATAACAGCGCAAGGATTGCTATAAACTTTTTCTTTTTCTTCACTTCAGCTGTCTGCATTATTTTCCACCCCCGCTGCCTCGTGCTAAGTAAAGAAAGAAAGGAACTCCAATCAGTGATGTGATGGCTCCTACAGGTGTCTCAAAAGGGGCATTAATCAGTCTTGAAACAATATCAGCTACGACAAGCAAAAGTGCACCGAATATAGCCGATGAAGGGATAATCCACCGATAGTCTGTCCCCATTATAAAGCGAGTGATATGAGGAACAATAAGCCCGACAAAGCCAACAGCACCTGCAACAGAAACTGCCGCACCCGTCAGAATTAAAATCGAAAAAACCCCTAGGGCCTTTATCATTAAATTATTTTGGCCTAAACCAATTGCCATATCTTCACCCAGACTAAGAACAGTAATAGATTTTGAAATAAAGACAGCCACTAAGAAACCTATAATCCCTGAAATCAAAAGAAGCTTGACATGTGCCCAGCTAGAACCATCCAGCCCTCCTGCAATCCAAAATCCTAATTCTTTTTCCAAATTAAAATGAAAAGCTGTCACTGACGTGATAGAGCGCAGCATCGTTCCGATAGCTACTCCTGCCAGAGCTAACTTGACGGGTGTTAAACCACCTTTTGAAAACGCGCCAATCGTAAAAATAAGAGCAACAGCAAGACCTGCTCCAATAAAAGAAGAAACGGTTAACCCGGCCCCAGGTAAATGAGGGAAAAACGCTAGCATCATCACAAGAGCAAATGCAGCTCCATCCGTTACCCCCATAATGGAGGGAGAGGCCAACGGATTTCTAGTCATCCCTTGCATGATGGCTCCAGATACCGCTAAAAAAGCCCCTACGAGTGCAGCTGAAAATGCACGGGGCAAACGCAGTTCTTGAATCACTTGATGCGAGGTTAAATTAGGATTAAAATGAAAAATGGCTTGCCAGACGGTGGCAAAATGGATATTTGTTGTTCCATATGATACAGATACACCGATAAACAGCAGTAATAAGATCATAGCAGCAACATTAAGAATTATTTTTAACGGACTTGAATGATTCATAAATGATAGCATAGTTCTCTCCTGTTGTGATTTGACTAAAAACAAATTGACTTGATAGGTAAAAATGATTATCATAAGCCATAAAATTATAACATAAAGGAGAAATACATATGAAATCTACTAAAAATTTTCGTTTCCTTTTTTTCAGTATTGTTATCGGATTATTACTTATCATAACTGCTTGTGGTAATAACGATGATTCCACAACGGAAACGAAGAACGAGAATAAAGAATCAACGGAAAAAGCGGAAGTAACTTTGGATTCTGCAATGGGAGAAGTAAAAATTCCTGCTGACACAGAAAGAGTGATGGCTCCTTTTCATGAAGACGCTTTATTAGCCTTAGGTGTTACTCCTGTTGCAAAATGGGCTATTGGTGAAACGGTTCAGGAATATTTGGAAAAAGACTTAAAGGATGTACCAAGTATTGAATGGAATCTGCCTTTAGAACAAGTACTGAGCCATGAGCCTGATCTTATTATTTTAGAAAACAATATGGACGGTTATGAAGGAAAGTATGAAGAGTATAATAAAATTGCTACAACCTATGTCATGACAGAAGAAACGCAAGCAGATTGGCGCAAACAAATTGATACGTTTGGAAAAATGCTAGGTAAAGAAGAAGTTGCTAAGAAGGCATTAAGCGATTATGAATCAAAGGTAGCTGAAGCAAAAGATCAATTAAAAGAAGCGATTGGGGATCAAACGGTCGCTGCTATTTGGGCAGTCGGCAACCAATTTTTCTTATTTGAACATAACCGCCACAGTGCCGATGTTATATACAATGAGCTGGGATTAAATCAGCCTGCACTTGTGAAAGAACTGGGAGATGCCCAAACTGCCCAATGGAATCCCATCTCTGTCGAAAAGTTATCCGAGCTTGATGCAGATCATGTATTCCTATTAGCCCTTGAAGGAGAGCAAGGAATCGAAACACTTGAAAACAGTGCGGTATGGCAAAGTACTCCAGCAGCAAAAAATGGCCATGTCCATATTTTAAACGACGCAAGTAACTGGACAAACAAAGGGCTTCTTGCTTCCGAAAAAACAATCGATGACATCATAAAAACACTCGTAAAATAATCGGCAAAAAAGCTGCTTCACTACGTTGAAGCAGCTTTTCTCAGGCTGTTGAGAAAGTTCTTCCCAACAGCCTTTTTTGAATTTAAGTGAGTTCTTACCTGTCAAAACTGCTAGAAAAGAAAAAGCAAGGAGGGATGCAGAATGATGGGAGCCTTAAAGAATCATCGAGATTAAGAAGTAACCGTATCTGTTGAATCATGAGTTCCAATCAATCATTTTTTGCGTGCTGTCGAAGCGACGATTAATTTTTCATTTGTTGAAGAAAAGTTACATCCCTATTATTGTGAGGATAACGGAAGACCTTCCATTCATCCCATTACTCTTTTCAAGACTAAAAGGACCGTTTTTCGGTCCTTGGTTAATCAGTATTTATTTTCATTTTTTCTTCCAGATTCACTGACCTATATTAGTCAGTGTGCCCCGGTTGCAAATTTTGCCTTAGCTTCAATGCGCCTGCTGTGCAAAATGGGTTCAGTATAACCACTAGGTTGGTCATATCCTTTGAACACTAAGTCGCATGCCGCTTGGAATGCTACTGAATTGTCGTAGTCTTCTGCCATAGGCCGATATGCAGAATCTGCAGCGTTTTGCTCATCCACTACTTTAGCCATTCTTTTTAAAGTTTCTAAAACTTGTTCTTTTGTACAAATTCCGTGGTGAAGCCAGTTAGCTATATGTTGACTCGAAATTCTGAGTGTAGCACGGTCTTCCATGAGTCCTACATTGTTGATATCTGGTACTTTGGAACAACCAATTCCTTGATTTACCCAACGTACAACATACCCTAAGATCCCTTGAGCATTGTTATCTAGCTCTTGTTGAATTTCTTTTAAGCTCCATGATGGGTTTTGTGCCACTGGAATTTCTAAAATATCGTCACGATAATCTGTTGTATCTTTTAATAATTCACTTTGAACTTTTGTTACATCTACTCTATGATAATGAAGAGCATGCAATGTTGCTGCAGTCGGTGATGGTACCCATGCTGTATTTGCGCCTGCCTCTGGATGACCTATTTTTTGCTTTAACATTTCCGACATCATATCAGGCATTGCCCACATACCTTTGCCAATTTGAGCATGACCTTGGAAACCGGTAGTTAATCCTGCCATGACATTTGATTTTTCATATCCTTGCAGCCATTTTTTACTTTTCATTTCATTTTTACGAATCATTGGGCCCATTTCCATTGACGTGTGGATTTCATCTCCAGTTCGATCCAAGAAACCGGTATTAATGAATGCAATCCTTTCTTTTACTTGATGTATGCAAGCTTTTAAGTTTAACGACGTTCGACGCTCTTCATCCATCACTCCAATTTTTAGCGTATTTCGTTTTAAATCAAGCATGTCCTCGACACGATCAAAAAGTTCGCCTGCAAAAGCCACTTCCTCAGATCCATGCATTTTTGGCTTAACGATATAAACGGAACCTGTTGATGAGTTTTGATATTTTCCATTCCCTAATAAAGAATGTTTCGCAAGTAAACTAGTAATTACTGTATCCATAATCCCTTCAGGAATTTCTTCACCATCAGCATTCAAAATCGCATTTGTCGTCATTAAATGTCCAACGTTTCGAACAAACATAAGGGAACGGCCGCGTAATGAGATCTTCTCGCCATTTAGTGCTTTGTAAATGCGATCTGGATTCAATTCACGAATCATGGTTTTATTATTTTTCGTGAAAGAAGCCGTTAAATCCCCTCTCATAAGACCTAACCAGTTACGATACACAAGAAGCTTATCGTCAGCATCTACAGCTGCAACTGAATCCTCACAATCCATAATCGTTGTAAGTGCTGATTCGATTAGGATATCTTTAACACCTGCTTTGTCTATTTTGCCAATCGGGTCATTTCTATCAATTTGAATTTCAAAATGCAGACAATTATTTTTTAATAAAACTGCCGATGGCTCATCAGTTTCTCCCTGATAACCAACCAACTTTGATGCCTCTTGAAGACTTGTCGTTTTCCCATTACGAAGTGAAACTATTAATCTTCCGTCAATTAATGCATATTTTACAGCGTCCTTATGGGAGTAATCTTTTAAAGGTGCAGCTTGGTCAAGAAAATCCCTTGCAAATGCAATAACTTTCTCACCACGAACTTGGTTGTAGTCGCCTCCCCTTTGAGCTCCTCCTTCTTCACTAATAGCATCTGTTCCGTAAAGCGCATCGTAGAGACTTCCCCACCTAGCATTTGCAGCGTTAATGGCATACCTAGCATTATCTACAGGGACGACTAACTGCGGTCCTGCTTGAACTGCAATTTCATCGTCTACTCCTTCAGTCGTTACTTGAAAATCTTCGACTTCATCCTCTAAATAACCAATTTCTTGTAAAAATGATTGATACTCAGCAAAGTTAAAATCTTTATTTTCTCTATGCCAACTATTAATTTTGTTTTGAATTTCATCACGACGAGCTAACAACTCTTTGTTTTTTGGAGCCAAGTCATATATCAGCTTTTCAAAATCATCCCAAAATTGGCTCTGATTTAAATTGCTTTTAGGTAGTCCTTCTTCATTTATAAATTCGTAAAGTACTGTTGCTACTTGAAGATTTCCAACCTTTACATATTTCATCATCTTTGGTTCCTCCTACGTTTGCAAATTCATTCCAAATAGCACTTTTGAAACAATTAACGTTCCTTGATAGGGATTATACGTTAGATGTTTCGGACCGGTATAATCTGCTCCAATCGCTGGGATTTTTGCTTGTAATCGTGCCGCTTTACGTCAGTTTGCTTGTTCATCCATCCATTTGATTGGCTTCTATATCATACAGGACAAGTGCTGCTACGCACATCTTAAGATTGCCATAGAATGAACATTTTGACTAGGAAAACGTTTCATTTCTGTAATTAATTCTGGAGGAACTTTCTACTTTAATAACTATGATAAATCTATAAGCTAAATCATATTTCCCCTTTAATCTATTTAACTCTTCTGCCGTATCCTCCAATTGACTCAATACGTAAGGGTTCCTTCGTATCAGCAAAAACCATCCACTCTTCTTCAAGCTCCTTTCTTTCGTGCTTTGACAGAGAAGATGATTGACTTTTCTCATAAATAATTTGTAGTTTTTCTGATGAAAGTTCTCCTGTGTTTAGATCAGTATATATGTCCAACTTATTAAATTGACATAGGAATTCTTTTTCTCTCATGCGCGGGTAGTAAACATGGTTCTTACGCCAGATATTTGACTCATCCGTGTGAAAAGTCCTTTTCACACGCCTTTCAGCAGAGCTGAAAGGTTGCGACATAATCATGAAACGGGAGGAGAAAACTCGTTTTCTCCTCCCGTTTCATGATTATGTCGCTTAGATGAGTCAAATATCTACTAGTGTATGTCGAAATATTAAAAAGGACATATATATTGAATATCTGGTCGATTAAAATGTTTAGCATATGCCTTTGTCGTATTAACCACCTTGATTTCATTCATTTTGTTCTGCAATAAATATAGAATATATCTTAATCCTGTCTGTTCATAAGCGTTGTCAGCCACCCATACAACAATTGGTACAGTCTTTGGGATATAATTTATTTGATTGACGGTACTATAAAGCTCCTGTTGATCGTCTTGAAAATCTCCCTCTTCGTCATTCATCACATTTTTCATCCATTGAAATCTTGCCTTTTGCCCATCACTTTCATGTAGTCGCTCAATGGGACCAATCGAGAATATATCCCGTGCGCTGGGGGACTGTCCCCCAGCGCACTAAAACATTCATGTATCCATTTAAATAGTGAAAATGATTATCATTGACTATTAGATTAAAAGGAAATACAATATTGGTAGCTACATTGGGAATAGTAAAGATGAATAAGTTGTTTTATGCACGAAATAGAGGAGAGATTCCAATGCAATCGCTATCAGCAAAGGACTTAACACTTGGTTATGGGGAAACCATTATCATTGATGAATTAGATATAGAAATTCCTAAAGGTGAAATCACTGTTTTCATTGGTGGAAACGGCTGTGGAAAATCCACTTTATTACGCTCACTGGCTCGTTTATTAAAACCGTTAAGCGGCAGCATCTTATTAGATGGCCAAGAAATTGCCAAAATGAAGACAAAGGAAGTCGCCCAAAAACTTGCCATTTTACCACAAAGTCCAACTACACCGGAAGGATTAACTGTTTATGAACTCGTTAAGCAAGGAAGACACCCCTACCGAGGCTTCGTCAAACCATGGTCTAAAGCAGATGAAGAAGCTGTTATCCAAGCCTTAACATCAACCAATATTCTTAATCTAAAGGACCGGACGGTTGATTCATTATCTGGAGGCCAAAGGCAGCGTGCATGGATTGCACTAACTTTAGCGCAACAAACAGATATTATCTTATTAGACGAACCCACTACCTATTTAGACATGACACATCAAATCGAAATTTTAGATTTATTGTTTGATTTAAATGAGAAAAAAAAGCATACGATTGTCATGGTATTGCACGACCTAAACTTATCTAGCAGGTACGCCCACCATATCATTGCAATAAAAAATAAAAAAGTATATGCCCAAGGAAAACCAGAGGACATTATTACGAGCGAATTAGTCCACGACGTGTTTCAAATGAAATGCAATATTTCATGTGATCCTATTTTTGGAACACCAATGTGTATTCCGCACGGAAAAGGCCGCTCTATCGATTCTCCCCAACAAACTACATCACCTAAACTGTCTTATATGAATTAGCTGCAAACAAGATATATATGCAGCTTTTCATATAAGACCTTTTTCTTTTCCTCCATAATAATAATTACCATATACATGAAAAGCAAACGCATTCAAAAAACTGTAGCAATTATGGGCTTTGCTACATAGATTATATAAGGACACCAATTGATTCATTTTCGCAAAAAATCACCTTCCTTGATACAAAGCTTTTGGAGAAAAGTTAGATATTTAAGGAGCGCAAAATATGGGCAACTTTAAAGACTTTTTACATGAAGGATTCTTTTATAAGCTTTATATTCCAAATGTTCCCATAATCGAAAGTCTGCCAATGGTCGTCATGCTTCATGGATGTGATCAGGATCCTGATCAATTTGCTGAAGAAACCAAAATGAATCAACTAGCTGAAAAAGAACATTTCATCGTCCTTTATCCTACCATGAAACGAATCTATAATCCTCTCTTTTTAGATCCTCATAAATCGAATCCTGCCGGGTGCTGGAACTGGTTCTTAGATGAAAACCAACATCGTGGGGAAGGACTGCCGAAAAGCATCGTTCATTTGATGCGTGATGCTGAAAAAAGACTAAAAAAAGAAAACCTATCCATTGATTGGACTAGAGTTTTTGCAGCAGGTTTTTCGTCAGGTGGGGCAATGGCCACTATCCTGGGCGTTACTTATCCCGACCTTTTTAGCGGAATTGCTGTATGTTCTGGATTACCATATGATGCTGCGAACACAAATCTATGGAAGGATCCTTGGAATATTGCGGCTGAACTGGTTATGAGAAATGGTGTTAGAGATCCCTATAAATGCGGTACAAATGCCTTTCTTGAAATGCATAAGGCATATAGTGAATCCGGTATAAAAAGAAAAATTCCTCTTATTGTCTTCCACGGTACAAACGATTTAACAGTCCATCCAAAAAATGCAAGCCAAATCATCATTCAATGGAATCAAGCACACTTCCTTCTTGAAGGCGGCAAAGGTCATGTGAACGCTGCACCTGCCTCCGTAAAAATTGATACGATTAATAACGGCAGACGATATTCTCAGCACAGTTATAGGGATTATAATGATTTACCAGCAATTGAACTCTATTTGGTACATGATATGGAACACGTATGGTCTGGAGGAAACAGCGGAGGAAAATTTACAGACTCGCTTGGTCCCGATGCATCATCGATTATTTGGAGCTTCTTTAAAAGAACAATTGTCAACTAATGGCCATCCGATCTTTTCTACTAAAATAGAATAAAAAAAGACCCTTATACCTTCTAGAATGCTGCCATTTTTAGCATTGAAAAAAGGATCTCCTTCATTCTCGGAAGATCCTTTTTGTATATATTATGCTAAACGGAATTTGTTTTTCTTTAACTTTTCAAGTGCAACTAAGAATTCCTCATTAAGGACTTTAATATAAGTTCCTTTCATTCCTAAAGAACGTGATTCAATCACACCAGCACTTTCGAGCTTACGAAGTGCATTTACAATAACGGAACGAGTAATTTTCACACGATCCGCCACCCTTGAAGCAACTAATAACCCTTCTTTACCCCCGAGCTCTTCAAAAATATGTTCAACCGCTTCCTGCTCACTGTATGATAATGAATTAATCGCCATTTGTACAATCGCTTTTCGGCGGGCTTCAATGGCACGCTCTTCAGCCTGTTCACGCAGCATTTCCATACCTACAACGGTTGCACCATATTCTGCAAGGATTAGATCATCATTTTCAAAAAGAGTTTCAATTTTTCCAATGATTAATGTTCCCATTCTCTCTCCCCCGCCAATAATTGGGACGATCGTTGTTACTCCATTTTTGAATAAATCTTTATTTTCAATAGGGAATACAGAATGTTCATTATCTATATCAAGGTTTGATGAAGTTTCTTTGATTTTTAGTAAATTCTTCGTATACTCCTCTGGAAAACGGCAATCCTCTAACATTTGTTTTATTCGCTCATTTTCAATTTCTTGATTAATCGAAAACCCTAACAACTTTCCTTTTAAACTAATAATAAATGTATTTGCTCTTATAATTTCGCTTAATGTATCAGATATTTCTTTAAAATTAACAGTCTTTCCGGAAGTTGTTTGTAATAAAGAATTGATTTGTCTTGTTTTTGATAATAAGTTCATGTTATTTCCTCCAATTAATAATCATTCATTTTTGTATCTAGTGCCTTTATGCGTACCAAAATAATCTATAATATTTACTATATGGATTAATAAAAATAAATACCTTCCTTCTATGGTAAAGCTATATCAAAAGATATATTTATATTAATTGATTTAATATATTAAATTAATGATAAAAATCACAGTTTTCAGTTTAAATGTGAATATTTTATTAATTATTAAATTCTTAGGTAAAACAAGAAAATATTTATTGTTTCCTTCCCTAACAAAATACTTTGTGACACTCCTCCGCCTTTTTTTACATAATATGAAAAAACAAAGGTATTGGGGGTGAGAAAAGAAATGGGAATATTTATCAACCATGATGATAAACATCCTACTATTTATAAAAATAATGTATTACCGAAAGAACCGAATCAAGAAATTGTCAGGTGTAATCCCCTTACCAAATTAATACAAGAACAAGAAAAAGCAAACCAAGAACTAAAAAAATCAATCGAAGAGCTAAAACCTCGTTACAACAACCTACAAAAAACCATAGTAAAACAGTGTAATAATGTGAAAAGACAAATCCATGATCTTAAGAGCAGCTATTATCATCATGAACATTTCGAAAATGAAATGATTCACTCGCTTCGTTCCTTGAACGAAAAAAATGTCACTCTCCAAGCGAGTATAGAGAGTGAAAACCAAATTAAAGCCTCCATATTAGAACAAATGAATAGTATGCTTGCATCAGACGAGGAAATGGCTTCACGGCTAAAGCAAAATGAGGCCGCCATTCAACAGTTGTCCTTACAGGTGAACGAACAAATAACGCGTAATAAGGAAACAGCAGCGAAACAAGAGACCTTTCAAGTAGACGTCCTGAAACGACTTGATAAACAAGAAGCATTAACCGAAAAGATTTCCCGGCAATTAAATCATATTCGCTCGATTATTTTTGAACGAACGAACTATTTAGCAGGTAAACTAGAGGATGGTTATAAGTTGACTTCTTCCTATGTTTATAAACTGATGAATGGTTCTGACCAACCGTTGGAATTTACTTTATTAAATGACAAAAAGCAAAAACAAATAGATTAATTCCCATAGTTTATTGACTAAGAGGACCAGCCATCTTTTGATGAAAGTCCTCTTAGTCGTTTAATTCTCCTGTTCATGATAGAATTCCTCGTCATTTTCTATCACAATGTATTCTTCCTCTGTTTGTTTTGTTTCCGAGTTGATAACCTCCATTGTAACAATTAGCGCGACACCGCTCTCGATATCCTTTGCCCCCCAGATACGAATGATTTCATTTCCATTATAAAAAACGGTTTCGACAGTCAACACTTCTTCCTTATCTTCATCCTTTGACTCCATATGCACAAACGCATGCAGAAATTGAACCTGCTGGTTATTACCATCTAAGTAATTCATTAAAAAAGTTAAGTATTTTGGAAAATCCAATAAACGGTCTCCGAAAAAATAATTTCCAAGCTCTGCAGGATTGGTTGTGTGAAATAATTGCTTTTGCATGCTGTTATCTCCCTTTTGTTCTATATAATAATGTTTCTCTACTCACGAAACAATAAACTTGTTATTATCGCTTCTTCCGTTTGACTAATTGTACATATCTAGTATTATACCAGTTTAACAGGGATAGTCCAAAAAGTGCTTAGATTAGGATTCACTTGTCCCATTGTATTGTTTCTAGTAAGGTTAATTTAACGTACAAAGGGAAATAGTGATTCGTAGAAAAGAGGCAAGAGCATGAACCCATTCACTGAAAAAACAATTAAAATTATTAAGTCTATTCCGGCCGGAAAAATCATGACATATGGACAAATTGCCGCTGAAGCAGGCAGTCCCAGGGGAGCCAGGCAGGTCGTTCGAATCCTTCACTCCATGAGTGAAAAACATCAACTTCCATGGCATCGAGTCGTTAATGCAAAAGGAGAAATCGCTATTAAAGACGAAGAAACACACTTCTTACAAATAACTCTTCTTAGAAAGGAAGGCATTGCTGTAGATGAAAATCATCGAATAAACGTGGAACAATATCGTTATGATTTTATTCAATAACAAAAAAATCCCTTTTCAATGGCAGGTACTATTTCACAAAGATTGTTATCTGGGTTACAATCTTTATGAAAGGAGAAGCTAAATATGGATAGTACAAAAATTCAGCGAACGATGGAGATTGAGAAAGACTCCAATCTATACAGCGCCATCGAGAAGGTCGGTACTGTACAGAAGTATCGAAAGGGTGAAATGATTTATTTTCAAGATGATACAGCCAGTGAATTTTATCTCATTAAATCCGGGCGTGTTCGATTATTTCTCACCTCCACAGAGGGCAATGAAATCACGTTGAAATTATTAGGACCAAATATGATTTTTGGAGATGCTTCCCATCTCAGCCATACTCCCCGCTTAACATCAGCCAGTACGGTAACTGATGTAGAACTGCTCACGGTTGATATTGATCGGATGCTTACATATATGACACTGAATCCAAGCTTAATGATTGAGTTATATTCCTTAATGGCCCAAACCATCCGCCTGCTCTCCATTCAGGTATACAGCATGGCTTTTTTATCGTCTGACAAAAAAGTCGCACATATATTAGTTCAACTAGGAACCTATTTTAAAGAAACAGAATCCGACTTATATTATTCCATTGATTATACCCATCAAGAAATAGCTGAGTTAATAGGCATTGCTAGGGTAACGACTACAAAAATCCTTAAGCAATTTGAGAAGCAGGGATGGATTTCACTTGGCTATCATCATATCACTGTTAACAATGAACAGGCTTTGAAACAATATCAACTTTCTTAATTCGCACAATAATCTAACGATAACAAGGGCTCTCCGAAATGGATAATCGGAAAAAGCCCTTTGCTGCATGTTATTAGAATCCCCTGTTCACTTCTCATCCTAAAAGCAAAAGCGGCTGATTAGACGGATATTGAAAATATTGACGAGCTGTAAGCGATATCCCCTTTGCAATTGTCATTGCCATGGTATAAATAAGATGAAGATCAGTCAAAAATAGAGAACGTGTTTCCGACGGAATATTTTTAAACACGACCCCCATCACGCTACAATCGCCAACTAGAGGTAGTCTGTTCCCCAAACCCGCTCCAGGACTTATAGCCCCATCCCGAATCAAAACAGAATTTACTGTTTGTTCAGAACCTAATACACTATCAATAGCTACCACAAAGCTATTATCAGGAAAGGAAATCTGATCTAGTTCCGTTTCAAGAGTGACAGCATCTAAAGGATACTTTAAAGTTCCCGCAACGGTTATATGGTCTGTATATAATCCTTCCAATAATGTACCGACAAACGGCCCTAGACTGTCCCCATTTATTTTATTTGAACCAATTCCCACCACATGAATATGTTCAGTACCTTCTGGTATCAAAGAAAATAAGCGGTCCCTGATGAAGAATGGGGCCAGTTTATGATTATAAGGAATGAGCTTTTCCACTCCTCTATCTTTCTTTGTCTTGAATCTAAGAGTATTCATTCTTCATACAGCTCCTCTTTACTAGTTACTCTCTTTTATAAAATAATATCAAAATAATTTAATTGTTCTTACTTTTTATTTAACAATAAAAGAGTGCTTTTCGACAAGAAGAAGCTTGTAAAAATTCAGAATTTACCCCTATTTTTGAATGATTCCTATTCATTCACTAATTTTCTATAGAAATTATGTGAAAAAGCAGCCATAATAAAAACAGACCCATGAAAGAGTCTGTTATGTAGGCTGTCATTATGCTTTTTGTACGTTCGCAGCCTGCGGTCCACGCTGGCCTTGTTCTACTTCAAAAGTAACGCTTTGACCTTCGTCTAATGATTTAAACCCATCGCCTTGGATAGCTGAGAAATGTACGAATACATCTTCTGCTCCTTCACGCTCGATAAATCCAAAGCCTTTTTCAGCATTAAACCATTTTACTTTACCATGTTCCATTTTGTTGCCTCCTAGTGCGTTTACACATATTATAACTATCCTTGCTCAAGGGCTTAGACGATTAGCGTTCTATCACTATCTAGTCCAATACAAAGAACAAAAATAATTCTATTCCATCATAGCAGTAAGTTTTTATGAAAGCAAATCCACAATGGAAAAAATTGGATTTATTTATAAAAAACTTTATCTATATTGTACTTTGCATGCAATTTATTAATAATATAGGTTTCGTAAATCTCTCTCTCCATTGGATCGTCTACAATGCAGATATCAATTCGATATACCTCTTCCCGATGAAGTTTAATTGGAGAAACATTATCTTCAAAATGCTTTTTAATCCGTTGTCTTAGTTTTCTAGCCTTTCCAACGAAAAGCAGCTCGTCATTGATATTATAAAATAAGAAAATACCGCCTTTATCCCGTGGAATCAAATGGAAATCAATAAAGCCATAAATAGGTTTTATACTCGGTTCATTTTCTTTAGGAGTTTGTTTTCGTTCTGTAATCGTAATATCAGGTTGTGGAATTTCAATTTTTATCACCGTTTTCACGTCCTCTTTCTATCATGAAGATTTATCATAACATATATTGGCGAAAAAAGATAATTCATACATAGTATGAAGAAGCAAAGAATCATTTATACGAATGTGTTGATTATACCAAGTATAATTTATGTTCATAATTGATATAGATGGAATATGAAGATTTATCTACAACATATACATCTATTCAAACAAGTTTTGCATAAGTTTCATTTACTATAGAAAGGATGACAAGAAAATGAGTAATGAGGAAAAAGTAACCATTAAAATTAACGATAATGGCTCTATTCGCGTAACTGGTGATGTCCAATTAATCGACGGTGAGGGAAATCCATTTAAGATAGGATCGACTTTTTCACTTTGCCGCTGCGGTCAATCCAATAAAAAGCCTTTCTGTGACGGAACCCATAAGCAAATTCAATTTGACAGCGCTCCGAGAGCTTCGCAATAAGAGTTTAAGAAAGTAAAAATAACCTATTCGTCTTCCATGAGGATTGAATAGGTTATTTTATTTAAACGATTATTTATGGGCAGTTATATCCCGATAAGGCATAATGGTCTTTTTTATCTTTTCTATATCAAGTCCCTCAGCCTCATTTAAAAAACGATGAACAGCCTGTTCTGGATAACCATATTCACGAAGCAGCTGCTCAAGACTTTCTAGATTGTCCATAAGATTCACTCCAGTTATGTTTTGATAAACCCAAAAATCGTTATTAGCCTTCCTTTTTTAGCCTTTTTTATACAGGAAGTGGAAAAATATGCTATTACATTAGATGAATTTTCCATTTCAAACCCATTTTATATGCATTTTTGTAAAAAAGTTTCCGACAAATTCGACATAAATCGTCGTACACTTTAAAAGTAATAACTCCAAATAATTCCAGTTTAAAAAATTTTATTTTTCAAAAAACCATTCATATCAACAAATAAAGAGATTGATCATTATTTAACGATATATTGAAAGATTTTAATATGTAAAAAGGTGTCGTTAGTTTGAATTTTATAAAAATTTAAACTGTATATATCACATGTTATACTTGTTTTTGAGAGCGTATTCATTTTCTATAATAATCTATTTAAGGAGTGAAAACTATGACAATAGAAAACTTAATATATCAATTTACCCAAGAAAAAAATTACAATCCTTCACATGCCAATGACCTGTTAGATTATGTTCAAAAATGTTATATCGAAGAAAAACTATCTCTTGCTGAATATAAATATCTTTTCCGTGAGCTAGATAAAATGCAGGCAGAAAAACCGCATTCCTACTTTATTAAAACAGCTCCATATGAAAGAATCAATCTTCCAGGATAACGGGGAAGAAAAGTTTAAGCATTTTTGTTTTTAAAAATTATAGCATTTATCATACAAAAGTCCATGGCAGAAATAGAAATTTGATATTGAGTTCACACTCCAAATAGACTGAAAAATAATCAGCAATAAAGAAGCTTGAGAAATATTTCAAGCTTCTTTTCGATTTGGCTTTGTTAAAGTACTGTGTTGATAAGCCAGATTTTTGACTCATTCATGTGAAATGACCATACAGCTTAAATGAGTCAAAAATCAACAATATTATTTAACAAAGCCTTCGATTTAAAAAACAGACCTCTAATTTATTTAGATGCCTGTTTTCGCCAATAATCATAAATCACATCTTTAAAAAACTGGTGTAGGTCTGCTGGCTTTTGTTCCTGCAGCCATTCCACTTGGTCTATCGGTAATTTTAACTTTACATTAATTTTTTCGATTGGCATTTCAACTTTACGAATTTCCTCTAGCGTAATACCTTCTTCAATATTTGGGAACTCTGAATCATTTTCATGTATTCTATCAAAATCAGGATACTCATTCGGATCATTTATTTCACAGAACAGACTAAGCTGCGGCAATCTGCCGGCCAGCACTTTTACGTACATAATGGAGCTTATGGTTCTTCCATCTTCTAACTGTACTTCAATAATTAAATTCTTCTCATTTTTATATTTCTTTACTGTCACTTCACTAACAATCATATCTAACTCTAAAGTAAATCCAGTACTTGATTCAAAAAGATAAATGGCACTGCTAAATATATGAATACTTTCACCATCAATCTTAACTATTTTCACAGCAGCCATCATTTATCCCCCCTGTTAACCACATTCTTACTCCTTGCAGATGCAAGAATAGGTTCTATATTCCTATGTAGGTCATATAGAACCCGTCCTTTTTTATTTTTTAAGTTATGTTAACGAATCCTGTTGATAAATCAGATTTTTGACTCATCCGTGAGAAATGTTCATTTCTCACACCTTTCTCCTGTCACTTCATAACCATACAGTTTTAGATAAGTCAAAAATCAACAATGTTAATCAACAAATCTATTTTTTAAAATACAATCGTTTTGTTTTCGTGTACAATGACACGATCTTCCAGATGCCATTTGACTGCTCTTGCCAGCACACTTCGTTCAATCGTGCGGCCGCTCTTTTTCAAATCCTCAATTTGACTCCGATGATCTACACGCCGTACATCCTGTTCAATAATAGGTCCTTCATCAAGGTCATTTGTCACATAATGTGATGTAGCACCAATAAGCTTAACACCGCGCTGGTAGGCACGGTCATACGGTCTTGCTCCAATAAATGCAGGCAAGAAAGAATGGTGAATATTGATGATTTGGAATGGATGTGCCTCAACAAAGGAAGGCGTCAAAATTTGCATATACCTTGCCAAAATAATAAGATCAACATCATATTCCTTTAAGAGTTCTAGTTGTTTTTCTTCTACTTGTGAGCGATTTTCCTTGCTGGCAGGTATATAGTAAAAAGGAATATCTAACGCTTCAACAATTTCTCTTGAATCCTCATGATTGCTGACTACGAGTGCAATATCAGTTAATAAATCGCCGTTTTGCCATTCCCATAACAATTCACGCAAACAATGCAGCTCTTTTGAAACAAAGATAGCTGTTCTTTTCATATCATAAACAAAAGTTAACTTCCAATCCATCGAAAATGTATCTGCTATTGCTTGAAATTGATTTTTTAGCAATTCTTTTTTTGACAAAATATCAGAACATTCAAATTCAACACGCATGAAGAAGTTTCCGCCTTCAGGATTTGTTGTGTATTGATTTGATTCAATAATATTTGCACCATTATTGTACAAAAACTTTGAAACAGCAGCAACAATTCCAGGCTGATCAGGACAGTTTATTAATAGTCTGCCTCTATTTTTACGACTTTCTCTAAACGAATGAATCTGATCTTGAATTACTGATTCCATATAAATCCCCTTTTTTGTATGTATTATTAATTATAATAATCTAGTGTTATAATTTTTTAAAGGCTTATCCCCCACTGATTCAAAAAAATTACTCTAATAATAAATAAATATTTTATAGATTATTTTTATAAAAAGGATTTAAATAATCTTTATTTTCTATTAGAATGAATTTTATGAATAATTTGTTGGATAGAACAGTTTGAGGAGATTGAAAGAATGAGCCTAGAACGAAACACAGTTAAAGCTAGCAATAGTTTACCAAGCAATGTATTTCTAAATACTTATATAACAAAAATGAAGGGGCAAAAGATCAAAGGCTACAGAATTAACTTCATGGAAAATGTTATTTCGGCAACTGGCGGACTTATTGCCATGATTATTATTGCCATCCTTGCCATATCTCTAGATTACCCAATGGTTCTTGGTCCTATTGGTGCAACCTGTTTACTTGTTTTTGCCATCCATGAAGGACCATTTTCTCAGCCTCTTCCAGTAATTGGCGGACACTTCATTTCTACCTTTGCAGCCCTTTTATTATGGAGCCTTTTTGGAAAAAACCCTGTCATAATAGGAATAACTCTGGCAATTGCTGTCTTCCTTATGTTTATTTTGAAGGTCGTACACCCGCCTGCTGCAGCTAGTGCAGTTGTAGCCATTAATACTCAGCCAGGCTGGGATTATCTGTTTATGATTGTTTTTTGTTCGATTCTGGTTATTAGCATCTCTGTTCTATATAATAATTTGTTCAAAAATAGACAATATCCAAAGCAATGGTTTTAACGATTTCAACCCCTAAAAGGCTGCCATATTTATTATGGCAGCCTTTTAAAGATTAGCTTAATATCTTCTGTTTCGATTTCGTAAAAAAGTAGGAGTATCTAATGAATCTTCTTTAAATTGAGGATAGCCGGCAAATGGCTGTAAAACCTCTTCCTTTTTTTGCGGTTCATTGGCTGGATATCGCGGTTCTTCTCTCCGTAGATTCTGTCTCCTAATTAAAGAAGGACGGGAAGGCGTATTCATGGATAAGGTATCACTATCTTCAAAACCAGTTGCTACTACCGTAACAATAATCTTGTTCTTTAGATTTTCATTGATGATAGAACCAAATATCATATTTAATTCTTCATCCGAAGAAGACGCTACAATATCTGCTGCCTCTTGGACCTCATAAAGACTAAGATCATTACCGCCTGTAATATTTAACAGCACCCCTTGTGCTCCTTCGATAGATTGTTCAAGTAACGGACTTGATATAGCCTGTTTGACTGCTTCTACCGCTCTTCCTTCACCTTCTGCAATACCAATTCCCATTAAAGCCGTTCCTTTATTAGACATAATTGTTTTGACATCGGCAAAATCAAGGTTAATTAATCCTGGGACTGCAATTAAGTCAGATATACCTTGAACCCCTTGGCGCAATACATTATCTGCTTCACGAAAAGCAGCAAGCATAGGCGTTTTTTTATCTACCACTCCTAATAACCGGTCGTTTGGAATGATAATCAATGTATCCACTGCCTGTCTCATGGCTTCGATACCTTTCGCCGCATTCACCGAACGTCTCTTGCCTTCAAAGGTAAATGGTCTTGTAATGATACCAATAGTCAAGGCCCCTTGCTCACGTGCAATAGCGGCAATTGCCGGTGCTGCTCCAGTCCCAGTACCACCGCCCATTCCAGCTGTCACAAAAACCATATCTGCCCCTTCAAGCGCATCTTCAATATGCTTTCGGCTTTCTTCTACTGCTAGTTTTCCAACTTCAGGATTAGCCCCCGCGCCCAGTCCTCTCGTTAATGCCGTTCCAATTTGCATCGTAATCCCTGCACGGGATAGCTTAAGTGCCTGTGCATCGGTATTAACTGCAATAAATTCAACTCCTTCAATGCCATCCTCTATCATTCGATTCACAGCGTTGCCCCCGCCGCCGCCAACACCGATTACTTTAATTCTTGCATTCTGATCTAAATTCGCATCAAATTCCAACAACATTAACATCCCTCCTAAATTCTGGCCATTCCATTTTCAATCAAAAGCTTTATCATAGGATACTAATTCATATTGTTCGAAGGTTTGATTAAATACTGTATTCATATAGCAGATATTAAAGACTATAACTCTCATTTCTTTCTCCTGCCTAAATTCAGTATGTATAGTTTCGTGAAAGACTATTTTTATACCTGCAAGCCAAAAGTCCTAATCATCAGCGTCAAAATACATAATGCTACCATTATATTTTTTTTGACAAATAATCTTGTCGTGTTGTTTGGAAAAATGTAAATTTCCTTCCGAATGTCCCCGTAATTTCTTGAAAAGTTTTTTTGCTGCAGTAGGAGACATACTGACGTTACAACGAATGGAGTTTTTCATTTCTTTTCCCTTATGTATGAATACACGTTTCTTTTCAATTGTTGCATATTTTTACATTTTCATTAAAAAATATTTTTGTTCCAATCGTTCGACAAAAATTGAAGCAAAACTACTATATAATGTATCAGTGTTGAGAAAAAAAGCAGATAATTAGAATACATATGAACAGATAATAACAAAAGCTTTGAAAACTGCTATTGATATCTATTTATAAATAAAAGAAAGAGGATTTACAATGGAAACGTTCTTCTATGTATGTATATATACTATCGTTGCTATTAGTTCACTATGGCTGATTAACCTTGTCTTTGACCCATTTATCAATGAACAGTCATCTGATCATAAATAAAATAAAATAGAATAATAAATTTATAGAAAGGAGTACTCTCATGTTTGATGAAAGCGTCATCATAGAGGAGAAAGAAAGAAAACTAGCTGAGTTTTTAGAAACCAATACGACAGAAGATGTATTGATGGAAGTTCAGGAATATATCCCTTCTCTCCACCCCCAATCAAAGGTGATTCGAAAATTGAAAGAGATGAAGCTGCCACAGCCTGTTATTAATACTTTAATTTATTTTGTACTGGCTACGAATAAACAAACAGTAGCTATGAATAAATTAATGATGCTTGCAGATTTATGCAGAAAAAATAATATTAATAACGCTCAATCAGCTATTACATTCTTTAAGCAGTATTACTATGCTTTTCATATGCAAATAAGCAGGCCCTATTGAATGACATGTCATTCAATAGGGCCTGCTTATTTGTTAGGTTCTATTTATCCAAATTAAAAACCAGTCTCCGATTGGAAACTGGCTTACAAATTACATGGTTAGCCGCTTTTGTCGTAAACAGGTATAAGAAAGTTTTAAACCACCACTCCTCAAAGTGGGTGTTTGCAGAAACATTCCTGCATATCCTCCTTGTCGTATAGACAGAGGCCTGGCATTCCCGTTTCGATTTAAACTCCCTATTACAGCTTAAAGGTTAAAACTTTATTATGGTTACGATCAATGCAGCTTGTGTTCTTATATTAATTCATCCCCATCATTAATTCAATGGTATTTATATCCTAGGAATAAATTAGTTATAAAGACCTATAAATAACTTTTTCTCCCTTATAACATTTATATCAAAATAATAAAAAAGGACAAATTCTCCACTAAGCACCTTCAACTGCTCTAGACTTGCCCGCCTTATACCCTCTGCCCATGACTTCATGAACATGATGGGCGGTAACATAAGCATTTATATCGATATCCTTAATTATTTTTTGTAGATGGACAAGTTCCTGTTTATTAATCACAATATACAAAACTTCCTTATCCGTGCCTGTATACCCGCCTTTTCCATCAAGAACAGTCAGTCCTCTTGACATACTGTTTGTAATGCTATGCAGCATTTTTTGTGGTTGATTTGAAATAATAATCACAGCAATCCGCTCATCTAATCCATCTACAATAAAGTCAATGGCCTTTGCGCCAACCCATACGACTACAAGTGTATACATCGCTTTTTCAATTCCAATGATAAAAACGGAACCAGCTACAACGACGACATCCATTACCAAAATACCTTTACCGACACTCCAGCCTAATACCTGATGGGCAATTCTTGCTAAAACAGTTGTTCCTCCTGATGTTCCACCTGCACGAAAAATAATACCTATTCCCATACCAACTAATAATCCCGCAAAAATCGAGGCTAGTAACGTATCCATCGTCAATACATGTCCAACTTCCGCCGTTACATGCAAAAAGAACGAAGAGGCTGCAATTGAAAACAACGTATAAAAAATGGTTCTTTTATTAAAAAATTTATATCCGAGTAAAAATAGAATGGTATTTAATAAAAAATTCAACATTCCTGTCGACCAATTAAACACATAATGTGCAATTAAAGTAAGGCCAATAACGCCTCCTTCTGACAGCATATTTGGGATTGTAAAATAATTGATTCCAATTGAGAAAATAAAAGAACCTAGTAATATTAATACTAAATCATAAATAGTTTTCTTCATCGCACACTCTTCCTTGCTCAATAATACTTTCTTAACAATTCTATTCTATTACTCTTCATTTGTGTAGAACAAAATAAAAACAGCTGTCTAATAGATTATTATCTCTAAAAAACAGCTGTTTTAGTCTGTTATTTTACGTATTCTTCTTTTGTTCCCACTTCTTCACCAGATACTTTTGTTTTCCTAAACGTTATAAGTGGATTCCAACTGCCGGAGGATTGTGCATCCGCATAATATATTGGATTAGAATCCTCATCAATAATGCCAAATAACATGGCTAAATGACGGCCGCCTGATTCAACTTTTGCCATGCTTGAAAATTGTGGCAACATATCATAGGCTGCTTGATATTCTTTATTCATAACAAATTCAACAAACTGCTTATCCATCGCATGTTCAGCCAGAGTTGGCATATGATGTCTGCCGCGGACCAGATTATGAGCCAAAGCTCCGCTTGCAACAAATACTACCTTTTTATCTGATTCACGTAAAACCTTTGCAATAACCTGGCCCCATCTATAGGTTTCTTCAAGATTTGCAGCTAGTGTGACTGATAAATTAATAACAGGAATATCTTCGTTTGGAACAAGATAACGCAACGGAACAACCGTACCGTAATCCCAAACAAAATGTTCATCGTACACCCCTTCTACTGAAAGTTGGGCATCTTTACCTGCTTGCACTAATTGAGCAGCCAATTCTTCATCACCAGGATAGTAATACGGCACATCTTTAATTAGATCCGGAGCTTCTTGTGCAGTAAGAAGTCCTTTATGTACAGGATAACAATCTACATAGTGCGCAAATGTTGTCGGCCAGTGGCAAGAAACTAACACAATAGCATCAGGTCCTATTTGAGAAATTTCCTTAGCAACCTCTTTCAACCCTTCTACAATTCCTTTTTGAAAATCCGGAGCTTGATCTTCGTGACAAATACTTGGAACATGTGGTGCAATAATACTTAATTCAATTGACATAAAAAGGCCTCCCTGTTTTCTTTTTTAACATATAAATTATTTGTCTTTTAAAAATATTCAATCTATTATTCTTATGTTAGCATTTTCTTTTTTCTTATACAAGTCAGGTATGAAGCTATGCGAGCATGACCTCTTTTTTTGCCATTGATATTATGAAATACCATAATAAAAGCCCCCTAAAAAATCATAAAAAGTGATTTCTTTAGGGGGGTTAATACGCATTATTTAATAGCAAATTCTAGCAGGGATTGGGCCCCTTTATCGCTTATCTCTTGCGGCGGCCATACACATAAATCAAATGGATAATCAGAACCTGCCACAACTCTATCTTCACCAACTATATTGACAAGAAAGTCAAGACTGCTTTGATTCCATAACACACTGTCATACCAGAAACGTTTTAAGTACTCCGAAGGTGGTGCTTGCAGATTTGCAGAAACTAATTCCCATTTTTCATACCCTTTATCCAAGCGGCCTATTTGGTATGGTAATAATCCGCCGCCATGAGCAAATAGAATTTTAACATTTGGGTATTTGTCGACTATTCCGCTTAAGAGTAAATCCGTCGCACAAATCGTTGTTTCCCACGGAACACCAATCAGATTCGGCATCATTCTTCTCTTTAAACGAGGATCCTCGCTTAGGAGTGGATGGATGAAAAGGATGGCCTTCAGCTTGTCCGCCTCTTCAAAAAATGGCTGGAAGAAGGAATCTGAAAGCATTTGCTGCCCCAGCCCAGGTCCTATAATGGCCCCCTTTAGTCCAAGGTTCATTGCTTCCCTTAAAATTTCAGCAGCTTTCAAAGGATTTGTTAATGGAATGGTTCCAAGTGCTGACATCTTTCCATTTGATTCTTTTACAAGCTTAGACAGGGATTGGTTATAAACTCTAGACATCTCCGTACTAATTTCTAAAGGAAAATCATATAAAAACAGCTGTGGGATAGGAGAAACTAATGAATGAGTGACTCCGGCTTTTTCTTGGTCCGCCTTATAAACATCCTTATCAATAAAAGACTTTTTTAATTCAAACCCCCACTTTTGATTGATCGTAAGAAACTCCTCTTTATTATCTTCTTTCTTTACCCATTGGGCATTAACGTTCTTTTTATTATCTTTAATCCAATTAAGAACTTCTGTTGGAATAAAATGAGTATGAAAATCATGCATGGACATTCGCTCCTTATTTTTTCAATCTTTTAATATATTATAATTTTTTGAATATATTGTCGAGAAGGACTTTATATTCATTTGATTGTATGTAATCCTTGTGGACTAATTGTGCCTCCCTTGCGTAACACAGATAGAATGATAAAAAGGAAAATACTATTCTTATAAAATAATATACAATAAAATAATACTTTTGAAAAGATATTATATTCAAAAAATTTAAAAATGAATACCCTTACTTAAATTGAATTCGCTCCGTCGAATTTGCGTCTAGATTACCTGAACTCGCTCGATAAATTACCGTAAAAAATCGCATGACTCGCCAGAGACTTAACTTCATTCAGCTAGGGTTTGACCCCCACTGAATCGAAAAGCAACCTGCATTCATCCCCTACTTGTAGAAGTGGAGGACTTCTGCCGAATGAAGTGAAATAGCTTTGTTAACGAACAATCTGGATAAGCTAGATTTTTGTCTCATCCGTAAGAAATGGACATTTCTCACGTCTTTCCACTACGCTAAAAGGCTGCTATATGATTATAAAACAAACTAAATAAAAGCAGATTCCATTTATGGAACCCGCTTTTATTTCATTGTAAATCTTCAAACTCTCTTGCTATTCTTTCAAAAGCTTCTTTTATCATGGGTCTTGGAGATGGAATACAAATTCTTTGAAATTCCAGTCCTTCTTTCCCAAACATGACTCCGTCCTGGAGCAGAACATTCGCTCGGTTATAAATACGCTCGTGAACCTCTTTTGGTGATATTCCATATCCGCTGAAATCCATCCACATCACATACGTTCCTTCAGGGATTCTCACTTTTACTTTAGGCATTTTTTCTTTTATAAATTCAACGATCCATTCCATTGTACCATCAAGATACTCCTTCAACTGCTCCAGCCACTCTTCCCCATCCTTGTATACAGAAATAAGTGCAGCAACCGTAAAGGGTGACGCTGATTTCATACCAATACCATCACTGAACTTTTTCCTCAGCTCCGGATTTGAAATAATAACATTTGTGCAATGTAGACCGGCTAAATTAAAGGTCTTATTAATAGCTGTAAAAGTAATAATATGGTCGGTCTGATTAGCTACCTTAACAATTGGAGTAAAGCTTTGATTACATCTGATAATGTCACCATGAATTTCATCAGCGACAAGGATGACATTATACTTTGCACAGATATCAGACAGTTTTTTCAATTCATCTTCTTTAAAAATTCTTCCTGTCGGATTATGTGGATTACATAGTATAAACATTTTTGTCTTTTCATCTTTTGCCTTTGTTTCAAAATCTTCAAAATCAATCGTATAATAACCATCATCATCACAAATTAAAGCATTATTTAAAAGTGTACGATCATTTTCAACAATCGCTCTTGTAAAAGGAGGATAGACAGGTCTTTGGATAATCACACCATCACCTGGGTTTGTTAAGGCTTTTACCGCAATATTGGTCGCATACACAGTACCAGGACAATAAATAATTTCTTCTTTCTTTATCTCCCAATCATGTCTCTTTTTGAACCAATGCTGTATCGCTTCATAATACTCAGCAGGAAAAATAGAATATCCGAAAATTCGATGATCAACGGTTTTATGTAAAGCTTCGATTAAAGGCTGTGGGACTGGTAAATCCATATCAGCAGTGAACAATGGCAAAGTTTCTTCATCAAACCGGTCAGTCAAACCCATTGCTTTAAGTAATTCTCCACCATCCCATTTGACAGAATACGTACCATTGCGATCGACTATTTCATCAAAATTATATTTCATATTGATTCACCCTTTCTTTATTGTTTCAAAAAACCATAAATTGGATTCTTTTTATTGTAACAAAGAGAATTATGGAATTCATCACATCAGCCTAATAGCCTTTTTGAATATCTACTTTATTAAAAAGAGGCTGATTTCCTTCAATATTTTTTAATGTTTCGATAAAACAATCGACGCCTTCACTTGGTGTAGTGACAGCTGAAATATGCGGTGTTATCCATACCTCTGGATGCTGCCATAATTTATTTTCCCTTGGCAGAGGTTCATCTGTAAAAACGTCAAGAACCGCAAATCGCACCTGTTGCATTTGCAGTGCCTGAAGCAAGGCATCTTCATCCAATGATGCCCCCCTCCCAACATTTATAAAACCAACATTGGAAACAGCTTGAAAGAATTTTTGATTAAAAAGACTCACTGTGTTTTCCGTAAGCGGCAGCGTATTAATGATATAATCCATTTCAGATGCTCGTCCTTCATAGCTGTCAATTGTCATAACCTCTGTAAAATATTCTTTTTCTATTCCACTTAAGGACACACCATACACTTCTGCTCCTAAAAACGCAAAGGTCTTTGCGACTGTTTGGCCAATCTCTCCGGTACCAAATATCATAATCTTTTGCTCACTTATTAAGCCAGGTGTTGCGGGCTGCCATTTTTTCTGATTTTTATTTTGCTCGAATTGATCATGAAACTGTAAATCCCTTATGATATAGCTTAAACAATACTCTGCAATCCTTTGTCCAAAGGAACAAATGGTTCTCGTTAATAGTACCTGTTCTGGCCATTCTTTATTAAATAAAAAACTATCTACACCCGCACCAAGGGAATGGACCCAATTGACAAGACGATAGTCAAACTGAGCCTTAATGTTAAAAGCAACAAAGGCATCGGCCCATTCTAAATCACTCTTGGTTACTTGTTCCTCGGACAGGTATCGAAAATTCTTCTGTACTCCTTTTTCTAGAAGTAATGTTTGTACTTCTTTATACATGGGGCTGACAACTAGTATATTTGAAATCTCCATATGTACACTCCACCCTGCTTCCTTCCAAGCCCTTGCTATTTGACTAGGCCTAATATCTTCAATCCATGGTAAATGCCAGAATCGCTCACAGAAGCTGTTTTATACTTGGCATATTGAAACAAATCAGGATTTGCATTTTCCATTGCAAAGCTTTCTCCCACAGCCTGCAACATTTCTTTATCATTCATTCCGTCTCCGAAAGCAATGGCTTGTTCTTTAGAAATCTGTAAATGCTGAAGAATCTTTTTCACCGCTTCTCCTTTATTCACATTTGTGCGAATAATATCGTAAGCATGCTTGTTTCCTTCTACATTTACTTGAGTCAATCGAATAGTATCTTCAAATTCATATAATGCGGTCTGCTCTGGGTCCACATTCATCACAGTTATGCCTAAAATCTGTTCAATTACCGCCTCTGTAAATAAAGCATTATTATTCATTTGAAATGTTTCAAGAAAATACTGAACCTTTGGATGATCCATTGAAGTCACATAGTTTTTTTCGTTTGTAAAAAGAATTAATTCATGACTATTTTCTTTAGCAATTTCTAAAAAACGCTCTATCTGCCCTCTGTTCATTGGTTCTTCAACAATGGTTTTATTTTTGTAAACAGCTAATGCACCATTTTGACCGATAATCGATTGGATATGTAATTCCTTTGCAAGGTTTTTCACCTCATGAATCGGTCGTCCCGTAGCTATAAATACCTCCATTCCAGATTCTACTATTTGAGTAATGGCCTCCTTCGTTGATTCCGTATACGTGTGATCAAGCTTCAATATCGTTCCATCTATGTCTAAAAAAAGCACTTTGTATTCCATTAGCAACTCCTTTCATGTTTCCACCACTTTTTACTTTCAATTGCTATTATTCCATATTACACATTTTTCTTCATTTCAACAGCCTACTATTTCCTGACTTTACCACCCATTATTCATTTGATATTTTGATATAATCATTTGCATGAACTATTTTAGGGAGGGATGTATCTTTGAAGATTCGTAATCTCCTATTGTCTTTGTTGATTATTTTTACTTTTAGCGGAGGATTTTTTGCAGGAATCTTTTATTCTAATCATACTAGTCAGCAAGATTCTCAAAAAATAAAAAACAAACAACAATTAACACAATCATCTAAGAAAGAAAAGGATAAACAGGAGCAAACTTCAGAACCTAAACAGGAACCAAATACCGAAACAGACCAATCAAAAGTCCTAATGGGCTATATTCAAGATTTTCGTGATCCTAACATGGTAAATTATGCAGACTTAACCCATGTCATTTTTTCCTTTGCTCATCCTGCAAAAGACGGCAGCCTTTTATTAAACGGCGAAACAGCTTTAGGCAATTTGCGGGCCATCGTTTCAAAAGCTCATGAGCAGGATACAAAAGTCATACTGGCTGTCGGTGGATGGTATCACATCCAGGGCGGTGAATCTTATGCCTATTTTAAGGAAGCTATTTCCAATCCAATCTCTCGAACAAAACTGATTACAGAACTTACAGACATAGCAGACCGGGAAAACCTTGATGGTATTGACATCGATTTCGAACATCCTCGTTCAACAGAAGATGCGTACCACTTAACCTTGTTCACGCAAGAATTAAGTGAAAAACTTCATAGCAAAAATAAAGAATTATCTATTGCTGTCAATGCTAAAGTTCATAGTGTAGCTGGAACAGAAATTAACAATGTCATCTATGAGCCTGCTATGTTTAACCATGTAGACCATGTCAATATCATGGCCTATGATGGTCATTGGGACGATGGCTATAATGCAGCCAATTTAGCACCCTATCCTTATATTGAAAATATCGTTAATTATTGGTCTCACCTTTTTGACAGCCACCAGATCGCCAAAAACAAACTGGTATTGGGAGTGCCTTTTTATGCCCAGCCGGAGGATCCAAACGTCAAGCAAATTTCCTATGCATCAATCATTAATAACAATCCAGAAAATGCTGGACAGGATACAGTTGTGATGAATGGAACCACCTACTACTACAATGGAATAGGAACGGTTCAAAAGAAAACAAAATTGGCACTAGATAATGGTTTCGGCGGGATGATGCTTTGGGAAGCAGGTCATGATACGACTGGTTCGCATAGTTTAACCGCTGCTATCTCAGACTCCTTAGACCAATTCCATGGCTATACATTACAATCAGCGAGTGAAGAATAGAATAGAACAGAAGAGAGGTCGTTTCTCTTCTGTTCTTTTTGATATGTACAACTTTAATCATTACTATATTTAAAAAATGAAATATAACAAAATCGAGAATAATACTAATACATAACGCTCATAATAAGCTCAGCTACTTATTTAATAAGTTTTCACACCCAAGAATTTATTTGATTGATTGCCTACATAGCCTTTACCTGTGAAAACAAAAATAGTAGCCGTAACAAATGAGGCTATTTCAGCCTATCAATCGAAATATTTATACATAAAAAGGAGGATTTTATGACTAACAAAAATAACAACCGAAATCAGCCACATACAGGAAGCAGCGATACTGAATTTGGTGCAGAAGCAGGATTAAGCAAAAAGGCCAGAAAAAAGGCAGCAAGAGAAATGAAGAAAAATAAATAGAAATGAAGAATAACCATATCCCCTGATATGGTTATTCTTCATTTAAGATTGTTCTGAATAAGTTTCACTTACGAGCTACCCATGTAACGTTTACATAAAAAATAAAACGTTTCTACTTTATTGCAGAAACGTTTTTAAAGTTTTCATATGTATACTAGATTTATTTTGCCTTTTTATAGTTCTTATGATTAACTACCGTCTTTATCGGTTCATCTGTTTTGGAGTTTGTCCCGATTTCAACAATAACAGAGTTTTCTCTAGATACAATGACTTTCCCTTTCTTTCCTTTCATAGGACCCTTTTTAATTTCTATTGTATCTCCTTCGGTTGCTTTATTTAGGATAACCTCTTCACTCTTATCCTTACTTACTTCTTTTTCATCTGCCATCTTCATTACTCCTTTACATCATTTTGAACAGCATACATGGACTATTTTGAATTATCAAAAGCATTTACGAATATGTCAAGTCCATTGTACAATATCATCCATTCGTTATGTCTGATTTAGTATTACCCTTTTTTCGACAATAAACAGCATTTTCAAGAAACAAACGAAAATATTTCTAACAGTTTTACAAAAAACAAAAATTATTTTTTGTAAATGTCTAGCAAAGCAATATATTTTTTATAAAAAAGCGCAAGAAAAATAGAATTTTTTTGTAATCTTTTGACTTCTTTTGTAGAAAGTATTTTCAATTTATTTCAGACTGTTATAATTGCTTATGTTAACAGGTAATAGCAAAAAAAAGTAAAAGGGAGAATTGATCTTAAAATGGAAGAAGTTATGATGTGGGTAATCACCGCCTATGTAGGAGAAGAAACAAAAATTTATGAATTCAAAACAGAAAAAGAAGCACAAGAAGCACTCAAAAGTATTAAAGGTTACAAAATTCTTACTGAGGTGATTTCCTTTTACAACCGCTCAGTTAAACTAGTTGCAGTTTAAGATCTTTTCTAAGAAACACAGCATTACAATTAACTTTTTACTAGCACTATTAATCTATGAAATTATCCTAAAGGAGAGACCACACAAATGTCAACGTTACGTGAAAAAGCATTAAAGTTACACAAAGAAAATAGAGGAAAGCTAGGTGTTCACTCAAAGGTTACAGTCAGAAATGCGCATGATTTAAGCCTTGCTTATTCCCCGGGTGTAGCTGAACCATGCTTGGACATATTTGAAGATGACAGCAAAGCATATGATTACACAATGAAAGGGAATCTAGTTGCTGTTGTTACAAATGGAACAGCTGTACTAGGTCTTGGAAATATAGGTCCAAAAGCTGCCATGCCAGTAATGGAAGGAAAAGCTTTATTATTTAAATCTTTTGCAGATGTTGATGCGTTCCCAATTTGCTTAGATACAACGGACCCAGACAAGATTGTTGAAACTGTAAAATTATTGGAACCGACATTTGGCGGTGTAAACTTAGAAGATATTGCCGCACCGCAATGCTTTGAAATTGAAGAAAGACTCAAAGAAGCATGCAATATTCCGGTTTTCCACGATGATCAGCATGGTACAGCCATTGTAACTGCTGCAGGATTACTTAATGCTCTAAAACTTGTTGACAAAAAGCTAGAAGACATTCGTGTGGTAGCAAACGGCGCCGGTTCTGCCGGTGTTGCAATTGTTAAATTGTTACTGAATATGGGTGTAAAAGATGTTATTTTATGTGATACGAAAGGAATTATCTATGAAGGACGTCCATTCGGAATGAATCCTTTTAAAGAAGAATTAGCTCGTATTACGAATAAAGAGCAAAAACAAGGTACACTAGCAGATGCTCTTGCTGGAGCAGATGTATTTGTAGGTGTATCAGCCCCAGGTGTAGTAACAAAAGAAATGGTTCAAACAATGAATCAAAAATCAATCATTTTTGCCATGGCAAATCCAATTCCGGAAATCATGCCGGAAGAGGCAAAGGAAGCGGGTGCCTTTGTCGTTGGAACAGGCCGTTCAGATTTCTCAAATCAAGTGAATAATGTTCTTGCTTTCCCTGGTATTTTCCGTGGTGCATTAGAAGTGAATGCAAAGGAAATTAACGAGGAAATGAAAGTAGCAGCTGTTCATGCTATTGCAGGATTAATCACAGATGAAGAATTACATGCTGATTATGTCATTCCTGATCCATTCGATCCAAGAGTGGCAGCCCATGTAGCTGAAGCTGTTGCAAATGCCGCAATGGAAACAGGAGTTGCGCAGAAACAAATAAATGCAGAGGAAATTAAAAAACAGCTCTTATCTCTATCAAAAGAAAAAGAAGCGAGCTTGATTTAATCCTCTTGATACGAAAAGGTCCACCAGATTTACATCTGGTGGACCTTTTCTATTTATACTTATTTATCTTAGTTTTCTGCTGGAGTAGAATCCAAATTTCCTTTTACAACCAAACTAGTTATAAGTCCAATGACAGCACCAACGATGGCTGGTACAATCCATCCTAAACCTTGACCATACAAAGGAAGGATTGTCGCAAATAAATTATTAACTGGTGCAAAGCTGATTCCAGCAGCATTCAATCCGTCAAATAAAGCTACGATAAAGGTTAATCCCATGCTCCATTGATATACTTCTTTTCTTCCTTTAAAGAAATTGTGCAAGAAAGTAAGTGCCATTAAGCAAACAGCTAATGGATAAATGGCTACTAATACTGGTACAGAAATAGAGATTAATTGACTTAAACCAAAGTTAGCAAATACCGCACTAAATACTGAAAAGATAACTGCAAATTTCACATAAGAAATGCTAGGAAATAACTTATTAAAATATGTTGCACAAGATGTGATTAGACCAATACTTGTAGTTAAACAAGCTCCAAAGACAATTAGACTTAACAAAATACCGCCATATTGACCAAAGAAATGATTAGCCGCTCCTGCTAAAACAGCTCCTCCGTTATCTACTAAACCAAGCTCCTGTACGCTTGAAGCCCCGATATAAGTAAGAGAAGTATAGATAATAGCCAACAATCCTGCTGCAATAAGTCCTGTCTTTGCAACGGCACCCATAATTTCTTTCCTTGTTGTTGCTCCTCTTTCTTTAACGGCATTGATAACAATAATACCGAAAACAAAGGCAGCAAGTGCATCCATCGTTAAATAACCTTCTTGAATTCCTTTAAAAAATGCATCACTCATATAATTTTCAGTTGGTGCCTGAAATTCTCCCATTGGTTTGAAAAATGCAGTAACGATAAGAATGGCAATAAATATTAATAATAGCGGTGTTAGTATTTTCCCTACGATATCAACGATTTTTTGAGATCTTAATGAAAAATAAAGTGTAATTCCGAAAAAGATAATTGAAAAAATTAATAAGCCGATTGTAGTGTATTCCTCAGCAATAAATGGTTTAACTCCCATTTCAAATGATACTGTCCCTGTTCTTGGAATCGCAAATAATGGTCCAATTGATAAATAAAGCGCTACAGTAAAAGCAACTCCGAAAAATGGACTTACACGACTAGCTAAAGATTGTAAATCACTTTTACCTGAATAACCTAATGCAATGACACCTAATAATGGTAATCCTACACCAGTTACAATAAAACCAAAATTAGCTGACCATAAATTTGTTCCTGCTGATTGGCCTAGCATCGCTGGGAAAATTAAATTTCCAGCTCCAAAGAATAAAGCGAAAAGCATAAAGCCAACCGCAACTAAATAAGAAAATGACATTTTTTGTTTCATATTTTCCCCTCCTCGATGTCTCTACTCACGATGCATACATGCATGTAATATATGCAGGATACTATGTACATCTATTTCCTGCTAATAAACCAAATGCAAAAACAATAATACTAATATAAAAACTTATTCTTATTTAAATTTTCAGACAATTAGGTCTGAAATGAGCTATTTCCTTTTCCTCCTTTGTTTTAAAGTCTGTAATTTATCGGTACACTTAAGATATCACATGCATTATATTTATGCAATATATTACTCTAAAATAATGTTGATAAATGCGATATATTGCATTTACCTATATTAGTATATATAATGATGGTATTAAAGAATATAAAAATAGTATTTTAATAACAACATATTTATTTGAACAAAGGGTGGGTTAAATCATGCCAATACCAACTAATTTTTCTACCCCAACACGTGTTTCTGCAAAAGAACGTGCATATTCTCAGATTCAAGAATGGATTATTGATGGTACGCTAAAACCTCAGGAAAAACTTCATGATGCTGATCTTGCACAGGCTCTAGGGGTAAGCAGAACGCCTATTAGGGAAGCTTTACAATTATTAAATGTTCAAGGATTTGTGGAAATGTTTCCTGGAGTAGGAACACAAGTGACCTCTGTTAAAAAAGACGATATTGCAAAAATACTGCCGCCATTAGGTGCGCTTCAAGCACTAGCAGCAGAACTTGCCACTCCTATTATTGATGAAAAGACAATCCGAACACTTTGTGAATTGAATGAAAATTTTGCTCAAGCCATCTATCGTAACGATTTTTATTCAGCACTTAAATATGATGATCAATATCATAATTTGATTATTGAAACGACCCAAAATCCTTACATTTCAAATGCAGTATCTACTCTTCAAGCACATGTCATGAGGCTTTTTCATCATCAATCAGTCATTTTAACTACTCAATCTATTGAAGAACACGAAGCAATAATTAAAGCGTTTGAAAAAAGAGATGCCAAAACAGCTTCTAAAATGGCACGAATCAACTGGACCCGAGCAATTGACGAGTTTTTTGCAGAATACAATCAAGATAATTAACGAAAGAAGCTTGTAGATTTTTCTACAAGCTTCTTTCGTAGAACATTTTCCTATCTTTTAATATGAAATGTTAGTGGCGCGGAGCAAATAAAATAACAGAAGCGCCAATTAAACATATTCCTGCACCTATCCAGTCATATAAATCCGGCGGTTTACGATCTATTCCCCAGCCCCACAACACAGACAGAATAATAAAAACTCCTCCATAGGCAGCATAGACTCTTCCAAATGAAGGAAAAGCTTGGAATGTTGCAAGCACACCATATAAAACTAATATAATACCGCCTATAATACCAAATGAATAGGACCTGCCTTCTCTTAACCATAACCAGATTAAATAGCCCCCACCAATTTCAGCAAGACCTGCAAGAATAAATAATACAATGGCATTGAGCAAGAACCTTCACTTCCTTACAAAAAGTAATGATGACTCAACCATTATATTAGCCATCATTAGTAACGTTATAATGTATAGAGAATCCACCCATTTAACTAAAACTACTTCTCACGATTTTTAGTCCCTTTACTTTTATAAGGTTTTGCGCTCTTCGCTTTATTTGCACCAGCCTGCCAACGAGTCCATCCCTTTTTACCCGTTCCTCTGCCAGTTCCGCCTTTACCTTTAGCACTGCTCATAGAATCAACTCCAATATCCTTTATATCTAAACGTACATTTTGTTAATCTAATTCATATTACTTTAATTAAAAACAATAATAAAGAAAAATAAGCCTAGTGTGTTGATTTTTATTGTGCACCACAACAAAAAAACGCCGCAAATGGGCGTCTAGTATAAATTATTGATTGCTTGTATCTTTCATATTACTTATACCACTTTCATTTACATCCACATTGTTTGATCCATAGCCTTGAACATTCCCAGCATGCTCTTCATGATATTTTGACCCTGCACCAGGCTGATTGTTTATAGACTTCCCTTGCCCATTTGATTGTTGTTTCGACAAATCCTTCACCTCCTAAACACCTATTATTGTTCGTATTGTCCCCAAAAATATACATATTGATTTAAAACAACACTTCTTCTATATATGTCCTTTTTAATATTTCGACATACACTAGTGGATATTTGACTCATCTAAGCGATATGGTCATGAAACGGGAGGAGAAAACGAGTTTTCTCCTCCCGTTTCATGACCATATCGCAACCTTTCAG
>Ga0182742_1000311_pt1 | contig 83749 bp, 76 predicted proteins | sample eDN5th37CBELigMG_FD_128880 | JGI IMG/M metagenome (GOLD analysis project Ga0182742, IMG submission 128880) | Enriched Miracle-Growth compost microbial communities from Emeryville, California, USA - eDNA 5th pass 37_C BE-Lig MG (version 2)... ...
CGACACCTTCGTCATCGGCAAGGGCCTGGGCCACGACGTCATCACCGACTTCGAGGGCGCCGGCCAGGCCGGCGGCGACCTCCTGCTGCTGAAGGGCTTCGGCGCCGGCGCCACCATCACCCACGAGCAGGGCTTCGTCTTCGCCATCCACGCCGCCGACGGCGCCACCGACCACGTCACCCTCAACGGCGTCACCAGCCTCAGCGCCGGCGACTACCTCTTCGCCTGATCGCACACGCCCGGAGCGCGGTGGCTGAACCAAAGAAGGGGAGGAGGACTGATCTCCTCCCCTCCGTATGCGCGGCGTCACGCGGTAAATTGTCCCAGGCGCCTCCGGGGGTTGGATGATGCGGGCGGCACCTGTGCTAGGGAAGAGGGCAGCACTTCTCCAGCTGCAGGACCCTGGTGCACGACCTCTCCCGTCCTCCTGCCCCGCAGGACCTGCTCCGTCCCCTTGCGCGGATGCTGCGCCCTCTTGTGCGGTTGCTGATCCGCAGCGGAGTGACCTTCCCCATCTTCGCCGAGCTGCTGCGCACGCTCTACGTCCAGGTGGCTGCCGAGATCCTGGAGCGGGAGGGCGCCCGCACCGACAGCCGCCTCAGCCTGCTCACCGGCGTGCATCGCAAGGAGATCCGCCGGCTCCGCGAACAGGGCGAGGCGCGCGCCGAGGTTCCGGCGGTGGTGACCGTCACCAGCCAAGTCATCGCGCGCTGGCTCGGGCTGCCGCAATACACCGATGCGGCCGGCAAGCCCCGGCCGCTGCCGCGCACCGCAGCTGCCGGCGCTCCCTCCTTCGAGGTACTGGTCTCCTCCGTCACCACCGATGTGCGGCCACGCGCCGTGCTGGATGACTGGCTGAGCCAGGATCTTGTCTCGTTCGACGCGGAAGGTCGCGTGGTGCTGAGGCAGGCCGCCTACGTGCCGCGCCCCGGCAGCGAGGAGCAGCTCTATTATTTCGCACGGAACCTCCGCGACCATCTCGCCGCCGCCAGCGCCAACGTGGCCAATCCCCATCCGCCCTTCCTGGAGCGTGGCCTGCACTACGACCGTCTGCCGCCTGACCTCGCTACGCGGCTAGAGGCGCATTGGCGTGCAGCAGGCCAGCAGATGCTCGTCGAGTTGAACCGGCAGGCCCTGGCTTGGCTGGAAGCCTCCGGCGGGCCGCTCGCGGCCGCTCCGGCGCGGCGGGTCCATCTCGGCATCTATCTTTATGCCGAGGACGAGTCGCCGGCAGCCAGAGCATCCTAGCCATGCGCTCCCTTTCTTTCCTGGTACTGGCCCTGCTAGCCGGCTGTGACCAAGTCCTCCCTTTCTCCTCTTCCCCCGTGGAAACCTCCCCTTCCTTCTGCCAGGCCGGCCTGGACGGCGAGCCGCCCGGCCCACAGGCTGACCGAAGCATCGGGGGTACTGGCATCAGCGGCGAAGAGGGCGAGGACCGTGGCATCGGCGGCACCGGGATCAGCGGTACCGTCACCGGCTTCGCCAGCATCTGCGTCAACGGCCTGGAGGTGCGGTACGACACCGCTGGAAGCGGCCTGCATGTCGGCGACCAGGTCCTCATCGATGCGACTGGCCACGGGGAGCAACTTGAAGCCCGCCACGTCTCGGTCCGGCATGAGGTCTCCGGCCCTGTCGAATCGGTCGGAGCCGATGGGTTGCTTCAGGTGGCGGGGCAACTGGTGCAGGTCAGCCGGGCCATCGGCGCCACCCCGCTTCCGGGCCCGGGGGATTGGGTGGAGGTGAGTGGCCTCCGCCGGCCGGACGACACCATCCTGGCAACGCGGATCAGCCGGCGTGCGCCCGGCGCGGTGCTGGTCCACGGCACCGCCGTGGTACAGGAGGGGCAATGGCGCGTGGCCGCCCTGCGCCTGCAGGCTGAGCCCAAGCTCCCCATGCCCACCGGTCCTGTCAGCTTGCGCGGCACCTATGCCGGCGGCACTCTCCAGGTCGAGCGCGCGGAGCCGGACCTGCTACGGGCCAATCCGGCCCTGCGCTTTGCCACGGCGCGACGCCTCGTGCTCGAGGCCTATGTCTCTACCCAGAACGGGCAACTGGCCCTTGGTACCCTGCACGCCTCCATCGCCGCGGGGCTACTCCTGCCCAGCCCGTCCTCAGGGCCTGCTGTTGTGGATCTCCGGCGCCAGCCGGAGGGCGGCTTCATCGCTGTGGACCTGCACCACTCTGGGAATGGCGAGGGCGCGTTCGGGCGGATGGCCTTGGGCAGCCCCTTCGGTGCGCCGCCGCCCCGCCATCCAGGCAGTCTCGGGGCGCGACAGGGCCATGTCCCCCCAGACGGGCAAAGCGCCGCCCTGGGCCCGCGCAACCGCGGGGCCCCGGCGCCAGGCAGAAGCCGACAAGGTGGAGGCGGAGATCCTGGCCACCCTGAATCCGGAAGCGGCGGACCCGGTAGCCCGGGCGGAGAACCCGGCTGAGGCCTGGGGGCAAGACCTGGTGGCCAGGGCTGAAGACCCGGCAGAGGCCGGGATGGCGGCAACGGATCAAGCGGCTCACGCTGACGCTTGGTTGCCCTCAGGGGGGTGAGGCTGATGCTGTGCGACGCGACGGCCGCAGCGCTGAAGCCGGCCTGCCGTCAGCACGGCCTCATGCCAGACCCGTGGCTGCCTCCTCGGCCCAGGCGAACAGGCCGCCACAGGCTGGGCAGGGCGCAGTGCCATAGCGGTCGCAGATGCAGAGGTCGCCGCCGCAGTAGCAATCCACCACGCCCGTATTGAGGCACGCGTCGCACCACAAGGTGGCCGCTCCGGCACGCGCCTGCGCATCCTTCCATGCGCCGACCGCACGAGCCGTGCGCCGCAGCCCAAAAGCTTTGGAAGGAGAGCTTCCGGCCTCCTGCAATCCAGGCGCAAGGGCATCCTGGAAATATCGGCGTCTCATTGTCTTCTTCCCCAGGCTGGCATTCTCTGAGTCCAAGCGCGCGTCAGGGTCCAGAACTGTCCAGGCATCGTGGCATCGTCAGACCTGAGCGTCTGGACGCGGCGTCCATGTGGCAAATTTTCCCACACCGCCAGGGTGAAGGATAGCTGCGCTGACCGCGGCCTCTGCCCGTTGTAGACATCACCCTGCGTCCAACCCGCCGGCTTGGCAAGAATGATCCGCACAATCAGCAACCCAACCGAGGAACTACCGCGAATGAAGCGGCGCGAATCGTTCGCCGCCTATACTCCATGCAACATTCCTCGGTAGCCGAAATTGCGCGGCCCACCGACCATTCCAGTACCACCCCATCTCCACCTTCGAGAGTGAACGTTGCTGGCGGCCAGGGGTTTCACCCGCGGCTGCCGGCAACGGCGCTCAGCGGAAGATCGCCGCTTGCAACCAAGCCCAGAACCGGTGCTTACACCTTCGAACCAGCCTTCCTGGCACGCCCCTGATCAGCTTCATGGAAATGCTGCAAGTGCTGCTCCATACTTCGGTGAGCCGAACGCGGAACGTGCTTGAACGACAGACGCATGTCTCAGGGAGAACGCCATGTCGGAGGAGAAGCGTCAGAAGGACGAGGCGCCGCAGGCTACCGGCGGCGCGGAGCATAAAGCCGAGACGCGGCATGAAGGCGAGCCCGGCGCCGCATCTCCCGGCCTGGACGCGATGCTTGGCCTCTGGTCCGCCTGGATGACGCCGATCGGGCGCCTACCGGAGAGCACCAGCGGACCGTCCTCGAAGCCGGCGCCCCCCTCCGACGAACTGGCGGCACAGTTCCTCGCCACTGGCGTGCGGCACCTGACCAAGCTGCTCAGCCAAGACCCGATGATGCGTGCAGTAGACCGGATGTGGAACGCCAACCCGCTGCGCCAGGTCATCCCGGTGGACTGGGCGGAGATCGCCCGCGCGCTGCGCATCGTCTGGCTGCGTGCGCTGGGCGATCCCGGCAAGGCGCTGGCGACCACCATGGAACTGAACGCCGCCCTCTGGCGCAGCGTCGCCGACAGCTGGGCCGAGGCGGGCCGGCGCTGGCTGGAGGGCGCCCAAGCCGGCGACCCGCCGCGCGCCAGCGCCGACCGGCGCTTCGCCGCACCGGAATGGCACAACAACCCGGCCTACCGGACGCTCAAGGAGGCTTACCTCCTGGCCTCGGACTGGTTACTCCGGCAGGCAGAGGCGGAGGACATGGAGCCGGCGGAGCGGCAGCGCGTCAGTTTCCACCTCCGGCAGTTCGTGGACGCGATGAGCCCTTCCCTGCTGCTGATCTCCAACCCCGCCGCGCTGCGCCGGGCGATGGAGACCGGGGGCGCCAGCGTCGCTGATGGGGCGCGCAACCTGCTGAACGACCTGCAGGCCGGTCGCCTGAGCATGGTGGACGCCTCGGCCTTCGCGCCCGGCCACAATCTCGCCCTCTCGCCCGGCAAGGTCGTCCACCGCAACAAGCTGATCGAGCTGATCCAGTACGCGCCGGCCGGAGAGACCGTGCACGCCACGCCGCTGCTGATCCTGCCGCCCTGGATCAACAAGTACTACATCCTCGATCTGCAGCCGAAGAACAGCATGGTGCGCTACCTGACCGAGCAGGGCTTCACCGTGTTCATGGTCTCCTGGAAAAATCCGGATGCCTCGATGGATGGCATCACCATCGAGGACTACATGGAGCTCGGCCCGCTGGAAGCCTGCGACGTCGCGCGGGAGATCACCGGCGCCGCCCGTGTGAACGTCATGGGCTACTGCATCGGCGGTACCCTGCTGGCCATGGTCCTGGCTTGGCTGGCGGCGAAGAAGGACAACCGCTTCAACGCCGCGACCTTCATGGTCTCGCTGCAGGATTTCGCCCAGGTGGGCGATACGGCCGTGTTCATGGAGGAGGACAGCATCGACCTGATCGAGCGGCAGATGATGGAGCGCGGCTATCTGGACAGCCGCGAGATGTCCAACATGTTCAACCTGCTGCGCTCGAACGACCTGATCTGGGCGAATGTCGTCAACAACTACCTGATGGGCGAGAAGCCGCCCGCCTTCGACCTGCTCTACTGGAACAGCGACGGCACCCGCATGGCCCGGGCGGCACACAGCTGGTACCTGCGCAACACCTACCGCGAGAACAACCTGATCGTGCCCGGCCGCATCCGGCTGAAGGGCGAGCCGATCGACCTCGGCCGCATTCGCAACGACATCTACGCGGTGGGGGCGGAGAAGGACCATATCGTGCCCTGGGACGCCGCCTGGCGCGTCACCCGGCTGCTGGGCGGCAAGGTACGCTATGTCCTGGCCTCCAGCGGCCATATCGCTGGCATCATCAACCCACCGGGCGGCAAGGGCTTCCACTGGACCACCGACCCGGCGGCGCCGACACCCCCGACCGCCGGCGAGTGGCGGCTGGCCGCCACGCAGCAGGCCGGAAGCTGGTGGCCGGACTGGGCGGCCTGGCTGGCCGCGCGTTCCGGCCCGCGCGGTGCGCCGCCGCCATTGGGCAGCGCGGCCCATCCACCGCTGGAGGATGCGCCCGGCCGTTACGTGCTGGAGAAATAGGTGCCAAGGAGGATGAGGCCGTGAAGTTCAACATCGAGATCGACTGCACGCCGGAGGAGGCCCGCGCCTTCTTCGGCCTGCCCGACGTCAAGCCGATGCAGACGGCGGTGATGCAGAAGGTGGAGAAGCAGGTGCTGGACGCCATGGCCAGCATGTCACCGGAGACCCTGCTGAAGACCTGGGCGCCGGGAGCAGCCTGGACGCCAAGCCAGATGCAGGAGTTGATGACCAATATGCTGAACGCGTCCTTCGGGCGCCCGCGAAAGGAGTAAAGGGTCCGACGAACCTGCAGCGCGGCATTGAAGGGAGGACGAAGCCCCTTGGTCCCGAAGCGCTCTGGACGGCGGTTACGCCACTCTCGCCGCTCGGGCCGCTCAGGCCGAAGGGGGGGCGCCCTCGGCTGCCGGACCGAACCGCCCGGACCGGCATTGTCTTTGTCCTGGCCACCGGGGCAGCCTTGGAGCGACTGCAGACGGCGGAGGCCGGCGGCCCGTCAGCTTGGTCTGGTGGCGGAGGAGACAACACAGAGGAAAGGCCACCCCTTCAATTGGCGTGGGTGAGGCGCTGCGTGATGTCCCCGACAAGGGTCCCATCATACGCGTCGATCGCTCGTTCACTTGCTTTCGACCCGAAATCGATCTTCGTGAGGTCGACCCAGTAGAGATGGGGAGCACTGGCCGAGTGGAAGAAATAGGTCTTGTTGGTTGAGTCAGCCAGGGTGAACCACAGTGTTGGCCAGGCATCCTCGGCGACGCTGCCGGAGGTGTCCTTGGCACCCGGCGGGACTGCTACAGTGCGGGCAATGGACTGAGCACCGGCAATGGCTTCTGGCACGCTCCTGGCTGGCGGCAAAGTCTTCAAATACGAAGCAGCCCGGACGAACCGGCTTTCCGGATCAATATCGCCCGGCATCGGCTTCGTGCCGCCGAAAAGCTTGTAATTCTGAAGGTTCCTAAGCTGATTCTCCAGCGGCGGCTCGTTGGTCATCACGGTGAACTCCCTACCCTGATGAACGACCATCCTGCCGTCGACAAACTCGACAATAGCTGAATTTCCTTCAGCATCTGATATCGCGAGGTGAAGTGGCCACTGCTTGCCGTCGAGCGCAACAGGAACGATCTGAACGCCCTTCAATCCTTCAACTGCTTCTTTGACCGAAGCAAAATTGTCGAGCACATATTGGGCCCAAAGCAGATTTGACAGACCAGACCGACTGTCACGCTGCTCGTACTTGGTATTGCCCAGATAAAGAAGATTCGCCGCGAGTCCCTTCTCATTCATGCCGTCGCTTGTCACGGTTCCGAACGAGGTGACGGCCACGCTTCCTAACTTCGACGTCCAGCTGAAGGACTTGCCGTCATCTGTCTCTGAAATCCTCTCCAACCCACGCGGATAGATGACCATCTTCGCATCATCCGAGCGGTATAGATCCATGGTCCGAGCCACGACGTTAGCCTGACCATTCGTATTCGACAGGATGCGGGAGCAGGCTGATGCACCATTACCTACCGTTGCCGCGAAGAAAACAGCGGCAAGCCCCACTACTGCGACACGCCCCACCCTGCCTTCCACAACACAATTCCTTATTTCATGAATTCAGAACCAATTCATCACAAATATTACCATTCAGAGCGTGGAATATTCCAATGATATTTGTAAATATTCCTGCTCCAAGAGAAGGGCCCTCATAAGGTTCCAAGCGCCGCCGAAATCGGTGCCTGTGGCCTTTGAAACGTTGCCTTGGCCTACACTGCGTTAAGCCGCCTGTTTAGGATCAGGCCCCATCAACACGCTTGCGCTGCAGGATCCTACGCGATTCACCCAGGCTTGGGGTCGCAATCTGGGGAGAGCGGCGAATTCTGGCTGACCGATCGACAGTGGCAGCGCCTGGCACCCCTTCTGCCGGATCAAAGCATCCAACGAGCCTGCTGGGCGGCGTTGAAGGGCGGGGCGAAGCCCCTTGGTCCCGATGCGCTTTGGACGGCGGTTACGCCACTCCCGCCGCCCGGACGACCCAAGCCGAAAGGTGGGTGCCCTCGGCTGCCGGACCGAACCGCCCTGACCGGCATTGTCTTTGTCCTGGCCACTGGGGGCAGCCTGGGAGCGACCGCAGACGGTGAAAGCCCTCGACAAACCATGAGAGGCTGGGCAGCGAGCGCCGCTGCGCACGGACACCCGCAGCACGCCGCTGCGCCTGACGCCAAGCGGTACCGAACGCCACAATGGTCGGGCGGCTAGCGCCCACCTTGGCTGGCGTGCGGCGCATCCGGAGCGGCGGCCGTGGCCAACCCCGCCACAGGCTGCGCAAGCGGCGCCCCGACAAGGCCTCTGATCACCGCCGCTGCCACCGGAGATGCCGAGCCGCGGCATCACTGCGCGGATCGCCCGGCGCAATATCGAAAGCAGCCAGAGGCTGGGCAAGCGCCAATGGGTGGTCGAGAGAACCTCGCCTGGCTGAACCGCTTCCCTCGCCTCACCATCCGCCATGAACGTTTGGCCGGCAGCCGGTTGGCCTTCACCACCCTCGCCTGCCTCAACCAGATCTGCGGGTTCTGTTAGATGCTCTAAGACGCAGCCGGTCCGTCCGGGACGGGCCACCCGGCCTCCGCAGAGCGGAGCCGGGTAGCAGGTGGCCTACTGGTCGCGCATCTCCATCTGCATCTGCCGGTGGGTCGCCAGTGCCAGCAAGGTGCAGACCACGCCGGAGAGCAGATAGCCGCTGACCGCGGCGAGCCCCAGCCACTGCGAGAGGGCCAGCACCACCAGCGGCGCGAAGCCCGCGCCCACGAGCCAGGCGATGTCCGAGGTCAGAGCCGCGCCGGTGTAGCGGAAGCGGCGGGCGAAGTTGGAGGCCACCGCGCCGCTCGCCTGGCCGAAGGAGAGGCCGAGCAGGGCAAAGCCCAGCAGCACGAAGCTCGTATGGCCGGAGGAGCCCTGTGCCATCAGGAAAGGTGCGACGAGGGCGAAGCAGCCGATCAGCACCGCACCGCCCGCGAGCAGCCGCCGCCGCCCGAGCCGGTCGGCGATCCAGCCGGAGAGGACCACTGTCACCAGCATGATGGCGGCGCCCGTGGCCTGCACCATCAGGAACTCGGCGATGCCGCGATCCGTTCGCAGCGCGATCCAGGCCAGAGGGAAGACGGTGACGAGGTGGAACAGGGCAAAGCAGGCCAGCGGCACGAAGGCGCCGATGAGCAGGTTATGGCCGCTTACCGTCACCACGTCGGCGATGCGGGCGGGTTGCAGCTCGTCCCGCTCCAGCAGCGCGGCGAATTCCCGCGTGGCCACCAGACGCAGCCGTGCGAACAGCGCCACCACGTTGATGGTGAACGCGACGAAGAACGGGTAGCGCCAGCCCCAGCTCTGGAAGTCCGCCTCCGGAAGGGAGGAGACCAGGAAGGCAAAGAGGCCGGCGGCGAGCAGGAAGCCGAGCGGCGCGCCGAGCTGCGGCATCATGGCATACCAGCCCCGCCGGTTCTGCGGCGCATTCAGTGCCAGCAACGAGGCCAGCCCGTCCCAGGCGCCCCCCAGCGCCAGTCCCTGCGTGAAGCGGGCCAGGCCGAGCAGCACGATGGTGGCGGCGCCCAGCGCCTCACGGGTCGGCAGCAGGCTGATGGCGGCGGTGGAGCCGCCGAGCATGAACAGCGCGACCGTGAGCTTGACGCCACGCCCATGCCGGCGGTCCAGCGCCATGAACAGGGCGGAGCCGAGCGGCCGGGCGATGAAGGCGAGCGAGAACAGGGCGAAGGAATAAAGCATCGCCACGGTCGCGTCGGTGTTGGGAAAGAGAAAATGCGGGAAGACCAGTACCGAGGCGATGGCATAGACGAAGAAGTCAAAGAACTCGGACATGCGTCCGATCACGACTCCAATCGCGATCTCCGCAGGGGAAACCGCATGATGGTCGGCGTTGACCTGCCGCGCGTCGCGCTCAAGCTCGGCCGAGTTCGGCAATCCCTGGATATGGCTGCTCGTGATCAAGTCCTGTCCTCCAGACTTCGACCCGCTGAATGTCGCCGCTCCGCCAGAGGTTGCAGGCACATAGGCCAATGCGCGCCGTGCCTTTCCCCCTTCGCGGCCCGGCCCTGAGGCCCGGGGTCATTCCGGGCACAGGTTTTTAGTACTCATCGTTAGCACGGCCCTGACGGCACTGGCGATAGGACAAAGTGTCCAATCCCCGGCCGCTGCGCACGCGCCTATGTACCGCCGCACTGCAACATGACTCCTTGATTGAACGGCATGTCCTGCAAGATCCTGCGCATCCTGCCTCTGATGGCCCTCGCGGCCCTCCTCTCCGGCTGCAAGATGACCATCCTCAACCCGTCGGGCGATATCGCCGCGCAGCAGCGCGACCTGATCATCTACTCGACCGTGTTGATGCTGCTCATCATTGTGCCGGTCATCCTGCTGACCCTGTTCTTCGCCTGGCGCTACCGGGCCTCGAACACCAAGGCCAAGTATGATCCGGAATGGCATCATTCGACGGCCCTGGAAGTCGTCATCTGGTCGGCACCCCTTGCCATCATCGTGGCGCTGGGCGCGCTGACCTGGGTCAGCACGCACCTGCTCGACCCTTACCGGCCGCTGTCACGCATCGACGCCAATACGCCGCTGCGCGACGAGGTGCGGCCGCTGGAGGTGGACGTCGTCTCGCTCGACTGGAAGTGGCTGTTCATCTACCCCGAGCAGGGGATCGCGACGGTCAACGAACTGGCGGCGCCGGTCGATGCGCCGATCAACTTCCGCCTGACCTCCTCAACGATGATGAACTCCTTCTCCATCCCCGCCCTGGCCGGGATGGTCTACACCATGCCCGGAATGGTCACGAAGCTGCACGCGGTGATCAACGAGCCGGGCGTCTATCAGGGCCTCTCCGCCAACTACAGCGGCCACGGCTTCTCGGACATGCACTTCAAGTTCCATGGCCTGAGCCAAGCCGACTTCAACGCCTGGGTGGCCGAGGCGAAGGCCTCCGGTGACCGCCTCGGGCGGCAGGAGTACCTGGCGCTGGCGCAGCCGAGCACCAAGGAGCCCGTCCGCCGCTTCGGCAGCATCGATCCCGAGCTGTACGGCGCCATCGTCGAGCGCTGCGTTGAGCCGGGCAAGATGTGCATGAGCGAGATGGCGCGCATCGACGCGCAGGGCGGCGCCGGCATGGCGGGCACCCTGAACGTGATGACCAAACGGGTCCAGCATGCCGCCGCCGGCCGTCCGGGCGAGGATACGCGGGGCGCCGAGCGGCGCTACGTGCTGTCCTTCTGCACGATCGACCAGCCCTATGGCGCGACCGGCACGGACCCTGCTCCGCGCCCCGCGTCCCCTGGAACGACAGAGTAACGCCATGTCCACCAATCCGGACTTCTGGAGCTTCGTCTTCGGGCGGCTCTCCTGGGAATCCTTCCCCTTCCATGAGCCGATCCTGGTGGCGACCTTCATCGCGGTGGCGCTGGGCGGCGTCGCGATGCTGGGCGCCCTCACCTATTTCCGCGTCTGGGGCTATCTGTGGCGCGAATGGCTGACCAGCGTCGACCACAAGCGCATCGGCATCATGTACATCGTGCTGGCGCTCGTCATGCTGCTGCGCGGCTTCGCCGACGCGCTGATGATGCGCCTCCAGCAGGCAATCGCCTTCGGCGGCTCCGAGGGCTACCTGCCGCCGCACCATTATGACCAGATCTTCACCGCCCATGGCGTGATCATGATCTTCTTCGTCGCCATGCCGCTGGTGACGGGGCTCATGAACTTCGTGGTGCCGCTGCAAATCGGCGCGCGCGACGTCTCCTTCCCCTTCCTGAACAATTTCAGCTTCTGGATGACCGTCGCGGGCGCCGTGACCGTCATGATCTCGCTGTTCGTGGGCGAGTTCGCGCAGACCGGCTGGCTGGCCTATCCGCCCCTCTCGGGCCTGGAGGGCAGTCCCGGCGTCGGCGTGGACTACTATATCTGGGGCCTGCAGGTCGCCGGCCTCGGCACATTGCTCTCAGGCGTCAACCTGATCGCCACCATCGTCAAGATGCGGGCCCCGGGCATGACGATGATGAAGCTGCCGGTCTTCACCTGGACCGCGCTCTGCACCAACGTGCTGATCGTGGCCTCCTTCCCGGTGCTGACCGCCGTGCTGGTGCTGCTGTCGCTCGACCGCTACGTGGGGACCAACTTCTTCACGAGCGATCTCGGCGGCAACCCGATGATGTACGTGAACCTGATCTGGATCTGGGGCCACCCGGAGGTCTACATCCTGATCCTGCCGGCCTTCGGCGTCTTCTCCGAGGTCGTCTCCACCTTCTGCAGCAAGCGCCTCTTCGGCTACACCTCGATGGTCTATGCCACCGTGGTGATCACCATCCTCTCCTACCTGGTGTGGCTGCACCACTTCTTCACGATGGGATCGGGCGCCAGCGTCAACTCCTTCTTCGGCATCACGACGATGATCATCTCGATCCCGACGGGTGCCAAGATCTTCAACTGGCTGTTCACCATGTTCCGCGGCCGCATCCGGTACGAGGTGCCGATGATGTGGACGGTCGGCTTCATGCTCACCTTCGTCATCGGCGGCATGACCGGCGTCATGCTGGCGGTGCCCCCGGCCGACTTCCAGCTGCACAACAGCCTGTTCCTGATCGCCCACTTCCACAACGTCATCATCGGCGGCGTGGTGTTCGGCATGTTCGCGGGCATCACCTACTGGTTCCCGAAGGCCTTCGGCTTCAAGCTGGACCCGTTCTGGGGCAAGATGTCCTTCTGGTTCTGGCTGATCGGCTTCTGGGTCGCCTTCATGCCGATCTACATCCTGGGCCTGATGGGCGTGACCCGCCGCGTCAACCACTTCGACGACCCCTCGCTGCAGATCTGGTTCGTCATCGCCGCCTTCGGTGCGGTGCTGATCGCCTGCGGCATCGCCAGCTTCCTGATCCAGCTGGTGGTGAGCTTCATGAAGCGCGAGCAGCTGCGCGACGTGACCGGCGACCCCTGGGGCGGCCGTACCCTGGAGTGGTCCACCTCCTCGCCGCCGCCGGTCTACAACTTCGCCTTCACCCCCATCATCCATGACCATGATGCGTGGTGGGACATGAAGCAGCGCGGCTACACCCGCCCGCTGCACGGCTTCCGCCCCATCCACATGCCGAAGAACACCGGCACCGGCATCATCCTGGCAGGCCTGTCGGTCGTCTTCGCCTTCGGCATGATCTGGTACATGTGGTGGCTGGCCGCGCTGAGCTTCGTGGCGATGATCGTCATCTCCATCGGCCACACCTTCAACTACCACCGGGACTTCTTCATCCCGGCCGAGGTGGTGGACCGCACCGAGAAGAGCCGCACGGCTCTGATGGCGGGGGAGTAAGCCCATGTCCGCACCCACCCTGCACGCCGCCGCCCCCGCCGAGGAAGTGGCCTTCTACGTCACGGAGGAGGAGCACGCGCATTCCGGGTCCAGCACCATGCTGGGCTTCTGGATCTACCTGATGAGCGACTGCCTCATCTTCGCCGTGCTCTTCGCCACCTACGGGGTGCTCGGCCGCAGCTACGCGGCCGGGCCCTCCGGGGCCGACCTGTTCGATCTGCCGCTGGTGGCGCTCAACACCGCCATGCTGCTGTTCTCCTCCATCACCTATGGCTTCGCCATGCTGGAGATGGAGCGCAACAAGAAGGGCATGACGCTGTTCTGGCTGGCCGTCACCGGCCTGTTCGGCGCCGCCTTCATCTATCTCGAGCTCTATGAGTTCGCGCACCTGATCGCCGAGGGCGCCGGGCCGCAGCGCAGCGCCTTCCTGTCCTCCTTCTTCGCCCTGGTGGGCACCCACGGGCTGCACGTCACCTGCGGCCTGATCTGGCTGGTGACGCTGATGGTGCAGGTCGCGCAGCGCGGCCTGATCGAGGACAACAAGCGGCGCCTGATGTGCCTGAGCCTGTTCTGGCACTTCCTGGACGTCATCTGGATCGGCGTCTTCTCCTTCGTCTACCTGATGGGAGTGCTGCAATGAGCTCCGACACCCTCGCGCAGCATCACGGCCATGGTCATGCCCCCGGGCATGGGCATGGGCATGGGCATGGGCATGGGCATGGGCATGGGCATGGCGACGGCGCCAGCCATGGCACCTTCAAGGGCTACCTGACCGGCTTCATCCTCTCCGTCATCCTGACCGCCATTCCCTTCTGGCTGGTCATGGGCGACGTGTTCGCGAACCCGCAGGTCACGGCCCTCGGCATCATGGCGCTGGCCGTCGTGCAGGTGATCGTGCACATGGTCTACTTCCTGCACATGAACACGCGTTCGGAAGGCGGCTGGACCATGCTGGCGCTGATCTTCACGATCGTGATCGTGGCGATCACGCTGAGCGGCTCGCTCTGGGTGATGTACCACCTGAACGCCAACATGATGCCCATGCCGGCCCACGACATGCGCGGAATGCCCTGAGGATGCCCGCGCCACGCCCCGCAGTGGCGGCCGAGGAGGCAAGGCGGCCCCGTTCGCTGCGCCTTCTCGCCCTGCTCGGGGCGCTGGCGGTGCTCGGCGTCATCATCCTGGTGGCGCTGGGCAACTGGCAGGTCGCGCGCCGCGCCTGGAAGCTCGACCTGATCGCCCGGGTGGATGCCCGGGTCCATGCGGCGCCGGTGCCGCCTCCGGGGCCCGCGGAATGGCCGCAGGTCTCCGCCGCGCGGGACGAGTACCGCCATCTCCGCGCCACCGGCCAGTATCTCCCCAACAAGGACACGCTGGTCCAGGCCAGCACCGCCCTGGGCGCCGGCTTCTGGGTGCTCACCCCCTTCCGGACCGAGGATGGCTTCACTGTCCTGGTTAACCGCGGCTTCGTTCCGGGCGACCGGGAGGAGGCCACCGGCCGCCTCGGCGGCACCGCCGCGGGCACCCTCACCGTCACCGGCCTGCTGCGCCTGAGCGAGCCGGGCGGCGGCTTCCTCCGCAGCAACCAGCCCGCGGAGGGGCGCTGGTACTCGCGCGACGTCGCCGCCATCGCCGCCGCCCGCGGGCTGGGCGAGGTGGCCCCCTACTTCATCGATGCCGAGGCGGGGCCGGACCCGCGCGCCTATCCCGTCGGCGGTCTCACCGTCATTGCCTTTCCCAACAACCACCTGGTGTATGCGATCACCTGGTATGCCTTGGCGCTGATGCTGGCCGGCACCACCTTCTATGCCGTGCGCGAGGAATGGCGCACCCGGCGGAGCCACGGCTCCTGAGCAGGCAGGCCCAGTGGCTCGCCGGGCGGTTGGAGAAGGAAGGAATGGCAGTGAGCGAGACGGCGCCCCCGGCCCGTTGGCGGCGCCTGCTCGGCGCACTCTGGGGATGCCCCCTGCCGGCGAATGGGCTTCTGGCCGAACCCACCGGCGCACGCTCCGCCCTTCCCTCCCCCGACGCCACCGGCAGCAAGAACATGCTGCAGCTTATCCATCTGCGCTGGCTGGCCGCGGCCGGGCAGGTGCTGACCATCGGCTTCGTGCAGCTCGTGCTGGAGGTCAACCTGCCGCTGCAGCCCATGGCCATGGTGGTGGTCGCGCTGGCGCTGCTGAACCTCGCCAGCCTGCTGCGCCTGCGGCTGCGCCCCCCCGTTCGCCAGGCCGAGCTCTTCGTGGTGCTGCTGCTGGACGTGGCGGCGCTGACGGCCCAGCTCTACCTCAGCGGTGGCGTCACCAATCCCTTCATCTCCCTCTACCTGCTGCAGGTCACCATGGCGGCGGTGCTGCTGCAGATCCGCTGGGCCTGGGCGATGGCGGTCATCACCACGCTCTGCTTCCTCGGCCTCTCCGTCGCGCACCGGCCGCTCGAGTTGCCCTCTGCCCTGAGCGCCGATCCCTTCCGGCTGCACCTGCAGGGCCTGCTGATCTGCTTCATCCTGGTCGCCGCGCTGCTGGTGGTCTTCGTCACCCGCATCAGCGGCAACCTTCGCGCGCGTGACTCCCGCCTGGCCGACCTGCGCCGGCAGGCGGTCGAGGAGGAGCACATCGTACGGATGGGCCTGCTCGCCTCCGGCGCCGCACATGAGCTGGGCACGCCGCTGGCGACCATGTCGGTCATCCTGGGCGACTGGAAGCACATGCCGGCGCTCCGGGCGATGCCCGGCATGCTGGACGAGATCGACGAGATGCAGGCCCAGTTGCGGCGCTGCAAGGAGATCATCAGCGGCATCCTGCTCTCGGCCGGCGAGGCGCGCAGCGAGGCCGCGGCGCTCACCACCCTTGCCGCCTTCCTGGAGGGGCTGGTGCAGGAATGGAATGCGCTCCGCCCGCGTGCCCGGCTGTCGCTGGAGACCAATCTCGCCGGCGAGGTGCCGATCGTCGCCGATCCCGCGCTGAAGCAGGTGCTGTTCAACCTGCTCAACAACGCACAGGAGGCCTTCTCCTCGCGGATCTGCCTCTCCGCCGTCCGCAGCGGCGCCACGCTGATCCTGGAAGTGCGCGACAACGGCGTGGGCTTCGCGCCGGAGATGCTTGCGCAGTTCGGCAACCCCTACCGCTCGACCAAGGGCCGCCAGGGCCGCGGGCTCGGCCTCTTTCTGGTGGTCAATGTCGTGCGCAAGCTCGGCGGCCGCGTCGCCGCCCGCAACCGGCCGGAGGGCGGCGCGACGGTGACGCTCTCCCTGCCGTTGGCCTCCATCGCCATCGAAAGGAAGCGCGCCGATGCCGCCTGACCGCCTGCTGCTGATCGTCGAGGACGATGTCAGCCTCTCCCGGACCCTGCGGCGGTCCTTCGAGCGGCGCGGCTACGAGGTGATGGTGGCGGCCGGCCCGGAGGAGATGGAGGCGCTGCTGCAGGAGCGCACGCCGCAATACGCGGTGGTGGACCTGAAGCTGGAGGGCGCCTCCGGCCTCACCTGCGTGCAGGCGCTGCATGCGCATGACCCGGCCATGCTGATCGTCGTGCTGACCGGCTTCGCCAGCATCGCGACCGCCGTCGAGGCCATCAAGCTGGGCGCCTGCCACTACCTGGCCAAGCCCTCCAACACCGACGACATCGAGGCCGCCTTCGGCAGGGCGGAGGGCGACGCCGACACGCCGCTCAGCCAGCGCCCGACCTCGATCAAGACGCTCGAATGGGAGCGCATCCACCAGACCCTGGCGGAGACCGGCTACAACGTCTCGGAATCCGCGCGGCGGCTGGGGCTGCACCGCCGCACCCTGGCGCGCAAGCTGGAGAAGCGGCAGGTCGATTGATCCCGTCCCGCCCCTCCTTCCGGGTGAACTCGCATCCAGCCGCCCCGGGCGGTAGGATGATCCTCGCTGGACAGGAGGCGATGCACTTGGAACGCCGGATCGCGCTCTTCCTCGATTTCGACAATGCTTTCGGCGCCCTTTGCGCCCAGGCGCCGGAGGCGGCAGAGGCCTTCGTGCTCGAACCCGCCCGCTGGCTGGACTGGCTGGCGCGCCGGGCTTTGGCCGCAGAGGGCACCAGCCGCCTGCTGCTGCGGCGCTGCTACCTGAACCCCAGCGGATCGCTGCTGCTGGAGAGTGGCGAGCGCGTGTTCTTCGGCGGCTTCCGCAACAACCTGGTGCGGGCCGGCTTCCAGGTGACGGACTGCCCGCCTCTGACCCGGGGCGGCAAGACCAGCGCCGACATCGTCATGGTCATGGACGTGCTCGACGCCCTGCAGCACGCCACCCACTTCGACACCTTCGTGATCCTCTCCAGCGATGCCGACTTCACCCCCGTCCTGCAGCGCCTGCGTGCCCATGACCGGCGCAGCCTGGTAGTCTCCATCGGCAACACGGCCGACGCCTACCGTGCCGCCGCCGACGAGGTGGTCGGCCCCGCCGAGTTCATCCGCGACGCGCTCGGGCTGCCGACCGCGCCCGCGCCGGAGCGCTGGGAGGAGCCCGCCCCGCCCGAAGGCGATTTGCCCGACCCGGCCGCGGTGCGCGAGGCCATCCTCGCCCAGGTCGCGGCCGAACTGGCCCGCGCGCCAACTCCGCTCCACCTGCCGGCGCTGGGGAAGCGGCTGCACGAGCGGCTGGGGCCGCAGGTGCGGGCCACCGCCTTCGGGGGCGCGGGCAGCCTGGCCCGGCTGCTCGCCACCGCCGACGACCCGCAGATCGAGCTGATCCCCGGCTATGGCGGCGGCTGGGTGCGTGACACGGCGCGGCATCCCTCCGGCCGGCCAGAGGACTCGGCGGAACTGCCCTCGCCCTGAGATCAGGGCGAGGGCAGGATGGGAGGCCGGGCGCGGCAATGCCTGGTCCCCACTCCCCAGGCGGCGGAGCCGGAGGAGAATGAATTCTCCCCCGGAGCCCCCTCTTCTCTTTTCTGTCAGCTTTGTCGTGCTGGCTGCACGCGCTCACACCGAGGCGGAGCCAAAGCCAGTAGAAAAAGGCGGGCGTCTGGGGGAGTTCACTCCCCCAGACTTGCTTCAGCCAGAATTTGAGGGCGCACCGGCTGCCCCCAGCACGGCGCCCAAAGCTCCGGGCGGGAGCCCGGCACGAAGAGCTTGCACCGCATCAGCAGGGCCGGCCCGCATCAGTTCGCCGTCACCCCGGCCTCATGGATCAGCTTGGCCCAGCGGTCCAGCTCGGTGCGGATCAGCGAGCCGAACTGCTCCGGCGTCATCGGCGCCGGCACCGCACCCTCCTGCTCCAGCCGCTGCTTCACCGCCGCGGAATTCAGGCTGGCATTCACCTCCTGGTTGATACGCATGACAATGGGCGGCGGCGTGGCGGCGGGCGCTGCGATGCCGTACCAGGGCACGACGTCGAAACCGGGCGAGACGGTCTCCGCCACCGTCGGCACCTCCGGCAGGCTGGCGACGCGCTCGGTGCTGGAGACGGCGAGCGCCCGCAACTGGTTCTGCTGCACGAAGGGCATGACGGTCGGCACCCCGCCCAGCGTGACGTCCACCCGCCCCGCGATCAGGTCGGTCAATGCCGGCCCCAGGCCGCGATAGGGCACATGCTCCATCTCCAGCCCCAGCGCGTTGAGGAAGGCGAGCATGACGATATGCCCGGCACTGCCATTGCCGGCCGAGCAGTAGCGCAGCTCGCCGGGATGGGCGCGGACATGGTCCACGAAGCTCTTCACGTCCTGGAAGGGCAGCTTCGGGTGCACCACCAGCACGTTCGGCACCTTCGCGATCATCGCGACGGGCGCGAAATCCTTCAGCACGTCATAGGGCAGTTGGGGATAGATCGCCGGGTTGACCGCCAGCGTGCCGATATGGCCGAGCAGCAGCGTGTAGCCGTCGGGCGCGGCGCGCGCCACGGTTTCCGACCCCACCGCGCCGCCGGCGCCGGCACGGTTCTCCACAATCACGGGCTGGCCGAGTCGCGGCGAAAGCTGGTCGGCGATGGCGCGGCCCAGCGTATCGTTGGCGGCGCCGGGCGGGAAGGGCACCACCAGCCGCAGCGGCTGCCTTGGCCAGGCGGACTCGGCATGCAGGCCGACGGCCGGCGCGGCAAGCCCCGCCGCCGCGCCGAGCAGGAGATCGCGGCGCCTCATGATCCGCTCCCGACCCGGCTGCGCAGCGCGGCCCGCTCCGCTTCGGAATAGCCGAGCTCGCGCAGGATGGCCTCGCCGTCCTCGTCCAGGCGCGGCGCCAGCCGCGAGGGCGCAACGCCGCTCCCCGAGTAGCGGTTCGCATGACGCAGGCCGAGCATGGCTTCCTCCGTGTTTTGTTCTGGTTCTTCGGTCAGGGTGCCGGAGCCGCGCAGCTGCGGGTCGTCCAGCAGGCTCTCCAGCGTGTGGAAGCGCATCGCCGGCACGTCGTGCTGCCGCAGCAGCGGCAGCCATTTGTCGGTGGTGCGCTCGGCCATCGCCTCCGTCCGCACACGGAAATAGGCGGCGACGTTCTCCAGCCGGGCGCTGACGGTGCGGAAGCGCGGATCGTCCTTCAGCTCGGGCCGGCCGATGGCATCGAAGAAGCCCCGCGCCTGCGCATCGGTATTGGCGGAGACGCAGATATAGCCGTCCTTGGTCGGCAGCGGCCGGGCATCGGGCGTCATGATGCGCGGGTCGCCGAAATCCCCCTCCGGCCCGAAGGTGCGCTGGCCCATATGCTCGGAGAGCACGAAGGCCGCCGCGTTCTCGAACATCGGCACCTCGATCGCCTGCCCGACGCCGTCGCGCGCGCGCCCCACCAGCGCGGCGCAGATCGCCTGCGCGGCGATGATGCCGACGATGTGGTCGGTCAGCACGAAGGGCGCGAAGCGCGGCTCGCCGGTCTGCCGCTGGAAGCAGGCGGCGACGCCCGAAAGCCCCTGGATGATGGTGTCGTAGGCCGGGGCGCCGTCATAGGGTCCGCCGCTGGCGAAGCCGGAGATGGTGCAGTGGATCATCTTCGGGTTCAGCGCCGCCATGCTGGCCCAGTCCAGCCCCAGCGAGGCCAGGGCACGGGCGCGCATGTTGCTGACGAAGACATCCGTCCGCGCCGCCAGCCGCCGCATCACCGCGCGCCCGTCCTCGCTCTTGAGGTCGAGCACGATGGAGCGCTTGTTGCGGTTGAAGTGCAGGAATTTCGGCGACAGGCCGGGCTGGCGCGCCTTGCCGCCAAGGCGGCGCATCAGGTCGCCCTCCGGCGGCTCCACCTTGATGACCTCGGCACCCTGCTCGGCCAGCAGCAGCGTCGCGGTCGGGCCGACGATGACGCCAGTGGCATCCAGCACGCGGATGCCGGCAAGCGGGCCGCCGCTCATGCCGAGGCCTCGCCTTCCGCGATGGGCCGCCCTGCCTCGTCCAGCGCCCAGAGCAGCAGGCGCCCGCCCGCCTCCTGCCGGCAGCGCAGCTCGCCTTGCCACCCGACGAAGAAGGGCCGCACGTTGCGCACCGCGAGCCGGCCGATCCGCCCACCCGGCAACTGCCGCTTGGCCAGTTCGCAGAGCCGCAGCGCGGTCAGCCCGCCATTCACCACCAGGCCGGGATAGCCCTCCTCCTGAGTGGTATAGGGCTGGTCATAGTGGATGCGGTGGCCGTTGAAGGTGACAGCCGAGTAGCGGAACAGCGTGACCGTATCCGGCGAATAGACCTCGGTGGCGGTCGGCTCCGGCAGCGGCGCGGGGGCCGGTGGCGGGGCGGCGGGCACGCCGGCCACCTTGGTGGCCTCCTCGCGGTAGACGATGTCGTGCTCCTCGGTGACGACCACCTGGCCATCCGCCTCGACGCTGTGGTCCACGCGCACGAAGACCATCCGGCCGCTCCGTCCGGTCTTCGGCGTCACCGCCGCGATGGTCGAGGTGCGGCGCAGCTCGGCGCCGATCGGCAGTGGTGCCAGGAAGCGGATGCGCCGCCCGGCGAACATGCGGCGCGGCAGCGGCACCGGCGGCAGGAAGTCGCCCTTGCGCGGATGCCCGTCCGGTCCGAGCTGCGACTGCGGCGTGACCGGGCCGAAGAACACGGCGTGCCAGCCCTCCGGCAGCGCGTCGCCGCGCCGGAAGGCCATGGCGTCGCGATCCATCAGCGCCGCCAGGCGGCGCACGATGGGCAGGGCGGCCTCGTCCTCCACCACCTCGCTGCGGCCGACCCAGCCCTGCAGGGCCTCGATCTCGCCTGACTCGATCGGGGGAGCCATGTCCTGCATCGTGTTTCCTCCTCTGGCCCTCCATCTGGCCGGGACTTCGCGGATGCGTCCAATGCAATGCGGTGACAGTCCGATGCAGGGGATGCATCATCGCCGCCATGCATCTCGACCTACCCGGGCTGGAGGCATTCCTGGCGGTGGCCGATCTCGGCTCCTTCCAGCGTGCCGCGGCGCGGCTCGGCATCAGCCAGCCGGCGCTCACCCGCCGGCTGCAGCGGCTGGAGCAGATCGTCGGCCGTGAGCTGCTGCTGCGCCGCTCCCGCCCGGTGCGGCTCAGCCCGGCCGGGGCGGCGCTGCTGCCGGAGGCGCAGGGCGCCCTGGCGCAGCTCGCCGAAGCCCTGCGCCGCACCAGCGATCGCACCGAGACGCAGGACGTCGCCTTCGGCTGCCTGCCGACCCTGGCGGTGCGCTATCTCGGCCCCCTGCTGGCGCGCCACCGCCGGCACTGGCGCGGCGAGGTTGTCGTCTACGACCTTTCCGGCGCCGAGATCCGCAGCATGCTGCAGGAAGGGCGGCTCGACTTCGCTCTGGCCGCCCTTGGCCCGGAGCACTGGGACGTCGAGAGCATCCCATTGCTGGAAGAGCCCTTCTTCCTGGTCTGCCCAGAAGGGCACCGGCTGGCTGGCCGCGCCGCCGTCGCCTGGGGTGAGCTGGCCAAGGAGCCGCTGGTCTCCATCGGCCCGCTCAGCGAAAACCGCCGCATCATCGAGGCCGCACTGCGCCGTGCCCGGGTGGCGGCGCCCTGGCGGATCGAGGTCCGGCACCTTTCCACCGCTGTGGCGCTGGTGGCCGCCGGGGCGGGCCTCACCGCCCTGCCCGCCTCCGCCATTGCCGGGCGAGCGGGCGAAGGCGTGGTGGCGGTGCCCCTGGTGGAGCCGGCCCTGACCCGCAGCATCGGCCTGCTGCGCCGGCGTGACCGGGTGCAGCCCCCCGCCGCGCGCGACCTCATGGAGCAGATCCTGGCGACGCTCGGCGGCAAGCTCCGCTTCCGCGGACAGGATCGATAGGGGTACGCAACGAGCAGCGCCCCTGCGGTGTTCTGCCCCCATGCTCCACGTGGCGATGGTGCAGCGGGGATCGACCGGCCATGCCCAGGCGGAGCCCGGGAAGGGAGGCTGCGATGCCGGACCATGTCTACAAGGTGGTCGAACTGGTCGGCTCGTCGAAGACGAGCATCGATGAGGCGATCCAGGTGGCGATCAACCGCGCCAGCAGCACATTGCGGAACCTGCGCTGGTTCGAGGTGATGCAGGTGCGTGGCGCTGTCGGCAATGATGGCAAGGTGGACCACTATCAGGTCACGCTGAAGGCCGGCTTCACCCTTGAGGAAGGCTGAGGAGGGAAGGATGTATCTCGCGCGGTTTTCCTATGACGTGCTGCCCAGCAACCGCCAGCGCGCGGTGGAGCTGATCCGGCAGGAAATGGAGGCGGCCGGCCGCAACGGTCTCAAGGGCCGGCTACTGGTACCGCTCACCCGCGGCCAGGGCGGCGCGGCCCTCCAGTTCGAGGTGGAGCTCGCCAGCCTCGACCAGTTCGAGAGCCTGCGCCACCAGGGCGGCAGCGCCGGCGGGGATGCCGGCGACTGGATGCGCGCCTTCAGCGAGATCCTGCTCTCGCCGCCGGCGGTGGAACTCCTGCGGATCGCATGAGGCAAAGGCCATGGTCACCCGCATTGTCCGGCGTCCGGTCTCCATGACCTTCGATGAGGACATCATCAGCGAATACAAGGCCAAGGGCGTGACCATCGCCCCCGCCCCGAACGAGCCCTCCAGGCTTGTCATCACCGCGCCGGACGAGGCGGCCGCCGATGCCGCCGAGATCTGGCTGGCGGAGATGGACACGCCCGCCGACTGACCGCGGGGTCGGGGAAGCCGCGATAAGCCCCATGGGGGCTTTCCCGGCAGAGGGTCCGGGAGGCTGAGCCGCCTCCCAGGACGCGCTTTCAGCCGAGCACGCGCGGCAGCCAGAGCGAGAGCTGCGGCAGGTAGGTCACCAGCGCGATATCGGCCAGCAGCACGGCGTAGAAGGGCAGCATGCTCTTCAGGATCTGCTCGATCCGGAGGCCCGCCACCTGGCAGGCGACGAAGAGATTGACTCCCACCGGCGGCGTGGTCATCCCGACCGCCAGGTTGACGATCATGATGATGCCGAAATGCACGGGGTCGATGCCCAGCTTCATGGCCACCGGGGTCAGGATCGGCGCCACGATGGTGATGGCCGCGCCGGTCTCCAGGAACATGCCGACGATCAGCAGGAAGAGGTTCACCAGCAGCAGGAAGACCGCCGGATCATCGGAAAGGCTGATGAAGAAGCGGGCGATCATCTCGGGAATGCGGTTGGCCGTCAGCACCCAGCCGAAGACGCTCGCCGCCGAGATGATGATCAGGATGACCACCGTGCTGAGCAGCGAGGCCCGCAGCGCCGCGAGCAGCCGGGCCGGCGTCAGCGTGCGGTAGACCGCGGCGCCGACGAAGAGCGCGAAGAACACCGCCACCGCCGCTGCCTCGGTCGGCGTGAAGATGCCGCCATAGATGCCGCCGAGGATGATGACGGGCAGCAGCAGCGGCAGCAGGGCGTCGCGGAAGCTGCGGAGCACCCCCTCCGGCTCGCCGATCTCCCCCGCTGTCGCGCGCGGGGTGACCTGGCCATAGCCGCGCAGCCGGCTGATCACATGCACGGTCAGCAGCAGCGAGCCGCCGATGAGCAGGCCCGGGATCACGCCCGCGATGAACAGGCTGCCGATCGAGACCGGCACGCCCGCCGTCAGCGCGAAGATGATCATGGGGATCGAGGGCGGGATGATGACCCCGAGCTCGCCTGAAGCCGCCTGCACCGAGGTGGCGAAGGGCCGGGGAAAGCCGCGCCGCACCATGGCCGGGATGAGCGTGCCGCCGATCGCCGCCGTGGTGGCGGCGCTGGAGCCGGAGATGGCGGCGAAGAACATCGCCGAGACCACCGTCACCAGTCCGAGCCCGCCGATGGCGCGCCCGACCAGCGCCTGGGCGAAGTTGATCAGCCGGCGGGAGATGCCGCTCGCCTCCATCAGCGCACCGGCCAGGATGAAGAAGGGGATGGCGGTGAGCGGGAAGGAGTCGAGCGCGGCGAACATCCGCTGCACCAACGCCTGCAGCGGGATGCCGGAGGCCTGCATGGACAACGCCGCCGTGCCCGCCAGCGAGATGGCGATGGGCACGCCGAGGGCGAAGAGCGCCAGGAGGGAAAGGCCGATGGCGATGGGGCTCATGGCGGGTTCCTCAATCCACCGGCATTTCGCCGCCACGCGGCGGATCGAGCGCGACGGCCAGGGTATTGACCAGGGCGAGCAGGCTGCCGAGCGGGATGGCGGAATAGACATAGGTCATCGGCAGTTCCAGCGCGCCGGAGCGCATGCCCTGCACATTGCCGAGGATGATCCAGCCATAGGCGATCAGGACCATCCAGAAGAGGGCGGAAAGCGCGAGGCTCGTCCAGGTCAGGAGCTTCGCGGCCGGCGCCGGCACCGTCGCGTTGACGATCTCGACCGAGGCCAGCATGCCCTTGCGCACGCCGATGCCGACGCCGAGGAAGACCGACCAGATCAGCACGTAGCGGATCAGCTCCTCCGACCAGGTGAGCGGCGCGCCGATCAGGTAGCGCGCAATCACCTGCGCGAAGGCGAGCGCCGCCATCAGGCCGAGCACCAGGGCCAGGACCATCAGCAGCGCCGCATTGACGCCGTCGATCACCCGCAACCCGCGCAGCCAGCGCGACGGGGCGGAGACCCGGCCCGCCGGCTCCGCAACGGCGCCGGCGCGCGGGAGGGATGACATGGCAGGCTCCTCCCCGGCCGGTCAGCGCGCCGCGGGGGCGCCGACGGCGGCCACCTTCTCGTAAAGCGCCGCGATGGAGGGGAAGCTGGCCTTCACGAAAGCCGGCCCGACCTTGGCACGGAAGGGCGCCTTGTCCGGCTCGACCAGCGTCATGCCCTCATCCTGCAGCATCTTGAGGAAGCCGGTCTCACCCTTGCCCACCTCTTCCGCGGCATAGGCGCGGGCAGCGCCGTTGGCGGCCTCCAGCACCGCCTTGCGCTGCGCCTCGGGCAGCCCCGCCAGCCGGCTGGCGCTCATCACCACCACGATTGGCTCGTAGGAATGCTCGGTGCGCACGAGGTACTTCACCACCTCGGAGAATTTCGAGGTCTGGATCAGCGAGAGCGGGTTTTCCTGCCCGTCGATGACGCCCTGCTGCAGGGCATTGAACACCTCGCCGAAGCTCATCGGCGTCGGCGCGGCGCCCAGCGCCTTCCAGGAGGCCACCGAGACCGGGCTGTCCGGCACGCGGATCTTCAGGCCAGACAGGTCGGCGGGCGTGTTCACCGGCTTCTTCGTGGTCAGCCAGCGCGGCCCGCGCAGCCAGTAGGCGAGAACCTGCAGGCCGGATTCCTTCTTGATGGCCTCCGTGATCTCCTTGCCGGTCTGGCCGCCATAGACCTGCTCGAAATGCTGCGAGTCGCGGATCATGAAGGGCAGCGCGAAGATCTTCGCCGTATCGGAGGCGGAGGTGAGGACGCCGGCCCCGCCGACCCAGATATCGTTCGAGCCGAACCGCAGCCCCTCGACGAGTTCCCGGTCGCTTCCCAGCGTGCTGCCGCCGTAGATCTCCACCTTCACCGCGCCGTTCGTCGCCTGCGCGATATCCGCCGCGAAGCGCTCCGCGGCCTTGGCATGGATCTCGGCGGTCGGCCAGACATGCCCCAGCTTCAGCACGGTCTGCGCGAAGGCGCCGGCCGGCAGCAGCACGGCCGAGGCCAGCGCGGCCGCCGCAACGGCCGTCTTGAAGTTGAACATCGTTTTTTCTTCCCCTGCTTTCCTGGACGTTCTGCGCAGCCTGCGGTCAGCGGTCCTGCGCGGTCATGCGGTCGTAGACGCGGAACAGCGCCTGGTTGCCATTGCTGCCCTCGCCATGCGCGCGCGCCTCCAGGTAGAGGCTCGTCACCAGCGCGGTGCCAGGCAGCGGCACGCCCTGCTGAAAGGCGAGGTCATTGGCCAGGCGCAGGTCCTTCAGCTTCAGGTCGATGCGGAAGCCGGCGCTCGCGTCCTTCTCCAGCACCTTCGGTCCGAGATTCTCCAGCATCCAGGAATTGGCCGAGCCGCCCATCAGCACCTCGCGCGCCACCGCAGGGTCGAGCCCCGAGGCGCGGGCGAGCGCAATGGCCTCGCACATGGCCTGGATGTTGATCGCGCAGACCAGCTGGTTGCACAGCTTCACCGTCTGCCCGTTGCCGATGGCGCCGACATGCACGACCTTGCTGCCCATCGCCTCCAGGATGGGCCGTGCGCGGGCGAAGGCCGCCTCCTCGCCGCCCACCATGATCGACAGCTTCGCATCCCGCGCGCCGGTGACGCCGCCGGAGACCGGCGCATCCAGCATCGCGACCCCGCGCGCCGCCAGCGCCTCCGCCATCTTGCGCGTGGCGACGGGCGAGATGGTGCTCATGTCGATCACCAGCTGCTCCGGCCGCAGCCGGTCGAGCAGGCCGCCCGGTGCCGTCAGCACCTCCTCCACCTGCGGGGTGTCCGGCAGCATGAGGACGACGAACTCCGCCCCCTCCGCCGCCGCGGCAAGGTCGCGCGCCGGGGTGATGCCCTGCGCCGCGAGACTCTCGGCAACCCCGGGGACGACGTCATGGCCGACCACCGCATGCCCCGCCTTGGCGAGGTTAAGCGCCATCTCGCGCCCCATGACGCCAAGGCCGATGAAACCGATTCGAGCCATATCCTAGGTCCCTGATTGAGGCTGCGGCGCCGCACCGGCGCCCTGCTGCCGCTCATGTTCATAGAGGCGGATGATCGAGACGATGTCGGCCATGGCGTTGCCCTGCCCGACATAGGCGTCGAAGCGCGCGGTGGCCGTCTTCACGCCGGGCAGGTCGAGCCCGAGGCCCTCGGCGGCGCTCTTCACCGCCTTCATGTCCTTGAGAAGCTGGCGCGCATAGCCGAGCGGCGGGTCGAAGGCGCGCTGCTGCATCAGCGGGTAGATGCGCTGCAGAAGGGCGCTGTCGGCGAGGCCGCCGGCCAGGCAGGCGGGCAGCGCGGCGGCATCGATCCCGGCCGCCTCGGCCAGGTGCAGCGCCTCCGCCATGGCGATGAAGCCCGCGCCGACGATGGCCTGGTTCACCACCTTCGTCACCTGCCCGGCGCCCACCGGCCCCATGCGGGTGACGTTGCCGGCGAGATCGGCCAGCACGGCGGCGGCATCCCGCAATTCTGTCTCCTCGCCGCCGGCCATGACGGTCAGCGTGCCGCTGCGGGCGGCGGCCGGCCCGCCGGAAACCGGCGCGTCGATCCAGCCCATGCCCCTGCGCTCGCGCAGCCGCGCGGCGAAGTCGCGAGTGGCCCCGGCATCGATGGTGGAGAAGTCGATCAGCAGCCGCGCGCCGCCCGCCGCGCTGGCGACACCCTTCTCGCCCCAGACGCAGGCCTCCACGGCCGGCGTGTCCAGCACGCACATCAGGACGATGTCGCTGCGCTCGGCCACCTCGCGCGGGCTGCCGGCCTCGGTGGCGCCCGCCGCCAACACGGGATCAAGATTGGGCCGCTCGCGGTTCCACACCGCCAGGGGCCAGCCACGCTCCAGCAGGCGCAGGCTCATCGCCGTGCCCATCAGGCCGATGCCGATGAAGCCCAGGCGCGGCCGGGCGGCCGTGTTTGCGTTCTGGCTCATGCCGCAGCCTCCGGCATGCGGCGGCGGCTCCGTGTTCCTGGCATCCGGCTTCCTCCTCGTCCGCAGGCTTGCCCCGGCTGATCCGGGAGCGTCGTTGTTGCCGGACTGTGCCACGTTGTCCTATTGTTGGACAAGTGGTTTCCGGCCCGATCCGCGGCGCCGCCACGCCCCGGCGCGCTGAAGCGGCCCGGGGATGCCAGGGAGCGCGAACTTGCACACTGCCGGCCACCTGATCCCTCGCCTGCGGGACCTGCTCGGAGCCCAGGGCCTGCTCGATGACGCCACGCAGTTCGCCCGCTATGCGCAGGACTGGTCCGGCGACCTCACCGGCCGCCCGCTCGCCGTTGCCCGCCCCGCCACGGTGGAGGAGGTGGGCCAGGTGATGCGACTCTGTGCCGAGGCGAAGGTTCCGGTGGTGCCGCAGGGCGGCCATACCGGGCTGGTCGGCGGCGCCGTTCCCTCCCCAGAAGGAAATGAGCTGGTCCTCAGCCTGGAGCGGCTCGACCGCCTGCGCGGCATCGACCCCGTAAACTTCAGCATGGTCGCCGAGGCGGGCTGTGTGTTGGCCAACCTGCACCGCGCCGCCATCGAGCACGATCTGCATCTGCCGCTTTCGCTCGGCGCGCAGGGAAGCTGCCAGATCGGCGGCAACGTCGCGACCAATGCCGGAGGCGTCAACGTGCTGCGCTACGGCATGACGCGCGACCTCGTGCTCGGCCTGGAGGTGGTGCTGCCCGACGGCCGCGTCTGGAATGGGCTGCGCAGCCTGCGCAAGAACAACACGGGCTACGACCTGAAGCAGCTTTTCATCGGCTCGGAGGGCACGCTCGGCATCGTCACCGCCGTGGCGCTGAAGCTCTTCCCGCGCCCGACCCAGGTGCAGACCGTCATGCTCGGCCTGGCCTCGGTCGAGGCCGCCATGGCGCTCTATGCCGCCGCCCGGCGCGACCTCTCCGACCTGCTCTCCGCCTTCGAGCTGATGCCGCGCCGCTGCATCGAGCTGACCCTCACCGCCAGCCCCGCCCTGCGCGAGCCGCTCGCCACGCCCGCGCCGGTCTATGTGCTGATGGAGGCCTCGGCGAGCGGGCTGGTGGACCTCGCCGCGCTGATGGAGCAGTTCCTCGCCGCCTGCCTGGAGCGCGAGACGATTCTCGACGGCACCGTCGCCATGAGCGAGGCCCAGTCGCGCGGCTTCTGGCGCCTGCGCGAGGAACTCGTCGAGGCGCAGCACCGCCATGGCCGCCACCTGCGCACCGACGTCTCCGTGCCCATCTCCGATCTCGCCGCCTTCATGGCGGCGGCCGACGCCGCCATGGCCCGCCACCTGCCCGAGGCCCTGCCGGTCGCCTATGGCCATGTCGGCGACGGCAACCTGCACTACAACCTGCTGCCGCCGCGCGGCCTCGATCCCGCCGCCTGCGAGGCGCTGCTGCACCAGGGCGAAGAGATCATCTTCGGGCTGGTGGACCGCTTCGGCGGCTCGATCAGCGCCGAGCACGGCATCGGCCGGGTCAAGCGCGCCCCCTTCCTCCAGCGACTGGGCACGGTTGACCACGATCTGTTCCGTGCGATCAAATCCGGCCTGGACCCTGCCGGCCGCATGAGCCCGGGCCGGATCTTCACGTTGGACGAGTAATGAGCGATCGCGTCAGCCGCCCCCCTCAACTTCCCTCCCGCATCGCCGATCTCGTCGCCGCCGGCATCGCCGAAGGCCGCTGGAAGCCCGGCGAGCGCCTGCCCGCCGAGCAGGCCCTGGCGGATGCCTACGGCGTCAGCCGCAACGTCGTGCGCGAGGCGATCTCGCGCCTGCGTGCGGATGGGCTGGTGCAGTCCCGCCAGGGTGTCGGTGCCTTCGTCATCCGCAAGCAGGGCACCGGCGTGCTGCGCTTCGACACCGAGGCGCTGCAGGACGATGCCACCTTCCGCAACCTTTTCGAGTTGCGCGCCATCCTGGAGATCCAGACCGCCGGCCTCGCCGCCGAGCGCCGCACCGAGAACGACATTGCCGCCATCACCGACGCCTTCCGCGAAATGCAGGACGAGGTGGAGGGCGATCCCGGCGGCGTGGATGCCGATCTCGACTTCCACCGCGCCGTGGCCCGCGCCGCGGGCAACGAGCAGATCGCCCGTGTGATCAGCTTCCTCTCCGACCAGGTGCGCGAGACCATCATGGCCACCCGCACCCGGCCGGGAAGTTCGGTCAGCGAGGTCATCGCCGTCACCATCGCCGAGCACCGCGCCATCCACGCGGCCATCCTCGCCGGGGACCCGGAAGCGGCGCGCAACGCCATGGCCACCCACATCCGCAACGCCGCCAGCCGGCTCGGCTTCGCGCTGGCGGTCTAAGAGGCAGGGGGCGCTGCCCCCTGACCCCCGCCGGGGTGACAGTGTCACCCCGGACCCCGCCATCAGCTTGACAGCTCTGGGGCCGTAGGCGGGTCGTCCCCTCCGGAGGCCGTATTCCTTTTTTGCGGGCCTGCCTCCCGGGCGGCGAGAGCAGCTTCGTTCACCCCAAAAAACAATGACTTAAGCCTGGAGAGGCGAGAAGCCCATCCGAACAAGAGGCTGACGCCGACCATAAGCATGCTTATAACAACAGGGCTTATGACCCTCTGTCCCTGCGAACCGGATGCCTGATACCCAGCCCACCCTCGGCTTCGTGCTGCACGACGTCGCGCGTTTCCTGCGCAAGCGGTTCGAGCAGCGCGCCCGTGGCCTCGGCCTGACGCGCTCGCAATGGCAGGTGCTGGCCTTCCTGGCGCCCAACGAGGGCATCCACCAGGGCGGCCTGGCGGACCTGCTGGAGATCGAGCCGATCACGCTCGCCCGCCTGCTGGACCGGCTGGAGGGCAACGGGCTGGTGGAGCGGCGGCAGCACCCGACCGACCGCCGCGTCTGGCAGCTCTACCTGACCGAGAAGGCCCACCCGATGCTGGCCCGCATGCGGGAGATCGGCGACCGCACCCGCGCCGAGGCGCTGGATGGCCTCTCCCAGGCCGAGCGCGAGGAATTGCTGCGGCTGCTGTTGACGATGCGCGGGAACCTGACGGCCGCCTGCGAGCAGCCGGTTGAAGAGACGAAGCATGGCTGAGCGGACCGCAGTCCGGCCCGCCGGTATGGGCATGAGAGCGAGGAACCAAGGATGAGCCGGCTGCAACCCAGAACCGAGCCGCAGGACGAGGCGGCCCTCAGCACCGCCGAGCCGCCGCACCGACCGCCGGCGGCGCGCCCCTCGGGCCGCCGGCGGCTGCGCTGGGCGCTGTTCCTGCTGCTGCCGGTGGCGCTGGTGACGGGCGGCTACTTCTACGTCGCCGGCGGCCAGATCATGTCCACCGAGAACGCCTATGTCCGCGCCGACATGGTGGGCGTGACGACCGACGTCTCCGGCATCGTCACCCAGGTCGCGGTGCGCGAGAACCAGCACGTAGCCGTGGGCGACGTGCTGTTCCGCCTGGACGACCAGCCCTTCCGCCTGGCGCTGACCCGCGCCGAGGCGCAGCTCGGCATTGTCGCCAACGACCTGAGCGCGCTGCGGGCCAGCTACCGGGACATGCAGGCGCAGATCCGCCAGGCCCAGGCCGATGTGGACTATGACACGCGCGAGCTGGATCGGCAGCGCCAGCTCATCGCCCGCAACGTCGCCGCGCATGTCACCTTCGAGCAGGCCGAGCGCGACCTGCAGGTGGCTCAGCAGAAGGTGATCTCGCTGAACCAGCAGCTCGCCGGCATCGCCGCCAGCCTGGCCGGAAACCCCGACCTGCCGGTCGAGCAGCACCCGCGCTACATCGAGGCGGTGGCGGCGCGGGACGAGGCTGCCCGCCAGCTCGCCCATACCGTGGTGCGCGCGCCCATCGCCGGCACGGCGACCAACGTGCCCTCGCTCCAGCCCGGGCAGTACCTCGCCGCCGCCACGGCCGGCTTCAGCATCGTCGGCACCGAGAACATGTGGATCGAGGCCACGCCGAAGGAAACCGAGCTGACCTATGTGCGGCCCGGCCAGCCCGTGAGCATCACCATCGACACCTATCCCGACTACGAGTGGCACGGCACGGTGGAGAGCGTCAGCCCCGCCTCCGCCTCCAGCTTCGCCCTGCTGCCGGCGCAGAACAGCAGCGGCAACTGGGTGAAGGTGGTGCAGCGCATCCCCATGCGCGTGCATCTCGACCCCGCCGAGGGCGCGCCCCCGCTGCGCGCCGGCATGAGCGCGGTGGTCAGCGTGGACACCGGCCATGCGCGCGGCCTGCCGCCCTTCCTGGCCGGGCTGTTCGGCGGCGCCGGCCGGGCCGGCTGAGGGCGGCCGCCATGCCGGTCGCCAATCGCGGCGCCATCACCGCCTGCGTCATCCTGGCGGTGATCATGCAGGCGCTGGACACCACCATCGCCAATGTCGCGCTGCCCTACATCCAGGGCAGCGTCTCGGCCAGCGCCGACCAGGTGAACTGGGTGCTGACCTCCTACATCGTCGCCGCCGCGATCATGACGCCGCCCTCCGGCTGGCTCTCGGCGCGCTTCGGCCGCAAGCGCGTGCTGCTCACCGCCATCGCCGGCTTCGTCGCGGCCTCGGTGCTCTGCGGGCTGGCGCAGTCGCTGGCGCAGATCGTCGGCTTCCGGCTGCTGCAAGGCTTCTTCGGCGCCTCGCTGGTGCCGCTCTCCCAGGCCATCCTGCTCGACATCTACACGCCGGAGGAGCGCGGCTCCGCCATGGCGCTGTTCGGCGTCTCGGTGATGGTGGGGCCGGTGCTGGGCCCGGTGCTCGGCGGCTGGCTGACCGACAACCTGAGCTGGCGCTGGGTCTTCTACATCAACGTGCCGCTTGGCCTGCTGGCTTTCCTCGGCGTCAGCGCCTTCGTGCAGGAGACGCGCGTCGAGCAGGGCGCGAAGCTGGACTGGACGGGCTTCGGCGCGCTCAGCATCACCATCGCCTCATTGCAGCTCATGCTCGACCGCGGCGAGCAGCTCGGCTGGTTCGGCTCCGGCGAGATCCTGATCGAGGCCGTGGTCGCGGCCTCCGCCTTCTACATCTTCCTCGTGCACACCTTCACCGCCGAGCGGTCCTTCGTGAACCCGCGCCTCTTCCTCGACCGCAACTTCGCCATCGGCATGATCTTCATCTTCGTCGTTGGCATCACCTACCTCGCCTCGCTGGCGCTGATGACACCCTATCTGCAGACGCTGATGGGCTATCCCGTGGTCACCGCCGGCATCGTCATGGGGCCGCGCGGCATGGGCACGATGGTCTGCATGTTCATCGTCGGCCGGCTGATCGGCAAGGTGGACACGCGCCTGCTGCTGGCCACCGGCCTGCTGCTGACGGCCTGGGCGATGTACGACATGACGGCCTGGACGCCCGACGTCTCGCAATGGCGCATCATCGTCACCGGCTTCGTGCAGGGCGCGGGGCTCGGCTTCCTCTTCGTGCCGCTGACCACCGTCACCTTCTCGACCCTGCCGGCGCAGCAGCGCGGCGAGGGCACCGGACTCTACAACCTCTCGCGCAACATCGGCTCGGCGGTCGGCATCTCGGCGGTGACGGCGCTGATCAGCGAGAACACGCAGGTGAACCACGCCGAGCTGGTCAGCCACATCACGCCCTTCAACCGGCTGCTGCAGCAGCCGGACATGCAGGCCTACAGCCCGCTCACCCTGCCCGGCCGCGCGGCGCTCGACGATCTGGTGACCAACCAGGCGACCATCATCGCCTATCTCGACGACTTCAAGCTGCTGATGATCCTCTCCCTCCTGTCGCTGCCGCTTCTTCTGCTGCTGCGCCGGCCCCGGCAGGCCGCGGCGGTGGACCACAGCATCGCCATGGAGTAGGCGGCGGCATTCCCAGCCGCCGCGCCGCGCGCTATCGGGAACGGCGATATGACCGCCTCCTGCCCCCGCCGTGCCCCCGAGACCTCGCTCTATGCGGCGGTGAAGGCCCATCTCGAAGCCTGCGGCTACGAGGCCAAGGGTGAGGTCTGCGGCTGCGACATCGTGGCGCTCAGGCCGGGCGAGCCGCCCTTCCTCGTCATCACCGAGCTGAAGCTGAGCTTCAGCCTGGACCTCGTCCTGCAGGGCGTGGACCGGCTGGCGGCCGCGGACGAGGTCTGGCTGGCCGTGCGCGCCTCCCGCCGCGGGCGGGACCGCGACCGCCGCGCCCACCGTCTCTGCCGCCTGCTCGGCTTCGGCCTGCTGGCGGTGGACTCGGCCCGCCACGTCGTCGAGGTGTTGGCGGAGCCCGCCCCCTACCGCCCGCGCCCCAATCTCCGCCGCCGTGCCCTGCTGCTGCGCGAGCACCAGCGCCGCAAGGGCGACCCGACGCCCGGCGGCGGCGCCCGCAGCCCGGTGATGACGGCCTACCGCCAGCAGGCCCTGGCCTGCGCGGCGGCGCTGCGGGACGGCCCGCGTCGCCCGCGCGACCTGAAACCCGTCGCGCCCGAGGCCGGCAGCATCCTGCTGCGCAACGTCTATGGCTGGTTCGAACGGGCAGAGCGCGGCGTCTATCGCCTGACCCCGGCCGGCGAGCAGGCGCTGCGGCACTGGGCCGCCGAGACGGAGAGCACCCCTCCCCCGAGTTGACGCCAGACCGGAAGGCTGGGGGAATGGCATCCTTCTCTCCGCTCGGAAAAGGGACACGCCGCATGCCCGACTGGAACCGCGCCGCCACCGAAGCCAAGGCCATCGCCGGCGCCTGGGACGGAACAGCGGGGCCGGGGGGCGCTATCCTGACCTTCGGCAGTGCCGGCATTCGCGACACAGCCAGCGGCGGCCTCGCCAGCATCGAGCATGGCATTCCCTTCACCGCGGAGACGCCGAACCGCTACGCCTCGATCAGCAAGCACTTCCTCGCCGCGACGGCGCTGCTGGAGGGCCTTCCTCTCGACGCTCCCCTGGGCGCGCTGCTGGAGGGCCTGCCCGAGGCCCTCGGCGCCGTGCCGCTGGGCCGCGCGCTCGACATGACCGCCGCCCTGCCGGACATGATGGAGGTGCTGTGGCAGCGCGGCGTGCCCTTCACCGCCAGTCTGAGGTCGGCGGAGATCATGGCGGTCGCCCGCGGCCTGCCCGGGCTGAACGCCGCGCCGGGCACGGAGATGGCCTATTCCAACACCGGCTGGCGGCTGGCACAGGCGGTCTTCCCGGCGCAGCGCGGCGTCTCCTATGCCGAGGCCCTGCGGCGGCGCCTGCTGGAGCCGCTCGGCCTGCCCATCGCCTTTCCCGAGGACGAGGCGGAGCCGGTGCCCGGCCTCGCCACCGGCTATTGGCGGGAGGGCGCATCCTGGCGGCGCGGGCGCTACGGCGTGCATTTCTCGGCCTCCGGCGGGCTGGCAGGCAGCGCGAGAGCGCTGGCGGAATGGCTCTCGGCGCTGCTGGCCGGGCGTGGCCCGCTGGCGGGAATGCTGGACCGCCTCGCCGCCCCCCGCCATTTCGCCGACGGCTCGGAAAGCCTCTACCGCCTGGGCCTGGTGCGCAGCACGCTGGGCACCACGGCGCTGCTCGGCCATGGCGGCTCCCTGCCCGGCTACCGGAACCATTTCCTGCTGGCGCCGGAGCATGGCGCGGGCGTCGTGGTCCTGACCAACCGGGAGGAGGATGCGCTCTGGCCCGCCCTGCGGGTAATGGCGGCTTTGACAGGGGAGCCGCTGCCCGAAGCGCCGCGGGACTTTCCCTCCGGCCTCTTCGTGGCCGAGGAAGGGCCGTTCTGGGCCGAGACGACGGCCGACTCCCTCACCTTCATGGGCGCCTATGAGCGCCTGGTCGCCACGCCCGGCGGCGTGCGCAGCCTGCCGGCCTATCTCGACATCCGGCTCCGTGCAGAGGGCGAGGAGGTTCTGGCCGGCACGATCGGCGGCGCCGCACGCCGGTTGCGGCGGGTGCCGGCGGATCAGGCGCTCGATCCCGCCATGGCCGGCGAATGGCGGGAGGCGCGGCTCGGCCTGCGCCTCACCCTGCGCGCCGATGGCACGGCGCGCTTCCCCTGGGCGGACGGGATCGGGGTTGAGACCGGCCTCACTCCGCTACCGGGCGGGCGTGCCCTCGCCGCCCTCCCGCACGGCCCCTGGCTGCACCGTCCCTGCCTTTCCCTGGAGCGAGACGGTTCTTTGCGGGTTGCCAGCCACCGCGCCCGGGTGTTGCACTTCCACCGCTGCAACGATTCCGGAGACGACGCTTGATCCGCTCACGCCTCGCGCCGCTGCTTTCCGCCGCACCGCTCGCCCTAACCCTGGCCCTGCCGCTGTCCTCCCAGGCCGTGGCGCAGCCGGCACCGAACCGCGTGCTGCGCGTCGCCCCGCATGCGGACCTCAAGACGCTCGACCCGGTCTTCGCCTCCATCGTCATCACCCGCATGCACGGGCTGATGATCTACGAGACGCTGTTCTCCTGGGATTCGAAGCTGCAGCCGCATCCGCAGATGGTGGAGAGCTTCTCCACCGCGCCGGACAACCTCTCCTGGACTTTCAAGCTGCGCGAGGGGCTGCGCTTCCATGACGGCCAGCCCGTCACCAGCAAGGATGTCATCGCCTCGCTGAAGCGCTGGATGGCGCGCGACACGGTGGGCGGCAAGCTCGCCGAATACACCGCCGCGCTGGAGGCGCAGGACGACCGGACCTTCACGCTGCGGCTGAAGAAGCCGACGGGCATGGTGCCCTTCGCGCTCGGCTCGGCGGTCGGGCAGATCCCCGCCATCATGCGCGAGAGCGACGCAGCGATGGACCCGATGAAGCCGGTGCAGAACACCATCGGCAGCGGGCCCTTCCTGTTCAACCGCGCGGAATGGCGCAGCGGCGCGCGCGTCGTCTATGACCGCAATCCTGACTACAAGCCGCGCCAGGAACCCGCCGACGGTCTCGCCGGCGGCCGCGTGGTGAAGCTCGACCGCGTCGAGTGGACCATCATGCCCGATGCCGCGACGGCCGCCGCCGCGTTGCAGGCCGGCGAGATCGACATCTGGGAACAGCCGAGCCAGGACCTCATCCCCGTCATCAGCCGCGGCCGCGACATCAAGGTCGAGCGCTACACCAGCCTCGACAACCAGGCGATGCTGCGGCCCAACCACCTGCATCCCCCCTTCAACGACCCGCGCGCGCGGCTGGCCCTCGCCTATGCCACCGACCAGGCCGATTTCCTCTCTGCCGGCTTCGGCGACGAGCAATGGTGGAAGCGCTGCGCGTCCTATTTCGTCTGCGGCAGCCCGAACGCCACCGAGGCCGGCACGGAGGGTTACGCGAAGCCGAACCTGGAGACCGCCCGCAAGCTGCTGGCCGAGAGCGGCTACAAGGGCGAGACGGTCGTGATGTCCTCCTCCTACGACATCGCACCGATCGGCCGCATGGCGGAGGTGGCCGCCGAGGCGCTGAAGAAGATCGGCATGAAGGTGGACCTGCAATTCGCCGACTGGGGCACGGTGACGACGCGGCAGCAGAACCGCGGGGCGCCGGCCCAGGGCGGCTGGAATCTCTTCGTCACCACGGCCTCGGGCCCCACCATGCAGTCGCCGATCACCAATATCGGCACCAACATGGCCTGCGACCGCGCCTGGTCCGGCTGGCCCTGCGACGCCGAGGCGGAGAAGCTGCGCAACGCCGTGGTGGAGGCGGTGGATGACGAGAGCCGCCGCGCCGCCACCGAGGCGCTGCATCGCCGGCTGGCGGAGGTGCAGCCCTATCGCGTGCTCGGCCAGTACACGCAGCCCTATGCGCGGCGCGCCAACATCTCCGGCGTGCTGAACGCGCCGGTCATGGTGTTCTGGAACATCGAGAAGAAGTAAGGCCCCATTGATCGCGGGGTCCGGGGAGGCCGCAACGGTCCCTTTGGGCCTCCCCGGCGGAGAGTCTGGGAGGCAGAGCCTCCCAGGACCACACTCAGCGCCCGTAGATACGGTCCAGCACTTCGGAAACCGCCACCAGCCGCTCGGCGCCCGCATCGAAGCGCGCGCCATTCGCGAGGCGCCTCGCCCAGTCGGCGGCAGCGCGGCCGCCCCAGGCATCGGGCGGCGCGGCCAGGGTCTCGCGCGCCGTGCCGCGATAGCGCTCGGCGGTGAAGTCGTAGAAGGAACCGTTGACGTTGCGCAGCGCCGCGCCGCCCTGCGTACCGTAGAAGGCGGCGGAGATGATGGCGTCGCAGCCGGCCTGCAGGCGCCAGGAGCAGGCGAGTTGCACGGCCGCACCGCTCTCCAGCCCCAGCGTGGCGACGGCATAGTCCTCCACCTTGTCCGGCCTGCCGCCGAGCGGCTCACCGCTGGCGAAAAGGCTGCCCGAGACCTTGGCGACGCCCGGGAAGTCCAGCACCCAGAGGGCGAGGTCCACCAAATGCACGCCAAGATCCATGACGCAGCCGCCGCCGGAAAGGGCGGGGTCATAGAACCACGACTTGTCCGGCCCGTAGGCGTTGTGGAAGACGAGGTCCACCGCGTAGAGGCGGCCCAGCTCGCCGGACTGCACGATCTCGCGGATGCGCTGCATCCCCTCGGTGAAGCGGTAGGAGAGGTCCACCGCCAGCAGCCGGTCGGCCTTGCGCGCCGCCTCGACAACCGCGCGCGCCTCCGCCGCCGTGCGGCCGAGCGGCTTCTGGCAGAACACCGCCACGCCGCGCTCCAGCGCGCGGATGGATTGCTCGGCATGCAGGGCGCTCGGCGTCGCGATCACCACGCCGTCGAGGTCCATCGCCAGCATCGCGTCGAGGCTGTCCACGCGCCGCGCGCTGGGCGCCAATTTCTCCGCCTCGGCCGCCATCTCGGGCGAGGCATCGGCGATGGCGGCGGCCTCCGCCAGGCCGGTCTCCAGGATGGCCTGCATCCGGTGCCGGCCGATCCAGCCGACGCCGAGGAAGCCGAGCCGCGGCCGGCGGGTCTGCGCCGGGCGCGGCGCCTCGGTCAGCACCGCGCTCACCGGAAGGTCACCAGCGCCTTGAGGAAGCCGTCGGGGCGGTCGCGCGTGGCGTTCAGCGCCTCGTCCAGCCGCTCCAGCGTGAAGCGGTGGGTGTAGAGCCCGCTCGGGTCCAGCCGGCCGGAGGCGACGGCCTCCACCGCCTCGCGGATGCCCTGCACATAGACCTTCGGGTCCCGCTCATGCGCGTTGATGACGTCGATCCCGCGCCAGTTCCACAGCCACATGTTGACCTGCCGCGGCCCGTCCTGGTGGTAGCCGGCGACGATCAGCCGGCCGCGCTCCTTCGTCAGCTCGGCGGCGAGGTCGAGCGGCCACTGCTTGCCCACCGCCTCGACGACGCGGTCGCAGAAGGTGCCGCCGGTCAGCTCCTTCACGCGCGCGATGATGCCGTGGTGGTCCTCCATCGGGATCACCTCCGCCGCGCCCATGCGCCGCGCCAGGTCCAGCGAGAAGGGCCGGCGCGAGATGGCGATGACGCGCGCGCCGGCATCGGTGGCGAGCTTCGTCAGGATGGCGCCCAGGAAGCCGATGCCGATGATGGCGACCGTCTGCCCGGCCTCGATGCCGCTGCGGCGGAAGATGTTCATGGCGCAACCCAGCGGCTCGCCCGGGAAGGGCTGGCCGGCCAGCGAGTCCGGCAGGCGCACCACGGCATCGGCATCCGCGACGTCGTATTCGGCGTAGCTCTTGTAGGAGAGCGCGGCGACGCGGTCGCCGGGGCGCAGCCCCTCGACTCCCTCGCCCAGCGCATCCACCACACCCCAGCCCTCATGGCCGAGCGCACCGGGCTCGGTCGGGAACTGCATCCATTCCGGCCCTTCCCACGGCGTCAGGTTGGAGGCGCAGACCCCGCAGCCCTCCAGCCGGATGCGCACCTGGCCCGGACCGGGTTCGGGCAGCGCCACCTCCTCAAGCTGGATGCGCCCTGGGCCGGCGAGCCTGACGGCCTGCATCGTGCGGGTTGCGGCGGCGACATGATTCACGACGCGACGATCCCATCAGTCATTGCGGTTCAGTCCTCCTTCGCCTCAGGCGTGGCTCCGACCTAGGGCCTGCTCAGCCGGTGATGAAATCAAAGCTTTGCGTCCACCCTCCTGGCAGGCACCAGTCCCAGACCACACGATGCGCCCGGAGGCAGGAAACCACGCCGCATAAACTTCCGGGCGCATCGTTCATTGCTTCCATGGACAGCCAGTCAGGGAGAAGCCGCAATGCCGAGTGGAAGCGCGCCGCCGCTGGAAAGCGTTCTCGAAACCAGCCTCTATGTGGACGACCTGTCCCGCGCCCGTACGTTCTACGAGGCAGTGCTGGGGCTGCGGCCGATGATCGTGGATGAACGCATCGCCGCCTATCCGGTCGCCCCGGGCAGCGTGCTGCTGCTGTTCCAGCGCGGCACCACCGACACGCCGGCCGAACTGCCCGGCGGGGTGATCCCGCCGCATGATGGCAGCGGGCATCTCCACTACGCCTTCGCCATCGCACCGGAGCAACTGGAGGCCTGGGAAGCGCATCTCAACGCGCGGAGCATCGTCATCGAAGGCCGGGTGGACTGGCCACGCGGATCGCGCAGCCTCTATTTCCGTGATCCCGACGGCAACCTCGTGGAGCTGGCGACGCCCGGCCTCTGGAAGAACTACTAGACACCGCAGCGCAGGAGAGCAGGGCAGCCGTGGCCGTCTTCTTCACCGCCGACACGCATTTCGGCCATGGCGGCGCGCGCGGGCTCTATCGCCGTCCCTTCCCCTCCGTCGCAGCCATGGATGCAGCGATGCTGGAGCGTTGGAACGCCACCGTGCGGCCGGAGGACGAGGTCTGGCATCTCGGCGACTTCGCGCTCGGGCCGGACGCCGCCGCGATGCAGGCCCTGCTGAACAGGCTGCGCGGGCGCAAGCACCTCATCACCGGCAACAATGATGGCCCGGCCACGCTCGGCCTGGAGGGCTGGGCCAGCGTACAGGCCTATGCCGAGATCGCCGTGGAAGGGGTCTCGCTGGTGCTCTGCCATTACGCGTTCCGCAGCTGGCGGAACATGGGCCGGGGCTGGGTCAACCTGCACGGCCACAGCCATGGCCGGCTGAAGCCCCTGGCGCGGCAGGCCGATGTCGGCGTCGATGTCTGGGACTTCCGGCCGGTGACGCTGGCGGAAATCCTTGCCGCCCGTTTCCGGCACCGCACCGCCAGCTAAGGGGCGGCGGCCGTCTCACCCTTCCCCGGCCCAGCCCAGGATCAACAGCGTGATAACAAGGTAGCGGCCGGTCTTGGCCAGCGCCACCAGCAGCAGGAAAGGCAGGAAAGGCTCCCGCATCACCCCCGCCACCAGGGTGAGCGGGTCCCCCACGATGGGAAGCCAGCTCAGCAGCAGCGACCATTTTCCGTAGCGCCGGTACCAGCCCTGCGCCCGCTCCAGCGCCACAGGCCGCACGGGGAACCAGCGCCGGCCGCGGTAGCGCTCGATGCCACGGCCCAGGCCCCAGTTGAGAGCCGAGCCGGCGGTGTTGCCCAGGCTCGCGGCGGCCAGCAGCAGCACAGGCGAATAGGTTCCGGCCAGCAGCAGGCCGGCCAGCGCCGCTTCCGACTGCGCCGGCAGGATGGTCGCGGCGACGAAGGCCAGGCCGAAGAGGCTGGCATAGACGGCGAGCTCAGCCATGCCGGCAGGACCCTTCCGGCCCTGCGCGGAGCGCCGGCGCCCCGTCCGGCACCCCCTGGGAGGCCCTGCCTCCCAGGCCCTCGGCCGGGGAGCCAACGGGCTCCCTGGACCCCGCGATCCGTTCGCGGAGTGGCATCACTCGTGGCAGGCGAAGGGCAGGAAGCTGCTCGCCGCACCGGCGTTCATCGCCGCCACGGTCATGGCATTCGCCAGGTCCAGCTCCGCCCGTGAGCGCGGGCAGACCTCCCGGCCCGACCGGCAACCGGAAGCCAGGAAGGCCGCATGCCGCCGCAGGAAGTCCTGGCTCAGCCCCTGGCGGCCGAACTGCGCGAGGGCACCGTTCCAGGCTTCCGTATAGCGGTCGCATTTCACCTCCGGCCAGCTCCTGGGCGGCGGGTCTGCTGCCGCCACGGTCCGCGGCGGCATTCCGCCCGCTCCCAAACCCACCAGCACCAGGGACAGCCACGCTCCACGCATCATTCGCCCCCACGGCCGCCCCCGGCCATCACCTCCACCAATACTCGATATCGGCATTCGCCAATTCAGCCGCAGGTCATGCGGCTCCATATGGGGTTCACCGACGGAGAGAAGCCCGTCAGCGCAAGATATAGATTTTTCAGGACAAGCCATCATGACCATGACCCGTTCCCTTCTCGCCGCCATCGCCCTTCTGGGCCTGGCGGGCGCGGCCCAGGCGCAGGACCTCACCGTGACCAACCAAGGCGAGAACTTCGAAGTCCAGTACGACCCGAGCTACACCGGCAACATCGTTGGCGGCGGCTATGCCCGCTTCACGCAGCTCGGCCAGAACACGACCGTCGCCTATGCCGATCCCAGCCTCGGCAATCACGCCCCTGGTATTCCGGTCGACCTGGGCGGCAGCCATGGCGAGATCGCCTACCTGCCGCAGGGCCCCGCCTCCACGATGATGGCGGCCCGCTGATCCCCCTGCGCCGGTCGTTCCCCTGCCGGCGGACCGCGCCGGGGCGGCCTCAAGGCTGCCCCGGCGCTTTTTTCAGGGGCGGCTCCGATGGGAGCCGCCCATGCCATTTGCAGCGGCGCCTCAGCGCCGGCGGTTCTGCTCCACGTCCCGCACGGCGCCGCGGGCGGCGCTGGTCGTCAGCGCGGCATAGGCCCGCAGGGCAGCGGAGACCTGCCGGTCGCGGTTCACCGGCTGCCAGGCCGCCGCGCCACGCTGCTCCATGGCGGCGCGGCGCTGCTCCAGGACCTCGTCGGGCACCGCCAGCCGGATGACGCGGTTGGGGATGTCGATCTCGATCCGGTCGCCCTCCTCGGCGAGCCCGATCAGGCCACCCTCGGCGGCCTCCGGCGAGACATGGCCGATCGAGAGGCCGGAGGAGCCGCCGGAGAAGCGGCCGTCGGTCACCAGGGCGCAGGCCTTTCCCAGCCCCTTCGACTTCAGGTAGCTCGTCGGGTAGAGCATCTCCTGCATGCCCGGTCCGCCCTTCGGCCCCTCGTAGCGCACCAGCACCACATCGCCGGCCGCCACCTTGCCGCCGAGGATGCCGTCCACCGCGGCTTCCTGGCTCTCGAAGATGCGGGCCGGACCAGCGAAGCGGAGGATGGAGGCGTCCACCCCCGCCGTCTTCACGATGCAGCCCTCCTCGGCCAGGTTGCCGTAGAGCACCGCCAGCCCACCGTCCTGCGAGAAGGCGTGCTCGCGGTCGCGGATCACGCCCTTCTCGCGGTCGAGGTCCAGCGCCTCCCAGCGGGCGGACTGGCTGAAGGCTTCGGTGGTCGGGATGCCGCCCGGCGCGGCGCGGAAGAACTCGTGCGCGGTGCGGCTCTCGGTGCGCCGCACGTCCCAGCGCGCCAGGGAGTCGGCGAGCGTCGGCTCGTGCACGGTGGAGACGGAGGTGTCGATCAGCCCGGCGCGGTCCAGCTCGCCCAGGATACCCATGATGCCGCCGGCGCGGTGCACGTCCTCGACATGCACGTCCGCCACGGCGGGCGCGACCTTGCAGAGCACCGGCACGCGGCGGGAGAGCCGGTCGATGTCGCGCATGGTGAAGGGCACGCCGCCCTCCTGCGCCGCCGCCAGCAGGTGCAGCACCGTGTTGGTGGAGCCGCCCATGGCGATGTCGAGCGTCATCGCGTTCTCGAAGGCGGCGACGGTGGCGATGTTGCGCGGCAGGGCGGAGGCGTCGTCCTGCTCGTAATAGCGCTTGGCCAGATCGACGATCAGCCGCCCGGCCTCCAGGAACAGGTCCTTGCGGTCGGCATGGGTGGCGACCACGGTGCCGTTGCCCGGCAGCGCCAGGCCCAGCGCCTCGGTCAGGCAGTTCATCGAGTTGGCGGTGAACATGCCGGAGCAGGAGCCGCAGGTCGGGCAGGCCGAGCGCTCGATCACCTTCACCTCTTCATCGGTGACGGTGCTGTCGGCGGCGGCGACCATGGCATCGATCAGATCGACGCTGCGCTTCTGGCCGCGATGCACGACCTTGCCCGCCTCCATCGGACCGCCGGAGACGAAGACGACGGGGATGTTGAGGCGCATCGCCGCCATCAGCATGCCCGGGGTGATCTTGTCGCAGTTGGAGATGCAGACCAGTGCGTCGGCGCAATGGGCGTTGACCATGTACTCGACGCTGTCGGCGATCAGCTCGCGCGAGGGCAGGCTGTAGAGCATGCCGCCATGGCCCATGGCGATGCCGTCATCCACCGCGATGGTGTTGAACTCCTTCGCCACGCCGCCCGCTGCCTCGATCTCGCGCGCCACCAGCTGGCCGAGATCCTTCAGGTGGACATGGCCGGGCACGAACTGGGTGAAGGAGTTGGCGATGGCGATGATCGGCTTGCCGAAGTCGGAATCCTTCATTCCCGTGGCGCGCCACAGGCCGCGGGCACCGGCCATGTTGCGGCCATGGGTGGTCGTGCGCGAACGGTAAGCAGGCATACTGGCGATCCTCATTCCGTGCCGGTTCTGGCTGTCCCGGCCGCGCCGTGTCCGGGCCACAGGGTCGGGTTTCCAGCCTTTACCTCCGCCGGCACGTCTCGGCCAGCCGGAGGCTTTCCAGGCCGGCCAAGAGCGGCAAGGATGCCGCCCAGGAAAGTGGGGGTTCGGGGGCATTCATTGCCCCCGACGGGGAGATCCAAGAGGGGCAGCGCCCCTCTTGGCCCCGGCCAGGAGGCGGAGCATTCCCCACAATCAGAGGAGGCCGGACCGCTGCTGAACCCTCTTTCCCCCCTCGCGCGCCTGCTTGCGGCGCCGATGCGGCCAGGCTGTGTCTGCTGGATCGGCCTGCGCCCGGCGCGGCGGGAGCCCCTCCTGGCGCAGTCGGTGGCGGTGCTCGATCCGGCTTCCGGCCTGGTGGGCGACCACTACAGCAGCCGGACCAGCCATGCGCGCCAGGTCACCCTGATCGGCCGCGAGGACCTGGCGGCGATCGCCAGCTTTCTCGGGCGCGACGAGGTCGGCCCGGCGCTTCTGCGGCGGAACATCCTTGTCTCCGGCATCAATCTGCTGGCGCTGAAAGGCCGGCAGATCGGCCTGGGCGCCGCGCTCCTGGAGGTGACCGGCGAGTGCCCGCCCTGCTCGCGCATGGAGGAGATCCTGGGCCCCGGCGGCTACAACGCCGTCCGGGGGCATGGCGGCATCACGGCCCGGGTCGTGGCCGGAGGCACGGTGCGGGTCGGGGACATCGTCCGCCGGATCGACCCCATGGCTGAGGTCCGGGAAGGCGGCGCGCCCGGCTAAGGGAGCGCGCCCCAAGCTCCGCTGGCCCTACCGGGGGCGTCCCTTGCTCCAGGAGACCTGCCGGTCGAACAGGGGCACGGTGGAGATGGCCATCTTCGCGCTGCCGTCCTTGATCCGGCGCGCATAGGACACGTAGATCAGCGTGTCGCTCTCACGGTCATAGATGCGGCGGACCCGCAGCGACTTGAACACGAGGCTGCGGCCCTCGCTGAACACCTCCTCACCCTTCCCGCCCGTCTCGATGTCGCCGATGACGATCGGCCCGGTCTGCCGGCAGGCGATCGAGGAGTTGGACGGGTCCTCGAACCAGTTCCCCTTCGAGACGCGGTCGATGAAGCCGCGGCTGAAATAGGTGAGGTGGCAGGTCACGCCCTGCACCTCGGGGTCGGTGAGCGCCTCGATGACGATGTCGTTGCCCGTCCAGTCGGTGCTGATCTCGCCGACCTCCCTGGTCATGGCCGGGGCGATGGAGAGCATCGCGGCCGCGGCGGCGATGAGAAGGCGCTTCATGGTTTGCTCTCCGCTGGCTTCGGCGCCGTGGCGCCGGTGACGATCCGTGCCAGGAGAACAGGCCCCGGCCGGGCCAGTTGCGCGCGCATTCCAGCCACTGGCCGGTCAGCGGAGCGGCGGTCCCGATCCTGGCCGGCGCAGCGCGGGAACGGTTTCGGGGCTGACCGGCGCCGCCAGCACCTTGTCGATGCGGCGGCCGTCGAGGTCCACCACCTCGAAGCGCCAGCCCTCCACCTCCACGGCCTCACCGACGCGCGGCAGTCGCTTCATCACCTCCAGCATGAAGCCCGCGGTGGTCTGATAGTCACGCTCGGCGGGCAGGGGCAGCTTCAGGGTTTCCGCCATTTCGTCGGCCGGGAGCCAGCCCGCCAGCAGCCAGGACCCGTCCTCCCGCTGCACCGCTGGCGGCTCCTCCCCCGCATCCACATCCGAGCGGAACTCGCCGACGATGGCGCCGGTGAGGTCGGTGGGCGTCACCAGGCCTTCGAAATTGCCGTATTCGTCGTGAACAAGCGCCACCGGCACCTCGGCCTCGCGCAGCCGGGCCAGCACGTCCAGCGCCTCGGCGGTATCCGGGATGACGGGCGCGACGCGTGCCCGCGCGCGGATGTCGAGCGCCTCGCCGCGCAGCATGGCCGCCAGCAGCTCGCGCGACTGCACCACCCCGATCATCCGGTCCGGCGAGCCGTCGCCCACCGGCAGGCGGGAGTGGCTGGTGCGCATCAGCACCTCATGCGCCGCCGTCTCGCCGGCGGCGACGTCGATCCAGTCCACCTCGCCGCGCGGCGTCATGACGCCCCGCACCGGCCGCTCGCCCAGCCGCAGGACGCCGGCGATCATCTGGCGCTCCGCCGTCTCGATGCTGCCGTGCCGCTCCGCCTCGGCGACCAGCGCCCGGACATCCTCCTCCGTGACCCGCTCCTCCGGGTCCTCGCCGCGCCCGAGGAGCCGGAAGATCAGGCTGGTGGAGTTGTCCAGGAGCCAGCCCAGCGGCGCGGCCACGCGGGAGACCACGGTCATCAGGGGCGCGACGGTGCAGGCAAGCCCCTCCGCGTTGCTCAGGGCGAGGCGCTTGGGGACGAGTTCGCCGACCACGATGGAGAGGTAGGTCACCAGGGCCACAACGGCGCCGAAGCCCAGCGGATCGGCGATGTTCTGCGGCACCCCGAGCCCCGCGAGCCAGGCCGAGAGCCGGCCACCGAGCGCGGAGCCGGAGAAGGCGCCGGCCAGGACGCCCACCAGCGTGATGCCGATCTGCACGGTTGAGAGGAAGCGCCCGGGATCGGCGGCGAGGGCCAGGGCCGCCTGGGCGCCGGACCGTCCCTCCTCCGCCATGCTGCGCAGGCGCGAGCGGCGTGCGGAGACCACGGCGAGCTCCGACAGCGAAAAGACGCCGTTCAGGAGCACGAGGAACACAACAACCAGCAGTTCGAGCAAGTCTTCCTCCGATCAGGGAGCCGAAAGCTATCAGGCCCCCCCGCTCTCAACCAGCCGCCTTTCCTTGCCGCCCGCTCCAGAACTGTGGCGGGCGGTGGCCGTGGGCGTGCGCGCAGCGGCACCGGGGAGCAGGCGGGCTCCGGCCTCCCCGCTCCGCCGCTCACGGAAAGAGCCCATGCCGGGCAGCGGCGGGCCCGGGGCGGAGGCAAGCGCCGCGCGCCTCAGGCTCCCGGCGTGGCTCCTGTTCTCTCAGCCGTGCGCGGGATCGGCACAGTGCCCATGCGCGAAATCGGCCAGGGTCTCGATGATGCGGCACTCGCCGACATGGCCGCCCTCGCAGCCCTGCGTCATGCGCTCCAGTTCGCTCCGGAGCGCCTGCAGGCGCCGCAGCCGGGCATCGATCTCCACGATCTGCGCCGTCGCGATCGCATGCGCCGCCGAGCAGTCGTCCCGGGGACGGTCGGCGAGGTCGAGGAGCGCGCGGATGTCGGCCATCGAGAAGCCAAGCTCCCGGGAGTGGCGGATGAAGCCCAGCCGCCGCAGATGGGCCTCGCCATAGCTCCGGTGGCCGCCCTCGGTGCGGGCGGGAGGAGGCAGCCACCCCTCGGCCTCGTACCACCGGATCGTCGTCGGCTTGACCCCCGTGAGGCGGGACAGGTCGCCGATGCTCATGTGCCGCATAGCGCTTTCCATACCGGATCAGATGGTGCGCGGAAGCCCCGGTCCATAGGTCCGGGCATGCCCACCCGCGGTTCCCTGGCGCAAAGGCCCGTTGCAGGCGGCACCCTCCCCCGCCCGCCGAGGCGCCGGGTTGCCGGAAAACTGGGCCTCCGGCCGATGCCCCCTTGCACCTCCAGTGGCTGGAAGTCCTATCTGGAGGACCGTCAGCAGGAGTCTGGTCGAATGGACGGCACCGGGAGGGAACGAGGCGGGAGGCAGGTCACCTGGCGCGTGGACGGCATGGATTGCGCCTCCTGCGTCGCCAAGGTCGAGAAGGCGGTCTCGCGTCTGCCCGGCGTCAGCGAGATCAGCGTGAACCTGATGGCCGAGCGGCTGAGGGCGACCCTGGCGCCTGGCGGCACCGCTCCCGAGACGGTCGAGCGGCAGATCGCCGCGCTGGGCTACACGGCCACGCGGCTGGAGGCCGCGGCAGCGTCCCCGCCCCTCGCCTGGCATGTGGAGGGCATGGACTGCGCCGCCTGTGTCGCGAAGGTGGAGGCCGCGGTGAAGCGCCTGCCAGGCGTCTCGGAGGTCGCGGTGAACCTGATGGCGGAGCGGCTCACCCTTCGGCTGGAGCCGGGCCGCACGGAGGCGACCGCCATCCAGCGCTCGCTCTCCGCCCTGGGCTACACCGCCCGTCCCCTCCCCGACCACCACGCGGGTGGCGCCGGGCCGCACCACGCGCCTCATCATGACCACCACGCCTGCTGTGGGCACGACCATGCGGGCCATGGGCATGACCACGCGCATCCTGGACACGGCCACGCCGGTCATGACCACCAGGAGCACGGGCACCACCACACGGCCCAGTCTCCTGGGGGGCATGGCCACGGACATGGCGGCGCCTTCGGCCACTCCCATGCTGACCACGAGGACTCGGCCGACGCCACCAGGCCCTGGTACGCCACCGGCAAGGCCCGCCTCGTCTGGCTGCTCGGCGCCCTGGTCCTCGGCGCCTATGCCCTCTCCCTAATCCTGCCGGACCGCTGGACCTATCTCCTCTTCCTCGCCGCCACCGCCGTGGCCGTGGTTCCCTTCGGGCGGCGGGCCTTCGCCCTGGCACGGGCGGGCTCCCCCTTTTCCATCGAGACGCTGATGGTCACGGCCGCCATCGGCGCCGCCGTCATCGGCGCGGCAGAGGAGGCGGCCGTGGTCGTGCTTCTCTTCGCCATCGGCGAGCTGCTGGAGAACGTGGCGGCAGGGCGCGCGCGGGCCGGCATCAAGGCGCTGGGCCAGCTGATGCCGCGCACCGCGCTCCGCCTGCGGGCCGATGGCACCACCGAGCCGGTGCCATCCGCCTCCCTGGCCGTGGGGGATCTCGTCCTCGTCCGCCCTGGCGATCGCGTGCCCTGCGACGGCACCATCGAGGAGGGCCAGTCCGCCCTCGACGAGAGCCCGGTCACCGGCGAGAGCGTCCCGGTCTCACGCGGCCCCGGCGAGGCCGTCGTCGCGGGCTCCATCAATGCCGATGGGGCGCTGCGGGTGCGGGTCTCGCGCCCCGCCGCCGACAACACCATCGCCCGCATCATCCGCATGGTGGAGGAGGCGACCGCCTCCCGCGCGCCCACCCAGCGCTTCATCGAGCGCTTCTCGACCTGGTGGACGCCGGGCGCCATGGCCGTGTCCCTGCTGGTCATCCTCCTGCCGCCCTTCCTGCTGGGCTGGGACTGGTGGACCAGCGTCTATCGCGGCCTGGCGGTGCTGCTCATCGCCTGCCCCTGCGCGCTGGTGATCTCGGTTCCCGCCGCCATGGCCTCCGGCCTCTCGGCGGGCGCGCGCCGCGGGCTGCTCATCAAGGGCGGCGCCGCGCTGGAGGAGATCGGCGCCGCCAGGACCGTCGCCTTCGACAAGACCGGCACGCTCACCGAAGGCCAGCCCAAGGTGACCGACATCCTGCCCGCGCCGGGCATCTCTGAGGACGAGATCCTGGCCCTGGCGGCGGGTGCCGAACAGGGCTCGTCCCATCCGCTGGCCAAGGCCGTGATGGCGGCGGCGGAGGCACGTGGCATCACGGCGCCCGCGGCCTCCGACCAGGGCGCCATTCCCGGGCGGGCGGTCACCGCGACGGTTGGCGGGCGCAAGGTCAGCGTCGGCAGTCCGCGGCACGCGGCGGAGACCGGCGCGACACTCGGCTCCCTCTCAGAAGCCATTGCCCGCCTGGAGACGGAGGGTAAGACAGCCGTGGTGGTGGTCGCCGAGGGCGCGCCCGCAGGCGTCCTGGCGCTGCGCGACGAGCCGCGCGCGGATGCTGCCTCCGGCGTGGCCGCCCTGTCGAAGCTGGGTGTCCGCGCGGTGATGCTCACGGGCGACAATGCCCGCACCGGCGCGGCCATCGCCCAGCGCCTCGGCCTTGAGGTGAAGGCCGGGCTGCTGCCGGACGACAAGCTGCGAGAGATCGCGGCCCTCCGCGCCTCCGGCCCGGTGGTCATGGTGGGCGACGGCATCAACGACGCTCCGGCGCTCGCCGCGGCCTCGGTCGGCGTGGCGATGGGCGGGGGCACCGATGTGGCGCTGGAAACCGCCGATGCCGCCGTTCTCAAGGACCGGACAACGGGCATCGCCGAACTCGTGAACCTGTCGCGCGCCACCATGGCGAACGTGAAGACCAACGTCGCCCTCGCAGTCGGACTCAAGGGCCTGTTCCTCGTCACCACCCTGGGCGGCATCACCGGCCTCTGGCCCGCTATTATGGCGGATACCGGCGCCACGGTGCTGGTGACCCTGAACGCGCTGCGGCTGCTGGCGTGGAAGCCCCCGGCATGAGCCCCCCCGGCGACGGCTGACGCCCGGCCGCGTGGCTTTCGGACTGGCCGCCGCGCCATCCTGGAAGGGCGCCTGAAGGCTGGGCAGGAACACAAGTGAGTTCCACGCCAGCCTTCGTGGGTGTGTCCTCAAATTCCTGGCTGAAGCAAAGATTGGGGGAGTGAACTCCCCCAGAACCCCCTCCTTCTCCTGCCAGTTTTCGGCTCCGCTTGGGGCGAGGGCGCCCATCAACATCCTGGCGGCGGCAATCGCCGGGGGGACTTCCGCCCCGGCGTGAGCGCGTGCGGCCTGCCCGAAAAAACTGACAAAGAAGAAGAAGCGGCTCGGGGGAGAATTCATTCTCCCCCGTTTCCGCCCTTTGGCGGATTTCAGAGCAGGCCCGTGTTCAGCGCACAGGTCATCCCGGGCACGATTTCTTACGAATGCTTCGCCGAACTGGCGGCAACCTGAGCATGTTGTTCAAGGCGCCCCCTATCCGCCCTCACGCCCCGAGCCTCGGACCCATGGCCGAATAGGCGGCGGCGAAGCTGCCCCAGCCCGCCTTCATGGTGCGGGCCACGCGTGGCGCGTCACAGGCTGCCGGGCGGCAGGGCCGACCAGCCGCTCCAGCCGATATAGAGGCCGACCAGCAGGATCAGCGCCGCCGAGACATAGGGCGCCCGCCGCGCCACGCGGTCGAACAAGCCGGACCAGCGGCGCTCCGCATGGCGCATGCCGATGGCCGCCGCCACACCGACCGCGACCATCACCACGGCGAGGCCGACCGAGAAGCCGAGCACCAGGGTGGCGCCGAGGCTGAATTGCTGGAGCTGCAGGCAGAGCAGCAGGACGGTGATGGCCGCCGGACAGGGGATGAGGCCACCGGTCAGGCCGAACAGCACGACCTGCCAGGTGGTCACCTGCCGGTTGGCGAAGCGGCGCCGGATGTCATTGGCGTGTGCCCGCTCATGCGCGTCCTGGAAGCCGGGGGACGAGACGTCGAGCCCTTCATGGCTGTGGTCATGGCGATGGTCGTGCTCGCTGAACGCGACGTCGTACTCGTGGGCGTGTCCACCATGGGCGAGGCGCACCCGCGCGTCAAAGGCGTGCGGCTCCGGGATCTCCTCGATCGATTCCAGATAGCCGCCGCGGTCAGCGAAGGCGAAGGCCTGCCGGGCACCGTCCGGGCGGAGGGTCTCCACCGTCACCTCGCTGGCCCGCCAGCCATGGCCGCTTTCGAAGTGCAGGCGCCAGCGGGGTGGCACGCCGTCCTCGAACACCTCCAGCGCCATCACGCCGTGGCCGGTGTCGATGCGCCGGACCTCATCGCCGTGATGATGGTCGTGGTCGGGATGCTGGTCGCGCCAGGTGCGCCACAGCATCCAGACCGCAACGCCGATCACGATGATGGCCGAGGCAAGCTGGAAGTAAGGCTCCGTGGTCTCGACGTCGAAGCTGTTGGCGTAATGCAGCCCTATGAGGGCGACCACCCAGACGACGAGCGTGTGGGACAGCGCCGCCGAGAGGCCAAGCAGGACCGCCTGCGACACGCTCCCGTGGATGGCGACGATGAAGGCCGCCATCATGGTCTTGGAGTGGCCCGGCTCCAGGCCGTGCAGCGCGCCGAGCAGGATGGCCGAGGGAATGAACAACCAGGCATGGGCGGCGCCCTGCTGGATGAGATCGGCGAAGGAAGTCATCGGAGGGGTCTCACTTCAGGTAGGTGCGCACGACGTCGAGCAACTGCCCGGCCGCAGCCTCGTCCAGCGCGCCGGGATGCTTCTCCGGGTCCACCAGGTGATGCCGTACGTGGTCCTCAACCACCTCGGCCATCAGCCCGGCGGTGGCGCCACGCACGGCGGCGATGAGTTGCATCACGCGGTCACAGCCCGCCTCGCTCTCCAGCGCACGCTCGATCGCCTCCACCTGCCCGCGGATGCGCCGCACCCGGGCCAGCAGCTTCTGCCTCTCGCGAACGGTATGGGTCATGGGCCCATATATACCTTAGGGGGGTATGGTATTCGACCTTAGCCCCAGCCGGGTTGCGCTGTTGGGCGGGCCCAGTCACAAGGCGGCGGCATGCCGGCCGCCCTTCCTGCGCGTCAAGCGGAGGGCACGCGGCATTTCGTGCACGCCATCAGCTGAAGTGCCTAGCGCCGCTCAGGCCCCGCCCGGGAATGCCGCGGGCGGGAATGTCGAGGCGCGCGGATGGGGCAAATGCACCGGAAGCCCCCCGACACGGCAGGCGGGCCTGGCATGGCGCCGCTCTGCCGCTCCCTGTCAGGCCGGGAACAGGCATTCCCTTGAGGCGCCGCCTACCTCCGCGGTGCTCGCGGGGAGGAAGGCTTCTGCCGCCCGGCAAGAGGCTCAGAGCAGTGCCCTACCGAATCCAGATCTCGGAAGGAAGGTGCCCCCCCGGTGGCACCTTCCGGTCTTTCACCCGTCAAGCCAGCTCCGGCAGCCGGTCAAGGTGCTTGTCGAGCGTGATGGGATAGTCCCGCACCCGCACGCCGGTGGCGTTGTAAACCGCGTTGGCGATGGCCGCGCCGACGCCGCAGAGGCCGAGCTCGCCGACGCCCTTGGCCTTCATGGGCGAGGAGATCGGATCGGCCTCGTCCAGGAAGATGACCTCCTGATGCGGGATGTCTGCGTGCACCGGCACCTCGTAGCCCGCGAGGTCATGGTTGACGAAGAAGCCACGGCGCTTGTCCACCGCCAACTCCTCCATCAGCGCGGCGCCCACGCCCATGGTCATGGCGCCGATGACCTGGCTCCGGGCCGTCTTCGGGTTCAGGATGCGACCGGCCGCGCAGACCGCCAGCATGCGGCGGATGCGCGTCTCGCCCGTCGCGGCATCGACGCCGACCTCGACGAAATGCGCGCCGAAAGTGGACTGCTGGTAGCGCTTGCTGAGGTCGCCGTACTCCAGGATGTCCTCCACCACGATGCCGTCCGCACCCGCCGCCTGGGCCAGCGTCACGCTCCGGTTGCCCGAGCGCACCTCGCCTCCGGCGAACACCGCATCGGCGGAGTTGAAGCCCAGCTTCTGGGCGACCGCCTCGCGCAGCTTCACGCAGGCGGCGTAGACGCCCGCGGTGGAACTGTTGGCGCCCCATTGTCCGCCTGACCCAGCCGAGATCGGGAAGGAGGAATCGCCGAGCCGGACGGTCACCTTGTCCATGGTCACGCCCATCATCTCGGCCGCCGTCTGGGCGATGATGGTGTAGCTGCCCGTGCCGATGTCGGTCATGTCGGTCTCGACCGTGACCTCACCACGGCTGTCGAGCCGCACACGCGCGCCGGACTTCATGACGAGGTTGTTGCGGAAGGCCGAGGCCACGCCAATGCCGGTGAGCCAACGCCCCGCCCGCGACCGGCCAGGCGCGGCGTTCCGCTGGCTCCAGCCGAAGCGTTCCGCGCCCAGCTGCAGGCACGTCACCAACTGGCGCTGGGAGAAGGGGCGGTCCGGATCGTTGGGGTCCACCTGCGTGTCGTTGAGGATGCGGAACTCTACCGGGTCCATGCCCAGCTTTTCCGCCATCTCGTCCATGGCGATCTCCAGCGCCATCAGGCCGGGCGCCTCGCCCGGCGCGCGCATGGCATTGGCCTCCGGCAGGTCGAGCACGGCGAGGCGAAGCTGCGTCAGCCGGTTCGCCCCGGCATAGAGCAGCCGCGTCTGGTCCACCGCCGTCTCGGGGCCGCCGCCGGGCAGGTCGCCCGACCAGCTTTCATGCGCGATGGCGGTGATCTTGCCATCCGGCGTGGCACCGATGCGGATGCGCTGGATGGTGGCGGGCCGATGCGTGGTGTTGTTCATCATCAGCGGCCGCTGCAGCGCCACCTTGACCGGACGCTTCGCCGCGCGGGCGCCAAGGGCGGCCATCACCGTGTCCGACCGCAGGAAAAGCTTGCCGCCGAAGCCGCCGCCGATGAAGGGCGAGATCAGGCGCACCTTCTCCTTCGGCATGTTGAGCGTCTTCGCCAGGTCGCCCGTGGTCCAGGCAATCATCTGGTTGGAGGTCCAGACCACCAGCTGGTCGCCGTCCCAGGCGGCGATGGAGGCGTGCGGCTCCATCATCGCGTGGCTCTGGTCGGGGGTGGTATAGGTGGCATCCAGTTGCACCGGGGCCGCAGTGAAGGCGCCCTCGAAGTCGCCAACCGCTGTCGCCGACTGGTCCACCTCTTCAGCGGCATCCCGGGCGGTGATCAGGTCGTAGGCACCCTCGGCGGGGGCGTAGTCCACCCGGACCATCTGGGCCGCGTCGCGGGCCTGCTCGAAGGTCTCGGCCACCACCACGCCGATGGCCTGGTGGTAGTGGTCCACCTCCGGGCCACCCAGCAGCCGGGCGGTGTTCATGTCACCCTTGCCGAGTTCGCCGGCATTCTCCGCCGTGACAATGGCGAGGACGCCGGGCGCGGCCCTGGCCGCGCCCAGGTCCATGCCGGTGATGCGGCCCTTGGCGATGGCGGCGCCGATCACATAGCCATAGGCGGCGTTGCGGACGGCCGCATGCTGCTCGTAGGCGTAGGGCGCCTGCCCCGTCGTCTTCAGCGGCCCATCAATCCGGTTCAGGGGCTGGCCGACGACCTTCAGTTGGTCGATCGGGTTGGTGGTGGCGGGCGTGTCGAACTTCATGGCTCAGCCCCTCGCTTCTGCCAGCACGGCGCCCAGCGTGCGCTCGGCCAGGGTCACCTTGAACGCGTTCTCGTGGGCCGGGCGCGCATCCGCCAGGATGGCCGCCATCGCGGCCTTGGCGCCGCGCGGAACTTCGGCTTCCGCTGCCTCGACGCGCCAGGGCTTGTGGGCGACACCGCCCAACGCCACCCGCGCCGTGCCGTCCCGCTGCACCACGGCCGCGACCGAGACCAGCGCGAAGGCATAGGAGGCCCGGTCGCGCACCTTGCGGTAGAAGTGCCGGCCGCCGATGGGCGGGGGCAGCACCACCGCCGTGATGAGCTCGCCCTTTTCCAGGGCTGTCTCGATGTGCGGGGTGTCACCGGGCAGGCGGTGGAACTCGGCGATGGGAATCTCGCGGGTGGTGCCGTCGGCCTTCACCGTTTCCACCACTGCATCCAGTGTGCGCATGGCGACCGCCATGTCGGAGGGGTTTGTGGCGATGCAGGCCTCGCTGTGGCCCACCACCGCCAACTGGCGGCTGAAGCCACCGATGGCCGCGCAACCCGAGCCGGGCTGGCGTTTGTTGCAGGGCTGGTTCGTGTCGTAGAAATAGGGGCAGCGCGTCCGCTGGAGCAGGTTGCCCGCGGTCGTCGCCTTGTTGCGCAGTTGCCCCGAGGCACCCGCCAGCAACGCGCGGGAAAGCACCCCATAGTCGCGCCGGACGCGCGCGTCCGCCGCCAGGTCGGTGTTGCGCACCAGGGCGCCGATGCGCAGCCCGCCCTCCGGCGTCGGCTCGATCCTGTCGAGCGCCAGGCCGTTGACGTCGACAAGGTGCGAGGGCGCCTCGATCTGCAGCTTCATCAGATCGAGCAGGTTGGTGCCGCCCGCGATGAACGTGGCGCCTGGAAGGCGCGCCACCGCCGCCGCGGCCTCGGCAGGCGAGGCCGCGCGTTCGTAGGTGAAGGGCCTCATGCCTGCCTCTCCGCGACTTCGGTGATCGCTTCCAGAATGTTGGAATAGGCGCCGCAGCGGCAGATATTGCCGCTCATGCGCTCGCGGATTTCCTCCGGCGTGACCTGCGGTGCCGCGGTCAGGTCCGCCGTGACGTGGCTCGGGATGCCCGCCTTGATCTCCTCCAGCACCGCCACGGAGGAGCAGATCTGCCCCGGTGTACAATAGCCGCACTGGTAGCCGTCATGCTTGACGAAGGCGGCCTGCATCGCGTGCAGATTCTCCGGCGAACCCAGGCCCTCGATGGTCGTGATGGTGTCGCCCTCATGCATGACAGCCAGCGACAGGCACGCATTGATGCGGCGGCCGTCCACCATGACGGTGCAGGCGCCGCATTGCCCGTGGTCGCAACCCTTCTTGGTACCGGTGAGATGCAAGTGCTCGCGCAGGGCGTCGAGCAGGGTTGTCCGCGTGTCGAGCTCTAGGGCATGAGCTTCGCCATTCACGCTAAAGGAGACTTTGGACATGGCAAACGCTCCTGAAGCTGTGGAGGAGGCTACGGTTGCGGGAGCCTGCGCGTTCGCGACGCAGGGCACCGCCGCTGTCGCGGCGGAAGCCGCCGCGCCGATCACCAGGTCGCGCCGTGTCGCCGCGAAGTCAGGGGTTCGCATCTGAATCTCCGATCCTTTGTCCTCTTGTTTCGCCAGAAACGGACGGTCCGGCCCTGGGGCCGTTCACGCTGCGCGGTCCGCTCACCACGCCTTTGACCAGCGCGTGAACGACTGACACCCCTTCCGCGTTGCCCCTCCGCTGGCGGTGCAGACCGGATCTCCCGGGCGAAGAGGCCGCAAGGCGCTCGTCGCCGACCTGATGCACCAACTCAGGGCCGTGAGCAGGGCGGAGGCCGGCACCTCGCCGCACTCGCGCCGAAGGTGCTCGTGTCGCCGCTTGTGCCGAACAACAGCCCGCCGACTGACGCTCCCGCGGTGATGGCCAACTGGATGGTGGCCACCATCAGCCTACCGCCCGCCTCGGCGTCCTCCGGCAGCGTCCGGCTCAGCCAGGTTCCCTACCCGGCCGGCACCGACGTGCCGATCAGTCCTTACCCCGCCAGCAATGCCGTGGTCGCCACAGGCGGTTGCCCCAGAGCGACCAGCGCCATGGCGATTGCCGCCATCCCCCACGGGATGGCGACCAGATCGCCGTACGGGCTTGCCTTCAGGAACCAGCCGACGAGATAGGTGCCGACAAGCCCGGTGACGCCCAGGGCCAGGAGGATGAGCGAGAGGACCGAGATGTCCACGCGCGTGACCGTCTCAAGGAACGGCAGCAGGGTAAGTGGCCTGCATCGCCCTTAGCCTCAGCGCCGGTACTGCTCGTCAGTCACATGTTCCATCCAGTCCACCGGAGAGCCGTTCAGCTTCTCCTGGATGGCAATGTGGCTCATGGCCGTGACCGGCGTAGCGCCGTGCCAATGCTTCTCGCCTGGCGGAAACCAGACCACATCGCCCGGCCGGATCTCCTCGATCGGGCCACCCTCGCGCTGCACCCAGCCGCAGCCCGCCGTCACCACCAGGGTCTGGCCGAGCGGATGCGTGTGCCAGGCGGTGCGGGCACCGGGCTCGAAAGTGACCAGGGCGCCAGCCGCGCGGGCCGGGTCAGGCGGGCTGAACAGAGGATCGATGCGGACGGTACCGGTGAAGTAGTCGGCCGGCCCCTTAACGGAAGGCTGCGCCCCTGCGCGCGCAATATCCATCTTCTCTCTCCTTGTCGCTCCAGACTGCGGCAACCCGGGCCGCCCTGCAGCATTCCGGCCCTTTCTGCCCAAGAGGACGGGATGCAGGCCGCCGGGCTCAGAGCATGAAACCCACATGATCCTATTAGAGATGCTTCTCAATGACGGGGATGGAATGCCGCAGCCTCAATGCCTTTCAGCCCTGGGGAAGTGGCGCACAGCTCCCGCCAGTTGGATAGGCTTCCCCTGAAGCGATGTGATGTCCGCATCGTTGGTAGCCGAGAGCCTGGCCACAGACCCGCAACCGGAGGGAGCATGCCAATACAGCGACCGTACCAAGATACCGTCCGATGCTCAGCTCGCTGCCCAGGCCGTCAGGCCCTGGCCTGGATCTCCGGCAGACAGTGCCGGACTTCGGCATCCCGCTCCCGCGGCCAGGCGAAGAAATTGAAGACGTAAGGGTCGGAGGCCGCATAGTCGGAGGGATCCCGGCTGGCCTGCTGCATAGTCGCGCGATCCAGGGCCGCAGCCGGCCACCACCGCCCCTCCAGGGCGAAACAGGTGACGTAGTCCAGCGCATCCAGGAAGGCGGGCACGGCCCAAGTTGAGCCCTCCCTGTGCCGTTCCTCCAGTTCCAGCGTCAGGACCGGGCGGCAGCGCCGCAGGGTGTCGCGCGCACCCCGCAGGACCTCGTACTCCGCGCCTTCCGCATCGATCTTCATCGCCGTCAGGTCGCGCAGGCCGAAGCTGTCCAGCGTGACGACGGGAACCCGGACCTGCTCGGCGCCGACATGCTGGCCGAAGTCCGCGAAGGTCTTGACCAGGGAAGCCCATTGTTCCTGCCGGACGCCCTCCACCACTGGCACGGAGAGCGCCAGATGGCCCGGCGCATCGCCCAGCGCCTGCGGGATCGGCCTGATGGAATCCAGCCCTGCACAAGCGGCGGAGAGCCGGGCGAAAGCCGCGGGGAGCGGCTCGAAAGCCAGGACATGGGCGTCGGGAAGGCGGCTCAGCGGCAGGGCCAGGAGGCCGTCATGCGCGCCGACATCCACCAGGCTGCCAGGCCGGTGCAAGGCCGTCAGGAAGCGAAGCTCGTCCACGGCACCCATCCCGATCCTTTGCACCGCATCCTGGCCCTGCCGGACCCGGCAAGGCAAGCCAGCGCGTCACGGAAGCCTCCTGTCGCGAAGCGGCCTATTCCCGGCTTCGCAGCAGGCGGCTCGACGCCGTGAAGCGGCCCGCGGGATGGATGGTGTCCGAGATCACGAAGGCAAGGCCCGCATGGTCGAGGTAGCGCCGGACGATGCGCAGGGCCGGTGAGCCCGGCTCGACCCGCAGCGGCGCCGCCACCCGCTCCGGCACGGTCGCGGCGGTGATGTCCTGCCGGATCTCGGCGACATGCCGCCCATGCCGCCCCTCGACAAGGGAAACGATCAGGGTGTCCGGGGAAGCACGCACCAGCTCGACGATGTCGGGATAGGCCGGGTCGAGATAGACGTCGGTCCAGCCGACCGGGATGGCCTTCGCTCCCCCGTCGAGGCGCAGGCTGGAGATGCGCAGCCAGCGCGTCCCCGCCGTGGCGCCGAGCGCCTCCGCCAGGGCGCGGTCCAGCAGCGCCTCGCCGGTGTCCTGCACCACGCGGACATGGGACGTGCCGAACTGCACCAGATCGTCGAGCGAGGCGAGCTGCTGCCGGTAGTTCCGCGGCGCCGTGCGCGCCTCGACCCGCGTGCCGGCCCGCCTGCGGCGGGAGACAAGCCCCAGCTCGACGAGCTCGTTGATGGCGACCCGAACCGCGTAGCGGCTGGCGCCGTAGAGGTCGCAGAGCTCGAACTCGGTCGGCAGGAGGGAGCCGACCGGAAAGCGGCCCGAGGAGATCCCCTCCATCAGCGCGCGCGTGAGCGCGGCATGCTGGGTGCCGCTGGCCGGTTTCTCCTTGACGGTTTGTTCGGACATATTTAACAGCCGTTTTGTTCGAACATATATAAGATCCAAGACTCAGATCGGCAACTCACGAGGAGACGCTCCGTGCCCCCGGCAAGCCCCGCCCCCGCCGCCACCGTATTCGACTCCGCCCTGTTCCGCGACGCCTTCGGCACCCCGCGCATGCGGGAGGTCTTTTCGGACCGCGCCCTGATCGCGCGCTACATCGAGGTGGAGATCGCCCTGGCGCGGGCCGAGGCGCGCTGCGGCGTCATCCCGGCCGAGGCGGCCGAGCAGATCGCCGCGCGTTGCGACATCGAAGCATTGGATTTCGAGCTGTTGCGGCAGGAAACCGACAATGTCGGCTATCCCATCCTGCCCCTGGTGCACCAGCTGGTGAAGCAGTGCGGCGCGGCCGGCCGCTATGTCCACTGGGGGGCCACCACCCAGGACATCATGGACACCGCCGACGTGCTGCGGCTCCGCGCCGGGCTGCAGATCGTCGAGGAAGACATCGCCGCCCTCCGCCGCATCCTGGCCGAGCTGGCGACCAAGTACCGCGACACGCCGATGGCCGGGCGCACGCATCTGCAGCAGGCCCTGCCGGTCACCTTCGGCTACAAGGCGGCGATCTGGCTGGCGATGTTCGACCGCCATGCCGAGCGCCTGCAGCAGCTCAAGCCCCGCGTGCTGGTCGGCGAGTTCGCCGGTGCGGCGGGCACGCTGGCCTCCCTCGGCGACAAGGGGCTGGAGGTGCAGCAGGCGCTCTGCGAGGAGCTGGGCCTCGGCGTGCCGGTCACCACCTGGCATGTCGCGCGAGACGGCTTCGCGGAGGCGGTGAACCTCCTCGGCCTGATCACCGGCTCGCTGGGCAAGATCGCCTGCGACATCATGCTGATGGCCTCGACCGAGTTCGCCGAGGTCTACGAGCCCTTCGTGAAGGGCCGCGGTGCCTCCTCGACCATGCCGCAGAAGCGCAATCCCATCTCCTCCGAGCTGATGCTCGCCGCCGCCAAGGGCGTGCGCCAGCAGGCGGGGCTGATGATGGACGCGATGATCCAGGATTTCGAGCGCGCCACCGGACCCTGGCATGCCGAGTGGATGGCCATTCCCGAGAGCTTCCTGCTCGCGGCCAGCGCGCTGCACCAGGCGAAGTTCGCCCTGGGCGGCCTGATCGTGGACGAGGCGCGGATGCGGCAGAACCTCGCCGTCAGCAAGGGCCTGATCGTCGCCGAGGCGGTGATGATGGGACTCGCGCCCCATACCGGCCGCGACGAGGCGCATGACATCGTCTACGACGTCTGCCGCGCGGTGAACGAGCAGGGCGGCACGCTGGCCGAGGCGCTGGCGCGCCATCCCGAGGTCACCCGCCACCTGGACCGCGCCGCCATCGACCGCCTGACCGACCCGGGCAACTATCTCGGCATGGCGCCGCGGATGGTGGACCGCGCCGTCGCCGCCTCGCGGCGGCAGACCTCCTAGTTTCCGCAGGCGGGGCGCGCCCTTCGCGCCGCCGCTTTCCCCCGAAGCCCAAGGCGCCCCGCGAGACCGAACCTCGCGCAGGAGAAACGCGCCCTCAATCCCTGGAGCGAGCAATGTCCAGCGTGAGCACCGCACCTCCCATGGCCACCCGCGCCCGCAAGCCGCTCTGGAGCGGCCTGGGCTTTCAGATCATCCTGGCGATGGTCCTGGGGGTGGCGGTCGGCTTCCTGTTCCCCTCCGTTGCCGTGCAGCTCAAGATCCTCGGCGACATCTTCCTCCGGCTGATCAAGACGGCCGTCGCGCCGCTGGTCTTCCTCTGCGTCGCCGCCGGCATCGTCTCGGCCGGCGACTTCAAGCGGATCGGCAAGGTCGGCCTGGTGGCGATGCTCTACTTCGAGGTCGTTTCCACCCTGGCCCTCGCCTTCGGCCTGCTCGCCGGGAACCTGCTCGGCGTCGGCAAGGGCATGGCTGCCGCCACCGCCGCGCCGGGCGCCCACCCGCCCGTGCCCACGGGCGGCGAGCCGCATTCGGCCCTTTCCTTCATCCTGAACGTCTTCCCTGACAACTTCATCGGCGCCTTCGCGCGCGGCGAGCTGTTGCAGGTGCTGGTGATCGCCATCATCTTCGGGGCGGCCTTGCTGCGGCTGAAGGCCGACAAGCGCGCGCCGGTGGAGCGTGGCCTGAACCGGATTTCGGACGTGCTGTTCGAGTTCATTCACATCATCATGATGCTGGCGCCGATCGGAACCTTCGGCGCCGTGGCCTTCGCGGTTGGCGCGAGCGGAACCAGCGTCCTGCTCTCGCTGATCCATCTGGTGCTGACCTTCTACGCCGCCGTCATCGCCTTCATCCTGGTCGTGCTCGGCACCGTCTGCGCCCTGTTCCGGCTGAACCTGTTCCGCTTCCTCCGCTTCATCCGCGAGGAGATCTACATCGTCCTCGGCACCGCCTCCTCGGAGAGCGTGCTGCCCCGGCTGCTGGAGAAGCTGCCGCTCTACGGCGTCTCGCGGCAGACGGCCGGCCTGGTGCTGCCGACAGGCTATGCCTTCAACCTGGACGGCACCTCCATCTACATGTCCATGGGCGTGATCTTCCTGGCCAATGCCTATGGCGTGCCGCTGGACCTCGGCCAGCAGCTCGGCATCCTCGGCATCATGCTGCTGACCTCCAAGGGCGCGGCGACAGTCTCGGGCGGCAGTTTCGTCGTCTTCGCGGCGACCGTGACGGCCACCGGCGTGCTGCCGGTGGAGGGCCTGGCCATCCTGTTCGGCGTCTACCGCTTCATGTCGATCGCCGTTGCCACCACCAACGTCATCGGCAACAGCATCGCCACCGTGGTGACGGCGAAGATCTGCGGCGAGTTCGACGGGGAGCAATCCCGTCGCGCCTATGCCAGGCTGCGCGCCGGCGAGGAGATCGGCTGACGCCGGGGCCGCCTGCCCCTTCCCGCCATCGCCGCTGAACGAGGAGAGCCATCATGCCGGAACCGGCCGGACTGCACGGGGTCTATCCCTATCTCGTTTCACCCATCGACGCGGACGGGCGCGTGATGCGCGAGGTGCTCGCCCGGCTGGTCGAGCACCTGATCGAGGCCGGCGTGCACGGCCTCACGCCGCTCGGCAGCACGGGGGAGTTCGCCTACCTGAACACGGCCCAGCGGCTGGAGATCGTCGAGGTCGTGGTGCAGGCGGCACGCGGGCGCGTGCCGGTGATCGCCGGCGTGGCGGCCACCACGACCCGCGAGGGCGCCATGCTGGCGCGCGAGGTCATGGCCCGTGGCGCCGACGGCGTCCTGGCGATCCTGGAGGCCTATTTCCCGATCGCCGAACAGGGCGTGGAGGACTATTTCCGGGCGGTGGCCGAAGCGACGAACGGGCCGGTGGTGCTCTACACCAACCCGCAGTTCCAGCGCTCCGACCTGTCGCTCCCGGTGATCCGCCGCCTCTCGGCGGTGCCCAATATCCGCTACATCAAGGATGCCTCGACCAATACCGGCCGCCTGCTCTCCATCCTCAACGAGACGGAAGGCCGCATGGGCGTGTTCGCGGCCTCGGCGCATATTCCCGCCTGCGTCATGATGATCGGCGGCGTCGGCTGGATGGCGGGTCCCGGCTGCATCGTGCCCCGGCAGAGCGTGAAGCTCTACGATCTCTGCCGTGCGGGTGAATGGGACGCCGCGATGGTCCTGCAGCGGAAGCTCTGGGCGGTGAACCAGGCTTTCGCGAAGCACTCGCTGGCGGCCTGCATCAAGGGCGCGCTGGAGATCCAGGGCTTCCCGGTCGGCGCCCCGCTCCCGCCCCAGGCACCGCTTGGCGAGAGCGGACGGGAGGAGGTGCGGCGCCTCCTGGACGAGGTGAGCTCGCTCTAGGTTTTCACCACCGGGTGACCGGCCGCCGCGACGTGCAGCCCTCGCCTGCGGCGGGCAGGCTCAGGATCAGCCCGCAGCCTGGGGCACCCACACCCGCCCATCGAACAGGCGACGCGCGGTGCGGTAGAAGGAGCCGGCCTGGGCCACCCACCCGTCCCTCCCCTCCAGCACTTCGGCGCCCACGGTGAGGACGCCGGAGGGCATGCCGAGGCGCAGCGGGCCGGAGGCGGCCAGGCCGGGCGGGAGCGCCTCCGCCACGATGCTGCCCGTGATGCGCGCCGCAACCGCGGTGCAGAGCGAGACGGTGAGCGGCAGCGCGCGGTGCGGCTGGCCGTTGGAGATGACACGGGCCGCGAAATCCATGTCCGCGGCATGGATGGTCTCGCCTGACAAGGTCGGCGCATCGGCGGCCGGGCTGACGAAGCCGACATAGGGCACGGTGCTGATCCGGCGCGCGGCGTCGGGGTCGGGCGCGATGCCCATGAGCACCGAGCCCTGCACCCGGACGGTGTCGAGCAGCCGGAGGATGTCGGGACTGGCCTCCAGCTGCTCGGGCAGTTCCCGCCCGGTCAGGCCGACGTCGCGGGCGCGGACGAACACCGCCGCATTGGCGGCATCGACCAGCGACGCCTCGACCATGCCGAAACCCGGCACCTCCAGCCGGTCGCGCACCTTGCCGCTGGGCAGCAGGCGGCCCGTGGTGGCGCCGCCGGGCTGGATGAAGTCGAGGCGGATCGGCGCCCCGGTGCCGCCGACGCCGGGAATCTCAAGCGCGCCCTCGTAGCGGGCCTGGCCGTCCGCGACCGGAAAGGTGGCGTGGATGATCTTCCGGGTGTTGGTGTTGTAGATGCGGACCGTGGCGGTGTCCCCCTCCGCGCGCACCAGCCCCTCGTCCACGGCGAAAGGCCCGACGGCGGAGCTCATGTTGCCGCAGTTGCCCTTGTAGTCCACGCGTGCCTCTTTGATCAGCACCTGGCCAAAGGTGTAGTCGATGTCGGCGTCCTCGCGCGCGGAGGGCGCCAGGATGCAGACCTTGGACAATGAGGAGACGCCACCACCCATGCCGTTGAGCTGACGGCCGTTGGGGTCGGGCGAGCCCATCGCAGCGGTGAAGATCGCGTCCCAGGCCGCGCGGTCAGCCGGGAGGTCGCGGGCGTGGAACATGATGGCCTTGCTGGTGCCGCCGCGCATGAAGACGGCGGGAATGGGGTGCTGGGTCATGGCAGTTCCTCCGAAGGCCCAGGGATAACAGGCAAGGTCATTGCGGTGCGAGGGCCGGCGGCGGCAACTTCGGGCATGCGGGCCACGAGCACACACCCCCTGTGGGATACGGCCCCTGTAGGATGCGGTAAGGAACAGGCTGCGGCAGCGCAAGAGGCGAAGGAGGCCATGCAGGTGGGAACTGACCAGGTCTTCCAGGGCTCCATCCCTGCCTTGTACGATCAATATCTGGGGCCGATGATCTTTGCGCCCTATGCAGATGATCTGGCGGCTAGGCTGGCAGACCTGCGGCACGGCCGCGTGCTCGAAACCGCGGCCGGAACCGGCATGGCCACGCGCGCGCTGGTGGCTGCCCTGCCGCGGGGCGTCACCATTGTCGCGACCGATCTCAACCAGCCGATGCTCGACCACGCGGCGAGCCGGCTCCCGTCTGACCGGGTCACCTGGCAGCAGGCGGATGCCCAAATGCTGCCGTTTCCCGACAGCCTGTTCGATGTGGTGGTTTGCCAGTTCGGGGTGATGTTCTTCCCGGACAAGCTGCGGGCCTTCGCCGAGGCCGCGCGCGTCCTCAGGCCAGGTGGGCGCTTCCTGTTCAGCGTCTGGGATCGCATCGAGGAGAACGAGTTCGCGGATGTCGTGGTGCGGGCGGTCGCGGCACTGTATCCGCAGGATCCGCCGATGTTCCTGGCGCGTACGCCGCATGGACACCACGACACCGCGGCGCTGGAGGCACAGCTGCAAGCCGCCGGCTTCGCCGTGACGAGCGTCGAAAGCCTCACCCGCGCGAGCCGGGCGCCCGACGCGCTCGCGGTGGCCATCGGGTATTGCCAGGGTACACCCATGCGCAACGAGATCGAGACGCATGGTGCGGAGGCCCTGGCCGCGGCGACCCAGGCCGCGGCCAAGGCGATTACGGCACGATACGGCTCCGGGCCAGTCACCGGCCGCATCAGGGCCCAAGTGGTGACGGCCTGCACCGCCTAGAAAGGCCTGTGTCTCCATAGGCTGCCGCCACACCGCAGGCTTTCCGGGCGCAGCGTCAGGGCGATCCAGCCTGCACGTTACCGCAGGCACGCTGACCCGGCGCCCGGATGCCGAAGGCGGCGCTCGCGTGAACCGGTCGCTACACGGCGGGAGCGAAGCGGCTTGGCCGATATCGGCCGAGCCTGGACGCTGTGATGCCTGCCGCCCGGTGCGCCGGACATCATGCCCCAGCGGGGAATCGTGAACACGCAAGGGGCCACCAAGCTCCGGACCGGGCGGGTCCTCCTATCAGGCATCATCTCCAGCATGCGAGTTCCGGCCGGGGCAGGCCCGATCAGCGCCCGCAGGGCGCGGGTGGTGCTTGGTGTTCGTTCGCCGCAACGGGCGTTGCACTCCGTAACCCGCTGCCACGCCTCCGCCATCGTCCGGCCCCGGCGCTGTCACCTGCCCCCCGTTGCATCAGTGCATGACGAACAGGCACGGGAGGTCGCGGATGCGACGGATCGCGATGATGGTCTTGGCCGCTGCCCTGGGGAGCGCGGCGGCCATGCCGGCCGAGGCCGCGCAGGCGCGCATCGTGACGCATGCCCCGGCAGCGGTGCATCCGGTGCGGTACGACGGCCACGTGCGGGAGCACCGCCGGGCGCACGAGCAGGCCCGGATTGCCGCGGCTGCACGGCGCGAGGCGCGGCGCATCGAGCGGGAGCGCGCGGAGCGGCAGGCGTGGCGCCAGGCACAGCATCCCTACGGCCACCACGGAGGCTGGTGAGGTGATCGGGGAGCACCGGGCAGGCAGCACCCTCAGTGGCGCCCTCCGCACCGGTTCGCCGCGTGCGCTGGAGCACATCCGACCCACCCGGTGGTGCCCTACAGAAGCAGCGAGGCGACTGCGGGCGCACAGCGCGACACGGAGGTGAGCATGATGTCCCAGGCAGCACGGAACTGCAGCCAGCATGCGGCGCCTCGCCCGGTCCAGGCCCGCGCGGGCGCGTTCGCGCCGATCCGCGCCGCCCTCGACATGGCCCTCCGCTGGTGGCGGGTCGGGCGGCACTATCATCCCGAGCGCCGGTACATGCGGGGTGGCCGGCGTGACGCCACTTCGGCCGTCATGGGCCGTTGAGCGCATCAGCCGAGTCACGGCGGATGCGACGGAGCGGCCGGCTGGCTTCGGTATGGAGGCGGCCCGCTAGGTGACAACCACCTCGCGTATGCCGCTCCTCCACCCGGTGCCAACCTTCACGCCCTGCGACCAGTTCTGGGCGCCGGAGCGGAAGCCGTGATGGCGCCAGAGGTACAGCTCGCCTGCGGCGTTGCGGCCGTAGAGGTAGCCATTCCCCGCCGACCAGATGGAGTCGTAGGGCTGCCATCCCGTCCCGACGCGGACAGGCCCGGCCCAGATCGGGTAACCCTGGTCTGCGCCGTCGTGCCGGTACCACAGCAGGTCGCCATTGCGCTGGCTCGCGTAGATTGCGCCGTCCGGTCCTGTGGCCATCGCGACGAACCCGCCCCAGCCGCTTCCGACCTCGACCGGCCCCTCCCAACGCGGCGATCCATCGCGGCGGCCGAGATGGCGGTACCATAGCAGGCGTCCGTCGTTCGCGACCGCGTAGACCACGCCGCCATCGGCCCCGAGCACTCGCTGGAACTGGCCCCAGCCGTTGCCAACCTGGAGCGGCCCACGCCAGTCGGCGGTGCCCTGGTTGCGGCCATCATGGGTGTACCAGAGGAGCGCGCCGTCAGGGCGGATGGCATAGATCACGCCGTCTCCCCCCCCGAACACCGCCCGGAAGCCATTCCAGCCGGAGCCGACCCGCTTGACCTCGTCCCAGGCCGCGGTGAGGCGCGGGCGGCCGATATGGCGGTACCAGCGCAGCGTGCCGTCGTCGGCGACGGCGTAGAGGTTGCTGGCGAGGCGGCCTTCGACCGGCCAGTCCTGCCCGCCCCAGGACGTCGTCCCGCCGAGCAGGCCAGCCTCGCGCGTGTGCACCAGGAGCTGGAAGGGCTGGTCGCGGTTGTCGCCGCCGAAGTCGACATGCGCATCCACCTTGTGGGCCGTCGCGCCGGGATCGATCCAGGCGTGGCGGACCACCGAATCCGCGGCCTGCACGTAACCCGGGTCCGCGCCGATCCGCATCTGGCCGCGCCATCCATCATGCACGGTGTCCCAGGTGCCGATCGTCTTGGCCCGGAGGAAGTCACCCTTCGCCCCTGCGCCGAGGGTCGCGCCGCGGGTCAGCACGACGCCGAAGGGGGTGTTGTTCCACCAGGTCCGCCCGGCCGCACGCCAGGGATCGCTGCCGTGCAGATAGAGTTCGAAGCGCTGACCGAGGATGTCGCAATGAAGGCCGCGCCCGCCATCGACGAGATGCCCGAGCACGTCGGAGGTGCGGCCGTCCTCGGCGTACCAGGTCCCGACGCTGATGCGGCTGCCCGCGCCGGGCAACGACCCGTTCCCGCGGATGTCGATGAAGCGGCGGATCACGAGGCGGCCGAGCCAGCCATCATGGTCGATCTCCCAGCGGCCCATCCACATCGCCGCGCGCTGCACCGCGACGGGCTGCACCTCCTTGACGAAATAGGCGGTGCCCGCGGTGAGGTCGAACTGCGCGTCGCCCGAATAGGCCATCGTTCCGAAGCCGGGCGCGGACTGGGAGTTCTTGATCTCGAACCTCCCGGCCCGGTCGTCGAAGCCGATCAGCAACAGGACATGGCCGCCGTTGTTGATCTTGTCGTTCACGTTGACCACGACGTCGTAGCCCGCCTCGATGGCACCCTTCAGCCCGTCGATGTCGTCGTTCTTCACCGTGCCGTACGACTTCACGCGATGCTGCGCGAACCAGCGCGCGGCCAGCGGCACGTTCCGGAGGTCGAACTCGAACCAGTCCGCCTGCTCCCTGTTGCCGCCTCCACCACCGTTCAGCGCCATGCCGGTCCGGGGGATGGCATTGGCCAAGTTCTGCAAGGGTCCCTGATCGATGTAGGGCGCCAGGTTCGCGGCCGGAATTGCCCAGTAGGACAGGTGGTGCACGACGTCGGAGCTTCCCTGGAAGCCGACGAGCGAGTGGATGCCAGGCCCGCTCACATGGTTCTCGTGCGCCTTGGAGACATGGAACAGGTAGTGCGGCGAGAGGGTGACCCGCTGGCCCGCCCGGGCATAGGCGGCCTCCAGTGCGCCGCACCCGGCGAATGCCCAGCAGGTCCCCCTTCCGCCCTGCGGGGGCCTTCCCTGGCTTGCGTCGAAATCCTGGTGCCACTGGCGATGGGAAACCTGGCGCAGGCGTGCGAGCAGCGGGCCAAGGTCGATCCGGGGCCCGGGCAGTGGCCCCAGGGTGAGATGTTCCTGAAATGCGGCGAGCGGTTCGACCAGAGGCCTCGCGGGTGGCGTGACCGGCGCGAGGAGACTTGCAAGATCGCTCGGCCGGGGAGCCGCGGCCACATCCTGCGTCACCGCTTCGGCTAGGGATTCGATGGGCTGCTGTGGCATGCGCGTCTATCCTCCCAAGGCGCCAATCCGAACCTGCCGTCGCAAAGGGCCGACGCTGAGAAGCCCGGCGCGGAGACCAGACCACCGGTCCTGAATGCCGGAGGTCTCGTGTCGGCAGCCCGAAGACTCCCCTGTCACGTTCGGGCACATCCAGCCCGACATTATGTTTACACATCGAAATGAATTGTGCGAAGGGGGCATGACCTCATCTTGATCGCAAACCGTCCCGACCGGGTGCTGCCTTGCCAGCCAGGCGCACCCGTCAGTGTCGAAGACGATGCAGGGCTTGTTGCTCATGGCCCGCACCCAAGGAGAATGCGGAACGCATTCTTCTTGCAGACCGCGGCCCGTTGGCCTCGCGGCGGACAACGGAGTTCTCGCCAATCGTAGAGCGGATGCCAGGCTGGATATCCGCGGCTCCGGCAGGGGCCTAGGATTCGACTATGCGCGGCGGGCGAAAGTCTCGTCGCGCAAGAGGGTATCGCTTACATGCCGCAGACAAAGCCGGCCGCCGCCTGATCGGCGCGACGCTTCCGCGATGCTCTCCCTCAGCCCTGAGACCAATGGGGCGGGGAGCAACCTCGGGCGGGTGGGCCGCCCTGCCCGCGCCCGTGCTCCTGCCCCGGACAACCGCCTCAGCTATTCCGCCAGCCGAGGGCCGCGACCTTGCGGACTCGGGAGGTAACCTCCTCGAAGGTGCTGGCCCGGCCGTCCCAGACCAGGTCGATGAGATCGCGGTTCGCCATCGCCCATGCCGACACCGCGTCGAACTCCTTCTGCGGCAGCCCGCCGGTGATCTGCATGATCAAGGGCTCCAGCAGCAACACGGTGAGCCGGTCAGGGTCCCACCGGGCACCCGGCGTCACGCCAATCACCGGGGGCTCATCCCCGCGCCCGCGCCGCAGCCAGATCACCCCCGGCAGGCCGGTCAGGTGCGACCGCAGGCTGACCGGGTCGGCAAGGCTTCGGGAGCCTGCCGAGGCAGTCTGGGGATCGGGGGAGGTTCGCCCGTCTCCTTCCGCAGGCTCCGGGGCCACGGCCTGGGCCAGAGCCTCCTGCCTTCCGGCGGAAGGAGCGGCGCCAACGGCGGCCGAGGCATCCCCCGGCGCCGGCGGCGCGGGTTCGGCAGCCACGGGTTCGGCATCGGGCGCCGTCGTGGCGAAGCCCACCGTGACGCCCGCCGCATCGGCGGCCAGCGCAATCGAGTGGTCCGCCGCATAGACCATCCGCAGGGCGTCCTCGAAGGCCGCCCGGAACGTGTCCATCTCCTGCCCTGCGGCGCCGAAGCGGCGGAACAGATCATCCCATGCCACCGTGATCGGCTGATCGGCCGTCTGCTGGCACAGCAGGTGCCGGATCCAGCCATGCGCGTCGAGCGCCAGCGGCTCGGCGGCGAGCGCCATCACGATGCGCCGGTCCAGCGGCACGGCGTGCTGCATCAGGCTGGCATGGAAGCGGCTGCTCAGGCGCAGACGGGAGCGCCACGCCGGAGCCGCGCGGTGCGACTGGCCGCGCGCGTCGAGCATTCCCAGCGGCGCCTGCCCCTCCTGCGAGACGGTCAGCTTCATGGCCACAAAACGCTCGACCTGTACCGCGACCTCCTGCAGTACCGGCTCGATGACCGGCAGTCCCAGTGCCGCGGCCAGCGCGGTGGCATCCTCACCCAGCTCGACCACGGGGCTCGAGGTCCGTACCGCCTGATCGCAGAGGTGCAGCAGGAACCGCCGCAGAGCCCAGCCCGACGGGACCAAGGCCCCCTCGGCCACGGGCGTGAGCGCCACCGCCATGCTGTCCACCTGCCGCTGCCACGGCCCCTCGGCGGCCGCGAGCGGCAGTCCGATTTGGCAGAAGACCGGATAAGACCAAAGTACCTCCGGGTCGGAGGGCTGGGGGCGCCGATCAGCCACCGGACGCGAAGCAGAACAGTTCATCGGGAAAAGCCTAAGTCTGTGCAGGTTGATGACCCGCGTGCCCTACGGCGCAACACGGCACTAGACGCCGAGGCCGCGAAGACAGTTTCAAAACGAGAGGAGAAGAGGTGTTGGCCAGGATAGCAACCGCCAGAACCTCGCCTGGGCAGGCGGACCGTTCCGTACCAGCCTACCTCTCTAACTGGCGTCACCACAAGGCCGGTCAAGCCTCTCTCCGCACACCGACGCCCGAGGCGCGATACGGAACTCCAGACACCTTTGTTGTGGGTGGATGTCACCTTGCAAGCCATACACGTCCGCGTTGTCGGATGCGGGATATGCGCCGGCCACCCCTTTCCTCACACCACGTGATCCGGCCGCAGCGCGCAGGCCCGCGCCGCATCGGGGGTCTCCAGTTGCACCGTGGGATGCGCGATGCCGAACCGCTCCCTGGCCTCGTGCTGGATGCGGTGGAGCAGGTCGGGGTCCGCCCGGCTGTCCGCGCGGACGAGGTGCGCCGTCAGCGCCGTCTCGCTCGTGCCCATGGCCCAGATGTGCAGGTCGTGAACCTCCATCACGCCGGGCAGGCCAGCCAGCCAGGCCTTCGCCTCGTCCGGGTCGATGCCGGGCGGAACCGCGGCCATCGCCAGGTTCACCGAATCCCGCAGCAGGCCCCAGGTGCCGACCAGGATCACCGCGGCGATGGCGAGGCTGACCGCGGGGTCCAGCCAGAGCCAGCCGGTCCAGCGGATGGCCAGCGCGGCGAGAATGACGCCGACCGTCACGCCCGCATCCGCCGCCATGTGCAGGAAGGCGCCCCGGACATTGAGGTCGCCCTTGCGGCCGGACATGAAGAGCCAGGCCGTCCCGGCATTCACCACGACCCCGACCGCCGCCACCCAGAGCACCGTCCCGCTGGCGACCGGCGCGGGCTCGGCGAGGCGACGCACTGCCTCCCAGCCGATGGCGCCGACCGCGACCAGCAACAGAACCGCGTTCGCCAGCGCCGCGAGGGTGGAACTCGCCTTGTAGCCATAGGTCCTGCGGCGGGTCGGCCCCCGCTGTGACAGCCGGTGCGCCCCCCAGGCCAGCAGCAGGCCCAGCACGTCGGAGAGGTTGTGCCCGGCATCGGCCAGCAGGGCGAGCGAACCGGAGAGGATGCCGAACACGCCTTCCAGAATGACGTAGCCGAGGTTGAGGGCGACGCCGATGGCGAAGGCGCGCCCGAAGTCCGCGGGCACATGGGCGTGGCCGGAGCCGTGCGCGTGGGAATGCCCGCCGCCCTGGCTGTGCTCCTCCTCGTGGTCGTGGTGACTTGGCATGGCTGACTTCCGCACTCCCTGCTGCCCCGCCGCTGCCCGGCTCTCTCTGCCAAGCTGTTTAACAGCGCGCCCCTGCCACGGGTTTGCCGCCCCCCCCTCCCTTTCGGAGCGGGAGGGCGATGGCGGATTCGCCAGCTTCGGCAACATGCCTGGTGACCGCCCGCACGCCTGCGGCGCGACCCTGCTGGCGAAGGGGCATGGTCATGGATGGGACTGGTCCGGCCATGTCGCCCGGAGTTGGCCCATCACCGCCCGCCGATCCCGCTTTATCAGGAGCGATCAAGGGTGCAGTCTATTCGGAGCCCGTCCGCCCAAGCGGCAGCCGAGCATGCCGGCCCGCCGCTCCTGGCGGGCCTGACCGCGACCGAGGTGATGCCGCAATGCCCGAGGCGACCGTCGAAACCAGCCGGCCCGTGCCTGCCTCCCAGCCTGCGCCCGGTTGGAATGGGGCCGTCACCCATCTGCACATCACCCCCCGCGCCTTTCTGCCCATGCAGGCGCAGGAGAGCATCGAGCTGGTGGCAGGACGCGGCATTGCGGGCGATCGCTACATGCTCGGCATCGAGCAAGGCTATTATTCCGAGAAGCCGGAGGAGGGCCGCCAGGTCACGCTGTTCGAAAGCGAGGTGCTGGAGGCCATCCTGAGGGACTACAAGATCGAGCTCCTGCCCGAGGAGCATCGGCGCAACATCACCACGAGGGGCGTGCCGCTGAACTGGCTGGTCGGCAAGCGGTTCCGCATCGGCCCCTGCCTGGTGGAGGCGACGCGCCTCTCGGTTCCCTGTCGGCATATCGAGCAGATCCTGGACAAGCAGGTCTTCGACGCCATGGTCCACCGGTCCGGCCTCAACTGCCGCATCCTCGCCGGCGGCACGGTGCGGGTGGGGGACGAGATCCGGCCGGAGTAGCCGATCCATGCCGCAGCACATCACGCTGGTGGTCCGGCAGGCGATCACGGACGGGCCCGGCACGCGCCGCCTCGTCCTGCAGGACCCGGACGGCTGGCCGCTGCCGCGCTGGAAGCCGGGCGCCCATCTCGACCTCCATGTGCCCGGCATCGGCCATCGGTCCTACAGCATGTGCGGCGACCCGGCGCGGGCGGATAGCTGGGAAATCGCGGTCAAGCGCGAGACCACCTCCCGCGGCGGCAGCGCCTGGGTGCATGACGTGCTGAACGAAGGCGACGTCGTCGCCGCCTCCATGCCGCGCTGCACCTTCCCGATCGCCGAGGCGGCCGCCCGGCACGTCATGATCGCGGGTGGGATCGGGGTGACCCCTTTCCTCGCCATGGCCCATGCGTTCGAGCGGCGCGGCGCCGAGTGGGCCTTGCATGTCCTGTCTCGTGGCGGGCCTCCCTGCGCAACGGCTCTCGCGAGCCTGGCGCATACAGGCCGGATCCGGATCCACGACACGACCAAGCTGGCCCGGCCATCCTGGGACGAACTGCTGGGCGGTGGCCCGATGCCTGGCCTGCACGCCTATTGCTGCGGACCGCAGGCGATGCTGGACGGCTTCAGGGAGGCGACTGCCGCCTGGCCAGCCGGAACCACATCGATCGAGCATTTCGTCCCGCCGACGCTGCCTGTCGCCGAAGGCGCGAAGCCCTACAGGCTATGCCGGTCCACGACCGGAGCCGAGATGGAGGTGGAGCCCGGCGGCAGCATGCTGGCGGCCCTGTGGGAACTCGGCGCCAAGGTCGATGCCTCCTGCGAAGGCGGCATCTGCGGCGCCTGCGAGGTGCGCTGGCTCGAAGGCGAGCCGATCCACCGCGACCGGGTGCTCTCGCCGGAACGACGCCGGACCCACCTGATGGCCTGCGTCGCGCAGTGCGCGTCGGAACGGTTGGTGGTGGAGGCCTGATCGCCCCGCTCACCCGTGCCCGTGCGAGCGGATCAGTTCGGCCAACAACGCGATCCCCTTCTCCATGCTGCCCAAGGGGAGAGCGGCATAACCGAGGACAAGACCACCCAGGCCGGAGGCGCGGCACGCCCGGAGCCGTCGTACAGCGGGCCGATCGGGTAGATGCCGAGACCGGCCTTGGCCGCCCGCAGAACAAGACCCTCCTCCGCCGCGCGCGGAATGCCGTTCAGCCAAACCAGGATGTGGAGGCCCGCTTCCGTCCCCGCCAGCGTCGCGGCGCCGGGCCGGCCGCTTGGGACTCCCTGCGGCCGTTCTCGCCTGCTCCGATGAGTTCGCTGCCTGGACGGCCCATGCCGTACATCACGATGCCCGCCGCCACGGCGCCCGATGCGCCCACCAGCACACCCAGTCCGGTCACCACCAGCACCCTGCACGGCGGTGGTGCTCGGGACTTGGTCAGCCAAGCTGGTCAGATGGATGCTGCAGGAGAAGTGCCGCGGCTCCATCGAGATCTGAGACCTCCGCATAGGGAAGCCAGTCTGGGTTTCCCGCCTGTCCCAGCCGGTTCACCCATATTCCCCGCACGCCAAGCTCGTGGCACGCCTTCATGTCAAGGAACATGCCCATTGCGACGTGAACCGTCTCATCCTTTGTCACGCCCATCGCACGGTAGGCGTACTCGAAGATTCGCCGGGAGGGCTTGTAGGCCTGCGCCCGTTCAGCGGTGATGACGTAGTCGAAGGGAACGCCGATCCGCGTCACGTTGTGGGCAATAAGATCTTCATCCGAATTCGTGAAGATCGCGAGTTTATAGCGTTCGCGCAGCCTCCGCAGCACAGCCGGCACCTCGGGATGTGGGCCCATGGTCGGGATCGCGGCGGCGAACCGCTCCACCATCGCTTCGCTTGGAGCGAAGCCGTGCTCCAGCAGGGCGGCACGAAAGCCGGTGCGCAGGACGTCCTTGTAGAGCCGGTGAGGCCGCTCCGCCTCCAGGCGCCGCGAGTGCTGTGAGAAGGTGTCGAGCAGCGCCCCCGCGCCCGAACCATCCCGCCCTTGATCGTCAAGCAGCAGCCTGATCTCGCGAAGCAGCACCTCGTACCACTGCACGAGTGTCCCGTAGCAGTCGAAGGTGATGATTTTTGGAGGAGGTTCGAGCCTGAAGGTCATGGCATCCGGTCCGGCATCTGTGAAGCATGGCAACTGCAAACTGGCGGTGCCGTCCTATGCTGAGCGAGGCCCACCTGTATCATCACTGATTGCTTCCGGTCCCTTTGTGATCCAAGGGAAACCGAAAATTGACGCTCGCTCCCAAGTTGCCGCCCCACCCTGAAAGGGCAGCCGCCTTGGACGCGAAACCGTCGAAATCCGGATGGCGGCGCAGGGATGCGCCCCCGCTTATCCTTGGGTAGAGAACCTCTCATAGGCGATGACTCTCCGCATCCGCGGTCCGGATTGGCGCCCATAGATGCTTTTACAAAGGACCGCGCACTTCGCGGCCTGCGTGTCCCGCACCGCATCAATCTGCCAGGTCCTGGGGTTCCCATTCGCGTCACTATTCCAGCGGCAGCTCCAGGCCTTCAAAAGATCCTTCTGGTGGAACCGCACGTCCACCGCCCAGATTCGCCAACGCCTCCGGCACCTCGACCGGCGGATGCGTCGCGGTGCGGTGCGGCACGCGCTACTTTCCACTCACCTCGGCCAGCGCGGCCATCTTTTCAAATCGTGCGGGATCGAGTGCCGTCATGGCGTTGGCGGACATGCCATCTCCATGCCTTTCAGCGCCTTCGCCTGCCAGTGTCCAGGCGGTGGACACTGCTGAGGGTTCGGCAACCGGCGACCAATGTTTGTCGACAGAACGGCGCCTCAGGAGCCTCCCAGCCTTGAGGCTCCCAGATCCGGGCGGGAGGCGATCGGGAGTCAGCGCCATGGACCGAGGCTCAAGCGGCAGGCAAGCGATGGCCCGCCGCGCCGCCGCCATTCTTCGGCCCGACATCCGACAAGTTCATCCTTAGAATAACAAACCTGAGGAGCATCGCAGGGAGGTTCCCATGCCTCGGACTATCATGTCGATGATCGCCGCGGCTGCACTGGGCTCGGTCATCCTGGCTCCGCTCACAGCTTCCGCAGCCACGGCCAAGGTTGCGCCTGGCGTGCCGGTCAGCGCGGTCCACATGGTCCAGTACTGGAGCCCCGCACCGTATGATGGTGGCTGGGAGCGGCGCCAGGCGTGGCGGGAGTGGCGCAGGGAGCGTGACGAAGCCCGCATCGCCGAAGCCGCACGGCGCGAGGCGTGGCGGATCGAGCAGGAGCGCGAGCACCGCCGTGCCTGGCGCGAGCAGCAATACGGCTACGCCCCGCGCTACGGCCGCGGCTGGTGAGGGGAGGAGGGCGATGCGCCACCTTGCCGCAGTTCTTCTTCTGATCGGAGCAGCCATCAGCCTCGGCGGCTGCGTCATCGCGCCGCCACCGGGCTACTACGATCGCCCCTACGGATACGGGCCGCCCCACCACCATCCTCCCCCTGGCTACTACCGTCCTTACTGGTAGAATCCAGGCCGGACGAAGGGGTATTCGTCATCCCAGCAACCGCGGCTCGGGCCATCTGCGGAGCGTATCAGGCCACATGCCGCAAAGGAGCGGCTCACTGCTCCTGGGCTATTCTGAGGGGAGGCTTGCACCCAGGTGCCGAATTCGGCGCCTGGGTGCGCCGTGATGGCGCCGCCCATCCTGCCCCGCCGGTCCGAGCCTGGCTCAAGGCATGCTAGCCGGCAGTCCCGTCCGGAGCGCATGCCTTGCGCGGCCGATGCGGCCTCCTTGTGTCAGGTATCCGACGACGCCTCGTGCTCGGGCAGTGGTGCGGCGCCTGTCTCTCCGGCGAACTCCTGGGGCGCCCGCGCCGCGGCGCCGCCCGCCACACCCTCCGCTGCGCGAGCCCTGTGCCAGAACTCAAGATCGCGTCCCTCGGGACGTCCCTCCTGCTCCCACAGGTAATAGGCTCGAACCCGGGTCGCCTGCTCGGAGGCGCCGGGTTCTCGGGGATCTCGGACCTCATGCGCATCGGCATCCGTGGCACCGTACTCCCTGTATGCGGCAAGGACGCGGTCAACATGGTGGTCGGTCACCCAGGCGACCAGCAGGATACTGCCGCGGCGCATGCCTTCGTCGTAGGCCTGGGCCGCCGCCTCCGGCAGGCCGAGATCTGCGAGCCCCGCCTCCTGATCTTCATCCTGGGGCGAGCGGGCTTCTTCACCGCTGGTGGGATCCGCCGCATGAACCTGGATCCGTTCTCGGGAAACGCCGAATTCCTGGACCAGATGCTCGACCACCAGATCGGCCGTGCGGTGCTTGTCGAAAAGTCCGGCGACGACGCGCGTCATGGCTTGCTCCCCTGTGCTGGCACGGCTCTCCGGCCGCGGTGCCCCGACATGTGGGGGGCCTGCTCATCCTCTGCGATGGGGCGCAGGAGGCGGCGGCTGCCCAATAGGCAGGGCATGCTTGACGCCAGTCGCAGTAATAATCTTTTCGCATCCTCGTGCTGGGCGCCAGCGGCTTTATCAGTACCCGCGTGGCAGCACGCCTCCGTGCAGGCGGCCATGAAGTCCTGCCTTGCGGCCGTAAAAGGGCAACGCTTCATCTCAGGTTCGCCGACAGCGAGGTCGTGCGCGCGGACCTCGCCCAGGGACAGGGCCCCGGATGGCTGCCCTCCGCGCGGCGCTCCGGCGGCTCCTTGCCCTGTGTGGATCGGGAGGGTCTATGTCTCGGCCTTCGTGACGCCACCCGCGGTCAGCGATGCATCGCCGGCCGAACGCGGGCTGCATGGCCTAACCGCGCGCCTGGCATTTTGGGCGGCATCACGTCCGATCTCGTCATGGGCATGCCGTGTTCGTCCTACAGCGTCAGAGCACGCTCATTTGAATGGTCCAGCTCGCCGTCATGCTGCTCCTGACGATGCTCGCTACCCCGGTCTTCCGACGCCTCGGCGGGCCCTGGATGCCCGTCATGGGCATGACCCTTCCCCGGCGCCTGCTGCTCGTGCTGACCGCCCTGGCCTTCGGCTTGATCGCCTGCCCGGCCTGCAGCGGCCGCGTGTCCGTTGCCGCACTTCTGGCAGCCCCGCTCTTTGGCGCCGCTCGGCCTGGGCGGAGAACGCAGGTGGCGGTTCTAAGGTGACGCCAATGGCTGCGCCGGTGTATGAATCGTTTTGCTTCTGGCAGAAGCGGCCAGGCGCGTTGGCGGACATGCGGGACCGGCAGCCTGCTCTTCCGAAGGATCACTGGGCCAGACTGCCTGCTCCTGCCTGTGGAGACGACACGGAGGTGGGGCGATGCGGCAGTTGCTGCTGGTGCTCTGGATGGCGCTCTGGCTCGCCGCACCTCCGCCCGCGAGCGCGGCCGCCGCGCTCTACCACCTCGACCAGCGCTACGGGACAGTGGAGTTCTCCGTCGGGATCCTCGGCCTGTTCGATGCCCAGGGTCGCTTCCCGCGCTTCGCAGGCGACCTTCTGCTCGACCTGGAGCAGCCGGAGCACTCGCAGATCGACGTCGCGATCGACACCGGCGCGGTCGAGATGCCGATTCAGGACCAGACGGACCTGCTGCGATCGGCGGCCTATTTCGACGTCGCCCACTATCCAGACGCGCACTTCGCCAGCAATGCGATCCAGCCGCTCTCGCCGACGCACTACCTCATCCACGGCACGCTTCAGCTTCGCGGCGTGACGCGGCTGCAGGACCTCGACGCGACCGTGCAGGACCGCCACCTGGACAAGGCGCGCGGTGTCGAGGTCGCCGACTTCGTCATCCGGGGTGAGATCCGGCGCTCGGCCTTCGGCATGGTCGCCGACCGGCCGATGCTCTCGGACAGCGTCCGGATCGATATTCGGATCCGTCTGGAAGTCGGCCTCGCCCGCTGATGGCACAGGTACGGCCGACCTCCTGGAGTCGGGCGCAGCGTCTCCTGCACTGGAGCATCGCGGCGCTGGTCCTGCTCGCCGCTCCCATGGGCGTGTACATGGTCGCCCTGCCGTTCCAACAGTTGCTGCTAAAGTTCCTGCTCTACCAAGCGCACAAGAGCATCGGCATCGCGGCCCTCATGCTCGCGCTGAGCCAGTTGGTGCTGCACTGGCGCCGCGGGCGCCCCGCCTGGACCGAAAGCCTGTCGAGCTGGCAGCGGCGGGCCGCAGCCGCCGTCCACGCGATGCTCTTCGCCCTGCTCATCGCCACCCCGGTTCTGGGTTACCTGACCGCCGCAACGGCACCGGTGCGCATTCCAACCTTGTTTCTTGGCGTCATTCCAATCCCGCACATCGTCGCGACAAACTCTGTTTGGTTCGCGGTGCTGCGCCGGGTCCATCTTGGTCTGGCGATGCTGCTCGTGCTGCTTGCCGCGGGTCACGCCCTCATGGCCCTGCACCACCATTGCCAGGGCGACGGCACCTTGCGCCGGATGTGGCGGGGCGGCCCTCGCTCCGCCGCGGCGCCCTGAGGACCGCGCGGAGCGTTCAGGCGCCACCACACTGTTCCGACGTCACAGGGCTGGCGAGCGCGGCCGCGCCCACAACACCAGCAGGCTGCGCCGCCGACGCTGCCCCGCCCGAGACCTAGGTGCCGCGGGTGAAGGGAGTGATGAGCTTGGCCTACTCGCTCAGTGCCTCTCCCGCCGGCATGCTTCCGACCGGATGGGCCGGACAGCCCTAAACGTCCAGATTCGCCACCTTCAGCGCGTTGCCGACGATGAATTCACGGCGCGGCTCGACGACATCCCCCATCAGTGTGGAGAAGACCTGTTCGGCATCCTCCACATCCTCGATCTTCACCTGCAACAGGGTGCGGGTGGCCGGGTCCAGCGTGGTCTGCCAGAGCTGCTCCGGGTTCATCTCGCCCAAGCCCTTGAAGCGCTGAATGGCGAGCCCCTTGCGGCCTTGCGCCAGGATACGATCCAGCGCCGAGAGAGGGCCGGCGACACGGATGCTCGCGCCATCGAGCGCCAGGGTCGCGGGCTCCGTCCAGGCGGCGGCGAGGGCAGCGTGGCGCTCGTTCAGCCAGCGCGAGTCGGCGCCGCGCAGGGCAGCGTTATCCAGCCGGTGCCGGTCGGCCACGCCGCGCACCGTGCGGCCCATCACCAGCCCTTCGGCACCCGGCGCGACTTTCCAGCCACGCTCGGAGGGCTGCGCCAGCGCATCAAGCCGTCCGGCCAGCACCGGCGCCGCCGCCAGGGCGCGCTCCGCGTCAGCGGTCAGGGCGCCGGCAATGGCGGCCTGCTCGACCAGCTCGGTCGGCACGCCGGAGGCGAGGCGGCGGATGCGGCCGGCAGTCTGCCGCAGGGCCTCCACCACTTCCTGCAACTCGTTGCCCTCGACCGTGCGGCCATCGGCGAAGCTCAGGCGCGCGTTGTGCAGCGCCTTCTCCAGCAGGAAGTCCTCCAGCGCCCGGTCGTCCTTCAGGTAGCGCTCCTCATTGCCGCGCTTGGCACGGTAGAGCGGCGGCTGGGCGATGTAGAGATGGCCGCGCTGCAGCAGCTCCGGCATCTGCCGGAAGAAGAAGGTCAGCAGCAGGGTACGGATATGCGAGCCGTCCACATCCGCGTCGGTCATGATGACGATGCGGTGGTAGCGCAGCTTGTCCGCGGAGAAGCCGCCCCGGTCCACCGGCCCGGTGCCGATGCCGGTGCCGAGCGCGGTGATCAGCGTGCCGATCTCGGCGGAGGAGAGCATCTTGTCGATGCGCGCGCGCTCGACGTTCAGGATCTTGCCCTTCAGGGGCAGAATGGCCTGGAAGCGCCGGTCGCGGCCCTGCTTGGCGGAGCCGCCGGCCGAGTCACCCTCGACCAGGAACAGCTCGCACTTGGTCGGGTCCTTCTCCTGGCAGTCGGCGAGCTTGCCGGGAAGCGTCGAGATGTCGAGTGCGTTCTTGCGGCCGACCTTCTCGCGCGCCATCTGCGCCGCCTTGCGGGCGGCCGCGGCCAGCACAACCTGATCCAGGATCAGCTTGGCTTCCTTCGGATGCGTTTCGAACCAATGGCCGAGCGCATCGGCCACGGCGGCGTGCACCACCGGCTGCACCTCGGAGGAGACCAGCTTGTCCTTGGTCTGCGAGGAGAATTTCGGGTCCGGCACCTTCACCGAGACGACGGCGGTGAGGCCCTCGCGCATATCCTCGCCGGAGAGCTCGACCTTCTCCTTCTTCGCCAGGTCCTCGGCATATTTCGTCACGACACGCGTCAGCGCCTGGCGGAAGCCGGCCTGATGGGTGCCGCCGTCACGCTGCGGGATGTTGTTGGTGAAGCACAGCGCCAATTCATGCGGGCTGCTGTTCCACCACATCGCCAGCTCGACCTGGATGCCGCCGCCTTCCTTGGCCTTCAGGCTGATGGGCGGCTTGAAGAGCGGCTCCTTGGCGCGGTCCAGCCACTCGACGAAGGCGATCAGCCCGCCCTCGAAGCGGAAGGACACCTCGCGCGGCGGTTCGCCAGCCTCCACCGGGCGCTCGTCCCGCAGGGTGATGGCAAGGCCGGAATTGAGGAAGGCCAGCTCGCGCAGGCGCTTCTCCAGAATGGCGAAGTCGTATTCGGTGCGGGTGAAGGTGCCGGCCGAGGGCTTGAATACGACACGGGTGCCGTGCGTATGCTCGGAGGTGCCGACCACCTTGAGCGGCTGCACCGTCTCGCCATGCTCGAAGCGGATGCAGTGCTCCTGGCCATCGCGCCAGATGGTGACCTGCATCCATTCGGAGAGCGCGTTGACCACCGCGGCGCCAACGCCGTGCAGGCCACCCGAGACCTTGTAGGAGTTCTGGTTGAACTTGCCGCCGGCATGCAGGCGGGTCAGCACCACCTCGGCGGCGGAGACGCCTTCCTCCGCATGGATGTCGGTTGGGATGCCGCGCCCGTCATCGGTCACAGAGACGGAACCATCCGGATTGAGCACCACCTCGCAGCGCGTGGCGTAGCCGGCCTGCGCTTCGTCCACGGCGTTGTCGATGATCTCGAAGGCCATGTGGTGCAAGCCGGAGCCATCGTCAGTGTCGCCGATATACATGCCCGGGCGTTTGCGAACGGCTTCTAGCCCGCGCAGCACGGTGATGGAGGCGCTGTCATAGGCATCCGCCATCGGCTCGTTGGAGGAGGACGGCGCGCGCACGGGCTCACTCATGCCGGCGGGAAACTCCTGTTCAGATCGCTGAAAGTGAAAACTTTATAGCAGTTTATGTGCCAGTCGGCACGGGGAAATCGGCATGAGGGCGGAGACTGCCGGGGATGGCCTCAAGGAACTGTGCCCGTCCCTGCAGGACAGCGAAGGGCGCGAACTCGGTGCCAGTCAGGAAGCACTGCGCAGGCAGGCCTGAGAGCGCCTCGAACAGTGCGGCGCGCCGCTGGGGGTCCAAGTGGGCTGCGACCTCATCAAGCAGAAGTAATGGCGAGAAGCCACGATGCCGGGCGACCAGCGAAGCTTGCGCCAGCACGATGCTGACCAGCAGAGCCTTCTGCTCGCCCGTCGAGCACAGCTCGGCAGGGATGTCCTGCGGCAAAAGGGTCAGGCGAAGATCGGTGCGATGAGCACCTTGCCGGGCACCGCCTGCGGCCGCATCGCGGGCACGGTCAACAGCGAGGCTGGCGCGAAGATCATCCTCCACGGCAAGCGCCGGCTGTTCCTCCAGGGCGGCAGCAATGGGGCAAGCCAGTGCCAGCCGGGCCGCTGGAAATGCTCCTGCGACACTGCTTTCCAGCGTCTCATTCAGCCGCAGGGCGGTGGCGCGCCGACGGGCAACGGCCGCGACCGCGTGACGCGCCATGCTGTCCTCCAGTGCGGCCAGCCAGGCGGCATCCCGCCGCCCTTCGGCGAGCAGGCGGTTGCGCTGGCTCATGGCGGAGTCATGTGCGGTCACATCGCGCGCATGGGTGGGCTCCAGCGACCAGACCAGGCGGTCAAGGAAGCGACGGCGCCCGCTGGCGCTTTCCTGAAACAGGCGGTCCATTTGCGGTGTGAGCCAGAGGGCGGCCACATGGCGCGAGAGCTCAGCCTGGTTGCGGATGGATGCACCGTCCAGCCGGAAGCTGCGCCGCTCCTGCCCGGCTTCTGCGCCGGTGCCGAGAGTCACAGGTCCTGCCGGACCTTCGAAATGTCCCGCGACAGCCCAGGAAAGTGGCGCGCCGCCGTCTCGCCGTGGCAGATCGCTACCACGCGCGGCACGCAGCCCACGGCCGGGGCCAAGCAGGCTGATAGCTTCGAGAAGGTTGGTTTTACCGACGCCGTTCCGGCCGCCAATCACCAGCAGTCGGCCAGTGAAATCCTGGTCGAGCGCGGGGTAGCTGCGGAAGTCCTGCAGGATAAGGCGTGTCAGCCGAAGAACGGAAAGATCAGCCGTCATCGTGGTTCGACGTCAAGCCGTTCGATACCAACGCGTTGTGCAGGACCGTCAGGAATGATGGAGAATAGATGGGATGCGGGGACAGGATTTGAACCTGTGACCTTCAGGTTATGAGCCTGACGAGCTACCGGGCTGCTCCACCCCGCGAGGGTGTGTTGGTTTATCTCGAGATTTCCGGCTGGGTGGCCCGGC